>ERZ761607.3047-NODE-3047-length-16870-cov-7.671067_pt1 | contig 16870 bp, 14 predicted proteins | sample MGYA00511164_ERZ761607 | MGnify/ENA primary metagenome ERZ761607 (study PRJEB28899, sample SAMN02445080) | bioreactor sludge metagenome | biome: EBPR sludge | place: Australia: Brisbane, Thorneside Wastewater Treatment Plant | collected 2011-06-22 ...
CGGTATCAGTAGGTCATGGGCTATTATGGGATTTGCATCACTTTGAATCACACCCTCTCCATGGCACGCCATTGGCGCGCCGCCCGAGCAGGGGGCGGTCGCAATAAAGTCGTAATGCATCATAATAGTGCAACGCGCGCCCAACAAAAACGCCCCCAAGCGGGGGCGTCGTCGCCAGCAAAGCAGACACGCGGCCCAAATCGCCGCGTCGCAGCCCTATAGACTGTAATAAAGATCGAACTCGACCGGGTGAGTGGTCATTCGCATCCGGGTGACATCCTGCATCTTGAGGGCGATGTAGGCGTCGATCAGGTCGTTGGTGAACACCCCTCCCTTGGTGAGGAACTCACGGCTCTTATCCAGTTCGCCAAGCGCCTGCTCCAACGAAAAACAGACCTGCGGGATCAGTTTTTCCTCTTCCGGCGGCAGCTCGTAAATATCCTTGTCGACTGGATCGCCAGGATGAATCTTGTTCTGGATGCCGTCCAGACCGGCCATCATCATGGCGGCGAAGGCCAGATACGGATTGGCGGTCGAATCGGGGAACCGAACCTCGATGCGGCGACCCTTCGGGCTGCTGACGTAGGGAATGCGGATCGACGCCGAACGGTTGCGCGCCGAGTACGCCAGATTGATCGGCGCTTCGAAACCGGGCACCAGCCGCTTGTAGGAATTGGTGGAGGGGTTGCAGAAGGCGTTCAACGCCTTGGCGTGTTTGATGATGCCGCCGATGTAGTACAACGCCGTTTCCGACAGACCCGCGTATCGATCGCCGGAGAACAGATTGACGCCGTCCTTCGCCAACGACTGATGGACATGCATGCCGCTGCCGTTGTCGCCGACCAGCGGTTTTGGCATGAAGGTGGCGGTCTTGCCGTAGCTGGCCGCCACGTTCTGCACCACGTATTTCAGACGTTGCACCTCGTCGGCCTTGCGCACCAAGGTGTTGAACTTGACGCCGATCTCGGCCTGGCCGGCGGTGGCGACTTCGTGGTGATGGACCTCGGGCACCAGGCCCATCGCCTCCAAATTCAGGCACATGGCGGAGCGGATGTCTTGTTGCGAATCGACCGGCGGCACCGGGAAGTAGCCACCCTTGACTCCGGGCCGATGGCCGAAGTTGCCGCCCTCGTAAACGCGCTCGGAGTTCCAGCCGGCCTCGGAGGAATCCACCTTGCAGAAACAACCGCTGATGTCGGCGCCCCAACGCACATCGTCGAAGATGAAAAATTCGTTTTCCGGCCCGAAGAACGCGCTGTCGCCGATCCCGGTGGATTTCAGATACGCTTCGGCGCGGCGTGCCAGCGAGCGCGGGTCGCGCTCATAGCCCTGCATGGTGTTGGGCTCGATGACATCGCAGGTCAACACCAGGGTTGGCTCCTCGAAGAATGGATCGACGCAAGCGGTCACCGGGTCGGGCATCAGGATCATGTCCGATTCCTGGATACCTTTCCAGCCGGCGATGGACGAACCGTCGAACATCTTGCCGTCCTCGAACACATCCTCGTCCACGGCGCTGACGGGCACGGTGACGTGTTGCTCCTTGCCGCGGGTATCGGTGAAGCGATAGTCCACGAACTTGATGCCCTTTTCCTCGATCAGCTTCATCACATCGGCAGCATTCATTGTCGTTGATTCCTCGGGTTTGAATTAACTCGGTCGTGATTGAGAACGTCGGTGATGGGGTTGCCTCGTTCCATGTCCGCCGCGACTTAGCAGGAACCATGCCACGGGAACTTTTTCCAGTCATGGCCGCTCATTGGGCCTGTCTTGGAACACACGAGCGGTTCGCTTCGCACCAATGCTGTGCGATTTTGCCAAGGATTGCGCTATTAAGGTGCGTGACCCACTGCCATTCAGTGAGTTACTCCGGCCGGACAAGCGGCTTATACTCCCATCGTCACCCAACCACCAGCGGAGGACGGCATGAAATTCGAGTTTACGGTTCAAAACGTCAAGTGCGGCGGTTGCGCCAGCGCGATTCAAACCGGGTTGCGCCAGGACGCCAAAGTTCGGGAGGTGACGGTGGATGTACCCACCGGTCGGGTGACGGTGGAAACGGAAGGAAACCGAGCGGAACTGAGCGCGGCGTTGCAAGCCTTGGGCTATCCCGAGCGGGCCTGAGCGAACCGCGCCGACGGGTCAGCGGCAAGGCGGCGGGTCGGGCAAACCCCGGCCCCGCGCCCGCCGCGAGCGGTTTAGAAACGGGTGCCGATGTTGAAGCCAACGACCCAGGGGTCGATCGTGACGGTGCCGACACCGACGCCGTCCAGCTTGAGCTTGGTGTCGATGTCCATGTACATGACGGTGGCGTTGACGAACCAGTTGGGGGCCACGTCGATATCGATGCCCAGCTCGCCGGCCAGACCCCAGGACGAATCCAGGCTGACGTCGGTGCCGGACAGGGCGCCGGTTCCATCCTCATTGAAGAAGAAGGTGTAATTCAGGCCGACGCCCACATAGGGGTGGACAGTGCCGGTCGGCATGAAGTGATATTGCAGGAAGAGCGTCGGCGGCAATTGATAAGTATCGGCGACCTTGCCCGCGCCCGTCAGTTCGATGTCGTGCTTGAACGGCAGGGCCAGGATCAGTTCGACGCCGATATTGGGGTTCACCATGTAGGTGAAGTTGAAACCCAGACTGTAGCCGTTGTCCACATCCAGATCGGCGCCCGGCGCAAGATTGAGGTTGTCGGACTTGGGGAATACACCCCATGCTCCAACCCGCGCAAGCCATTGACCCGCCTCATAAGCTTGCGCGGTCCCCGCCAACAAACCAGCGACCAAGGCAGCGGCTAAAGTGGTTTTCGTAATTTTAATGGACATCGTCAGGCTCCTAGGGTCATTTATTTCATGGGTTAAAAAAACGAAAGCGGCATTCACGCACAACTATTGTGTACTATCCACAACAACATAGTCAAAAACAACGTAATGTATCAATCATGTCACTGGACGGCGTCAATCTTCCTCCAGCGGCGGCAACACCTGAACCACCTCCTCGAACGTGGTCAGTCCGGCGGCGATTTGCAAGGCGGCGCTTACCCGCAACAGCCGCATGCCCTGCCCACACGCGCGGCGGCGCAGTTCGTCCGAATCCAGGTCGGGCCGAAGCAGCCGGCGCAGTTCCGGCGTCACGGTCAACAGCTCATACAGACCGACGCGGCCGAGATAGCCGGTGTTGCGGCACTCCGGACAACCGCGCGGCACCCGGATGGCCGCCGGTTTCGGCAATGGCCAGGGTCGAATCAACGCTTCCCACAAGGCCGATTCCAATTCCCCCTCGCCCTTGCAGTGCGGGCACAGGGTGCGCACCAGCCGTTGCGCCATCACCCCGATGAGGACGTTCTGAATCAGATAGTGGGGCACGCCGAGATCGAGTAGCCGGGTCACCGCCGAGGCGGCGTCGTTGGTGTGCAGGGTGGACAATACCAGATGCCCGGTCAGCGCCGCCTGCACCGCCATCTGGGCGGCCTCCAGATCGCGAATCTCGCCGACCATGATGATGTCGGGGTCCTGCCGCAGCAGGGTGCGGATGCCCTGGGCGAAGGTCAGATCGATCGCGGGTTGGACCTGCATCTGATTGAGTTCCGGCGCCACCATTTCGATGGGGTCCTCGACCGTGCAGACGTTGACCTCGGGATTCGCCAGATGCTTGAGCGTGGTGTACAGGGTGGTGGTCTTGCCGGAGCCGGTTGGACCGGTGACCAGGACGATGCCGTGCGGCCGGGCGATCATCGCTCGCCAAGCCGCCTCCTCGGCCGGCGCGAAGCCCAGTTGGCTAAAATTCTTGGTGACCGTGTCCGGGTCGAAAATGCGCAGCACGCATTTTTCGCCGAAGGCGGTGGGCATGGTGGACAATCGCAGTTCGATCTCCCGACCGGCGGGGGTGCGGATCTTGATTCGCCCGTCCTGGGGCCGGCGCTTCTCGGCCACGTCCATTCGCCCCAAGATCTTGATGCGGCTGGTGACCGCGTTCATCACCGCCGGCGGCAACTGATAAATCGCGTGCAGGACGCCATCGATGCGAAAGCGGATGTTACCCTGCTCGCGGCGCGGTTCCAGATGGATGTCGCTGGCGCGCTGGGAAAAGGCGTATTGCAACAGCCAGTCCACGATCTGCACGATCGGTCGTTCGTCGGCGCTCAGTTCGCCGCGCCGGCCCAGTTCCAGCAACTGTTCGAAGTTGAGGATGCCCGAGGCCGGCTCCAGCACGCCGCGCAGCGCGCCGCGCACCGAGCGCGACACGCCGTAAAACTCCAGTTGATAGCGGTTGATGTCCAGCGGATTGGCGATGACCCGTTCGATGTCCTTGCGCAGGGTTTGCCGCAACACCTCGCGCCACTCGGTGAGATAAGGCTCGGTGGTGGCGAACACCACCCGATGTTCATCCGTTGCAACCGGCAAAATGTGGTAGCGGGCGGCGTATTCGTAGGAGATGAACGGCAACAGCCGCTCCACCGAGGCGATGTCGAGTTTGAGCGGATCGATGCGCAGGTAAGGCAACCCGGCCTTGCCGGCCAGCCATTCGGTCAGCAGTTCCAGACTCAACACCGGATGCGGCGGCTGGGCGTGGCGCAACTGCTTGTTGGCGATCACCACCAGGGGATGCAATTCGTTACGTTCCGACCGGGATTCCATCCCGACCCGCTCGCCATCGGCCTTGCTCACCAGGCCATCGACGATCAGCTCATCCACCATTTCCTTCAGGGTCAAGCGGTGTTCGGGCGGGCGCGGCCGCGGGGACGGCTGGGAGGGCGCGGAGCGGGGTTCGGCGCTGGACAAGACAGGGGTTGCCGCTGGCACGGCGAGCGCGGGTTGGTTCACAAAACCTCCAGTTTGGCGTAGGCCACCACCAGCCACTTGGCGCCGCCGGCCGTCGGAAAATTCACCCTGGCCCGGGCGTGGTAGCCGGCGCCTTCGACTTCCAGCACCACCCCCTCGCCAAATTGCGGATGGCGCACCCGCTGGCGGGGTCGCAGGCCAGGGGGTGCGACGGGCGCGGCGGCGGTCGGTTGGGTTGAGGGCGGACTTTTTTCCCGCCGTTTCGGCCGGGCACGCACGTCGTGGATCAATTCCTCGGGAATCTCCCGGACGAAGCGCGAAGGCGAGGGATAGTTCTCGCGGCCGTACCAATGGCGCCGCTCAGCGTGGCACAGAACCAACCGTCGCTGGGCGCGGGTGACGCCGACATAAGCCAGCCGCCGCTCCTCCTCCAACTGGCGCGCTTCCGCCACCGAACGGCTGTGTGGAAACAACCCCTCCTCCAACCCGACCAGGAACACCAGTGGAAATTCCAGCCCCTTGGCCATGTGCAGGGTCATCAATTGCACGCTGTCCTCGCCGGCGCCGCCCTGGCCTTGACCGGATTCCAGCACGGCGTGGGCCAGAAAGGCGTTCAGCCAGTCGGGCTCGTCTGGGTCCACGCCCACCACGACCGGATCGGCGTGGGTGATGAAATCACCGCTGGCGTTGACCAGCTCCTCCAGATTTTCGACCCGCATCTCGCCCTTGTCGTCCTTGGCCTGTTCGTACATCGCCCGCAGACCGCTGTGGGTGACGACATGCTCCACCCGTTCCGGGAGGGATCGGCCATGGCTGTCACGGTCCAGCGCATCGACCAAGCTGAGGAAGCCGCGCACCGCGCCAGCGGCCCGGCCGCTGAGCCCACCGGTCGCCAACAAGCCCAGAGCGGCCTGCCACAACGAACCGCCTTGCGCGCGCGCCGCTTCGCGCAACAGATCCACCGTGCGCTCACCGATGGTTCGGGGTGGAGTGTTGACCACCCGCTCGAAGGAAGGGTCGTCGTCGCGGTGCGCGACCAGTCGCAGATAGGCCAGGGCATCCTTGATTTCGGCCCGCTCGAAGAAACGCAGGCCACCGTAAATCCGGTAGGGTAACGCCGCCGCGATCAGGGTTTCCTCGAACACCCGTGACTGGGCGTTGGAGCGGTAGAGAATCGCTACGTCCCGGCGCTGCCCCCCCTGCTCCACCCACTGGCGAATGCGCTCGACCACGAACCGCGCCTCGTCGGTTTCGTTGAAGGCGTTGTAGACCTGGATCGGTTCGCCGTCGCCGTCGGCGGTCCACAGATTCTTGCCCAGCCGGTTGGCGTTGTGAGCGATGAGCGCGTTCGCGGCCTTGAGGATGTTGTGGGTAGAGCGGTAGTTCTGTTCCAGGCGGATGGTTCGAGCGCCGGGAAAATCGTCAGCAAAGCGTTGAATGTTCTCGACTTTAGAGCCTCTCCATCCGTACACGCACTGATCGTCGTCGCCGACGATGAACACGTCGCCCTGCCCGCCGCCCAGCAGCCGTGCCCACTGATACTGGATGGTGTTGGTGTCCTGAAATTCGTCCACCAGCACATGCCGGAACCGCTCTCGATAATGGGCCAGCAGGTCCGGGTTGTCGCGCCAGAGTTCGTAGGCGCGCAGCAGCAATTCGCCGAAATCCACCAGGCCGCCGCGTTCGCATTCCTGTTGATAGATCGTGTAGATCTGCCGGTACTGGCGCTGGACCGGCTTACCGTCGTCGGCCAGATCGGCGGGACGCTGGATCTCGTCCTTGCACCGATTGATGAAACCGGCGACCTGCGGCGGTGGCCATTTCTTCTCATCCAGGTTCAGGCCGCGCAACACCCGCTTGAGCAGCCGGGTCTGATCGTCGCTGTCGAGAATCTGGAAGGCGCGCGGCAAGCGGGCTTCCTGCCAGTGCTGGCGCAGCAGGCGGTGGGCGATACCGTGAAAGGTTCCGATCCACAGCCCGCCGATGGGCTGGTTCAGCATCTTTTCGACCCGGCCGCGCATCTCGGCGGCGGCCTTGTTGGTGAAGGTCACCGCCAGAATCGACCAGGGCGAGGCGTTCTCCACCGTCAGCAACCAGGCGATGCGCCGGGTCAACACCCGGGTCTTGCCGCTGCCGGCCCCGGCCAACACCCGCAGGGGTCCCAGCGGCGCGGTCACCGCCTGGCGCTGGGGTTCGTTGAGATCGTCGAGAATCCAGGAAACGTCCATGGCCGACGATTCTAGCAGAATCGCCCCGGGCGGGCGGCGACCGGTGGTGGTGGGCGCTACAATACCGCGCCGGTAAGCCGAGCGACGCGAGAATACCGACCCGAAACATGGCCTATCTCAATCCCGCTCTCTCCTGCCACGATGGGAACAATGCTACGGCCTGTCGGGTAAATCCAGTATGATGGACACCCTTCGATGGTTTGAAACATGAAGGTGACTTGGATCATGTCGGAGACAATCGGGTGCTTGAACTGATCAAGGCTGGCGGCTGGCTGATGGCGCCGATTCTGGCCTGCTCGCTGGCGGCGGCGACCATCATCGTCGAGCGGCTGCTGGCGTTGCGGCGGGCGCGGGTACTACCCGATCAGTTGCTGGCGACCCTGGAGCGCTGGCTGGAACGCGGCGCGGTCGACGCGCGGGAAGTGGAGGCGTTGCCGCTACATTCGCCGCTCGGCCGGATCGTGGCGGCGGGACTTGCCTGCCGGGGCCGGGGCCGGGAGATTCTACGGGAGCGGGTCGAGGACACCGGCCGCCATGTGGCGCACGAACTGGAGCGATTCCTCAGCACCTTGGGCACCATCGCCGCCATCAGTCCGCTGCTGGGCCTGCTCGGCACCGTGGCCGGCATGATCAAGATCTTTCAGGTCGTTTCGACCCAGGGCAACAGCAACTTCAGTCTGCTCTCGGTGGGTATCGCCGAAGCATTGGTGACCACCGCCGCCGGCCTGACCGTCGCTATTCCCAGCCTGTTGTTTTATCGTTATTTCAATGCGCGGGTGGACGAACTGGTGGTGCGCATGGAGCAGGAAACCCTGCAACTCGTCGACCTGTTGGACGCCGGAGCCAGCGCGGAGGAACAACGGCCATGAACCTACGCCCCCACCGCCGCGAGGAACCGGATCTCAACCTGGTGCCAATGATCGACGTCGTGCTGGTGCTGCTGATCTTCTTCATGATCGCCACCAGCCTGCGGCACGAGTCGAAACTGGAAATTCGGCTGCCCGAATCCACCGGTCAGCCGCTGCCCGGCAACCTGGCCCAACTGGAAGTCGACGTCGACGCCAGCGGTCGCTACGCCCTCAACGGCCAAACGCTGGCGACCACCGACGCCTCGACCCTGAAAGCGGCCCTGCAAACCGCCGCCCAGGGCCGGGAGTTGCCGTTGATCCTCCGCGCCGATGGCCAGACCCCCCATCAGGCGGTGGTGACGGTGCTCGATGTCGCCGGCCAACTCGGCCTCAAGCAACTGGCCATCGGCACGGTGAACGCGCCGGCCGCCGCGCCTGGGTCTCCAGCCCCCCGCAACGTCCCACCCTCGCCGGACCCTGAGCCATGATTTTTCTGGATCGTTACGGCTATTCCCTGAACGGCGTCGCGGTGCTGCTGTGGCCGCTCAGCCTGCTATTCGGGCTGGTGGCGCGCGCGCGGCGGCTGTTGTACCAGCACGGCCTGCGGCGGAGCGAAGCCGTCCCCGTGCCGCTGATCGTGGTCGGCAACATCACCGTCGGCGGCGCCGGCAAAACCCCGCTGGTGGTCCGTCTGGTGGAACTGTTGCGGGAGGCCGGTTATCAACCGGGCGTCATCAGCCGCGGTTATGGCGGCCAGTCGGCCCGGTGGCCCCGCCAGGTCATGGCCGACAGCGATCCACGCGAGGTCGGCGACGAACCGGTGCTGCTCGCTCGGCGTTGCCGTTGTCCGATCGTGGTGGGGCCGGACCGGGTGGCGGCGGCGCGGACCTTGCTCGATACCTATGGGTGCAACGTGATCCTGAGCGACGACGGTTTGCAGCATTACCGCCTGCGTCGCGACCTTGAAATCGCGGTGGTGGACGGTTTTCGCCGACTGGGCAACGGCGCCTGCCTGCCCGCTGGTCCACTACGGGAACCACCGTCTCGTTTGCGTGAGGTGGATTTCGTGGTCGGCAATGGGGCGGCCCGGGGCGGTGAGTACCTCATGTGCCTGCGCGGCGAAACGGCGATCAACCTGGCCGATCCCTGCGTCAGCGCCACGCTGACCGGATTCCGCCATGGCACGGTTCACGCCGTGGCCGGCATCGGCGATCCCGGACGGTTTTTCGACCAACTGCGCCATGCCCGGCTGCGCATCGTGGAACACCCCTTCCCCGACCATCACGTTTTCCGTCCCGAGGATCTGCACTTCCCTCAGGACCTGCCGGTGCTGATGACCGAGAAGGATGCGGTAAAATGCCGAGCCTTCGCGCCGGAAGGCTGCTGGTACGTGCCGGTCGACGCGCGACTGGAACTGGCCTTCGAGGAAGACTTGCTCAAGCGGCTGGCGTCGGTGGCCATGGCCAAGGGCATCCGGCGCGAACATTCGGGCGCGAGTCGGCGGGCAAGGCGAACCCCGCCCGCGCCGCCTATCGGTGACGAGGTGAAGCACGATGGACAAGAAACTGCTGGACATTCTGGTGTGCCCGGTCAGCAAGGCCCCGCTGATCCACGACAAGGCGCGACAGGAGTTGATCTGCAAGGAAAGCCGGCTGGCCTATCCGATCCGCGACGGTATTCCGGTGATGCTGGAAGCCGAGGCGCGGGCATTGAGCGATGAGGAGGTCGGTTCGCTTGGGTGAAGCCGAGCTTTCGTTTCGGGTCGCGATCCCGGCCCGCTACGCCTCGACCCGGTTGCCAGGCAAGCCGTTGCGGTTGCTGGCGGGCCGACCGCTGATCGAGCACGTCCATCGGCGGGCGCGGACCAGCGGTGCGCTGGAGGTGGTCATCGCCACCGACGACGCGCGCATCCGCGCGGTGGCCGAGGGGTTCGGCGCGACGGTGTGCATGACCTCGCCCGCTCACCTTTCGGGAACCGACCGGCTGGCGGAAGTGGCGGCCCGGCTTGGCTGGCCGGACGACGCCATCGTGGTCAACGTGCAAGGCGATGAACCGGGCCTGCCACCCGCCCTGATCCGGCAGGTGGCCACGGGTCTGGCGATGCATCCCGACGCCGGGATCGCCACCGCCTGCGTCCGTATCCGTGAGACGGCCGATATTTTCGATCCGAACGCGGTCAAGGTCGTGCGCGACGCCCAAGGCTATGCGTCGTATTTCAGCCGCGCGCCGATTCCCTGGCACCGGGAGGCGTTTCGGGGCGGCGGCGCGGCGCTGGCCGAACCACCGGCCGATGGGGCCTGGTTCCGCCATATCGGCCTGTACGCCTATCGCGTGGCGGTGTTGCGCCGCTACCCGGACTTGGCGCCCGCGCCGGCCGAACGGACCGAGTCGCTGGAGCAATTGCGCGCGTTGTGGCACGGCATCCGCATTCATGTCGCCGAGGCGGCCGAAACGCCGCCGCCCGGCGTGGACACCGAAGCCGACCTGGCGCGACTGGCGGCGGAATGGGAGCGATCAGCCCAGCAGATCGAATCCGGCCAGTTCCGGTAAATCAGGATTGAAATGGTCGCGGCGTTCGTCAAGCACGGCGACGGTGAAGGTTTGCGGCGCCCAGCCGACGGCGTCGCCGTATTGATTGGGTTGAATGACCTTGCTGTCGCCGTTGACGCGCAACACCAGGCTGGGCGCATCCTCCTCGATCAGCAATTCGATGACTTGACAGGATAGACCCCGATAGCTCAAGAAACGGCCCAGCAGGGTTTTCAGTTTATCGGGGTTCAGTGGCGACATGGGCGGTCTTCCAGGGTCATCGGCTCCAACCTTTCGAAGGTGAGAACAAAGGCGATGGTGAAGGTTCTTTTCGTCTGCATGGGCAATATCTGTCGTTCCCCCATGGCCGAGGGCGCGTTCCGGCGATTGCTGGCAAGCGTCGATTTGGCCGAAAAGATTGTCGTGGATTCGGCCGGCACTCACTCCTACCACATCGGCTCGCCGCCCGATACCCGCAGCCAGGCGACGGCCCTAAGCCGAGGGGTGGATTTGCGTCACCTGCGCGCCCGGCAGGTCACGGTCGCCGATTTGGTCGAATTCGATTATGTGCTGGCGATGGATCGGGACAATTTCGACCATCTGCTGGCGCTCGGCAAGGAGTCGGAAGTGCGCCGCCGCATTCGACTGTTCCTGGATTTTGCCCCGGATTTACCCGAGCGGGAAGTGCCGGATCCGTACTACGGCGGTTCGGGCGGCTTCGAACGGGTCATGGATTTGGTCGAGGAAGCGGCGCGGGGTCTGCTGATCCACATCCGGGAACGTCACCGGATTTGAATGGGATTCACCGAAAAGCACAAGGGGCTGGAATTCCAACCCCTTTGCTTCACATCGTCAAATCGCCGGCTTGTCGTCGGTGCTCGGTGCTGGCGACGGTGGCGGTGGCGCGGACGGTTCGGGCGCGGCAACCGCCGGTTCGGTCGGTTCAGTCGATTCCACCGCGGCAACCGCCGGTTCGGTCGGCGCGGCCGGTTCGGGCATGGCGGCTTCCGGTTCGACCCCGATGATAGCCGGTTCCGCCGGCGGTGGAGCATCGGTGGCGGTTTCGATGAGGACGGACAAAAGGGTTATCGTCCCGGTTTCGACGGGGACTGGAACAACGGGTTCTTCCACGGGCGGGGCGTCGGTGACCGCGCTCTCCGGCGCGGAAAAAGCGACGGGCGCCTCGGTTTCACCGCCATCGTCCCGCGACGATGCCTCGGACACATCGGGCACCGTGGCGGTAACCGGCTTCACCACCCGCTCGCCCACTTCGACGGGCGCCGGCTCCACCGACTCGCGGGTTTCGACCGGTGGCGACAGCGGCTCATCAGTGCGTTCCACAGCTTCGGCGATCACTGTCTGTTCGGCGCGGGTGACCGCCGCATCTTCCGGGGAAACCGTCAGTTCGGCAGATTCGGCGAGTTCGGGCATCGGGGTTGTGGATTCCTCCACCGGCGCTTCGACCTCGAATTGGGAAGCCAGCTCGGACGCGGCGACCGCCGAACGATCCGCCCGCGCGGCCTTTTCCTCGGCGACGGGATACTCCAGCGGCGAGGGTGGCGGCGCGAGGGTTTCCTTGTCTGGAGATAACGCGCTTCCGGATCCCGCCTTGGCGGCGATGAGCGCGTCACGGGGCAGGCGCGGGCGACCATTGCGGATGCGCCGCTGCGTGGTCACCGCCATGGCGGGATTGGGCGGCGCCGATGCGACCGGCGCCGTGGCTTCCTCGGGTTCCCGGCCTTGATCACCCACATCGAGGACTTCCTCGCCATCCTCGCCCGGCTCCGGGTTTGCCGGACCCGTTCCGTTCGAGGAAGGCGTTTCGCCCCGCCGCCGCCGCCGCCCACCGCGTCGCCCACGTCGCCCGCGCGGTCCAGGACTTTCATCCTCGGCTTCGGGGGCGGCGACTTCCTCGGCATCCTCGGCCGGAGCCACTGGGGATTTGGCCGCTGGCATGGGTTCGGGCCGCGAATCCTCGACCGGCGGCGCGAGCGCGGCGGGGGCTGGTTCGGGAACGACCAGCGCGACAACGGGTTTGGCGGTCGGCGTTTCCGCGACGGATTCCGCCTCGGGCCGCCGCCCAGTCCGGTCGCGGCGCTGCCGGTCCGGCTTGGCCGAACGCGCGTCCGCCCGAGCGGATCGCTCGTCATGGGTTTGACGCGAGGGTTGTCCGAACAGACTGCCCCACAACCAGCCAAAGAAACCGGGGTTGACTTCGGGTTTCGGCGCGGGCTTCGGCGGCGTGGGCGCGGGCGTGGACGGCGCGACACCCTTGACCACCGGCTCTTCGTCCATGCCCCGCGCAGTCGGGCTAGCTTTGGTCTCGATCGGTTCCTCGTAGTCCTCGGCCAGCGTGTAGGACCGGAGTTGTTCCTCCGACAGTTCGTCCACTCGCAGCCGGTTCAGCTTGAAATGCGGCGTTTCCAGCGATTCGTTCGGGATCAGTAGAACACCGACCCGATGGCGCTGTTCGATGGCGCGAATCGCCTCGCGTTTTTCGTTGAGCAGGAAGGTAGCGACCTTGACCGGCAACTGAACCACGACCCGGCCGGTTCGATCTTTCATCGCCTCTTCCTGGATCAGCCGCAGCACGCTCAGCGCCAGCGAATCGATGTTGCGGATGGTGCCCTGGCCGTTGCAGCGTGGGCAGATCCGGTGGCTGGCTTCGTCCAGCGACGGGCTCAGCCGCTGCCGCGACATTTCCAGTAGACCAAAGCGGGAGATGCGCCCCACCTGAACCCGGGCGCGATCCATCTTCAAGGCCTCGCGCAGTCGGGTTTCCACCTCACGCTGATTGCGGGCGAGATTCATGTCGATGAAATCAATGACCACCAGCCCGCCCAGATCGCGCAGCCGCATCTGGCGGGCAATTTCCTCGGCGGCTTCCAGGTTGGTGGTGAGCGCGGTTTCCTCGATGTCGCTGCCTTTGGTGGCACGAGCCGAGTTGATGTCGATGGAGACCAGCGCCTCGGTATAGTCGATCACGATACCGCCGCCCGAAGGCAGGCTCACTTCACGCTGATAGGCGGTCTCGATCTGGGATTCGATCTGGAAGCGGGTGAACAGCGGGATGTTGTCCTGATAAAGCTTGAGCTTGCTCAGGTTGTGCGGCATCACCTGCTGCATGAAATCCTGGGCTTGGCGGTGGACGGTGGGGTTGTCCACCAGGATTTCGCCGATGTCCGCGCGCAGATAATCGCGCAAGGCGCGGATGATGATGTTGCTTTCCTGATAGATCAGGAACGAGGCTTTTTTCTGGCTGGATGCGGTTTCAATGGCTTTCCACAAGTGCAGCAGGTAATCCATGTCCCACTGCAATTCCTCTTGCGAACGTCCCACGCCGGCGGTGCGCACGATCAGACCCATGCCGTCGGGAATGTCGAGACTGCTCATCACCTCGCGGATTTCCTGGCGATCCTCGCCCTCGATCCGCCGCGACACGCCGCCGGCGCGCGGGTTGTTGGGCATCAGCACCAGATAGCGCCCCGCCAGGCTGATGAAGGTGGTCAGCGCCGCGCCCTTGTTGCCGCGCTCCTCCTTTTCCACCTGCACCATGATTTCCTGACCTTCACGGATCGCCTCGCGAATACTGGGGCGACCGCCCTCGGCGGCGTGGGGATCGAAATAGCCGCGGTTGATTTCCTTGAAGGGCAAGAAGCCGTGGCGGTCGACGCCGTAGTCCACGAACGCCGCTTCCAGTCCCGGCTCGATGCGGGTGACGCGGCCCTTGTAGACGTTGGATTTCTTCTGCTCGCGCGAAGGGGTTTCGATGTCGAGGTCGTAAAGTTTCTGGCCATCCACAAGGGCCACGCGCAACTCTTCCTGCTGAGTTGCGTTGATCAGCATGCGCTTCATGATGAGATTCCCTGCGCTCGACCATCACCGACGGCAACGCGGTGGTTGTCGCCAAGGCGTCGCAGGATGGGGAATGGCCCGGAGGATGGAAATCCAGAACATCGGGCGAACCCAAAATACGCCGCGGAAAACGTGACCAGTCGGCTGGGAGCGCGGTCAAGAGCCGCTCAAGGAAGGTAGGGTCGAGCGGCGGACAAACCCGTTGAACCAACCCCACCCGCCGGTTGACTGGCGCGCGGGTACGAAAACCGATATGGTGTATTGATCCAGTTTCGCCAGCCGTTCGCGGCCCATTCGGCGACAACCTTGCAACTATAACAGTCCGACCGCCACGCATCAAATTCATGACGGCTCCCCCTACTCCCCCTGGCGTGCGCCAGTTGGCCATCGCCGCCGATCACGCCGGTCAACGTCTCGACAACTTCCTGCTGCGCGAACTCAAGGGCGCGCCCAGGAGCCTGATCTATCGCATCGTGCGCACCGGCGAGGTGCGGCTGAACGGGGGGCGGGTCCAGCCGGATCGCCGGCTCCAGGCTGGCGACGTCCTGCGAATTCCGCCGGTGCGGCTGGGGGAGCGCCCGGAACGGCCGCTCCGCGTGCCGCCGGGCCTGGCGGAACGGCTTCGGGAGGCGGTGCTGTACGAGGACCGCGAGATTCTGGTGCTCGACAAGCCGGCCGGTCTGGCGGCGCATGGGGGCAGCGGGCTGGAATACGGGGTGATCGAATTGCTACGGGCGCTGCGGCCAGGGGAACCGTTTCTGGAGCTGGCGCACCGGCTGGACCGCGAGACCAGCGGCTGTCTGGCGCTGGCCAAGACGCCAGCGGTGCTGCGGCGGATTCAGGACGCTTTTCGGGCTGGCCAGGTGGAAAAGCGCTATCTGGCGCTGGTGCGCGGTTACTGGAACCACGGCCCGCGCGAGGTGAATCAACCCCTGCGCCGCAATGTGTTGCGTGGCGGGGAGCGGATGGTGGAAGTGCTGGACGACGGCAAACCGGCCCGGACGCAATTTCGGCCGGTCAGTCCGCACAAGCCGGCCTCGCTGCTGGAAGCGCGCATCGCGACGGGCCGCACCCATCAGATTCGCGTCCACGCCGCCCATGTTGGTCATCCGCTGGCCGGCGACGAAAAATACGGCGACCCCGATTTCAACCGGCTGATGGCCAAGCAATACGGCTTGCGCCGGCTGTTCCTGCACGCCCACAGCCTGAGCTTGCCGCTGGGCGGCCGGGACATCGCGGTCAGCGCCCCGCTGGACGCCGAGCTTAAGGCAGCGCTCGACCGGTTTGGCGCCCCGAATCCATATGAAATCCATATGAAACTTGAGTGAGCGGCAACCATGAGCGACCCGAATTCGAATGTCAATCCGCCCGGCGACGAGCGGTGGGCGCGCGACACCCTGACCAAGCTGGCGTTCGCCGCCGTAACCGAACAACGGCGGGCGCGGCGTTGGGGGATTCTCTTCAAGTTGCTGTTTTTCGCCTACCTGGTCGGGTTGCTGATGCTGGCCTGGCCGGACGATCTCGGCACCGCGACCGCCGCCACCAGGAAGCACACGGCGCTGGTTCGCGTCGATGGCCTGATTTCCAGCGGTACCGAGGCCAGCGCCAAGAACGTCATCGAGGCGTTGCGCAAGGCGTTCAAGGACGAGAAAACCGCTGGTGTGGTAGTGGAAATCAACAGCCCCGGCGGCAGTCCGGTGCAGGCTGGCGAGATTCACGACGAGATTCAGAAGCTGCGTCGGCAACATCCCAAGATTCCGGTTCACGCGGTGGCCAGCGATGTATGCGCCTCAGGAGGCTATTACATCGCGGCGGCGGCACGGAATATTTACGCCAATAAAGCAAGCATCGTCGGTTCCATCGGGGTACGGATGGACAGCTTTGGCTTCACCGACGCGATGGCCAAATTGGGAATCGAGCGGCGGGCCTACACGGCGGGGAGCAACAAGGATTTCCTCGACCCGTTCAAACCGGTGAATCCGGAGGAAGTTCGGCATCTGCAAGGAATGCTGGACGCGATTCACCAGCAGTTCATCGCGGCGGTCAAACAAGGCCGGGGCGAGCGGCTCGAGGATAACCCCGAGGTATTCAGTGGCTTGATGTGGACTGGTGAGCAGAGTATCGGGCTGGGACTGGTCGATGCCCTGGGCAGCACTCGCCACGTCGCCGAGGAGGTGATCGGCGAGAAGACCATCGTGGATTACACCAAGCACACCCGCTGGCTGGATCGATTGCTCGATGGCGCGAACGCCGATCTGGGCGCGGCGCTGTCGATGGCGTTGGGGTTGGATGGAGCGGCGCGGTGGCGGTAGGAGCGCCGTCTCGCCTCCTTCCTGATTTTTGAAACCAGAGTTCTTCGAGGGTTCTTGTGGAATCCGGGACGCGGCGGGCCAGAATCCGTCTCGGGAGATCTGTTTCACGGAAACCCTCGGAAAACTTTCAACTTCCTTAATAGAAAGGCTTTTCGCTTTGAAAAACCGGCTTGGCGTTTAGAAATTCCACAAACGGAACAGAAGCACCAAAATCGATTCCTATCTCTTCGGTTGTCGAGTATCAGTCGCGACTTCTTTCCGCTGTAACTACCTACCCTCGTCATACCACGACTACAGGTTGCAGTAAAAATAGCTGC
>ERZ761607.3048-NODE-3048-length-16867-cov-6.330300_pt1 | contig 16867 bp, 19 predicted proteins | sample MGYA00511164_ERZ761607 | MGnify/ENA primary metagenome ERZ761607 (study PRJEB28899, sample SAMN02445080) | bioreactor sludge metagenome | biome: EBPR sludge | place: Australia: Brisbane, Thorneside Wastewater Treatment Plant | collected 2011-06-22 ...
AAAGGTGACTTTTCCTCTTCATCGGGTGATCTGCACGCGGCTTGCCGTGGCAACGGCCTTGTGTGCTGGCAGCCTGCTGCCGCCTTTGGCGACCGCAGCGACTGTCGGCAACGTCTTCGTTTCATACGTGGATGGCAGTCCCCGTTACGCCAGCGAGCGTCGTGATGCCAGCTACCGCTTGTTCATTCGCGGCAAGACGGTGCGCCCGAAGAGTGGCACGGGTGGCACGGGTGGCACGGCGCCGGGAACCAGTAGCCGCATCAGCCAGCAAGAGGGGCGGCGGCAGTTGACGCCGTTGATCGCGCATTTTGCTCGCCTCCATCAGGTGGCGCCGGAACTGGTCGCGGCCGTGATTGCCGTCGAATCCGGCTTCAACGCCGCCGCTGTTTCGCCGGCAGGGGCCGTGGGTGCGATGCAGCTGATGCCGGCGACCGCTGCACGTTACGGAGTCGGCAACCGCGCTGATCCGGCGCAGAACATCGATGCCGGTGTGCGCCACCTCAAGGATCTGCTCGCTCAGCATGGCGGCAATGTGGCCCTGGCCCTGGCCGCCTACAATGCCGGTCAGGGAGCGGTGGCCAGGAATGGCGACCGGATTCCGCCCTATAGTGAAACCATGCTCTACGTACCGGCGGTACTATCGGCAGTGGCACGGGGGAACAGGCAATGAGCAGAGGCTTGCACAACAGTTGCGCAGAGCAGAGCAATGACCGCGGCTGCGCGGCTGGCGCGGCGGCCATTGCCTGCTTGCCCGCCCGCCACCGTCAGGCACGTCCCGCCGGAGGCTTCACCCTGCTCGAGCTGCTGGTCGTGGTGACCATCATTGGTCTGCTGGCGGCCTACGTCGGTCCGAAGTATTTCTCGCAGTTGGGGCGTTCCGAACAGGGGGTGGCCAAGGCGCAGGTGGAGGCCTTCGCGCGTGCGCTCGACACCTATCGCCTGGAAGTCGGTCGCTACCCGACCAGCGAAGAGGGGCTCAAGGCCTTGCTCAGCAAGCCGGCCAGCGCCCCTCGCTGGAACGGCCCCTACTTGCAGAAGGCGGTGCCCGACGACCCCTGGGGGCACGCCTACCTCTATCGCTCGCCAGGCGCCACGAGCGATTTCGAGATCATTTCGTACGGCAAGGATGGCCAGCCTGGAGGGACCGGTGACGCCGCCGATGTCAGCTATCAATAGGATCTGGCGGAGCGAGGATGCGCTTTGAGGTTCGTGCCCTATCTGCCGACAACCTGATCGAGACGCACAGCGTCGAGGCCGCGGATGCCGGGGAGGTCGGCAGGCTGCTTCAGCAGCGGCGCTTGCAGGCGCTGTCGATCAAGGCGGCAGGCGGCGCCGGCCAGGCGGCGCGCGTGCCGGGGCGTGGCAACCGGGCTTTTTCGCTGCTGCTCTTCAGTGCCGAGCTGCTGGCCTTGCTGGAAGCCGGCTTGAGCCTGGTCGAGACCTTTGAGGCCTTGCTCGAGAAGGAGGCTTCACCGCTCGCGCGGGCGGTGCTCGAACGACTGACCGCCCAGCTGCGCGACGGCCTACGCTTTTCGGCGGCCCTGGCCCAGCAGCCTGAGGTTTTTCCGCCGCTCTACGTGGGCATCGTCAAGGCTGCCGAGGGGACCGGCGACCTGCCGCACGCCCTGGCCCGCTATATCGACTATCAGACGCGGCTCGACGCCGTGCGTAGCAAACTGCTCAGTGCGGCCATCTACCCGGCCATCCTGCTTGCTGTTGGCGCTGCGGTGACCGTTTTCCTGATGGCTTACGTTGTGCCTCGCTTCGCCGGCGTGTACCAGGGCAGCGGGCGTTCGCTGCCCTGGCTGTCACAGCTCCTGCTCGACTGGGGACAGCTGGTCAGCGAGAATGCTGACGCCGTGCTCGGGGGAGGGCTGGCTCTGGCCGCGGCGCTGTTTTTCTGGCTGCGGCACTTCATTCGCAGCGGTCGCTGGATCGTTTTCCTGACCCGCCTGCCGGGTGTCGGCGAGCGCATCCGGGTGATCGAGTTGTCGCGCCTGTACCTGACCACCGGCATGCTGCTCGAAGGCGGAATACCCATCCTGACGGCGCTCGATATTGTCGGCGACAGCGTTTCTCCGACTACTCGTGACGCACTGCGTACTGCGCGCAGATTCATCTCCGACGGCGGTGCCTTGTCGGAGGCCTTCGAGCGCAGCGGCCTGGCGACGCCGGTCGCCTTGCGCCTGCTGCGCGTCGGCGAAAGGTCCGGGCAGATGGGCGCCATGCTGACCCGCTCGGCCTTGTTCTACGAAGGCGAGAGCGCGCGCTGGATAGAGCGTTTCGCCAGGGTTTTCGAGCCCGTGCTGATGACCGCCATCGGCCTCCTGGTCGGCCTGATCGTGGTACTTCTGTACATGCCGATTTTTGACCTCGCGGGTGCACTGCAATGAACTCCCCCGGCGAACAGTTCAGCGAAGGTCTTGACGATTCGCTGCTGCAGAAGGCCCGGAGCCTGGCGCGGATGTCCGGGCGCTCGCTGCTCAGCGAACTCGAAGCGCTGACCGCCAGTGAACCGCGCCATCTGGTCAACGCTCTGGCGCGGCGCTTTCAGCTGCTGGTCATGGATACCGCCGAGATGCTCGCCTGTGGTACGGCTTTCGACCTGCTGCCGATGGTCAAAGCGCAGCAGCGTGGCTGTGTGCTGCTGCGCGTGCTGCCCAGCTGCGGCGAGGGGGCTGAGACCCTGCTCGTCGCCGTCATCGCCGATCCCTTCGACAGCGACTGCATGGTCTGGTTGGGCAGCCTGGCCAGTGCGCCGCTGCGGTACTGTCTGGCGCTGCCCGCAGACATCCAGGCCTATCTGTCGAAACATGAAGAGTCGGTGCATGCCGTGCAGGCGCTGGTGCACGATGGCGTCGGTGCCGCCGACAACTCGCGGAGCGCTGAAATCCTCAGTTTTGCGTCGCTCAGCGAAGCTTCGAGCCCGGCGGTCAAGCTGGTCAATTCGACCGTTTATGATGCCGTGCGGGCGGCGGCCAGCGACGTGCATCTCGAGAGCACGCCGACCGGCATTACCATCAAGTACCGCCTTGACGGGGTGCTCGACACGGTCGCGCAGATCAGTGGCGTGGCGCTCGCCGAGCAGGTGGTGTCGCGGCTGAAAGTGCTCGCCGAACTCGACATCGGCGAGCGGCGAACGCCGCAGGACGGCAGCTTTCGGGTCCAGGTGGCCGGTCGCGACATCGACCTGCGGGTGTCGATCATGCCCAGCATTCATGGCGAGGATGCGGTCGTGCGCATCCTCGACAAGCGCGGCGTCATCGAGGCGCACGGCTCGCTGACGCTGGATCTGCTGGGCTTCGACGCGCACTCGCTCAAGGCCCTGCGGCGCCTGGTCGAAGAACCCTACGGGATGTTGCTGGTGACCGGTCCGACCGGCTCCGGCAAGACCACCACCCTGTACGGCGCGATTTCCGAGATCAACAACGGTCGCGACAAGATCATCACCATTGAAGACCCGGTCGAGTATCAGCTGCCCGGCGTCCTGCAGATTCCGGTCAATGACAAGAAAGGGCTGACTTTCGCGCGTGGCCTGCGCTCGATTCTGCGTCACGATCCGGACAAGATCATGGTCGGTGAAATCCGCGATCGCGAGACCGCCGAGATCGCCGTGCAGTCGGCGCTGACCGGGCATCTGGTGCTGACCACCGTGCATGCCAACAATGTCTTCGACGTTTTCGGTCGTTTTACGCACATGGGCATCGATCCCTACGCCTTTGCCTCGGCGCTGAACGGCATTTGGGCGCAACGTCTGCTGCGCGTCAACTGCCCGCGCTGCAGCGAATCCTATACGCCCGGCGAGGCGGAGCTCGAACGCTTCGTCATCGCCGTCGAGCAGTTGCCGCGCTTCGACTTCCGCCGCGGGAGCGGCTGCGGCGATTGCCGTGGTACCGGCTATCGCGGGCGCAAGGCGATTGCCGAGATCCTGAATCTGAACGACGAGTTGCGCGAGTTGATCATCGAAAAACGCCCGCTCAGACAGCTCAAGGAAGTCGCCCACCGCAACGGCACGCGCAGCCTCACCGAAGCCGCGCTGCGTTTGGTCGCCAGCGGCGAGACCACCCTCGAGGAACTGCGTCGTGTCACGCTTTCAGGCTAGGCGACTGCTGCTTGGCTGCAGCGCCACCGACCTCGCTCTGTTGGCCGAGCCGCAAGCGGGCACCGACGTCCCGCGGCTCCTCGCTGATCTGGCTGTCGCCCCGGCGACGGCGCCGCAGGCGGCGGCCAGCGCGGCCTTGTGCGCGGCACTGCCAGCGCTGCAAGCGGCACCGTCGCACGCGCACTTCCAGACCGTGAGCGTTACGCTTGACGACGGCCTGGCCAGGAGTTTCGTTGTCAGGCCGCCACGCGGCGCGCAAAGCCTGCGCGAATTGCGTGCCACTGCGGCAGCCCGTTTTGCAGCGCTCTATGGCGAGTCGGCCGAGCATTGGCGGCTGGTTGGCGACTGGCATGCGAGTTCCCCGTTCATCGTCTGCGCGCTGCCGCGAGCGCTCTGTCAGGCGCTCGAGCAGTGGGCACAGGCGCGTTCCTGGCGGCTCGATTCGCTGACGCCGGCCTTGGTCCGCGTCTGCAATGTCCTGCGTGCATCGATTCCGATCGACGGCTGGTTGCTGGTCGGCTTCGGGCACACGCTGAGCTTGCTCAATACCTGCAAGGACCAGATCGCCAGTGTGCGTAGCCTGGCCCTGTCCGGCGCGCCGGAGCTCTCGGCGCTGGAAACCCTGCTCGCCCAGGAACGACTGCGCCATCCGCATCCGGACGCCAAGCCGCAGTCGCTATTGTGGGCGGGCGCGGCCGCCTGGTTACCGGCGGCGACGCGCATCGCCGGCCTCGAATCGCGGACGATTCACACGACACACCTGCTTGGCGGGCTGTCAACCGGGGCCGGCAGCTCTACAGCCGCGCAGTTGGCGCTTGCCGGGGGGCAGTCATGCGGCGCCTGAGCATCGACTTCGTCGTTCGTCCGCTCTGGCATCAGCCTTTGGCCGCGCGCAGCCGGGCGATACTGATCGCCCTCGCCGCGTTGCTGGTGTTTGCCGGTGCTGCGTTGGTTTGGCAAGCACTCCGGCTCGAACGGCAGCTTGCAGAAACCACGCAGGCGATTGCCGAGGCTCGTGAGGAAGTAGCCGCGCGGACGCCGCTGCCGCGTCTGCCGCTGCATTTGTCTGCCGCGCAGGTGCTGGCCATCAACGCCGCCATCGGGCAACTGAATACGCCGTGGCCGGCGCTGCTCGACGCTTTCGAGAGTGTGGTCAGCGCCGACATCGCGCTGTTGCAGATCGAGCCGGATGGCCGGCGGCACCTGGTCAAGGGCATCGCCGAGGCCAGGGATTACCAGGGGATGCTCGACTACCTGGCCGCGCTGGGGGCGGCCGCGCCCTTTGCTCGGGCGCTGGTCAGCAAACAGGAAATCAACGACCGGGATCCCAACCAACCGCTGCGCTTCAGCTTCGAGGCGCTGTTCGAGGATGGAGCTGCTCCGGCCATCGACAGCGTGGCGCCGCACGAGCGTCGGCGGGAGCAGCGGTGAGGCGGATCGCACAGCTCGTCGACCGCCTGCGCCTGAGCGCCGAGATCGGCTTGCACCGGCATGGGCCGTGGTGGCTGGTTCTGACCCTGGGCTTCTGCCTGCTGCTTGTCGTCGCGGGCACACTCCTGCCGGCGTTGCACGCCGAGCTGGCGGCGGAGCAGGCTGCTTTGCGCGCCTTGCAGGCGCGCGCGGCGAGCGGCGAGCAGCCGACCGAGCCACCGGAATCGACGTCCGACCGCCACTACCAGGCCTTCCGCGCGGTGCTCGCCGAAGAAGCTCAGGTTCTGGCGACTATCCAGGCGGTGCTCGACCTGGCGGCCAGTCATCAGCTGCTGAGTACTCGCGCCGACTATCAGCGTGGCCGTGATCCGCAGGCGCAGCTTGATACCCTGCAGATGACCGTGCCGGTGAGTGGGCGCTATGCCGATATTCGCCGCTGGATCGAAGAAATCCTGGCCACGCAGCCCTTCGTTTCAGTCGATGAACTGAGCTTCAAGCGCGATGAAATCGCTCGCCACGAGATCGAGGCCAAGGTCCGCCTGAGCATCTGGCATCAGCAGGCTCGGGCGACGCAGCGCCTCGGTACGGCCTCGGTGAACGCGACGGGCGCATTGGAGCGGGCGCAACGATGAATCGCCGTCGCCTGCTTCTCTTCGCGTTGCTGCTGGTCGCTGCCTGGCTGGCGTTGTTCGGCGACAAGACGCCGCCGGACGGCACGAGTGGCGAAGTCGTTGCCCCGACTTCGCCGCGACCTGAACCCGATTCCGAGAGCCGGCTGGCCGCCCGCAGACCGGCCGACAGCCGCTCGGCGCGGTCATCGCCGCGTGTCGGCGAGGCGGACGCGAATCCCGAAATTGCAGCACTGATTCCGCGCGCGCAACTGATTCCCGGCAGCGGCGACGGGCGTGCCAGCCGGGACCTGTTTCCGTCGCTGAGCTGGACGCCGCTGCCACCGCCGCTGCCGCTGCGGTCCACAGAACCGCTCGCACCAATGGCACCACCGCTCCCCTTCGTGTACCTTGGCAAAAAACTCGAAGCCGGGCACTGGGAGGCTTACCTCGCGCGCGGCGAACAGGTGTTCATTGTTCGCCAGGGGGCGAAGCTGGAAAAGGACTACCGGGTCAAGGCGATTACCTCGTCCACCATGACCTTGATCTACCTGCCGCTGCAGCAGTCGCAGACCCTATCAATCGGAGAATCGCCATAGTGAGCAAGGAGAGGTCGGGCCCGCGGGCACCGGCAGGCTGGCAGAGTTGTTGCCTGAGCGTGGCCGCTGCCCTGCTCCTGGCGGCTTGCGCCGCGCAGACGGCATTTACCGAAGGCCAGGAGCTGTTGGCGGCTGAACAGGTCGACGCTGGGCTGGCCCGGATAGAGGAGGCGATCAAGCTCGAACCGAGCTCTGCCGAGTATCGCATCGCCTACGCGCGGGCCCAGGAACGCTACGTCAAGGCCAGCCTTGATGCCGGCGAACGGGCCTTGGCGGAGGCCAGTTACGAGGCTGCCAATGCCGCGTTTCGGCGTGCGCTGGTGCTGCAACCGGGCAACGAGCGGGCGCTCACCGGGCTGCAGTTGGTGGCTGCGGCGCGCCGGCACGACCTCCTGTACAGCGAAGCGCTGGCCGCCTGGAGCCGGGCCGATGGCGAAGCGGCGCTGGCCGGACTGCGCAAGATCCTCGCCGCCAACCCGGAGCACGCGCGGGCGCGGTCACTGCAGCGCCTTATCGACGAAAGCTCTGCCAGCGTCGCCAGGGAATCGGTGCTGGCGGTGGCCTACCGCAAACCGATCACCATCGAGTTCCGGGACACGCCGCTGAAGACTGTTTTCGAAGTGATTTCGCGGACCTCGGGGCTGAACTTCGTTTTCGACAAGGATCTGCGCGCCGACCAGAAGGTCACCATCTTCCTGCGCAACAGCACCATTGAGGCGGCAATCAACCTGGTGCTGCTTACCAACCAGCTCGAGCAGCGCGTCCTCGATGGCAACTCGATCCTGATCTACCCGAACACCCCGCTCAAACAGCGCGACTATCAGGAATTGACGGTGAGGACCTTCTATCTGGCGAATTCCGACGCCAAGACCGTCGCCAGCACCCTGAAGACGATCCTCAAGAGCCGCGATGTCGTGGTCGATGAGAAGCTGAATCTGCTGATGATTCGCGACACCCCGGAAGCGATTCGGGTGGCCGAGAAGCTGGTTGCCTTGCAGGACGTGCCCGAGCCCGAGGTGATGCTCGAAGTGGAAATCCTAGAGGTCAAGCGTTCCCGTCTTCGCGAGCTGGGGGTCAACTGGCCGAACGCCCTGGCGCTGACGCCGCTGCCGTCGGCCGATGGTGGCCAGCTGACCTTGAACGATCTGCGCAATCTCAACTCCTCGACCATCGGTGCCACCGTCGGTCCGGTCATCATTCGTGCCAACCAGCTCGATTCCGACGTCAACCTGCTGGCCAACCCGCGGATTCGCGCCCGCAACCGCGAGAAAGCCAAGATTCTGATCGGCGAGCGCGTGCCGAACATCACCTCGACGGCTACCTCGACAGGTTTTGTCTCCGAGTCGATCACCTACATCGATGTCGGCCTCAAGTTGGACATCGAACCGACGATCTACCTGGACAACGAAGTGGCCATCAAGGTGACTCTCGAGGTCAGCAACATCGTTGACCAGGTGGAGACCAAATCGGGAACCGTCGCCTATCGCATCGGCACGCGCACGGCGACCAGCGTCCTCCGTCTCAAGGACGGCGAGAACCAGTTGCTCGCCGGTCTGATCAGCGACGAAGACCGGCGCACGGCCGACAAGGTGCCCTTCCTGGGCGATATTCCGGTGCTTGGTCGATTGTTCGGCGGCCATCGTGCCGAGGGAATCAAGACCGAGATCGTGCTCTCGATCACGCCGCGGGTACTGCGCAACATCCAGCGCGCGGAGGCCCATCTCGCCGAGTTTGCTGGTGGCACCGAGAGCAACTTCCGCAGCCAGTCTGCTTCGCGGGGAGCGGCCGCCGCTGCGGCGGAGGTGCTTCCTCCAGTTGCGCCGTGGCTCGCTAGCGCCACCGCACAGGCTGGTCCGCTGGCCCAGGCTGCCGCTGCCGGCGACGCTCAGCCGGCGTCGGCAGCTGGCCCCCTGACGGCGCGGAATGTCCCGAGTACGCAGGCGGCGGTCTCCTCCGCTGGCGCGGCGCAACTGCTCTGGCAAGGCCCGACGCAACTCAATACCGGTGACAGTTTTGCCCTGCAGCTGGTCATGCAGGCAGATCAGCCGGTGGTCAGCCTGCCGCTGGCGGTCGCCTTCGATCCGCGCGTCGTGCAGGTCGCCGATGTCAGCGAAGGGGGCTTCCTCAGGCAGAATGGCGGCGAGACCAGCTTCAGCTATCGCGTTGATCCCGGTGGCCAGGTGCTGCTAACCGGCACCCGCTCGGGTGCCGGTGGCGCGACCTCGCAGGACGTGGTGGCGACCATAAATTTCCGTGCCGTGGCGCCTGGCGACTCGCGGATCGAGCTGCTTACCATCGCTCCCGTTGGCCTGGGCGGCTCGGCGATCAAGGCCAAGCTGCCGCCGGCCCACCCCTTGACGGTTGTCCAGTGAACAGTGATGAGTGGAGCGGTCGAACAGTGGCTGACGATTTCCTCGCCTTGCATCGGCATGCCCCGCGCTGGAGTGCGTGCAGTAGGTGGAAAGGGCGGAGTAGGTGGGGGCGAAGGTTTCTCGCTGATCGAACTGCTGATCACCCTGGCCGTCGTCGCCGTGCTCTCCGGGATCGTCGTGCCGGTCGCGCAGACCGCTATCCAGCGCGGCAAGGAGCAGGAGCTGAGACTGGCATTGCGCGAACTGCGTAGCGCCATCGATCAGTACAAGAAGGCCGGTGATGAAGGTCGCATCAGGACCGCGGCGAACGACAGCGGTTATCCGGCCAATCTGCAGGTCTTGCTCGAGGGAGAAGTGGATCTGCGCGACCCCAAGCAGCGAAAGATCTACTTCCTGCGGCGGATTCCCCGCGATCCCTTGCATCCGGATAGCCGGCTGCAACCAGCCGACACCTGGGCCAAACGCGCTTACGCCAGCGGGCCGGATAACCCTCGTGAGGGCGACGACGTATACGATGTGTACTCGAAATCGACCGGCGTCGGTCTGAACGGCGTGCCCTACCGGCAATGGTGAACCGGTGAATCGCGCCAAGCCGCGCCTGCACGGGCAGGGTTTTACGCTGATCGAGCTACTGGTCGTGCTCTCGATCATTACTCTGCTGCTCACTCTGGCCGTGCCGAGATACTTCAACAGCATCGATGTCTCAAAGGAGGCCGTGCTGCGCGAGAATCTGCATCTGGTACGCGACACGATCGACAAGTTCTACGCTGACAAAGGGCGCTATCCGGAAAGCCTCGACGAGCTGGTCAGCGAAAAATATCTGCGCTCGCTGCCCTACGATCCGATTACCGGCAGTTCGAGTACCTGGCAGCTGATCGCGCCCGATTCGGCGGGCGTCGAGGGCCGCATCTATGACCTCAAGAGCGGCGCCGCCGGGGCCGCCCGCGACGGCCAGCCCTTCGCCGAATGGTAGCCATGGCCCGTGATCATCCGTGGCACGCTGGTGTCGCTCGCCGCGAGCACGGTTTCACCTATCTCGGGCTGCTGATCCTGGTCGCTATCCTGGCTTTGGCGGCGAGCGCTACGCTGACCCTCGGCAGCATCGTGCAGCGGCGGGAAGCCGAACAGCGGCTGCTCGAAGTGGGAGCTGCGTATCGGCAGGCGATTGCCAGCTACCTGAACAGCAGCCCGGCAGGCGACCGCCGTTATCCGGGGACGCTCGCCGACCTGCTCAGGGACCCACGCTATCCGGGCGTGCGCCGCCATTTGCGGCAGCTCTATCCGGATCCGATCACCGGCAAGAACGAGTGGGGCCTGGTCGGCGCACCGGGCGGCGGCATCATGGGCGTGCATAGTCTCTCGAACGCGAAACCGATCAAGATCGCCGACTTCGCGCTGGAGAACGAGTCTTTCGAGGAGGCCACGCGCTATTCGCAATGGGTGTTCATGGCCCGGCCGCTGGCCCCGGTAGGCGGCGCGATGCCCGCTCAGGGCGGCCTGCCACCGGCCGCTATTCCGCCGCTGTCAGCGCAGCCGCAGCCGCCGTCGTTGTCGCCAGCGCCGATGTTCGTCCCGCAGAACGGCGCCCCCGCAGCCAGCTGGCCGGCTGCGCCGATCCCCTCGCAGAACTTGCCAGGGCGCTGAGCCCACCCTGGCTCAAAGATTGGCCACGGCCCGCAGCACGGTCTGCGTTTCGTCGCGGCGAACGCGATTGCTGAACCACCATACGCCGCAGCGCTTGATCGTCCAGTCGGCTTCCTGTCCCGACAGCAGCAGCGCTGCCAGACGGCCCAGCGCCGGCTGATGACTGACCAGGATGACGGTGCCATGGTAGTCCGGCCAGCCGGCGATGGCCAGCAGGTCGGCGGCGTCGGCGCCAACCGCAAGCTGCCCCTTGACGTCGTAGGGCAGGCCCAGGGCCTGCGCAGTCTGTCGGGCCCGTCGCGCCGGGCTGGAAAAGACCTGGATCTTGCGCAGGGCCTGCTTCTTCAGCCACTCGGCCATGCGCTCTGCGTGCTTCTCGCCGCGTCCCGAAAGCTTGCGTTTATTGTCGGCGATCTTTCCCGTTGCCGCCTCGGCTTCCGCATTGCGCCATAAAATCAGATCCATGTCCGTTTTCTTTCCCGACTGAAAGACTAGCAGCATGGCCGCCGTTTGTTTCGGGACGATGAACTACTCAGGCGCGACGCGAAACCGGCGCGGCCGCCAGCGGTGCTGCCGGGCGGAAGCCAGGTGTCGGCGATTGCGTGTGGGCCGCTGGCGATCGTGGCGGTAGCGTAGGGGTTTGTTGTGCTTGGGGCGGCGGCGCGGCAGGTCCGGCGGCGGCCCCGGCAGCGGCCGTCTCGCAGGCCGCGATCAGTTCGAGTCGTCCGTCGAGATGCTCGACGATCGCCGTGCAGCTGTCGACCCAGTCGCCACAGTTGGCATAGGTCAGACCGTCGCGGGTCTTGATCGTCGCGCTGTGGATATGACCACAGATGACGCCATCGAGATGGCGCCCGCGCACCGCGTGGATCACCGACTCCTCGAAGTCGAAAATGAAGGAAACGGCACGTTTCACGTGGCCCTTGGCATAGCCGGCGAGCGACCAGTAGCCTTGCCGCCGCAGCAGTCTACGGAGCCGGGTCAGTAGTCCATTGACGCGCACCAGGACGTCTTAGCCGACATCGCCGACGACTGCAAGCCAGCGGTGATAGCGTGTCACCTGGTCGAACTGGTCGCCATGCAGCAGCAGGAAACGGCGACCCTCGGCAGTCACGTGGATATGTTCGCGGCGCACCAGAATGTCGCCGAAAGAGACGCCGTCGTAGTCGCGCAAGGCTTCGTCGTGGTTGCCGGGAACCAGCATAACCCGCTCGCCCCGCCGCGCGCGGCGCAGGATCTTCTGCACCAGCGTATTCTGTGCGGGTGTCCAGTGGACACCCCGTTTCATCGCCCAAAAGTCGATGATGTCGCCGAGCAGGTAAAGGTATTCGGCCTCATGCTCGCGCAGGAAGTCGAGCAGACGTTCGGCCTGACAGCCGCGTGTTCCGAGATGAACATCCGAAACGAAGATGGCGCGGACTTTCATCGGCGCTGGTCTTGGCGTCGGGTAAGGCGTGACAGCGGCAGCATCAGCATCAGGTCGGCAGTATTGAAGTCGGGATTCCATGCCGGTTCGCCGCAGACCCAGGCGCCAACCCGCAGGTAGTCCTCGAGCAAGGGCGGCATGACGACCGGTCGTGCGTTGGCCAGCTCTTCGACAGGCAAACGATGAAGCGGGAAGACGCGGTAGTCGATCGGTGCCATCTGCTGCGGGCGGAGCTGGCGGAAGATGCTTGCCGCATGCTTTCCGCCGTCGGCGATGCCGATCGCCACGCAGCCGACCAGGATGTGCTGGTCGTGGTTCAGCAGATGGTCGAGCAGACTTGTCCAGAGCAGGGAACCGATCCTGCCCTTGCGGTAATGGGGATGGATACAGCAGCGGCCGACTTCAGCCATGCGCGGACGCAGCTTCCGCAGGCGGCTGATATCGAAGACGTTCTCGGCATGATAACTGCCGACGCGGTTTGCGGCACCGGCCGAAAGAACCCGCAAGGAGGCGACGAGTCTGTTCGATGATGCTTCCCGAGCCAGCAGATGTCGGCAGTAGGGGTCGTAGAAATCGCTGTCATGGCCGGGGATGCGGCCTTGCACGCGGGCGTCGAGCTCGCTGGCGAAGACTTGGTAGCGCAAACGCTGTGTTTCGCGGACTTCGTCCGTGCCCTGGGCGAGGCTGACGCAGTAGTCCGGGTGGCTGTTCGCCGGGGTGGCGCGGCGGCGTTCCCGCAGATCCTGATCCATGAGGCGCTCCGTTCGTGACTTGAGGAGCGCCCATTCTCGATAGTCGCTGTGACACGCACATGACGAGCATGCGACCCTGGCATTTCGGGGCCAGTGCGCGCTGACCGGCCAGCGGCTGCGCCCAGATGATGAGCCTTCCCCTTGCCGCACGCCGTGCGGGGCCTTGACGGCAGCTGCGCCGCTCTGCTGGGGTGGTCGGAAAGCTTGATCGGCGTGTCGCTTGCGCGCCTATAATCGAATCACCGGGCCATTCGCAGGAGAACGTCATGGGTGACAGAGAGAATCCGCTGATCAAGTTGCAGGATTTGGCCAGCTTCCTGGACGAAGGCAGCTTCGACGACAACATGCAGCAGCTGGCAGCGAAGGCGGCGCGTGTGCTCAACGCCGAGAATTGCTCGCTGATGTTGCTGACCGAGAGCGAAGACGACGCGGAGCCAGGCGACGATATGTGCCTGCGCGTCTGTGGCAGTTGCGGTCCGCTGCCCGCTGCGGCATACAAGGAAAGCACCCGTACCGGCGAAGGCATCGCCGGACGCGTGGTGTCCACGGGAAAGTCTTTGCTGATCGAGGATATCGGACGCTCCGAGTTTGCCAAGTGGGCGCGGCGGGCCAATGACCCTCGCAAGAGCCTGCTTTCCTCGCCAATCGCCATCAACGGCAAGACCATCGGGGTGATCAACATCAGCGGCCATCGGCAGGGGCGCAGTTTCACCAGCAACGACCTGAGTTTGCTCGAGGTCGTCGCGCTCTTTGTTGGCAAAGCCATCCAGGTGGTGCAACTACAGAACATCCTGAAGTCGCGTTTTACGCAAATTGCGCTGATGCAGTTCGCCGAAAAAGACATTGGCAGCGCGCTGGAGTGTGCCGTGGCCAACCCGGATCAGGTGGCCAAGATCCTCGCCAAGTCCTTCTACAAGGAAATGACTCGCGCCGGTTTCGGCTCAAGCCAGATCATCAACGCCGCTTCGGAGATCGTTGGCCAACTGAGTGGCAGCCTGAGCCGGCACAGCAAGCGCATCGAGCAGAATACGGTCGATTAGGCGGCGCATGCGTCGTGCTCTGTGCCGCTCGCGTCCCGAGCAGCATGTCCCGCTTTATCTTGTTGCCTATGGTGAAACGCGCCGGCTTAGCCGGGGTGAAGTCCGACCGGCTGCTAGGCACACTATTCGCCGAATTTCTGGCCGATCAACGCCCAGGCATCGTTGAAGCCGCTGCCCACGCCCCAGCCCAGATTGCGGCCGGTGGCCCGGATGTCGCCCAGTTCGACAATGAAATGCTCACGCTTGGCTTCCGGCAAGGCCATGACGGTGGTCAGCGCTTGCTCGAACATGCGGACCAGCGCGTCGAAATAGTCCTTGTCCGTGACGCCGACTTCAGTGCTGAAGCCGACGGCGTGGCGGCAGTAGAAGACCATCAGCTCGGCGAGGCCCTCGGCGTCGCCGACCGTTTTCTGGTACTCGGCAATCGGTTTCTGGGCGTTGGCGACCGAATAGCTCTGGTTGCTGAAGACGTCCGGCCACAGCCAGCGATCGATGACGGCCTTGTACGGTTTGAGGGCATCGCCTCCGAGTCCGAAGCGGGCGTGCAGGAAGGTCTGATTGTCCTTGCGCGCGGCGTACAGATCTTCGAGCAGACCAAGCAGGTCTGCCCGGTCGAAGTCCTCCAGGGCGGCCTTGACGTCGTTCCATTTGGGTCCTGTTTTCCTGGTCACCATTTCTTGCTCTCCTCCTGTTGGCTGAGGCAGGGGGCTTGCGGTGGCCTCCTGAATCCGGCTGTTGAGCTGACGAGTTCTCCCGCCGGGGCGCCGTCGTCGTGCTCTGCGACTTTGCCGGCCAGATACCGCGCATCAACTCATACTAGACCTTTCTTTCCTGGACGAATGGCTCACGCGGATTGGTTGAAGGCCCATCCTACGCCTTCCGTGTTCGCTCGCGGCGGCAGGCCCGAGGTGCACAGCGGGCGACGCGGTCCTGGTACGCAGCTTGCTGACTCAGTGGCTGGCGAAGACGCTGGTCGAGCCCTTCGGGTCAACCAGCAGGGTGTCGTAGGGGACGGGGCGGGAGCTTTCCATTCCCGGTGAGCCAGCCGGCATCGCAGGCACCGCGAGTCCCAGCGCCTTCGGTTTCTCCTTGAGCAGGCGCTTGATGTCGGCCGCCGGGACGTGGCCTTCGATTACATAGCCATTGACCTTTGCGGTGTGGCAGGAGCCGAGGTTCTCCGGCATGCCCAGCTTCTTGCGGTTGGCAGGCACATCGTCGATGTCGTGGGTGGTCACTGCGAAGCCATTCTCGCGCAGATGCTCGACCCAGCCGCCACAACAGCTGCAGGCGGCGTTCTTGTAGACGTCGACGCGCGGGCTGCCTTGAGCGAACGCGCCCGTGGCGGAGAGAAGGACAAGGGCGAAAAAGAGTCGAATCAGCGTCATGTGCAGGATCTCGTTTGGTGGCAGGGGAGAGAGAAAGCGAAGGGTGGCGACGGTGCCGGCTTGAAGCGGACCAACGTAGGAGGCTTGGCGCGCTGTTGAGTTCGCGACAGGTGAGGATTTTGCAAAGGGTAAGCGTACCGCAAGCTGACGACAGTATTACATTTCCGTACTACTTCGAGCCAGACTCTTGCTTGACCAGGCGACGGCATGTCGCGCCGGCTACTCGCCTCGCAACTCCAGGAAGTTAACTTTGACTGCGCCGCAAAGTTTATCCATGTCGTGGTGTGCCGGCTGCGCTACCATCGTCTTCTTGCGGCGACCCGTATCTCGAATCCCTCTTGCGTGCGTGCTCCGATGAACACCTCCGTTGTTTACGCCTTGCTGGCGGCCGTTCTCTTCGGCGCCAGCACGCCGGTCGCCAAGCTGCTGGTTGGCGACGTGCCGCCGATTCTGCTTGCCGGACTGCTCTATCTCGGCAGCGGTGTCGGGTTGAGTACGGCACGGCTGATTCGCGATCGTCGCTGGCAGCCTTCAGGCCTGGCGCCTGCTGAATGGCCCTGGCTGCTCGGCGCCATGTTTTTTGGCGGCGTGCTCGGACCGGTCGCCCTGCTTTATGGGCTGGTGCACAGCAGCGGAGCCACGGCGTCGCTGTTGTTGAACCTTGAGGCCGTCCTCACGGCGCTCCTGGCCTGGGTGGCGTTCAAGGAGAACGCCGACCGGCGGATAGTTCTCGGCATGCTGGCCATCGTCGCCGGCGGCGTGTTGCTCTCGTGGCCGGTTGGCGAAGCACGGCAGGATAGTTGGCTCGGTCCGCTGGCGATCAGCGCTGCCTGCCTGTGCTGGGCAATCGACAACAATCTGACGCGCCACGTGTCGGCGTCCGACGCCCTGTTCATTGCCGGCAGCAAGGGGCTGGTCGCTGGCGCCGTCAACACCGTGCTGGCGCTGGCGCTGGGGATGACGCTCCCGGGTGTGGCGACACTGATCCCGGCGATGACTCTCGGCCTTCTCGGCTACGGGGTGAGCCTGGTGCTGTTCGTTCTGGCCCTGCGCGGACTCGGCGCTGCGCGCAGCGGCGCCTACTTTTCTACCGCACCCTTCATCGGCGCCGCTGTCGCTTTGCTCTTTCTTGGCGAGTCGGCGTCGACTTCGCCATCGTTCTGGGCTGCCGCCGCCTTGATGGGGCTGGGTGTCTGGCTGCATCTCACCGAGCAGCACGGCCATCAGCACAGACACGACGAGCTACAGCACGCCCATAGCCACCGCCATGATGCGCATCACCAGCACCCACACGATGCCGGCTGGGCCGGAGAAGAGCCGCACAGTCATCCTCACCGGCACCTGCCGATTACGCACAGCCATCGCCACTTCCCCGATATCCATCATCGGCACGAGCACTGATCCGGCGGCAGCGAGGTCAAGCTGCCGTGCGCGCTACACGGACGCCAGACGGCAAAAAGCCCGACCTTGTGAGCCGGGCTATCTGCTTGATTTTCTTGGTGGGTCGG
>ERZ761607.3049-NODE-3049-length-16864-cov-6.504016_pt1 | contig 16864 bp, 13 predicted proteins | sample MGYA00511164_ERZ761607 | MGnify/ENA primary metagenome ERZ761607 (study PRJEB28899, sample SAMN02445080) | bioreactor sludge metagenome | biome: EBPR sludge | place: Australia: Brisbane, Thorneside Wastewater Treatment Plant | collected 2011-06-22 ...
GCGATACGCAAACCGCCAGCGTCTTCCCGCTCGCGGGCGAACATTCAGAGGCGACAATGTCAGATTTTTCGATGGAAAAGGTCCTCGGGGCCCACGAGCAACGCAAAGCCGAGCTGGACCGCAGCGGCAACCCCTACGCCGGCGGTATCGCTTGGATCGCCGGGGAGCTGTCGCCCCTCGAGGAAGCGCGGATTCCGATTCTGGACCAAGGCTTCCTGCGTAGCGATCTGACCTATGACGTGCCCGGCGTCTGGGACGGCCGCTTCTTCAGGCTGGACGATCACCTCGACCGCTTCGAGGGCGCCTGCGCGAAGATGCGGTTCCGCATCCCGATGGAGCGCTCGGTCCTGCGGCAGACGCTGATCGACATGGTCGCCAAGAGCGGCATCCGGGACGCCTACGTCGAGCTGATCTGCACCCGCGGCCTGAAGTTCGTCCGCGAGTACCAGAGCTACGAGAACAATCTCTATCTGATGGTCATGCCCTACGTCTGGGCCATGCCGCCCGCCCTGCATCCGACCGGCGGCGCGGCGGTAGTGACGCGGACGGTGCGGCGGACGCCTCCCGGAGCGATGGACCCGACGATCAAGAACCTCCAGTGGGGCGACTTCGTCCGCGGCTGGCTCGAGGCGATGGATCGCGGCGCCGTCTATTCGCTCCTGCCCGACGGCGACGGGAACATCACCGAGGGCGGCGGCTACAACATCTTCTGCGTGAAAGACCGGGTGCTGACCACGCCCGTGCGGGGCGTCCTGGAGGGCGTGACGCGCCGGACGGTGATGGAGCTCGCCGCGAGGAAGGGGCTGGAAGCGAGGCTGGAACTTGTGCCGGTCGACGACCTCTATCACGCCGATGAGCTCTTCATCTGCACGACCGCCGGCGGCGTGATGCCCATCACCACGCTCGACGGAAATCCCGTCGGCAATGGCCAGGTCGGGCCGATCACGCGCGAGATCTGGGAAGGCTACTGGGGCGCCCACTACGATCCCCAGTACAGCTTCGCGATCGACTATCCCGAACGGGTTGCCGAGCCCGCCTAGCTGCCAAAAGCAGAAGCCTGCACTCATCGCCGCCCTGCCTGGAGCAGGGCGGCGACACTTGTCTTTGCCGTAGGTGTCGGCGGGAAGCGGGGCCGCCTGGCTCAGGTCGCCAGGAAGCCGCCATCGATGGTGAGGGTCTCGCCGTGGATGAAGTCCGCAGCGTCCGAGGAAAGGAACACCACGGCCCCGCCGATGTCCTGCGGTTGACCGATGCGGCCCACCGGAATCCGGGACTGTATGTAGCCCTCCGCGAAGTCGCTGTTCCAAAGGGCCGACGTCATGTCGGTCTGGATCAGGCCGGGCGCGATCGCATTCACGCGCACGCCTTGGCTGGCCCATTCGATCGCGAGGGACTTGGTCAGCCCGATGAGGCCATGCTTGGCCGCCACGTAGGAACAGGCCTCCTGGGTCGCGACATGGCCGAGCACGGAGGCGATGTTGACGATCACGCCGCGACGTCCCTCAGCCATGAAGTGGCTCGCGGCCTGCTGCGACAGGCGGAAGGGGACCTCGAGGTTGAAGCGAAGCACCCGACGCCAGACGTCCAGATCATAGTCGATGGCAGGCGCGTCGGCATCGATGCCCGCATTGTTGACCAGGACGTCGAGCTTGCCAAAGCGGCGCGCCGTCTCTTCGATCAGCCCGGCTACCGAAGCATCATCCATGAGGTCGGCCGTCAGGATATCGGCGACGCCTCCCCCCGCGACGATCTCCGCGGCGACGGCTTCGGCGCTGACCAGATCACGGCCGGAGACAATCGTCCTGGCGCCGGCTGCGCCGAGCGCGAGCGAGATACCGCGACCGATGCCGCGGGTGCCGCCGGTTACAAGGACGGTCTTGCCGTGGAGGTCCTGGCGCGCGGGCGCATATTGGATCGTTAAGGTTGCGGGCACGTGCTCAGGCTCCATGGCGGCGGACGGCAGGGTCCGGCGAGACCCCCATTGCAGCCTGCAGGCCTGCTTCTGGTCAACATAAATCGATTAGAGTTGACGACTGGGGAGGATAATCGTCTTCTCTCGATCCGTATGAGCGAATGTGGCGGACTAAAGTCGATTTAGTCGCCGGGGTGCAGGATCAGTTCGGAGCGGGGATGGGCGAGGCCTCCAACGACACGGCAGAGCAAGCGCGAAGAGCCCGCCCGTACTTCGGCTGGCGGATCGTCGGCGCGCTCTTCCTCGCGATCCTCGCCCTGTTCGGCGTGAGTATTTTCTCGTTCATCATCTTCACCGCGCCACTGGCTCAGGAGTACGATTGGTCGCCCGCGCAGATGGGCTCGCTCGTCTCGGCCATGTGGCTCGTCGCCCCGCTGGCGCTGTTCTCTGGCCCGGTCACAGCGCGTGTCAGTCCTTGGCGGCTGGTGGTCGTCGGCGTTTGCGTCCAGGCCATCGCCCTGCTGGCGCTCGGCCACGTCACCGAGCTCTGGCAGCTCTATCTGCTGCGCATCGGAATGGGCCTGGGCAAGGTCATGACGGCGATGTCGGCCCCGCTGATCGTCGCGCGATGGTTCTCCCGACGCTTCGCGACGGCCGTGGCGATCGTCTGGGCCGGCGGGGCGGCGGGTGGCCTAATCATGGCGCCCCTGACCGAGGCCCTCGTCGAGCACGTCGGCTGGCGTGCAGCTTCCGGATGGCTTGCGGTGGCGGTGTTGGCTGTCGCTGTGGCCGTCGCTCTCCTGGCCCGCGGACCGAAGGGACCGCATGAGCTGGGCGAAGATCCCGATGGCGTGCTTGCGGCCGGTGGCAGTGCGAGCACAGCCCACGCCGAAAGCCCTGTCGGCGCGGCGCGGATTCCGCTGGCCCCGGCCCTGCTGATGCTCGTTAGCATCGTCGGGATCGGCATGACTTCCATCGCCACCTTTTCCCAGCAGCCGGCGCTGCTGCAGGCGGCAGGCCTGTCCGGGTCCACGGCCGCTACGGTGCTCGGACTGACGGCCGCCGGCTCCTTTCTGGGCTCTGCGTCCGTCGGTTGGCTGCTCGACACCTTCAGGGGCTGGTGGAGCGCCGCCCTTGTCGCGGGATCGGTGTACGCCGGCGTCCTGACCCTCGCATGGTTGCCGGACGATCCGAGCCTCCTGATCGCCACCGCCGGCGCGTTCTGCCTGGGCTACGGCTTCGGCGCCGGCGAGGTGCTCTGGCTGACCTTCACCAAGCGGCAGTTCGGCGAGGCGCTCTTTCCGCGCACATACGGTGGCTGGTACTTTGCCCTGCAGCTGGGCTACGCCCTGGGGGGCGGCGTCGGCGGCTGGACAATCGGCCATCTGGGCGCGAACAGCTTCCTCTGGTTGCTCGCAGCGCTCTACCTTGCGCCGACCGTGGCGAGTCTCGCGCTCCGGGCGGCGCGCTGGCGGTCTCCGGAAGCTTCGCCGGAGGCCGCTCGTTGAGCGGCGGCGGCAAGTCAGGGGGAGCGACCGTTGATGCGCCTAGCGCCATCACGGCCGCGTCGTATCTCATCGGCATCAACCAGCTCATCGTAAACTTGCAGCCTCTGGTCCTCGGGGCCTTGGCGGATACCTACCGACTGGGCGACCGGCAGCTTGGCTACGTCAGCGCGGTATTCATTGGCTTCAACACCCTCGCCGTGGTGAGCGCGCCGTTCTGGGTACGGGGGGTGAACTGGAGGATCCTCTCGGCGGCGGCAGTGGGACTGGCCGCGGCGGTGCTCGCTGCCGGAGCCAAGCTATCGACACTGACGGCGATCCTCGCGCTCTTCGCCGTCCTTGGCGTGCTCAAGGGAACCCTCGGCGCCCCCTCCTTCGCCAGCTTGGGCGACACGGCCAATCCGGATCGAAGGTATGCTGCCTCCCTGATCTCCCAGAGCCTGCCCGCGGCGGCGGCCGCCGTGCCCGTCGCCCAATGGATCATCCCGCAGTACGGCGTCGTGGGTCTGTTCCTCAGCCTAGCGGCCGTCGTGGCGACCGGTCTCCTTGCAGCGAGATTCCTTCCGGATGCCGGCGTCGTTCCCGCGTCAGCGGGGCCGGAGGCGCCGAAGGCGGTGCTGCTATCGCGCGGAACTCTCGCTCCGGCCGTCGGCCTCCTGGCCCTGGGCCTGTTTGTCTGCGGCATCCTCGCGTTCTGGTACTTCGTGGAGCGCATCGGCGCGGCTCGTGGCGTTCCGCACGGCCTGATCGGCGGTGCGGTGAGTCTCTGCGCGCTGGCGACCGTCGCCACAGCCGGGATCGTGGCGTGGCTCGGCGGGCGGGTATCGACGCTGTGGTTCGTCGCGGCCGGAAACCTGATTGTAATCGCAGGCTATGCCTGTCTGGTAGTCGATGCAGACCTCGCCTTCGTCCTGACGGCGATCCTGTTCGCCATGGGCTGGGGGCTGGCCCAGCCCGGCTACTGGACGATCATCAGGAAAGTCGATGTGTCCGGGCGGCTGTTCGTTGCTGCCCCCGCCGCGGGCGGGCTCGCCGGCGTCCTGACCGGTATCCTCGCTGGACCGGTCATAGAGCGGAGTGGCTATACCGGGCTCATCCTGTCCAGCGCCGGGCTGCTCATCGCGTCGGGCGTGTGCCTGCTGATCGCCGCCCACTTGGGGAAATTGGCGACCGGGGAGCGCACCGCTTCGCCCGTGAATCACATTTCGTCCGAGGCCAGTGAGGGCTTGGCCGAGCCGCATCTCCCAAACCTGTAGAGGACGTTTCCCGATGACCACTGTTGGAGTTCTGGGCGCAGGCCTCATGGGCAGCGCCTTCGTTCGTCAGCTGTTGAAGCAAGGCCGCCAGGTCGTCGTGTGGAACCGCACCGCCAGTCGGTGTGAGCCGCTCGTCGCCGACGGCGCCAAACTGGCCGCCACGCCGGCTGAATTGCTCGCCCAGGCGGAGGCCATCATTGCGCTCACCTCCACCACCGCCGAAGTGGAAGCCATGCTGGCCGGAGCCTCGCAGGACCTGGAAGGCAAGGACTTCATCAATCTGGTCACCGCGACGCCGCAGCAGGCGCGCAGTCTCGGAGATCTCGTCAGGGGCGCGGGGGCCGCCTTCGTCAGCGGCACGATCCAGTGCTACCCCTCCAACATCGGCTCGGCCGAAGCCGTGATCATGTTCGGCGGCGACGAAGCGCTGTGGCAGCGTCGTGCTGATCTACTGCTCTCGCTGGCCGGGAGCAGTGCGTTGGTCGGGACCGATGCGGGGCTGCCAAACGTCATCGACGCCTCCGTCACGGCGTCCTTCCTGTTCACGGCCGCCTCCGCGGCGCTCGAAGCGGCTGCCTATGCCGTCAAGGATGGCATGTCGCTGACCGACTTTCGCGCCTACCTGCAAACCTACCTCGCCCATCTGCCGATCGAGATCGACAAGGCGCTTGCCGCGATCGAGAAGGACGACTTCTCGACAACGGACGCGGCCGTCGCCACCTACGCCAAGTCCCTCGACCAGTTCCGGCGCGCGTTCGCCGATGTCGGCGCCTCCGACCTTTTGCTCGCCGCGAACCAGGCCCGGATGCAGCGGGTCGTCGAGGCCGGCGAGGGCGAGCTTGGGTTCGCAGCGCTCTACCGGGTCTGAGCCTGTCGCGTCACTCATGGAAAAGGGCGCGCCGGCGACGCACCCTCGTCCTGATCAGGCGCCAGGTCAGAGCTCGAGAGCGTCCTCCAGGGGGTTCATGTTCACCCGCCACAGGAACCCTGGCTGTTCTCCGCCGAAACTGACCGACCTGAAGCCGAGGAAGGACTGCACCTGGGCGGGATAGCGTCGGGCCTCCTCGAGCGGGATCGCGAACGGCCAGGCCTCTTCGCCCATGAAGAAGGGGATGTTGAAAGCCGTCGAAATGATCCGGCGCTTGCGGTCCGCGGTCGAGTTGGCCCCGCCGCCGTGCAGGACGCGCCCGCTGATGAACAGCACATCCCCGGCATTCAGAATCGCCGGAATCGTGTCCGCCTGATCCGCTGGGGTGCTGAAATCCTCCCAGAGATGGCTGCCCGGGATCACCCGCGTAGCCCCCATGTCTTCGGTGATATCGGTCAGCGCCAGCAGCATGTTGACGAGGATCTCGGGGCCGTCCGGCCCGGTGCGCTGCAGAAGCTCCAGATGTGTCGTGGCGTCCCGGTGCAGGACCTGCGCCTTCTCACCTGGCTGGATTTCGATACCCTGGCTGGCGCCCATCGCATGCGCGCCGGGCGCGCCTGGCACGAGGCCTGCCACGTACTCGGCGATGAGGGGGCTGGCGAGCATGGCTTCGCGGTAGGTGGGGCTATGGCGCACGCAGTGCGTGATCCGCTTGGTCTTGTGGCCCATGAAGTCGGCGAGGAAGTTTTCCTCGCCCTTGCCGAAATTGCCCTGGTCGATGCCCTGGAAGTGGGGGTCCAGCTCCCGGTTCACCTGGTCTACCTGCTCGCGTGTGAGCACCCCCGTGAGGATGACGCCGCCGTCCCGGGCGATGACGTCCGTGACCTCGGCGACTGGCGCGCCGAAAGGAAGGCGTTGCATTCCGGCGTGAGATTGAAGGCGGGGCGCCAGTGCGGCTTCGGGCATGATCGGTCTCCGGATGGTCGGGAGATCATGCTGCCCGAGGGGGTCATAATAATCAATATATATCGATCATTAGAGGGGTTTCGCCGCGGGAATCGGTCCCTTGGGTGGAGAGTTAGGGAATAGTTTTTGGGAAAGGTCCGCCCCGGGAAGTGAGGGCTCCCCGGGGCGGCAGTATCGCACTTAGGGAGGGCTAAGGGCGAAAGTGGGCAGGGTCTAAGCGGTCGCTCCGCCATAGCGGGAGAGGGCGAGGTCGCGCGTCTCGATGTCGGGAGCCGCATTGCTGACCTGGTCACTAATGACCCGGGCGGAGCCGCAGGCCATGGTCCAGCCCAGCGTGCCGTGGCCGGTGTTCAGGTAGAGGTTTTTCACTGGCGTCGGACCGACAACGGGCGTGCCGTCAGGTGTCATGGGTCTCAAGCCTGACCAGAAAGTCGACCTGTCCCAATTCCCCGCGTGCGGGAAGAGGCTCCCTACGGAACGTCTCAGTGTCTCGCGGCGGCGCTCGGGCAGGGCGTTGCCGAACCCGGACAGTTCCGCCATTCCGCCCACCCGGATCCGGTCGCCCAGGCGCGTGATGGCGATCTTGTAGCTCTCGTCGAGGATGGTGGAGACCGGCGCGCGGTCCTCGTCAACGATATCCGCGGTAAGGGAGTAGCCCTTCACAGGATAGACCGGCAGCCGCAGTCCGAGCGGGGCCACGAGCGCCGGCGTGAAGCTGCCCATGCAGGCGACGAAGGCGTCCGCGGCGATTTCACCGCGGTCCGTCACAACCGCTTCCACCTTGTCTGCTGAGACGCGCAGGCCCCGCACGGTCTCTGAATAGCGGAACGACACGCCGAGGTCTGACGCCATTTCCGCCAGTCTCGTGGTGAATTTGAAGCAGTCGCCGGTCTCGTCCCCCGGCAGGCGCAGTCCACCGACAAACGGTTCGGCGGCGTCGGCCAGGCCGGGCTCGGCCGCGATGCAGCCCTTGGCGTCCAGAACCTCGAATTTGACGCCGTCTCGGGTCAGAACCTCGACATCCTTGCCGATGCCGTCCAGCTGAACCTGTTTGCGGAAGAGCTGCAACGTCCCCTGAGTGCGCTCGTCGTAGCGGATGCCGGTCTGGCTGCGAAGGGCCTCAAGCTGGGCGCGGCTGTACTCGGCCAAGCGGACCATTCTACCCTTGTTTCGGGTGTAGGCGCCGGCAGTGCAGTTGCCCAACGTGGCCAAGGTCCAGCGGATCATCGCCGGATCCAGCCGCAGCTGCAGGATCAACGGCGCGTGCTCCATCAGCAGCCAACGGATCGCTTTGCGGGGTACGTCCGGGGCCGCCCAAGGCGACGCGTAGCCTGGAGAGATCTCGCCCGCGTTGGCGAAGCTGGTCTCGAGCGCCGGTCCGGGCTGCCGCTCGACCAGCGCCACCTCGTGGCCGGCCTTGGCCAGGTAGTAGGCGGAGGTAACGCCGATGACGCCGCCTCCGAGTACCACGACCCGCATCACGCGCCTCCCCTAGAGGACGTACCCGAGCGCCGGTCAGCCATGATGTAGACAGCGCGCATGCGGCTCCTGATGGCGGCGGCGCCATTCTCAAGTGTGGATTTGATCGATAAATATCTATTATAAGGCGCCGCGGCCGGTCAATGGCTATCGCGCAGCGGGGTGAAACCGCTCTATTCCTGCAATGCCTCCGGCAGCGCCGCCGTCGGGACGAGGTCGGGTGAAACGACGGCCGCCAGTCGCATCGCCAACGCGACGAGCCTTTCGTGGTCCTTGCCAGAGACGCCTCTGAGTCCGTAGATCACCCCGCTGCCTTCGGAGATCACGGACATCAGCCGAACCAGGTCGCGAACGCCCTGTGGTGACGCCGTCGGGTAGGCGGCGAGGATCGCGCTCTCCACGTCCGTCATCACCTGGTCGTAGAAGTCATCGACCGCATCGCGCACGACCTCATCGTGAAGCGCCATGGCCCAAAGCTCACGAAAGAGGGAGTTCGCTTCCCTCGTGAACGCTTCGCCGAGCAGCCACCGCAACAGCTCCTCGGGGCCTTGGTCCGGTTGCTTCAGTGCGTCCTGAAGTCGCTTCGAATAGTCGGCCATGAGCCGCTTGATGAGGGCCCGGAGCAGCTCCAGCTTCGTTGGGTAGTGATAGGAGAGGTTGCCCGGCGCGATGCCCGCCGCCTCGGCCACCCGGCGCGTCGTGAACCCGGCATAGCCACGATCACGCAGGACGAGTTCGGCGCTGTCCAGAATGCGGTCGATGACGTGGCCTTCGCGGGCCTGCGCTGGGGGAGCGCGTCTGGATCCTGTCGTGAGCAATCGATTCGTCGCACCGTTCTCAGCCATCTCGTCACCCTAGCGAGCCCCCCCTTGACGGTCTAGGGCGCTCGCCCTAACAATACGCTAGGTCATATGTCCTAATTAAAATCGATAATTGCTGGATTGCCTGGGAGCGGATCATGGCACTTGACGGCGAAGCGGCTGGCGCAGACCTCGATCCCGAAACCGTCCCTCTGGCGGACATCGACGTCAGCAATCCCGAGTTATGGCGCACGAACGCCTACTGGCCCTACTTCGAGCGGCTGCGTCGGGAGGATCCCGTCCACTACTGCCGCAACAGCCAGTTCGGGCCCTATTGGTCCGTCACCCGCTACGCCGACATCATGGCGGTCGACACTAACCACGAGGCGTTCTCGTCCGACATCCGCTTCGGCGGCATCACCATCCTCGACGACGATCCCAAGGATCCGTTGCCGATGTTCATCGCGATGGATCCGCCCAGGCACGACGAACAACGCAAAGCTGTTGCGCCGATCGTCGCCCCCGCCAACCTCGCGAAGATGGAAGGGCTGATCCGCTCGCGGGCCGCCAGGATCCTCGACGACCTTCCCGTGGGCGAACCGTTCGACTGGGTCGAGAGGGTTTCGATCGAGCTGACGACGCAGATGCTCGCCACGCTGTTCGACTTCCCATTCGAGGACAGACGGAAGCTCACCTACTGGTCTGATGTCGCCACGACCCTTCCAAAGCCCGGCGCCCTCGTCGAGACGATTGAGGAGCAGGCTGCTGTCCTGATGGAGTGTCTCGAGTACTTCGTCAGGCTCTGGAACGAGCGGGTCAACGCGGAGCCTGAGCCCAACCTGGTATCGATGCTCGCCCATTCCGATGCGACCCGGAACATGACCCCGATGGAGTATCTGGGGAACGTCGTCCTGCTCATCGTCGGCGGCAACGATACGACGCGTAACACGATCACCGGCAGTCTGCTGGCGCTCAATCAGAACCCTGACGAGTATCGCAAGCTGCGGGATAACCCCGAGCTCATTCCTTCGATGGTCTCTGAGGCTGTCCGGTGGCAGACGCCCCTCGCGCACATGCGCCGCACGGCGACGCGCGACATCGAGCTCGGCGGCAAGACCATCGCCAAGGGCGACAAGGTGGTGATGTGGTACGTCTCGGGCAATCGCGACGAGTCCGCCATCTCCGAGCCCGACCGGTTCATCGTCGACCGTGAGCGCCCGCGCAACCACATGTCGTTCGGCTTCGGCATCCACCGCTGTGTGGGCAATCGACTGGCCGAAATGCAGCTGCGCGTGCTCTGGGAAGAGATCCTGAAGCGCTATCCAACCATCCAGGTCGTCGGGGAGCCGACGTATCCAGCTACGCCCTTCGTCAAGGGCTACACCAGCCTTTCGGTGATCATCCCGGCTTCGGACGCGCTGCCCGCCCGATCGGGGGCGGCCAAGGTAGCGACCCCCCCCGCCAAGCCGGCCGTTCACCGCCAATCCGCAACTGTGCTAGCATCAGCGACTGCCGTTTCGGCCGCCGCGGCGCTGCTCTTCAATCTCATGCCAGCGCTGCTCGGCGCGGCGTCGTCGCGCTTCGGCCTCGATAACAACCAGCTCGGCATTGTCGGCTTTTCCTATCTGGCGGGCTTCGCGCTCGTGGCGACAACGTCGAACCTCTGGATCGACCGCTTCAACTGGCGGCACGTCATCGGCGGCGCGACAGGCCTCTCGGTCGTCGGCCTGTTTCTGGCAGCGGTCTCGAACTCCTACCCGGGTCTTCTGATGACGCTCGGGGCTGCGGGCGTGGGCCTCGGCACGCTCTACACGGTCTGTGTCGCGGTGGTTTCGGAACACCACGAACCGGACAAGGCGTTCGGGCTGAAGCTGGCCGGCGAGGTGCTTCTCGCGATCGTGGCCCTCGTCGTGCTGACGACCTGGATCATCGGGCAGGAAGGATTCTCCGCGGCCGCGGCGTGCCTGGCCGTGCTGGTCGGCGTGGTCTCTCTCGCGGGGCTGCGCGGCATCCCGAGCGGGCGAACGCTGGTCCCGCCCGAAAAGCGCTTCATGATGAAACGCCGGGCCGGAAGCCCTGCGCCGGTTCTGAAGGACTGGGAACCCTGGCTCGGCCTGGCGGCGCTCTTCGTCTCATTCGCCGGTCTGTCGGCGCTCTGGGCCTTCGTTTCCCAGATCGCCCCGACATTCGGCGTCAGCCCTCATCAGGCCGACAATGCGCTTGCCGTCACCCTGATCGTCAGTGGGATCGCGGGTCTCGCCGCCGCCTTCATAGGCGACAGGCTTGGGCGCGCCAGGCCGCTCGCCGTCGGTCTCCTGCTCGCGATCGGCGGCGCCGCCGCGCTCGCGTTCGGGCAGGGCTTCAACGCCTATCTGATCGGCGTCGTGCTGGCGGGTGGGGTCTGGAACTTCCCGATGGCCTACCAGATGGGGATGATCGCCTCATCGGACCGCCGGGGAAGCGTGGCCGTGCTGATGCCGGCCGCCCTGGCGGTCGGCGGAGCGGTCGGTCCGCTGGCGGCCGGGCCCCTGCTGACCAGCGCGCAGGGCTTCCTGCCGTTGTACGCGACGTTTGCCGCTACCGCCGCGGTCAGCCTCGTCGCCTTCGTCGTCCTCGGTCGCCGCCTAGCGTCGGGAAACCACAGGTAATCCGTCGCGGCCCGGCCTCCGGCCGGCAGCGCTTCGCCGACACGTCCATCAATATTGAGAAGGCGCGCGCCCTGGGGGCCGCGGAAGCAATGCCCAAGGTGACCTACATCGAACATGGCGGCGATGTGCACGCCGTGGAGGCCCATGCCGGCCTCAGCGTCATGGAAGCCGCCCTCAAGAACAACGTCCCCGGCATCGACGCCGACTGCGGCGGGGCCTGTGCCTGCGCCACCTGCCACGTCTACGTCGACCCTCATTGGCTCGCCGTGGTCGGTCCGCGGACCGACATGGAGCAGAGCATGCTGGAATTCGCGGAGGGGGTGGAAGCCAACTCGCGCCTCGCCTGCCAGATCCGGATCGGCGCCGAGCTCGACGGCCTGGTCGTCCACCTTCCAGCCAGCCAGCACTGATGCCGGCGGATTCGGCGGCTCGGCCGCTGGCTCGAGTGCTGCCGCTTCGGGAGCGCGAGGTCTCGATCTCGGAAGTCGTCGCCCTAACAGGGCTGACGCATCGCGCGATCCGCCTCTACGAGCAGCGAGGCCTGGTCCGCAGCATCCGCTACTTTCGAGGTATCCGGCACTACGACCGCGACACGCTCGAGCGCCTCCGCTTCATTGGCGAGGTCCGACGCGCCGGCCTGTCTATCGACCGGATCCGCGAGCTCTTGACCGTCGGTGACGTAGAGGGCCTGGGGGAACGGTTGGCCCGCACCCAGGACGCCTACCGCGACCGTCTGGACGAACTTGAGGCCGAGCGGCGGGGCATCGAAGCTAGCGCACACGCACTCGGGTTCACGCTGCAGCCTCAGCGAGCTCGCCGGATGGCGCGGTAGTCGGCTGGCGGGGCTTCCGAGGAGGATTGCAGAGTGCAGGTGCAGGTCGCGACTGGGGAGCGGACCCCAAGAGAGCGACGCACAAGTCGCCCAAGGCGTAACGACAGGTTCTGACTCGTTGCCGCCACTCCCAAGGTCCGCTTGCGTTGGAAGCACCACTTCGCTGCGGCAGGTGACCTCGATGCCGTTGCGACGTCAGCGCGGCGCCGGACGGCGTCGGCCAACGGCCGCGCCTAAGCAAGATATCCGACGAACCCGACTTCCTCCGCTCCTCTGACCAGAGGGCCTTGTCATTCACTTAGCGCTAAATTAGGGAAAATTCCCGGATTCGTCATCCGCCCATGCGGATCCGCGACGATGAGATCGAGGGGCGTGGGGACGCGTTGCGCCATGTCGACTTCCGGAGTCGCCCTAAGTTCGATCCTGGCTCATCATGACAGGCGATGGCCCGGCCGAGTAGCGCTGATCGTTGATGGTGCGGAGATCGCCTACAGCGAGCTGGATGAGCGATCGAACCGGCGGGCGCGGATGCTGGCGGCGCACGGCGTCACGGCCGGCGATTTCGTCACCGTCGCGCTGCCTAACGGCCTGGCGTTCTACGAGACCGTCTTCGCGATCTGGAAGCTGGGGGCCATCCCGAACGTCGTGGCTGCCAAGCTGCCTCGGCCCGAGATGGAGGCGATCCTTGATATCGTAAGGCCCAGACTGTTCATCGGCGATCCACCGTCGTCCGGCGTCCCCGTGCTCTCCCCTGATCGAGGCGCGTCCGAACAGTATTCGGCTGATCCGCTGGCGGAAGTCATTTCGCCCCACTGGAAGGCGATGACGAGCGGCGGCTCGACGGGCCGGCCCAAGGTGATTGTCGACGCCATGCCGGCGCGTTGGGATCCGGAGGAGGGCTTCCTCGGCCAGCGGCCGGGCGACGTGATCCTCAATCCGGGACCGCTCTACCACAACGCTCCCTTCCACTGCATCACGATGGGGATGTTCGTCGGCGCCACCATCGTCGAGATGGGCAAGTTCGACGCGCTGCGCGCGCTGCAGCTAGTCGAGGCGCACGGCGTCAACTGGGTCACCATGGTCCCGACCATGATGCACCGCATCTGGCAGCTCGGTCCGGACGTGCTGTCGGGCTTCAGCCTCCCTAGTCTTCGGATGATGCTCCACATGGCCGCGCCCTGTCCCCCATGGCTGAAGGACGCCTGGATCGGATGGCTCGGAAGTGAGCGGGTCTGGGAATACTACGGCACGACCGAGGGCATCGGCTCGACGACGATCTCGGGCGCAGACTGGCTGACCCATCGCGGCTCGGTAGGCCGTGTGCGCGACGGCTACGAGCTGAAGATCCTCGACGAGGACGGCCGTGAGAAGCCGGTCGGCGAGGTGGGCGAAGTGTTTTTCCGGCCGCGCGGTGGGCCGGGATCGACCTATCACTACCTCGGCTGCGAGGGTCGCCGGATCGGCGGGTGGGAGACTCCTGGCGACCTGGGTTCCGTGGACGGGGAGGGCTATCTCTACCTGTCCGACCGTCGGAACGACCTGATCATCTCCGGCGGGGCGAACATCTACCCGGCCGAGGTCGAGGCGGCGCTCGAGGCTCATCCCGCCGTGCGTGGCAGCGCGGTGATCGGCCTGCCCGACGAGGAATGGGGCGCGCGTGTCCATGCGATCGTCCAGCCGATGGAAGGCGCGGCCCTGGATGGACAGGAACTGCTCGAGTTCGTCGCCAGCCGGCTGGCTCGCTACAAGTTGCCCAAGGCCATCGAGTTCACCAGCGAGCCGCTGCGGGACGAGGCCGGCAAGGTGCGGCGCGCCGCGCTTCGCTCTGCGCGGCTGGAGGCGCAGGCCTAGGCCGATTGCGCCTTCTGGCGCCTGTAGAGCGCCTCGAAGCCGGCGGCCATGAAGGTCACGAAGCGGTCGCGGACGGCTTCGAAGTCGTCTGACCGGCAGAGGTTGCTCGACAGTCGGTCGATCCGGCCGGTGCGCGACAGGATCAGGGAGTAGGCGCCTGAAGTGAACTGGAAGCTCCAGAACAGGTCCTCCGCCTTCGCATCCGGGAGGGCCTTCTGGAGCAGGCCGATCAGGCGCAGGACCAGCGGATCGAAATAGGTGTCCATCTTCTCCGCGCCGTAGCCCGGGGCGTTGTTCACCTGGGAGAAGATGCGGCCGAAGTTCCGCCAGCCGTCGTCGCCGGCGATGTACACGTCGAAGGCCGCGTCATAGTAGGCGCGCAGGGCGCCTTCGAGGGTGGGGCGGTCGCCGGCCTCGGCCTCGTAGACGTCTAGGCCGGCCGTCCGCGCGGTCACCGCAAACTCGACACGGCGCTCGAAGACCGCGTCGAACAGGGCCTTCTTGCCGTCGAAGTAGTAGTGGATCAGCGCCGGGTGGATGCCCATCCGGTCGGCGACGTCCTTGATCGTCACGCCGAAGTAGCCGAGCTGCGCAAACAGGTCCTCGGCTGTATCGAGGATCAGCTTCAGCGTCGCGGCCCGCTGCGCCTCGCGCTTGTTCGGGCCCTCCCGTTTCGGCTTTGCCGCCATGCCTATCGGCCTTCCTGATCGGACGCGTCCGTGGAAGGCGCCGTCCACTCCGTTGACTAGCACGACGATGGGGCGGTGGCCCTACCGGGTCAAGCGACCGCCTGTCTGCGCACAAGTTTCATTTAGCGCTAAGTGAATGAAATTGACAGGCCGCCGCTGTTCGGGTTAGCCCTGCGTCAACAAGCAATAACGGGAGGGTTTGATGGTCGATTTTCGGAGAAGCACGCGACGGGTCGCTCTGTCTGGAACGGCGTTAGCCGCCGCCTTCCTCGTGACGGCGGGACCCGCTTTGGCTCAGGCCCCGGCGCCCCAGGATGACGGGTCCACGACGCTTGAAGAGCTGATCGTCACAGGTTCCAGCATTCGCGGCGTACCACCGACCGGCTCAAACCTGATCGCCGTGACGCGCGAGGATATCGAGGCCATCGGCGCGGCGAACACGCCGGACCTGATCGCCACCATTCCGCAGCTGAACAGCTTCAACACCGCGCCCCAGGCCAGCCTGGGCGGCTTCGGATCGTTCGCGCCGGGCATGCGCGGCCTGCCGGCCAGCGCGACGCTGCCCCTGATGAACGGTCACCGGCTGGTCGCCGCGGCGGCCAACGAGACCAACCCCGACTATCCGCTGATCCCGGGCCTGGCGCTGCAGCGCATCGAGGTCGTCGCCGACGGCGCTTCGTCGATCTACGGCTCGGACGCGGTCGCCGGCGTGGTCAACTTCATCACCCGCAAGGACTTCTCAGGCTTCGAGCTGAACGCCAGCTACGCCGACGCCGACAAGTACCACTCCGGCTACATCGGGGCGCTGTATGGCGTCGACTGGGGCAGCGGCTCGCTGCTCGCCGCCTACCAGTACACCGAGAACGACAACCTGCTCGGCGGCGACCGCGACTACCGGGTCCAGGACTTCCGGCCGTGGGGCGGCATCGACACCCGCGCCACCTCCTGTCCGTCGCCGAACGTGCTCGCGAACACCTCCTTCTGGTCGGCGATGCAAGGTGCGCCCGGCTTCACGTCGGCCAACTACTGCGACAACGGCGCTGTGGCCGACCTGCTCCCGAGTACGCGCCTGCACAGCCTGTTCGTGTCCGGACGCCAGGCGCTGGGCGAGCACGCCACCCTGTGGGCGGAGGTTCTCTACACCGACCGGGAGGACGAGATCCGCGTCGCGCCGCCGGCGCAGACGATCTTCATCTTCAACACCAACCCGTTCTTCCAGGGCCCCGCCGGGGCGAGCAACGAGTATGTCCTGTTCCGGCCGGACAACCTGATCGGGTCGGATCATTTCACCAACACCGACGAGCGGCAGGTCGGCAACGCGTCGTTCGGCATCGACTACCGCCTGCCGCGCGACCTCAATCTCAGCGTCTATGGCTCCCAGGGCTGGGCCGACAACGACGCCTTCATTCCGCAGATCAATACCGCCGCGCTCGCCGCGGCGGCGGCCGGTACGACGACGGCCACCGCCGTCGACCCGTTCGGCGCGGGCACCTCTCCGGCGGTGCGTGCGGCGATCCTCAACTCCTCGACCGACGTCGCAATCGAGCAGCGCGTCAGCCTGGGCGCGGTGAAGCTGGACGGCCCGCTCATGGACCTGCGCCACGGCACCGGCTGGCGCCTGGTGTCGGACGGCACGCTGCCGACGACCGCGGTCGACAAGCTGCGGCGGATCGACCTGGCCGACGAGCCCGAGGCCGACGGCGTGGTGGCCGCCTGGATGGAGCGCCACGGGGTGCATGCGGCCATCGTCCGGCCCGACCATTACGTCTTCGGCGCGGCGGCAAGCCCTGCCGGACTGGCCACGCTGCTGGACCAATGGCATCGGCGCTGACACGGCGCACCGGCGGGCACGGCCGCCACCGGCCGGCGATAGCTTGAAGCCCCACCGAAGCGCCGGGCAGCCGGCCGTGCCTTCGGCTCACTGCGTCGTCTGAAGCCGGCTCTTCTCGCCCCCTCACTACAATCCGGCCGATGCGGCCCGCCTTACTGCGCTTGCGAACGACCTGGACACTGGTGCTGGTGGCCTGGTTCGCGCAGTTTTTGTAGCTCGAGTCTCCC
>ERZ761607.3051-NODE-3051-length-16855-cov-119.806310_pt1 | contig 16855 bp, 13 predicted proteins | sample MGYA00511164_ERZ761607 | MGnify/ENA primary metagenome ERZ761607 (study PRJEB28899, sample SAMN02445080) | bioreactor sludge metagenome | biome: EBPR sludge | place: Australia: Brisbane, Thorneside Wastewater Treatment Plant | collected 2011-06-22 ...
GAGTTATGAGTTATGAGTTATGAGTTATGAGTTATGAGTTATGAGTTATGAGTTGCGGATTATCGGATTGGAATGTGTTAGTACCGACCTACCAACTACTCACTACCCGATACTATCTACCCACTACCAGGGCAAATAAAAAAACTTCCGGGAGGGTTAGTCGCCGGAAGTTGGTAAAGAATAAGCGTAAAAAACAAGATTGAATTGATTGTAGAGCAGAGGATAGGGAAACAAGTTTTGGCACGTATCCTTAATCGGGATTGTCGTGCAGGAAGGGATTTCGTTTTTTAATTTCGGGCCCCTTTTTTTCGTCGTCAATGAGGGAGTATTTAGAGGCTTCATTGGCATTAGCCGGCGGGGTTTCTTCAAACTGCACGTTGCGGCGTTTGTAAGCGGGTATTTCTTCCAGTTCGGTAAGGTCGTTGTTTAGTTTCATGTTCAAGCCGCGCAAACGTTTACGGCGCTCCAAAAGCAGTTTCATCTGTTGTTCGTTGGTAAGTTGCTGGTGGAGGTTGGGCTGTTTCATAAAAACATCATCGGGCTCAAGGTCGTCTTCTAAATGGGTTTCGTTTAGCAAGTGTTCGTTGTTTTTATGGTCATTACCCGAAAAATCGGGGCGTTTACGGGTGGTATAGGTAGGCGCTTCGTCTAAGGAGTGCACAATACGTTCTTGTTTTGGGGTTTTTTGCTCCTTCTGGATAATGCCTTTTGACTCAAAACCGGTAGCTACAACGGTAACACAAATTTTTTCCTGAAGCGCTTCGTCCACAGAGTTACCCCAAATAATATCGGCGTTGTTGCCTGCAGATTCCTGAATATAATTAGTTATATCAGCCACTTCGTCCATAAGTACTTCTTTGGTGCCGGAGGTGATATTGAGCAAAATGTGTTTAGCGCCACGTATGTCGTTATTATTAAGGAGTGGAGAGGCAAGCGCCATTTTAACCGCTTTCATGGCACGGTCTTCGCCGTCAGAAAGCCCTAAGCCCATAATAGCCACGCCACTGTTGCGCATTACAGTGTTTACGTCTTCAAAATCTACGTTTACATAACCGGGCACGGTAATAATTTCGGCAATACCTTTGGCGGCAACCGTAAGTACATCGTCAGCCTTAGAGAAAGCGTTAGAGAGCGAGAGGTTTCCGTGCAGTTCGCGCACTTTGTCGTTAGAAATGATGATGAGGGTGTCAACGCTTTCCTTCATTTCTTCAATACCTTTTTGCGCTTGCTGTAAGCGGCGGGGTCCTTCAAACAGAAAAGGCGTGGTAACAATGCCTACGGTAAGCATACCCAGCTCGCGGGCAGCCTTAGCTACTACGGGTGCACCACCGGTGCCTGTACCACCGCCCATGCCGGCAGTAATGAATACCATTTTAGTAGTATTGCCAATGCTTTTTTTGATTTCGTCTATAGATTCAATGGTGGCATTTTTACCCACTTCGGGTTGAGAGCCGGCACCCCTGCCTTCGGTAAGACCGGGTCCCAGTTGGATTTGCACGGGTACAGGGCTTTGGAGCAGAGCCTGTGCATCGGTATTGCAAACTATGAAGTTTACGCCTACAATGCCTTGGCGGAACATGTGATTTACGGCATTGCTGCCACCGCCGCCCACTCCTATCACTTTAATAATAGAGTGCTGGTTTTTTGGTGCATCAAATTTGATAGTCATAAGTAAAGCAATTTAAGGGTTTGTCGAATAATTGATGGAGGGTGAAAAAGTTAGTTAAAGTCTTTGGAGTCAAAGTCGCCTTCAAGCCATTCGCGGCTTTTACGGAGAAAGCGCGAAAACCAGTTATCGCCCGATGAATGGTCGTTGTCTTGTTCGGTAGGCTGGAGTTCTTCTTCTTCTTTTGTTTCGGCGTTGGTTAGGTCAAGCTGTTCTGCCGGTAGTGTTTCTTGAATGGGTTGCACTACTGCATTATTGGTGGTGGCAGCCGGTTCGGTGTGTTGGGGCATTTCAATTTCGGTAGGTACGGGATTTTTGTTAAGGGCTACCAGCAGCAAACCTATACCGGTGGCATACATGGGGTCGTTATACTCGGTACGTTGGCTGTTTACGGTAAGGTGTTCGGCGGGCAGTCCTATACGGGCATCTAAACCGGTAAGGTATTCGGTAAGCGATTCAAGGTCTTGCAGCCTTGCTCCGCCACCGGTAATGACAATGCCGCCGATGAGTTTATTTTCATAACCCGATAGTCGGATTTGGACAAACATGTGTTCCAATATCTCCTCCATTCGGGCTTGAATAATATGTGCCAAATTAACCAAAGATATTTGCTTAGGCGCTCGTTCGCGCAGTCCTTTAATAGAGATAAAGGTGTTTTCCTGAGCCTCAACAGCTAAGGCTTTACCAAACTTTACTTTCAGTTTTTCTGCTTGGTCTCGCATAACCATACAGCCCTCTCTGATGTCTTCGGTAATGATATTGCCGCCTAAGGGGATAACCGCAGTATGCCTGAGTATGTTATCTTGGTAAATGACAATATCAGTAGTGCCGCCACCAATATCCACTAAGGCAATACCGGCTTCTTTTTCCTGATGATTGAGTACTGCCGCTGCCGATGCAATGGGCTCTAATATCATTTCTACCACGCTTAACCCTGCTTTTTCAACGCATCGTACAATGTTTTGCAAAGCAGCTATTTGCCCGATAACAATTTGGAAATCGGCTTCTAAACGCACTCCCGACATGCCAATGGGCTCTTTAATGCCCTGTTCATCGTCTATGGTAAACTCTTGTGGCAATACGTGAATGATTTTTTCGCCGGGCGGCAACATGAGTTTGTGCATATCGGCAACTAATTTGTTCACATCGGTTTCTGATATTTCTTCATGTCCGTTATCGCGCATGAGGTAGCCTTTGTGCCTAATGGCTTTAATATGCTGCCCTGCAACACCCACATAAACGTGGTGTATTTCAATGCCCGATTTTCGGGAGGCTTCGGCAACTGCCGATTTAATAGCTTCTACGGTTTTGTCTATATTAGAAATAACGCCGCGCATAACACCTTCGGACTTAGCTTGACCCACGCCAAGCACTTCTAATTTACCGTGTGCATTTTTTCGGGCTACCATAGCACAAATTTTGGTTGTGCCTATGTCTATGGCAGCTACAATAGGGTTAGTTTGTTTATTCATACGCTTATTCTGTTTCTTTTTTTTGTTACAAAAATTGTTTGAGGGTAGGGTGCTTTTTAAATTTTTTTGTGATAAAAAAGTATGGGAGCCTGTGTTTGGGCTATCGGGAGCAAACAATTTGGTTGGCAAATTTTAGGTTAATCACTTCGTAAGTGTTCCAGCCCACTTGCGGCATGGCTTGGGTATAAAACACGCGGAGTTTGTTGAATTTTTCGTCTAATTGGTCGGTATTGCCTATTACAATACGGTGTTTACCCATTTTAGGAATGAGTACCATATCTCGGTCGGCATTAACGTAAATCTGCTCTACAAGTGAATTTAAAAATGGGTTGTCTTTCATATACACACATAAGTCGTAAAGTTGTTTCACCGTAGGCGTGTCTAATTCGCCGTAGGTTTGGTTATTATCGGTTATATTGCCGGAAGCAATGGGAACGCGGGCAGTAAAATGGGTGGACACGGGCATTTTTTTGCCTTCTAAACCAATGTAGTAACTGGTGTTTTGGTTATTAACCACGCGCAGCAGCGGGGTTTGCTGGCTAATTTCTGCCCATAACTTGCCATTATAGTCAAAATACAGCTCGGCAGATGCTATGTGTGGATTTGTTTCTAAGTAGTCTTCTATGCTTTGGAGGTTAACCAAGTTAATAGGCACACTAACCGAATTATTGGGCAGTTTGCCGATAATTAGTTTTTTTATGCCGTTTTCATCTACAAATCTTGCGCCTTTAGAGTAGTCAATAACCACCTCAATGCCCCTGCATACAAGCTCTCTTTGGGCATTGTGCGCCCTTTGCAACATCACCACAAAGAAGATGCCTGCCACTAACCAAGCGGCAAGAACATACAAGCGGGAGTATCGGGTAACAGAAGACACTATATGAGCGAATTTATTGGGTGTTGGTTAAATAAACTGAGCAAGATGGGTTAAGTGCGGTTATTAGGATTGCTGTTTAGTGTGTTTAAGGCGGCTGCTTTAATGTCAGGAATAAGGGTGTCTATATTGCCAGCGCCAACGGTAACCAATACCTCAAAGGAGTGGTTGGCAAGTTGGGCAACAAGATTATTAAAGGAGTAGAGGTATTTGTTTTTGTTGGGTATTTTACTGAAAATCAGGTCTGAGGTAACGCCTTCTATGGGTTCTTCGCGTGCGGGGTAAATATCGAGCAGGATTACCTCCGAGGCATAGCGGAAACTCATGGCAAAATCATGGGCAAGGTCGCGGGTGCGGGAGTAGAGGTGTGGCTGAAAGATGACGGTCATTTTTTTATTGGGGTAGAGCGCATGAACCGATTGCAGGAGCGCCGATATTTCGGCGGGGTGGTGTGCATAATCGTCAATCATTACAAAATCGGGCGTGCGCGCTATGAACTCAAACCGGCGCTTAATGCCGGAGAAAGTAGCCAATGCCTTAGCTATCTGTTCGGGTGTTAGTTGGAGCAGCGATGCTACGGTTATGGCAGCAATACTGTTTTCTACGTTATACTGCCCCTCTATATTAAGGGCAAACTCGCCTAAACGGGCGCTTTCGGCAGCTATGTTAAAGGTAAAGCCGGTATTGGTTTTTTGGAGGTTATAGGTATAAACATCGGCAATGGAGTAAAAAAGATGATAGGTTATGAGCCGATTGTGGTTTTTGAGCTGCTGCATAATAGGGACAGACGCTTTTACTACTAATGCGCCCTTGGGTTTTACGCTGTTGGCAAAAGTGAGAAATGCTTCCTCTACGCCGGCTTGTGTGCCATATACCTCTAAATGGTCGCTGTCAACGGCGGTAATAACGGCAATATCGGGCTGAAGGCGGTGAAAAGAGCGGTCAAACTCATCGGCTTCTACCACTACTATATGGTTATTGCCGGCAATAAAATTGCTGTTGTAGTTGGTCATAACGCCTCCCACAAAAGCCGTACAACCAACGCCCGATTGGTGCAGAATATGGGCTATCATACTGGTTACGGTGGTTTTACCATGCGAGCCGGCAATGGCAATGGTAAAAGATTGGTTGGTAATGAGTTGAAGCGCTTCGGAACGTTTTATCACGGGGAGGTTTTGCTCACGGTAATAGGTTAACCCCCGATGTGCGGGCGGAATAGCCGGTGTATAAATCACCAAATCGGCATCGGGAGGCAGTAAGGCGGGGTTATCTTGGTAGTAAATTGTTGCACCCTCCTGCTCTAACTGCGTCGTAAGGGCAGATGCGGAGCGGTCATACCCAAACACCTGTGCCCCTCTGTGCAAAAAATACCTTGCCACAGCGCTCATGCCAATGCCGCCAATGCCTATAAAGCAGACTTTTTTAACCGAAGACAGGGCTATCATTTTGCGGTTTTTTTTAGTGGGTTAATTAAACTGAGTACTTCGCGGGCTATATGTGCGGCGGCATCGGGTTTGGCTAATGACTGTATATTTTGGCTGAGGAGTTGGCGTTGGGCAGTATTGAACAGTATGGTTTGCAGGGCGGGTAGGAGTTTTTCTGCTGCTTCGGCATCGGGCACCATAATGGCGGCGTTTTTTTGCACCAAATTCAAGGCATTAGCAGTTTGATGGTCGTCTGTTACATTAGGCGATGGCATGAGTACTACCGGTTTACCCACCACACAAAGCTCCGATACTGTGCCGCCTGCGCGCGATAAAATGGCATCGGCGGCTATATAGGCTAAGTCCATTCGGTCAATAAAAGCAAGCGGCAATACAGCATTACCATACATGCCGGTTTGTTTGGTAATTTCGTCTAAATAAAATTTGCCGGTTTGCCATAAAACCTGTACGTTACCTTCTTTTAGCAGGGAGGGCAGGGCTGCCAATAGTCCTTGGTTAATAGCGCGCGCTCCTAAACTGCCACCCGTAACAAAAAGGGTGATTTTGCCCTCTTGCAGTCCAAAATGCCGGAGGGCTTCGGTTTTGCTGCCTTTTAGGTTGGTTATATCTGACCGCACCGGATTGCCGGTGAGTACTAATTTGGCGGGGTCAAAGTGTTTCCACAAATTGTCGTAAACAACGCAAATTTTGTTTACCCGTTTGCCCAGTAGTCGGTTGGTAATGCCCGGGTAGGAGTTTTGTTCTTGTATGAGTGTAGGAATACCCCGCATGGTGGCTACCTGCAATACTGCCCAACTGGCATAACCGCCTACCCCCACTACCACCTGCGGTTTAAAGCGGCTGATAATGCGGTAAGATTGCCATAAACTAACCAATACCTTTAGTGGAAACAGCAAATTTTGTGCGCTCCATAGTTTGCGTTGCAGTCCGCTAATCCAGAGTGGTTCAATGCGGAAACCTGCCTGCGGCACTTTTTCCATTTCCATACGCCCTTTTGCCCCAACAAACAAGATATTTGCTGAGGGCTCCAGTTGCAATAGTGCATTAGCAATGGCTATTGCCGGAAAAACGTGTCCGCCGGTGCCGCCGCCGCTGATGATGATATTTGGAGTAGGGGTGTTCATAAAAAAAAGTCAGGAAGTAGGTAGTTAAGATTGAAATGAAGGAGATAGAGGGATAGTAGGGGTATTTTTTTAAGGATTAATTGGTGGCTAATTCGTTTTTTTGGATAGTGCGGCTAACGCTCAGAATGATACCTATAGAAATGCTGCTAAAAAGTACCGATGTGCCCCCCATACTAACCAATGGCAGGGTAAGCCCGGTAATGGGCAGCAGGTTTACGGTTACTGCCATGTTTATGAGCGCCTGTACAACCAGCACCACACCCAGCCCTACTGCCAGCATAGCGCCAAAGGCATCGGGTCCTCGGGCAAAAATGCGTATGCACCGGTAAAGTAGCGCCAGGTAAAGGAAAATGATAAATATACCTGCCATCAAGCCGTACTCTTCTATAATGATGGCATAGATGAAATCGGAGTAGGGGTGGGGTAAAAAATTGCGTTGCATACTTTTTCCGGGCGCCAGCCTTACCAAACCACCGTTAGCCACCGCAATTTTAGCTTGCAGTACCTGATATTGTTTTTCGGGAGTTGGGTTTATGTAACTGTCTATCCGGCTTTTCCAGGTTTCTACCCGTCCTTTTCCGGTTAGTGTAGCGGCAGCCACATACAAGCCAAACACACTTACCCCAAGCCATAGCGTGAGTATAATATGCCGCATGTGTACGCGTCCTATAAACATGAGTATAACACAGGTAGTAAACAATAGGGCGGCAGTAGAAAAATTAGCCGGCACTATGAGCATGCAAATGATAACCATAGGCAGCACAATAGGCACAAAAGAGCGGTCAAAATCCTTAATGATATGTTGTTTGCGCGATAACATGCGCGAGGTGTACATGATGAGCGCAAGTTTGGCAAAATCGGAGGTTTGGAAACTAATGTTGAGTACGGGCAGGGTTATCCAGCGTTTGGCATCATTTATTTCTGTGCCAAAAAAGAGGGTAAGCGCCAGCAGGGGTACCGAAATATACAGCATTACCTGTGCAATGCGGGAGTAGTAAAGGTGGTTTACCCGATGCGATAAATACATGAGCAATAGCCCAAAACCGGTAATAAACAACTGTTTTAGCAAGTAATACTCCGTATTACCGCCCATTTGCCGGTAGGCAAGCGAGCCGGTGGCGCTATACACACCTAAAATGGAAAATAGCGATAAGAGTATCACTATTAACCAGATGGTGCGGTCGCCGTGTAATTTATTGAGTAATAGTTGCATAATGCTAAAAAAGTTATGGCTTGGGTTATTGGGTTAGGTTAGGTTGGTGAGTGTTGGTTATTTGCATTAAGTGGTGAACAGCTTGTTTAAACTGCTGTCCGCGGTCTTGGTAATTATTAAACAGGTCAAAACTGGCACATGCGGGCGAAAGTAGCACTACATTACCACTTGCGGCAAGGTTAAAAGCGGCGGTTACTGCTTGCTCTGCGCTTTGGGTTTGAACTATGGTAGGCGCTATGGGTGCAAATGTTTGAATAATTTTTTCGTTGTCTTTACCTAAACAAACAATGGCTTTTACCCTGCTTTGCACTAAGGGTAGGAGTGGGGTATAATCGTTGCCTTTGTCCACGCCGCCTACTATCCATATAATAGGTTGGGTAAACGCATCAAGGGCGTACCAAGCGGCATCGGTATTGGTTGCTTTTGAGTCGTTTATAAACAAAACGCCGTTAATGGAGGCAACAGGCTCTAAGCGGTGTTCGGGCGGGATAAAACTGCTTAGTGCGCGGGAAATGTTTGGCTGCGGCACACCCAAAATTTGTGCAACTGCTACGGCAGCCATAGCGTTATACAAGTTATGCTTTCCTTTTAAAGATAAGGCTGCTACGGGTAGAGTTGATTGGTTGGGTAAATAAATCAGTTGTCCATCTGACCATATAACAGCATTATCAACATGCAAAGAAAATGGGTAGGGAGTAGCCTTGTTGGGGTATCGGTTAAGGCGCTGCACCAATTCGGGGCTATCAGCGCCATAGATAAAATAGTCTGCCGGTGTAAGGTTGCGTACTATGTTAAACTTAGCAGCCGCATATTTATCAAGCGAGTAGTCATAGCGGTCTAAATGGTCGGGCGTAATGTTGGTAATAACGGCAATATGCGGCTGAAAATCTACAATATCATCAAGCTGAAAGCTGCTTACTTCTAATACATAATAATCAAAATGATTGCCCGATGCCAGTTCCATAGCAAAACTATTGCCTATGTTTCCGGCTACACCCACATTAAAGCCGCCTGCTTTGAGCAAGTGGTAAGTTAGTGCAGTGGTAGTAGTTTTACCGTTGCTGCCGGTTATGGCTATCAACTTAGCTTGTGTGTAGCGCGCTGCAAACTCAATTTCCGAAATAATGGAAATACCGGCATTTCGGAGGGTGGTAATTATGGGGGCTTTTTCGGGAATGCCGGGGCTTTTTACCACTTTTGCCGCATTTAGGATAAGCTCCTGCGTGTGTTGTCCTTCTTCATAGTCAATACCTGCCGTTTCCAGCATAGTTTTGTATTGGGGGGCAATACTTCCCTTATCAGATACAAATACATGGTATCCGTTTTGCTTACCCAGCAGGGCAGCGCCTACGCCGCTTTCGGCTCCTCCTAATATGACTAATTTTGGGTTGATAGAACGATGCGTTTAAAGGTTACACAATTAAGTAAATGGGTTCAGTGTTTGTTTGGAGCAGTTAAAATTGCCCGATGTTTACCTTATTTTAAGGGTGATAAAGGTTAAAACGGCTAAAAGGATACCTACAATCCAAAATCGGGTTACCACTTTTGCTTCGTGGATACCTTTTTTTTGGTAATGGTGGTGTAAGGGCGACATTAGGAATATGCGCCTGCCTTGTCCGTACTTTTTCTTGGTGTATTTAAAATAGCTGACTTGTAACAGAACTGATGCGTTTTCGGCAACAAAAATGCCGCAGAGTATGGGCAGGAGTAATTCTTTTCTTACGGCTATGGCTAAGGTGGCAATAATGCCGCCCAATGTAAGGCTGCCGGTATCGCCCATAAATACCTGTGCAGGATAGGCGTTATACCATAAAAAGCCTACACACGCTCCGATAAGCGCCGCCGAAAAGATGACCAACTCGCCGGTATCGGGCAGGTGCAGGATATTGAGGTAAGCAGAGGTTATGGCATTGCCCGATAAATAGGCAAAGATGCCCAAGCACACACCGGCTATGGCGGTGGTGCCGGTTGCCAGTCCGTCTATGCCATCGGTTAGGTTGGCGGCATTAGATACCGCGGTTACTATAAAAATAATGGCGGGTATGTAAACCAAAAACGCCCAATAATGGTAATTGCTGCCCAAAAACCATAGTATTTTACCATAATCAAACTGGTAGTTTTTTACAAACGGTATGTTGGTTATGGTGGCATTGTAATCAACCAGTACTTTTTTGCCTTCGGGTGTGTTAGAGGTGAAGCGGTATTGCTCTTGGTTAAAAGTTTTATCGGGCGTTTTTGAAATATCTTCGCGCACTACTATTTGGGGGTGAAAATACATAACACAGCCTACTATTAACCCCAATCCTACCTGACCTATTAGTTTGGTACGGGCTCGCAACCCTCCTTTGTCTTTTTTGAAAACTTTGATGTAATCGTCTAAAAATCCGATAACACCCATCCAAACAGTAGTGAGCAGCATTAATATAACATAGATATTAGATACTTTTGCCAGCAGCAGAGTGGGTAACAAAATAGCAAAAAGTATAATTAGTCCACCCATAGTGGGGGTACCTTTTTTTTGGTCTTCGCCGGCTAACCCTAATGCGCGCACCTCATCGCTCACCTGCATTTTTCGCAGCATGGCTATGAGGCGACCTCCAAAAACTATGGTGATTATTAGCGAAATAATAAGGGCAATACCCGCCCTAAACGAGATGTATTTAAACAGCCCGGTTCCACTGAGGTTATATTTTGCTAAATAATCAAACAGGTAGTATAGCACGGTGGTTAGTTATGAGTTATGAGTTATGAGTTGTGAGTTGTGAGTTGTTAGTTGTTAGTTGTGAGTTATGAGTTATGAGTTGTTAGTTATGCGTTATGAGTACCATCTACCCAATACCCACTACCCACTACCATTCGAAAGCGCATGTTGTAGTTCTTCTTTATCGTCAAAATGGTGGCGAGTGCCGTTTATTTCCTGATATTTTTCATGACCTTTACCGGCAAGCAGAATAATATCGCCTTTTTTAGCTAAGAGGCAGGCAGTTTTGATAGCCTCTCTACGGTTGGTAATGGTAATGGTTTTAGCGGCGTACTGCGCCTCAATGCCGGTTTTCATATCGGCAATGATGGCATCGGGGTCTTCGTTTCGGGGGTTATCAGAGGTGAGGATAACTTTGTCGCTAAGTTCGCAGGCAACCTTAGCCATTAGGGGGCGTTTGGTGCGGTCTCGGTTGCCTCCGCAGCCTACTATGGTAATAAGTTGCTCATTTTTAGTGCGGAGTTGGTTAATGGTTTGCAGTACTTTGAGCAGGGCATCGGGCGTGTGGGCATAGTCCACAATGCCTGTAATGGTATTATCAGGATTGTTTACATAGTCAAACCTTCCTTCGGCGGCAGTAAGGGCGCTAAGGTGGGTTAGTACGGCAATTTTGTCTTCGCCCAGCAAACAAGCGGCGCTGTAAACTGCCAGCAGGTTATAGGCGTTAAACTCCCCAATAAGGCGGGTGTAAACTTCTTGTGTATCTATATACAGCGCCAAACCGGTAAAGGTATTTTCGAGTATTTTGGCTTTAAAATGTGCCGGCATTTTAAGGGCATAATCGTATTTAGTAGCACGGGTATTTTGCAGCATTACCTTACCGTTTTTATCATCGGCATTGGTGAGGGCAAAAGCGGTGGCGGGCAGCATATCAAAAAAAGATTTTTTGGCACGCAGGTAATTGTCAAAAGTGCCATGAAAATCGAGGTGGTCATGGGTAATATTGGTAAAAATGCCACCGCTGAAATGAATACCGCTTACTCTGTGCTGCACCATAGCATGAGAGCTTACCTCCATAAAGCAGTGGCTACAGTTGGCATGTACCATATCGGCAAGTAGCCGGTTGAGCGTTATGGCATTGGGGGTGGTGTGCGAGGAGGTAGTAATCTGGTCATTTATTTGGTATTGTATGGTAGAGATTAAGCCGGTGTGGTATCCCAATTTTCTAAACAGGTTAAAGAGCAGGGTAGTGGTGGTGGTTTTACCATTGGTGCCGGTAACGCCTACTAATTTTAATTTTTCTGACGGATTGCCGTAAAAGTTAGCAGCTATAATACCAATTGCCTGTGCGCTGTTGTTTACCCTTATGTAGGTAACGCCCAATTGAAGCGTTTCGGGTAGTATTTCGCACAATACTGCCGTAGCGCCATTGGTTATGGCGTTGCTTATAAAGCTGTGTCCATTGGCTTGGGTGCCGCTTAATGCCGCAAACAAACTGCCCGGGGCTGCCTGCCTTGAGTCAAGGCAAAGCGCGGTTATGGGCAGGTTGGTACTGCCGTTTACCTCTTTAAGGGGTACTTTATAGAGTATGTCTGCTAACTGGGGCAAGTTGGATAGTAGTTAATGGATAATGGATAATGGTTTGTTTGGATAGTTTAGTTAAGTTCTAAGGATACTACATCACCTTTTCTACAACGCGCCCCCCACGAGGGCTGCTGTCCTGCCACTTTACCATATCCCGAAAATTTAACTTTCAGCCCTTGCGATTCAAGGAGGTAAATGGCATCGCGAAGCCCCATGCCCATTACATTAGGCACAATGTTGTCTATAATTTTCATGCTTTTAAGGGTGAGGCTTTGGTCTTTCCATTCGGCAACAGCCCAGTCGAAATCATCAGGGGCAGCAGAAGCGGTAAAACCCAAATTTTGGTAAATGGTTTCAAGGTCTTTTTTATTGCCGCTTCGGGCAATAGGTGGTTTGGTGTTGGCAGATTTTGCTTTATCGGGTTGATTGATGGGAGGGTGAGATTTGATTTTAGAGGAGTAGTACTTTTCAACAATATCTTTAAAAACCGGTGCAGCCACCTGTCCGCCATAATATTCGCCCGATGTAGGCGATTTAATAACCACTATGCAGGAGTATTCGGGCTGTTCGGCAGGAAAGAAACCGGCAATAGAGGCTTGGTAAACCGGTTTGTAGCCTTTATCTTCTTTGGCAATACGGGCGGTGCCGGTTTTACAGGCAACAGAAAAATTAGGGTTGTAAATGCTTTTGGCAGTACCGCGCTCTACTACGCCTTTCATTATTTGTCGCACTTTTTGGGCGGTAGATTTTTTGCATATTTGTTTTTTTAGTACTGTGGGTTTGGTGCGTTTTATCTCGGTATTAATATCTTTAACACTGTTTACCAAATAGGGCTGCATCATTACTCCGTCGTTAGCAATGGCATTAAAAAAGGTGAGCATTTGGAGTGGGGTAAGTTCTACTTCATACCCTATCGACATTTGGGTTAGGGTAATACCGCTCCAGTCTTTATCGGTAGGTTTTTTTACCAGCGGATTAGGTTCGCCCTGAATATCAATGTTAGAGGGTTGGGTTAAACCCATGCGGTCTAAGGCGGCAATAAATTCGGTTGGGGTTGAGCGGTAAAACTGGTCAACTAATTTAGAGATACCAATATTTGAAGAAATTTCAATGGCTTTTGTAACGGTAATGGAGTCATAAGGATAGTAAGAGGCATCTTGCATCCACTGGTCGTAATACTTTTTTTTGCCACCTTCTATGTTTACAATGGTAGTATCGGTAATAAAACCGGCATCGAGCAGGGCGGTAAGGGCGGCAATTTTAAAAGTAGAGCCCGGGTCGCTCTTTTCGCCTATGGCATAGTTGAATTCTTCGGTGTATTCGCCGTTTGCATTTAAGCCTAAGTTGGCTATGGCTTTAATTTTACCGGTTTTTACTTCCATAACAATAGCGCAGCCGTGGTCGGCTTTGTAGCGGTATAAGGCATTGCGCAGGGATTGGTCTAAAATATCTTGAAGATTTATATCTAAGTTAGTATATACATCTTTGCCGTTTTTGGGTTCAGCGCCTCCCTCGTCAAAAAGAGGCACCCACGTACTGGCATTTATTTTATACATAGACCGGGTTACCTGCGTTCCTCGGAGGTAGCCGTCTTGGGCGGCTTCTATGCCTATGGGTTGTGCATTTTCTCTCACATACCCAATAGTGCGTCTTGCCAACATGCCAAACGGCTGTTCTCTCTTGGTGCGATTTTCTAATATAAGTCCTCCCTTAAATTTTCCGTGTTTCAGAATCGGAAATGTGCGAATAACGGGTAAATCGGTGTAATCTAAATTGCTTTTTACCAATAAATAGGCATTTTGCGGTGGTTTTCTGCCGCCGGCAAGTAAATTAAGGTACTCCTGTTTTGGTTTATCTTTAAAGTAAGATGCTAAACTGGCGGCAAGGGTATCTAACTGTGCTGCCAAACTATCGCTCAACACGCGCATATCCATACGCAAGTCAAAAAAGGGCAGAGAGGTAGCTAATAGTCTGCCGTCTTCGGCATATATATTACCCCTTTCACCTTCTATGGTATCCATGCGGGTAATGCTTGCGCTTTGCTGACGTAGAGAATCACCCTCGTAAATCTGGATTTTAAAACCCATACCAATAATGAGCAAAGCAAACCCGCATAGTAACAGGAATACTAAGTTTACTCGCCAGCTTATGTCGCGTTTGATGCTCATTTTTTAGTTAGGAGTTAGGAGTTAGGAGTGAAGAGACGCACGGCCGTGCGTCTGTACTGTTAGGAGTTAGGAGTTAGGAGTTAGGAGTTAGGAGATTTTAAAGAGAAGAAGAATGGTTGCAGCATACTATATATCATCTACTCACTTACCGGGGCATTACTATTTTTTTGGGTGGTTCTTTAAGTTCTTCTAATCCCAGTGGTGTTACTAAGCGCACCACTTCGGTTTGTTTGCTGCGAGTCATCAGTTTGGTTTTAGCAGTTATGTATTGCCAACGAAGCTCTTTCAGTTCTTTTTCAAGGGTGTTAATTTGGCGCATGTTTCTCTCTGCCAGTCGGGTATTAGCAATATAAATAATGGCAATAAAAGCCAAAAAAAAGATGTATCTAAGGTTGTTGGCAATAAGTGCACGCTCATCTACCTCCTGACCGCTTAAAATGAGTGATTTTAAACGGTAGAGCCAGTAGTTAGCCAAGCCCGATATGCCTTTACTTTTGGTCATTGAGGTTATTCAGCAGTTGGTTTTTTTTCGGCAATGCGCATTTTAGCGCTGCTTGCTTTGGGGTTTTGGTTAATTTCGGAAAGGGTAGGGGTAATAATTTTTTTGTTTACCGCTTTAAGCGGCACGTAGCTGTTGCCGTACATATCGGTTTGGGGAACACCATCGGTACTGCCGGTTTTAATGTAGTTTTTTACCAAGCGGTCTTCTACTGAGTGGTAGCTGATTACTACCAATCTGCCGCCGGGCATTAGTAGCCGGGCGCTTTGTTCCAGCAGCTCTTTCAGCGCTTGCTCCTCTTGGTTTACCTCCATGCGCAGAGCCTGAAATACGCGGGCAAAGTACTGTGGGTATTTACCTATTACAAATGGCTCGGCTAAAACAAGGAGTTGTTTTACCGTTTCTATGGGTCGTTTTTGCCTTTCTTGCGTTATTGCTCCCGATAATTTTCGGGCATTGGGTATATCGCCATACGTTTCAAAAATATGGGTAAGCTCTTGCTGTGTGTAGCGATTCAGCACTTCGGTGGCGCTCAGCTCTGCTTCGGTATTCATGCGCATATCTAACCATTCATCGGCAAAACGGATAGAAAACCCTCTTCCGGGCGAGTTAAACTGGTGCCACGATACGCCTAAATCTGCCAAAATACCATTTGCCTGCCCGATGCCGTACATGCGTAAAAAACGGGTAATGTACTTAAAGTTTTGCTGTACAAGGGTAAACCGAGGGTCGGACAAAGCATTTTGCAAAGCGTCTTCGTCTTGGTCAAAGGCAATTAACCTGCCCCCTTCGCCCAGCCGGTTTAATATGGCTTGCGAGTGCCCGCCACCCCCAAAGGTTACATCTACATAAGTGCCGTTAGGCGCTATTTGCAGCGCTTCTACAGCCTCTTGCAGCAGTACGGGTTGGTGATATGTTTGCGGGAAAGACACTTTAGGAGTGATGAGTTATGAGTTAGGAGTTATGAGTTATGAGTTAGGAGTGATGAGTGATGAGTTATGAGTTAGGAGTTAGGAGTTAGGAGTTATGATTGGGTTTAGTACCAAATACCGACTATTGAGAATTGGTTTTGCTGCCCATTATATTGCCGGCAAGGGTGGCAAATTTGGCGGCATCTATGTTCATAATGCTGTCATATATATCGGGCGACCAGATTTCAATGCGGTTAAAATAGCCTAATAAAATCACATCGGTTTCAATGTTTGCGTAATCCATTAAGCGCTTTGGCAGTAAAATGCGGCTGCTGCCGTCAAACATTACCTCTGTAGCGCCTCTGAAAAACTGACGCAAAAATGTTCTCTCCTCTTCGTTATACAAGTTCAGTATTTCTAATTCGCGGGTTACTCGTTCCCATTCGGGCAAAGTATAGAGCGTAAGGCACTTTTCTATGCCTCGGTTTACCACAAAGCCGCTGTTGTTTTCAGCCGGCATTTGTTTTACAAACCGTACAGGCATAGCAAGCCGCCCTTTAGGGTCTATTTTACATTCTATTTCGCCTAAAAATCCGCTCATAACTTAGCTATACACCTATTAACGTGTAGTTTGGGCGTAAAGTTACCACATTTTTACACTTTGCCCCACTTTTTCCCACAAAAAGTGTTTTTTTCTTTTAAATACATCATTTTGGAGGTGCAGGCTTATTGCTGAGGCGGTACTAAAACTAAAAAGGCAACGCGGTTGTAGCCGGTTGCCTTTTAGGTAAGTGATGGTTATGTGGGGTTTATGTTTTATTCTCACATGCCGTACCCTATTTTTCAACTTTTTGTAATTATATTTTTGCAATGGGAACTGTACTGATAACGCGAGGTTGGAGTTAAAATTTGCATAGAGAGCTTATGCCGGTTAGCTTTGATAAATGGTAGATAGTATATGGTAGTGGTACTAAACCCATTCGCAATTCATAGCAGTACGGACTTGCGTCTCTACACCTAACCTACCGCACCACCGCCACCTTGCCCCGTGCCAACACCACTCCGCCCGATTGAACGGTGTAAAAATACATGCCCACCGGCAGATGCCCTACTTGTACGGTGTGAGTAGCCATTGCTTGTGTCCCCACAAGCGATGCCGAACTGTGCAACACCTGCTGACCGGCTGGGGTGTATAGTG
>ERZ761607.3052-NODE-3052-length-16853-cov-13.564829_pt1 | contig 16853 bp, 11 predicted proteins | sample MGYA00511164_ERZ761607 | MGnify/ENA primary metagenome ERZ761607 (study PRJEB28899, sample SAMN02445080) | bioreactor sludge metagenome | biome: EBPR sludge | place: Australia: Brisbane, Thorneside Wastewater Treatment Plant | collected 2011-06-22 ...
CCTTCGTTCACTATCGCTGGTAATGAAACTTTCCATGCATTGCTTCGTTGAAAATAATACATTCCTAAATAATTAACAACAAGTAAGATTTTAGATATTTATTCTGAAACAATTAAAGGCAGTTTTTTACCTACCTGATTCTGCATTGTGTCAAAAATTCGGATAGAAAAATAAATGAAAAACCTCTGAAGCATAAAATATCACTATCCAATTTTGATCAACTAAAACTGAATTATGAAAAGCACTAAAAGGTTCAAGTCAGAATAAAACCCTAAATGCTTTTGTAATGCCGTTTTGTAAAGGATTCTGGCTAAAAGATCAACGGCGCTGAAGCTTTGAAAGAAATCCAAAGCGATTGGTTGAGCCGGACCTGAAGGGATTCATAAGACAATCTGGTGATTTTTACCCAAAAACTCATTTCTTCATTTCTGAAAGCATCCACAATCGGGTATAATTCAAGTTCAAAGCCATTTTCTGTTCTGAAAACAGTCGTGACCAAGGCTTCAAAATGATTCCTCGCACTGGAATGCAAACGGGTTGAGGACAATAAGATCTGGTTGCCCGGAATTACACAGGTTGCAGGTTTTTCCGGCAATTCACCCGAATATACTACTGGCATCGAAAAATCACTGTTCTTGCTGGCACTAAGCATGAGTAAATGAAAATCAGCGGTTGATATGATATCCTTAACAATAAAATAATTCCTTTCACCACTCAGACTGGCGGTAAATTGATTGGCCAATAAAGTTGAAATGTCTTTGAAAGCAGTGGAACTGATGATTTTGCCATGCTCGATGACCGTTAATTTTTCGGCTAGGGAAATGGCCTCTTCGAAATTGTGTGTAATATGCAAAATACTGACACCGAGCCCTGAGATTTTTTTTAAAAGCTTTTTTAAATCAAGTTTCAGGGAAGTATCCAATGCAGAAAATGGCTCGTCCAGCATCAACATGCTGGATTCAGTGATCAGCATCCGGGCCAAAGCAACCCGTTGTTTCTCGCCTCCTGACAGTTTATTGATGCCCCTGTCCTTCAAATGGCTGGTTCCGGTAAAGTCCAGATATTTCATCACCTTTAGTTCCACCTCATTTTTGGCTAAATGCCTGATTTTAAGTGGAAAAGCCACATTATCAAAGACTGTCAAATGCGGAAACAGGGCAAGATCCTGAAAAAGATAGGCAATTTCTCTTTTTTGCGGAGGCAAGTGGGTGATATCTGCACCATTCAAATATATTTTACCGGTTTCTATTTTCTGAAACCCAGCGATGATATTCATCAGGAGGGTTTTACCGGATCCGGATGGGCCGAGTAGCATATGATATTCATTTTCAGCCACTACCAGGGAAATGTTATCCAGCGAAAACCCGGAAAACTTAATACTGACATTTTTCAACTCAAGCATCCCTGTGTTTTTTATTGGCCAGCAAATAAAACAACAGGAAAACTGCCAGGCAGATCAATACAAAAATCACGGCTACCGGCCTGGCATATTCAAGACCGAATGAAGTAAACCGGTCATAGATCAAAATGGGTGTGATGGTTGGAAAATAAGCGAGCATGATCACTGCACCAAACTCACTGATCCCGCGAGAAAACATCAGTATCAGACCGGAGAAAACAGATGTTTTAGCGAGTGGAAGCGAGATACGGCTAAAAACCTGCCATCCGGATGCCCCGAGATTCAAGGCGGCGTTTTCCAGATTTTTCGGAATTTCAGAAAAACCGTTCACTGCAGATATGACCAGGAAAGGCAGACTGACATAAGCCATGGCAGCACCGATTCCCCAGGGGCTGTCGATGAAACTGATGCCGATTTGAGAGGCCATTTTGCCTAAAACAGAATTTCTGGAAACAAGTCCCAATACAGCAATCCCGGCTGCTGAATGCGGTATAACTATTGGAATGCTTATGATGCCCATCAATAAATTTCGGACCCAACCTGAAGTTTTGGATATCAGATAAGCCAGCGGAATGGCAAAAAATGCGAATATAAGGGTGGTGATGAGTGAAACCGACAAAGTGATCATAATGCTGGCTCTGACATCCTGATCCCTGGCCGTGGCAAACAACAGGTTCATCTCTGTGGCCCAAAACATATTGATCACAGGTGCAATGATGAACATCAAAGCCAAGCCTCCGAAAAAGTAAAACAGGAGATTTTTGTTGGAATATCGCACACTTTTCATTACTGGTGCAAATTTAATCAATAATTGTAATAATTCAGGTGGTCAGCTGATCAGTCTTTTAGTCTATAGGGTTTGAGACAGCTTTTAGCAAAATACACTGTAATTGCTGTATAAATTGAAGCATGCATACATCATAGGCAAAAAGCTAAAGACTAAAAGACTTTCAACATAAACAATTACTGTTGTGTTGGCAATAAATTGCCGGCTGCTTTAGCTGCCGGATATATTTGAGATATTGCATCGGTTTTAGCCAAAAACTTATGAACATTTGGCTAAAGCCTGGTTTAATAATTCTATATCATCCACCCCATAAATGGGGCGGCAATTGAACAAGTGCGTCAAAATTAACTCAACATAACAACTACAATAATTGTAAATATTCAGGTCTATAGGCTTTCAGGTGGTTATTGTTCAGATTGGTTGGGATGCGAATGCAAAGAAAAATACAAGTCTGAAGTTGTAAACTTCACCCAACTGGCAACATTGAAATTCAATTTATCCCGGGGAATAATTCTAATCAGGTAGTGTTAAACCGGTAATTTTTAAGCCTTCAGCAAAAGCCGGATCAAAAGGCGCTTTGATATTCAGTTGAATACCCAAAGTCGGATGACGGAAATTCAATTCAGCGGCATGAAGAAACATACGCGTCAGGCTAAAATGATCCCTGAAATAGCTGTTGTGCTTGACATCTCCATGTTTTTTATCACCGATGACAGGATGTCGAAGATGTGCGAAGTGTTTCCTGATCTGGTGTCTCCGCCCTGTCAGGGGAATGATCTCTGCCAGGCTGAATCTTGCGGTCTGGTACCGCAAACCGATGGGCACAGGAATTTCTGCGCGGGATAGGCAGGTATAACTGGTCAGGGCTGATTTAGACACGGGTTGTTTTGATTCGGGATCAGCCAATGCATGGTCAATTACACCCTGATCCGGAATCCAGCCTCGTAGAATAGCCAGATAGTTTTTCTCAACTTTATGTTCTGCAAACAAATGGTTAACTGCAGCCGCTGTATGCTCATTTTTCCCAAAAACCACAGCGCCTGAAGTAGCTCTGTCCAGACGGTGGGTGGTATATATTCTGTAGCCCAATTGTATCCTCAGTTTTTGCAGTAAAAACACGGAATCCTCACTCAACCTGGAACGATGCATCAACAATCCGGGAGGCTTATTGACAGCGATGAGATCTTCATCTTCGTACAATATTTCTATCTCATCGCGCATTCTTAGAACTTTTTAGAATCAGGGAGTTTCATTTTTTTCAAGGTGTGAAATCCGGAGCAAGTTCCTGATACCGGGGATCGAGAAATTGGATGGTTTTCATCCCGTTTTTCTGGAAAATTTTCCCTCCCTTTTCCGGATCTGTAACAAAACGGATAAACTCCAATGCGCCCTCAGGATTTTCTGCATTTTCTGGTATGCTAAAACTATACAGGATGGACGATCCCTTGATTTCTGTCAGGTCACCCGGTTTTTTACCCCTGACTTTGACACTCACCTGCCCATACCATTCCTCCAGTTTCGGATCACTCAGATTCAACTCATCCGGCAATTCAACGAATCTGAGCTGGTGTTGTATGGCCACTGATTTATAAATGAACAAATAGTCTATATTGCCACTGTGGAGCAGCGATAACAGATCCACTTCTTTTGGTCGGATCACCGAATTATCCAGGCCGGTCAGTTTTTCAGCTAAACCAGGCATATGATAGAATTTTTCTGCCAGTTTGAACATAAAAATCGTCCGGTAACCGCATGGGTCTGCATTGGGATCAGAACGTCCAATGAATACGCCTTCTTCCTGTATGAGCTGATACCAATTGTCAGCAGTGATCTTTGCGGCATTTTTTGAACCATCTGAATAAGCGATCACCATTTCATTGGATGCAAAGCCGTATTGCCAATCTGTATGATCAGGGATCAGCAGATTTTCAATCACCAGGTAATCTGCCACAGCTATCAGATCGCAGTTTTTATCGAGGTCTGTGATTTTCCGTGCTGCATCTACACTTCCTGATGATTCCATCTTAGGATTGAACCCGGGATGCTCGATCTTAAATGAATCTGCAAGTTCCTTAAATGGTACTGAAAGGCTGCCGGCGTGGAAAATGGTGATATCCGGTGACGAATGTTCTGATGATGTGTTTTTACATGCCAGCATTATGAGTAAAATCAACAGGCTGGTCAATTTTAAAATAGTCTTGGTAATTGTCATTTCATTTTACTGTGAAAAGTGATAAATTCTTAAATCGCATGAACGTTCCAGAAAATTCTTTAAAACAGAAATGCAAATATAGGTTTGTAAAATCAAAAAGAGATCAGGGCTGACATTATTATTGGCAGATTTGAACCGAAAGTAACAGGCATGCAACGGTTTGCAGCTTGGTGTAGTGGTGGATTAATTCCACAAATGTTGATACGAAGCACACACTTAAAATATAGCACAAATGTTCATACGAAGAACCTCACCCACCATTACTCCAAACCGCTGTTATCGCTTCGGTGTTCTTTTTCGTCCGTTTGTTTATCGGTCGTTTTGGTCGTGCGATTGGGCAGACACACTCTTTACCAAGTTTTGGTTTGTGTGTCAGCTGATGCGAGACTTGGCAATATGTGTGGCTTTGAAGCATTGGCATCAGTTTCAAATTGTCGTAAAGTCAAATATCAAGTGTTTCAATGTTTCTATTTCAGAATGATTTGATTCAAAATAGTTCCTTATAACCTTATGTTGAATTGGATATAATATTTCAGTCTTTCTGTTATATTTATTTAATAATGAATTTATTCCTATAATAGTTTTTTCTGTTTCTCCCTCAAGTAAATACCCAATTAAGTTACCGTTTTGATATTTTTTGGATTTGAAATTTCCTATTCCAGTGTCTATGTATCTTCGTTTTAATGAATAGCTACTTTCTTTTAGGTTCTTGGCTTCCATAAAATATTCATGTCGTTCTGATTTCGAAAAAACGGAAAACACAAAATCTATTCTTGATAATTTGTCGGCATACCCCTTTTCTAGTTCTTCATTTGGGTTAAAATTTTTATTTTCGGTCTTACAAAAAATTCTATGCTTTATAGAAACAGGGTTTTGCCTTATATAATGATTCAATAACTCTGAAAAATCATTTTCGTCCCAATCAAGCTTAAATCTTTTTTCTTCCATTGACGTCTGATATGCATCATTAATTAACCGAAAAAAAATATTTTGATAAGTCTCGCTAAGCTTCATCGTGAACCCCATTTAGCATTTCGAGTATTAGTTCAGAAGCATCTTCCAAAGCCATTGATTTTGACCAAAATCTGCGTTGATTAGGGCGAATAATAAAAATTTCACCGTGTCGACTATAGTTAAGTTTTTTCCTGAAGTAAATGTTTGAAGCTTTTCTTTCTATTAAGGCGTATTTTTCAATTTTTTTGAGTTCAGACTCAACATTTTCTTTAGAGAATGTGATTTCTCTTTTTTTACTTTCGTGAGTTAGTTTAATCATCATCAAAGGTGATGATGAGCTAATAGGATATACTGTTGCATTAGCAAACAAATCTTGTCCTTCAAGAAATTCATTAAGTTCTGATGAAATAAGCTCAGCATATTCTTTTGGTTGGTCATTTTGTGCGGGTAAAAGTGCTTTGGATTTTTCTTGCTTGTGGAATAAATCAACGAAATAAGATATGAAATCATCTATTGACTGTCTTTCTTTAGAATCAATATTGTAAAGATTAAGTATTAATTCATTGATTTTATTTTCAATATCAATGTAATCTATATTTAAAATAGCTGTTTTTATCTTATTCTCTATCTCTTTATGCAAAAGAGTTAAATTGCTTATTGTTTTTTCATTAATAACAATAGGGAGTTTATATATCTCATTTGGCTTAATTCTTTCCCTTTCAACTCCCCAAGAATTGGAAATTAACAGCAAAAAGTATGTGGTCAACTTAGAGTTTAAAACACTTGATAGAAAACGTAATTTATCTTTATTATCTGACTTGAAACCTAAAACGGTACTATTATATACAACTCCATTCTCAACAAAACTGAAACAAAGTTGATTGTTTTTAAACCCTTCTTTGGCAAGTAATAAAGGTCCAGAAAATAAATCTTTTCCAGTGATTCTCCGAAATGCATTTATTGAAGGTAATTCATGAAGAGTATTCACTGAATAAAAGCTTAAGTATGTATTAATGGTATCCTTGTTTTTCAACAAAGAATTTATATTTGAAAAAGTGTCTTTACCAGTATAGAAACGTTCGATTTTTTCTGGTCGAATGAATTTCATCGCTGAAATATCATTATCTATAATTGGTTTTTCAGTAGATTTATTAAGAGGTTGAAGTCCTACACTATAATTAATTTTGTTTGATTTTAAATAAGTGATAACATTGTTTTTTTGTTCTAACAATCTATTTATCAACTCCCAATCATTCATCCCACCCCACATTGCCACTTTCCAAATTTTACTGTCGGGCTTTTGACATTCCTCTCTTGGAAGAAATTTTAAGTCTGTGGAGTCAATACAAAGTCCTTCTATAATATTTGAACGCACATAAGTTTTTGGGGCATAGTAGGCTATGGTTTTGCTTGGATTTTCTTCCTCCTTTTTGTAATACACAATACTGATTGGGCCTGTTGCATCTCCAAACAATTGACCACCAAACCTTTTAGGAGCCTTTCTCAGGATTGAAAAGTTGAAGACCTTTTCTACATAGCACTTATTAAACAACCATTTTCTGAAGTTTTGAAATGTACTACCAGTGTTTGTTAAAACTTTAGTATTGAAAATTAAAGCTATTTCACCTTCTGGAGCAAAGTCTATGGCTTTATGAAGAAATGGCAAAACCATTTCTTTAGCGAATTTGTGTTTATCACAATAAATCCTAAGGTTCGTATGTTTGGCCGCAATGTCTTTGTCTTTTGACAGCAATTGACCAAATGGTGGATTCCCCACTACTAATTGAAAGTTCTTAAGGATTATTTCGTTTGATAAGTCAGAAATAGTATCTCTTAGATAAAGATTATAACCTTGCTTTTCAGAATTTGTTTCGTTTGGGTCGTTTATTAAATAGGGCAATTGAAACTCTTCTTTCTGCCATAAATCCTTTGGATTTAGTTTGTCAACAAGTGCCAAATACAAACTAAATGCTGCAACTCTGATTGCTTTTGGATTTATTTCAATTCCAAAAATATTTTGTTTTAATAAATCAACAAGAGTTTTAAAGTCTGTTAGTTTATCAATATTGTTGGCATTTTCAAATCTCGTTACTATTCTATTGAAGCTTTGCACCAAAAAAATTCCCGACCCACAACTTGGATCCAAAATTTTTACTCTATACTCCTTATCAGATTCTTTTATTGGCAATTTATCATTTAAGATAAACTCTACTAAGGCGGGTGGGGTGTAATAAGCACCTGAATCTTCTTTTATTGAACCCTCCGTTTCTGCTAAGAAATTTTCATAAATCTCACTGATTAACTCTATCTGAATAATTCTAAAGTTGAAGATCCTAAATTGTTTCCAATCATCATCAAACAATTGTTTAGAGTCAAACTTCTCCCTACCTCTTATAAAGCATAGTTTTATAATATTAAGCTGTTCGTTGTTAAGTCTTTTTTCTGACTGCTCAATGGAGAATACATTCCCATTAAAATGATATGCTAATTTTTCAAAAAGTTTATAAGTTGCTTCACTATCATCAAGAATATCAAAGTAGGATTCTGCATTCTCTCTAAATTGAGAATAGAATGTTTTATCAGCGGCTTCTCTATCTTCGAGATATAATAGAAACAGAGAACGAAGAATTACTTTATGGACAACTTCAGTATCAATACCTTGACCATTAAGTACATTAGTAACATTTACAAAACTCTTTACTAAATATTCATCTACCCTCTTCTGTAAATTTATTTTGTCTCTTATAAACTGTGCTTCTGGTAAAGTCCATATAATTCCTGTGTCAATGGCGATGCGGGAGAAAAGCTTATTGAGTTCTTCAAGTTGATTTTTGTCAGAGTAAGTGTATATTTCCAGGTTTTTCAGCCCCTTTTCGTAATCAATGCTCTCTTTGGTTTTAATCAGGGGTTTTTCTGAACAATTGTAAATGCGAATTTCTGTTTCAGAATAAACGTATAAAAACAACACCCTTTTATAGTTCCATATTTTTTTGTGGGTATCCGCTATAGTTTGAAGTGTTTCTAAATCAAAAGTGTTCACTTTTTTCAAAAACACAGCAGGAAAGCTATTATTATTTTCATCAGTATTGAAATAAACCGAATCAACTCCGAAGTTTTGTTCTTTGAGTTGATTTAAAACAATAGACTCGCTTTCCAAAAGATGACTACCCTTTGAATTTACGGATTTGGCTCTGTCCAAGCCAATTAAATCTATTACTTCTTGTCCTGTCATTTGATCTCTAATGCTAATGTACTGGATTAAGTTTACAAAATTAGCACTTCATACGAAATTTTGAGAATATTTAAAAGTTTTAGTTGTTTTTATTTTTCTAATTTTCTGTTCGTTTTTTTCTGTCGTACGTTGGCAAAAATTGACTCTTTTGGTTTTTTAAAGCGTTGGATTGTGGGTCAGATAAAAACCAAATGGGCTATTTGCGGGTGGACTTGTTACATTGAGCGATAACAAAGATAAGCTGTTGGCGTGAAAAATGGTGATATCCGATGGCTACAGTATCTTTGGTGCTGCTGTCTGCGCAAGGTGGATACGAATATAATGAAAAATATAAGTCTGAAGTTGCAAACTTCAGACATCGATGGTAAAAATTATTGTCAGAAAGACAATCCATGAAAACAATGGTTTTGTGTTCATAATAAAGGGTTTTGGGGACAATGTAAGGCCACAACAGGGGGTAATACGGTTTCTGTGAACTTAATTATTCAGGTTATATAAAAATAATAAATCAAAATTCATAAATACCAGTAGGGCTTCCAGTCAAATTCTCCATCGGTCACTATTACAGCCTTGCTTTTGTCTTTGGTCAGCGCCGTAAAATGGAAAGTGCCTTTAAGGATATGATTGACAGTGTCTATCTCAGAAACATAAAACGAATAGGATCGGGTCGTATCCAAATAGTAAAATAATCCTGGATCAGGTGTCAAATCCAAAAATATGGCGCTGTTATGATTGTTCATACTTATTATATTATCGCCTTTATTCATGTTATCAATTTGGATAAATAATGACTCAAAAATATCTTTTTCCGGACGGTAATCGGCTGTGGCATATAATTCTCCATAACGCTTATGACTTGGATTTCCAAAATACTCCCATTGGGCATGATATAATCCACCATACCCAAAATAATATTGATCTGACCATTCCTCACCGTTAACTTTGCACCTCAAAAATCTATGTCTATTTTTTTCATATTCATATGGATCAGGCTTTTCCCATTCGAATAAGGAGCAGGAATAAAAAAGTGAACATGTTAAAAGTATGTATAAAATCTTAGAGAAAGATTTCATGATGGGAAATTTTTGTGTTTTCATTATTACAATTTTTTTTTACAATCAAATACTATCCATAAAATAAAATGCTATTGTTTTGCTTATCAGGAAGACGTTTTCTTCAGGCCAATGGTTCGGGAAAACGAATAAATATTTAGCTTCCTGAATAGTATTTTTTTCTCCTACTCAAAATTATGTCAAATGAACCTAAATAAATAACTTTTTTCACCTGATAATGAAGAGATTCTGTAGGTGTAAAAATGGTGAGATCCGATGGCTACAGTATCTTTGGTGCTTCTGTCTGCGCAAGTTGGATACGAATGTATTGGAAAATATACGCCTGAAGTTGCAAACTTTCGGCTAACGATGGATATTTCCCATTCTCACAATTTGAAAACATACTCAACGATAAATAAAATACATAATATGCCTATAACGTGTTGACATAATATATATATAATTAAATATGGATTAGTGAATCTGATCTTTTTAAAGTCAACTATGATTGCAAAAAAAACAAATAAGGTGTAAACAAGAGCTTTCACTAATTTTTCCATTATATGCTGATTGACATCTTCTTTTTTAATATTTTCGAAGGGGTTATAAATTCCTGTGATCTGAGGCCAGAAAAAGAAATTAAACACTAAAAAAAGACAGATAAACCCTATAGTCCACAGAAAAACACGCCCTCGGTCATAGCCGTAATTCCACCAAATCTTCGCTATAAAATTCCATACACCACCCTTCCATTCTCTGTATTGCAGGTCTACGATCCTATAGCTGCGGTCTTTACCTTCTTTTCTGAATTTTTCCAGAAGGTTAAAATAACTGTTCGAAATTTCATCTGCACTTATTTCTGAGTCAAAAACTAGCCGCATATTAGGCAAAATATCCATCCGGATATTATCCAGATTAACATTGACAAGGCTGATATCTACCTTCTTTGATTTTTCCCTGAAGCTTATGGTAAACTGTTCCGGAAAATATTGACAGTTTTTGATCACTAACTTGTCAATTGCCAGATCATCCAGATCGGAATCCGAGCCAAACGTGCAATTGTCAAAGACAAAAACTGAATTAGGTACAGGTTCAAAAAACACAAAAGAAGTGTTTATATAACAGTTTTTAAAATAGAACTTATTCTCATAAGGGTACTTTTTTTGTGCCGTGTCAGAATCATGGCTTTCTTTTTCCAAAGTGGATGCTATAAATCGGTTTAAGGTATCATTTACAAAATAAATATCGCATCCGCTTCTTTCATCATACGCAAAATCAAATTCATCAATGGATGAATGGTATATCCTTAATGATGCCGAATCAGCATAGGAACAATTCATATGCTGCATTTTAAGCTTGGAATTTTTATCAATCAATATGTATGAAATAGAATTCAAATCCAATAATTGAAGCTGAAGATTCCGGGTATCTTCGACAGTCAGGAACTTCAGCAAGCTGGAGTTGATGGAAATGGTACCTGAACTTTTAACAATTGGAAAGTATTCAATTTCACAGCTATCCAGTACATAAAACCCGGAATTTGATCCCAATGTTCCAATGCTTAATGGTAGCTCATAAACGTTAAAAAAACAATTCCTGAAAAGGACATAAGAAAATTTATTTCTTGAATAGTCAAAATAGTTAAAGAATCCAAATCTATTATTATCTCCATGAGGTATTTGAATTGCTTTCTTTTGAATGAGCAAATAATCATCTCCCTCCGGAATCCCTATTTTATCCAGTGAAATTGGCTTGGCAATTCTTAACGTATCCACCGCATTGGCAGAATGAACAATAAAGAAAATCGAAATTAATATTGATAACCTGATCATCTATGGGCTATAATTGAATGTTTTATATTTAATTCACTCCTTTTCAATCTGATACTGCAAATCACTGATATGTTTGTTATCCATTCAAAATATGAGTTAACCTGCCATTTTTCCTATTCCATTTGTATTCTTTCGTACGCCTCTTTGATGAGTTTAAATTCCGGGTCTATCACTTTCACTTCTTCATAAGTGAGCTCGTATAGGCGGTAAACCATAAGGTCGATTTGTTGCTCCAATGCTGTAGTATCCAATCCGTTTTCTTTACCTTCCAATACCTTATCAACCAAATCTATAAAGGGCTGCTGCAAGGGATTAGAAAGGTGGGGAACAGGAATGTTTTCAAAAAATATTTTTCTTAACTCGCGTGTACCTCCTTGTAATTCAGGACAATTTTTCCTTATCCAACGATGTGCGATTTTTGAATTCAAATATCCAACTAAAAATTTCAAAGTAAAATAATCACTTGAAAGGATATAACCCTTGTCGTTTATAAAGTACCCTTTATCATTAAAAATAAAAGGCAAATACAAGGTCATATTCGGATAAATTATCTTTTCTTTTTCAAATTCCTGAATATATGCACAATTACGTAGATTTGTCCAATGGTCGCCTTGGTCCTGGCGTTTAACAAGCTGTTTTTCATATTGCTGAAGATGCTTGTAAATGGCTGGATAATCTTTTACAACGTTGACTTTTGGCAACTTGCCTTTGATACCATTATGAGAATTAATCAACCACAGATCAGCAAATTCAGCTTTGTACCGTTTGATATCCCTGCCCCTGAGAATGGGTTTGATGATCTCTGCACTTTTAGGGTCTTGTGCAATCAATTCATCTTTCTTTTTGCCGTCTATAATAAAAGCTTCATTGAAGCCGGTCTTAATCCCATAATTGATTTGAATATCCCATTCTCTGAGTGGTTTTCCGATTCGCTCAATTTTTGCTTTAATACCTTGTTCGATGTCAGAGGCTATGGTCCAGGAGTCATTGGAGAGTTGGGTCAATGTAACCCATCGGTTGTCAAATGATTCGAAAGAAGATATGTTTTTTTCTTTGGAAATATCGAGTGCCTTTACCTCATAATTATCAGGTTTGGAGGCACATTTCTGGATGATGAGGATATTGGTATCCACCGTTGCAGATTCAAAAATCCCACTGCCCAGGTCTATGAGTTTTAACGGGTTGTGTTGGCAGAAAAAGTTGCGAGTGCTTTTGCCATAACCGGCACGCATCCATTTGTTAGAGGTGATAAAGGTCAACAAGCCATTTATTTTCAAAAGTTGTATGCCCTTTTCATAAAAAAGCGAATAGATATCACCAGTTCGTTCGAAAGTTGAGAATCCCTGATGCTCAAAAGCCTGAGCCAGTTTTCCTCCTTCTTTTTGCAATTGTATATACGGCGGATTCCCGATCACCACATCAAACCCGCCATTTGCAAATATTTCAGGAAATTCATTCTGCCAGTTGAATGCCTTTTCACCGGCGATTTCAGGGTCGTCTATGAGTGAATTTCCGCATTTAATATTGTTGGAAAGGGTATTCAGTTTCCTTCCCTTTTGGGCGGTTCTCAGCCAAAGCGATAGTTTGGCGATTTCCACAGATTCTTCATTGATGTCTACACCGTAAATATTTTTTTCGAGGATGTCAGTCGTGATATAAGAAAAAAACAGACTACTTTCCAAAAGCTGTGCGCGCAATTCATCGATTTTTTGATGTTCCGTGATCAGAAAGTCCAGCGCTTGGTTCAGGAATGCGCCGGAACCACAGGCAGGGTCGAGTATCGTCAGGCTCAAAAGCCATTGGCGGTATGCTTCCAGCTTTTTATCAAGAGCCGATAGGGTCTCTTTTTTGCGGTTTTTACGACCTTTGGCGTATTCTTCATCTATGATGCCCAGTTCAGTCCGTTTTTCTTCGCAAAGCTTTCCGACCGTGTGCTCAACGATGTATTTTGTAATGTATTTGGGTGTGTAAAAAATGCCGTCTTTCTTTCGTTTGGTCTTTTGATGATCAATTTTTTCACCTTTGATCTCTGCCTGAACGCTTTCAATTTCGCCGAGCGAATGTTCAAAAATATGTCCGAGCGTATTTACATCTACCTCGGTTTCATAGTTGTAATTGCTCAAAGCTAAAGTATGTTCGTACAGGATTTCATCGTCAATCGAAATGCTGTCCAATAGTTCATCGGGTGCGAACAAACCGCCATTGTACGCATAAATCTCGTATTTTTTGCCAATGTAACCCGTATTCATGTATCCGAAGTATTTTTTGAACCGGTCGTACAATGGAACATATACGTCCATATCTTCTTTTAATGCAATCCATTGTTTTACAATTTCGCTGATCGAATTGGGTGGCAGCAACAACCGGTCTTCCGCAAAAAGGATGAACAGAAAACGATCCAGCAATTTTTGTGTTTTCTTGAAAAGCAGCAGTTTATCTGTTTCGGGGTTTTTCTTGGTCAGGTTATTGTACATGGCTGTTCTGAACCTGGAATAATCGGCATATAGTTTTTTGGTGATGTTTTCTTCCTGGAAAAGCGATGATTCTTTAATTTTAAGGGGTACTCCGTTGAGTAAATTTTCTTTAGACAGACAAAGCCACATGAGGGCAAACTGTTCGCGAGATAGCCTGAACAAGTCAAAATCCAGATGCTCAACGGCATACTGTATGTAAAAACGAAGTTTTTCAAAATTGGATGTGATCACATAAACGCATTTCGGATTATGGTTTTTGTAACCGAATGCCTGTGCTTCAATTTTATCTAAATCGGTGGTGTCCGTGCCTTTTAACTCAATCACAGCAACAGCATCTGCGCCTTTCAGGATGGCGCCGTCAGCCTTTTTGCTGTTGGCTATGTTTTTCAATTCAGTGGTCAGGTTGAAATCGGGTTGAGGAAAGAGGGTATATCCCAAAATCGAAACGAATAGTTCGCGTAAAAATCCTTCCTGAAACTGCTCCTCTTTGGAATTCCTGATGTTCTCCTGGATTGCAGGATTGCCAAAATAGTCTTGAAATGCCAGATATTTTTGGTCAATCAGCTCTTGATCCAATTCGTTCAGATATTTCTGCTCTACTGATTTTTGAAACAAACTCATACTCCACTTATTATTTCATGTATCATCCGGTTATCGAACTGCAAAATACATAATTATTATCATTTGGATCTGATAATTTCATATGAATGATGTGTGGATTTTGCGAGGAGCGTTAGCGAGGGGCGATACCGCCATGTGATGGTGTGATGTGCAACACCCCTCGAATATATAAAAATCACCCTTTCCGGGCTCTGATTCGAGAGTATAAAATATTTTATACTACCCACGTGATTATGTCTTGCACTCGCCTGATCATGTCTTGCACCCACGTGATCATGTCTTACACTTGCGTGATCATGTCTTGCACTCGCCTGATCATGTCTTGCACTCGCCTGATCATGTCTTGCACTCGCGTGATCATGTCTTACACTCACGTGATCATGTCTTGCACTCGCGTGATCATGTCTTGCTCACGTATGATCATGTCTTGCACTTGCGTGATCATGTCTTGCACTCGCGTGATCAAGTCTTGCACTCGCCTGATCATGTCTTGCATTCACGTCATAATGTCTTGCACTTGCGTGATAGTGTCTTAAACGTGCCAGGACATAGTCTGACAGGCCATAATAAATCATATCTTTGCAGGATAAGCTTTTTCGTAATTAGGTTGAACGTACGTTTGTTAAAATATAAAAGGGATATTTTAAGGTATTCCATTGCTATAAATGTTAAATATTTCTTAAAATCAGATAAATGTTTGGATGGATGAAACTGATGATATTTTCTTTGTATCGAAATACTGATAGTTCACTGATCCATTATACACATTAACTTTAGTTCACCGGGTATTGGTTCAATGAATGAATCGTTCAGCCTGGCTTTAGTTCACCGGGTAATAGGTTCACTGAATTATTGGTCGATATTTTTTTAGTTCACTTATTAAAATTTCTTATTTATGGCAAAAAATGATGTCTCTTACAGAGCAAAAATGTCCAGAGCAAACGACTTGCTCACCTACATTTCAGGATTTGAAAACTATTCACCAACAAGACCTAAAGAGAAAATTGAAGGTATGACTGCCTTCATCGCCCAACTGCTGGAAATCAATGCCAAAGTTTCAAGTACCAAAGAAAGTCACGTCGCTTTAGTCGATAACAGGCAGGATGCATTTGACAATAATGAAGATTCCCTGCAAAAACTGTTCGTCCAGATTAAAGCAGCTGTGGACAGCCAGTATGGCAAATCTTCCTCCGAAGCGGATACCATCAACAGACACCTTGCGTTGATCCGTGGCACAAAAGTTAAAAAACCTACTCAGGATCCTTCGACCGAAGCAGGCGAAAAAGCTTATGACAACGTGGAACGATCCTATGGCTCCATGACTCAGGTGCTCAAAGATATCATCGCAGCATTGAGCAATTTTACTGGTTACGAAACGTCTAATGAAAGAGTGAAAATCAGTACGCTGAAAGAAACTGCAGATAAACTGACTGATTTCAACGCCCGGATAGCCACAAAGAAACTTGAAATCAGATCAGTCACACAAGAAAGGAAAGCTATGTATAAAGAACTCAAGGCTCGTGGACAAAGGATCAAATCCTATGTCAAAGGGCAATATGGAACGAACTCTAACGAGTATCTGCTGATCAAAGGGTTGAAGTTTTAGGATTGTAGGATGATTTTAATTGGCCTGTATCGTAAGATACGGGCCTTTTTTTTTCTCGCAAAGCCGCAAAAGAGGTTCAGGCTCAATTGAAGTTTTGAATTTCCTTGAGAATCCCTTCAATCCCTGACGACAATATCCTGATGTTGAACTATGTGGTGAAAGAAATTGTTTCCGGCAACTACCATCAGTAGTAAAACGGCAGTTTCAAAACGCTCTACCTATGCAGCTTTATCCATTAATCTCAAAAATAACCGAATATGGAAAATCAGCATTTGTATTGAATTCAGAGAGGTCATCCATCGAATGAATTTAGTGGTATAAGGCATACAGAAAATGTTCCGTAAGCAGCACTATCGCTTGCATACGGTTATACACCTGTGATCCCTGCCGGACTGATTTTAAGGAATGGGAGGAGTGTTTTGATAATTTGAATCACGACGATGAATGTCGTGATCTGCGAGATTTGAAAATTCGTAGCGACTCCCACATTGGACATGCAACGATCCTCTTAATCAACGTTCGAAAAATACAGTTGGCAACGCGGATGACGCGGATGCTGCGCAGCGCGGATCTATCATTGAAAAGCGAGAGATTGGTAGAAGGGATCATTTGAAAATTGAGTCTGCTCCGAAAAGTCCCGCAGGGACGAAATGATTATTAACCGTATGCAAGCGATAGCGCAGC
>ERZ761607.3053-NODE-3053-length-16852-cov-5.044413_pt1 | contig 16852 bp, 21 predicted proteins | sample MGYA00511164_ERZ761607 | MGnify/ENA primary metagenome ERZ761607 (study PRJEB28899, sample SAMN02445080) | bioreactor sludge metagenome | biome: EBPR sludge | place: Australia: Brisbane, Thorneside Wastewater Treatment Plant | collected 2011-06-22 ...
CCATAGAACAGCACCCAGAAGCTCTCCCAGGGCGACAGCGACGCCGCCAGCAGGCCGCCGGCCAGCTGGTGGATGGGCGTGAAGTAGCCGACGAAGGTGAAGCCGGTGAACAGCGCCACCGCGAGCCAAGCCGCGTGCTTGGCCGCCTTGCGCGCCAGCTTGGCGGCGCCCCAGGGCGCGGCGTCGAGCTGCATGCGCGCCAGCCGGTCGCCTTCGACCCGGCGCTCGATCCACAGGAAGATCTCGGTGTAGACGGTCTGCGGGCAGGCATAGCCGCACCACAGCCGCCCGGCCACCGCGGTGAAGAAGAACAGCGCCAGCGCCGACAGCACCAGCAGCAGGGCCAGGAAGATCAGTTCCTGCGGCTGCAGCACCAGGCCGAAGAGATGGAAGCGCCGGTCGACGAGGTCGAACAGCACCGCCTGGCGGTCGTCCCAGCGCAGCCAGGGCGTGCCGTAGAAGACCAGCTGCGTGAGCCAGACCATGGTCCAGCGCCAGCGCGCGAAGACGCCGCTGACCGCGCGCGGATAGATCTTCGGCTGTTTGGCATACAGCGAGACCAGTTCGGCCGAGTCCCCGGCCGTGGCCGCTACCGGCTGGATGGGGATCGTGCGTGCCTTCATGCGCGCCGGGCCGTGCGCGCCGGCCGGGCCGGCGTCGCAGCGGCAGCACGGCGCGCGGCCGGCGCCCGCGCCCCCGGCCGCGGCGGCTGCACCCTCTGCAGCCGCGGCGGCCCGCCGCGCAGCAGGTCGGCCAGCGTGTGGCGGTCCAGGTGCGCGAGGAAGGCGCCCAGCGCGCCGGAGATCACGCCGGCCAGCCGGCAGTCGCCGGTCAGCGTGCAGCCGCTGCTGCCGCTGTCGAAGCACTCGACGAGCGCGAAGTCGGGTTCGATCGAGCGCACCACCGCACCGAGGTTGATGTCCCGCGGCGGCAGCGCCAGCCGCATGCCGCCGCCCTTGCCGCGCACCGTCTCCAGGAAGCCGGCGCGGCCCAGGTGGTGGGTGACCTTCATCAGGTGCGCCTCCGAGATGCCGTAGGCCGCGGCGACCTCGCCGATCGTGCACAGGCGCTCGGGCTGCCGCGCCACGTACATCAGCAGGCGCAGCGCATAGTCGGTCATCGTGGTCAGGCGCATCGTCGGGCTCCGGGGTCGGTTCAGTCGTCGCCGGCGGGCGGCAGGCGCGGGTCGCTGCGGTCGAGCTGATCACGCTTGGACTCGACGGCGCCCCAGGCCTCGGCATCCGGCAGCGCCGCCTTGCGGCGCGTGATCACCGGCCAGCGGCGCGCCAGCTCGGCATTCAGCGCGACGAAGTCCTGCTGGTCCGCCGGCACGTCGTCCTCGCCGAAGATGGCGTTGACGGGGCACTCGGGCACGCACAGCGCGCAGTCGATGCAGTCGTCGGGTTCGATGACCAGCATATTGCGACCCTCGCGGAAGGCGTCGGTCGGGCAGACGTCCACGCAGTCGGTGTGCTTGCAGCGTATGCAGGCTTCGGTGACGACGAAGGTCATGGCCGGGTGGCGGGCGTTTGAAGCATTACGCGAAATATATCTTAAAGTCCCCGCGGCGTGCACGCCGAAGGGCCGGCGGCCCTTGCACTGTGTCACGCTCACCTTTAAGCTATATCCTGTTTATATCTTCTAATGACGCTTCGTCCCCGAAGCCCCTGCCCCATGGCCACGCTGCTCCAGCTCGAGGAACCCGACAATGGCGCCGCCGCGCCGCCCTCGTGGCGCGCCCTGTTCGAGCTCGCCTTCCGGCCGCTGTACCTGGCGGGCACCGCGTGGGCGCTGCTGTCGGTGCTGGTCTGGGTCTTCGCGCCGCACTGGCTGGCCGGCCCGTTGGCCGGCGTGGCCTGGCATGCGCACGAGATGCTGTGGGGCTTCGTCGCGACGATCGCGGTCGGCTTCCTGCTCACCGCCGGCGCCAACTGGACCGGCCAGGTGCCGCTGGCCGGCGGCGGCCTCGCGGGCCTGCTGCTGCTGTGGCTGCTCGCGCGCGCCGGCTACCTGCTGGGCGGCGAGGCCGGTTTCGTCGTCGCCGCCGCCGCCGAGACGCTGTTCTTCGTGGTCGCCGCGCTCGCGATGGGCCGCGTCGTCTGGCGCACGCGCAACCGGCGCAACTATGCGGTGCCGGCGATGATGCTGGCCCTGGGCGCCACCCACCTGCTCTTCGTCGCCTCGCTCGACGACTGGCCGCGCACGCTGCTCGGCTTCAACGCCGGGCTGCTGGTGATGGCGATGATCGCGCTGCTGGTGGCGCGCCGCGTGATCCCGTTCTTCGCGATGCGCGCCGTGCCGGGCCTGCAGATCCCCATGCACGAGGCCAGCGCGCGCTGGCAGCTCGGTGCGGTGCTCGCGGCGGTGATCGCGCTGCTCGCCGGCTGGGCGCCGCTGCAGGCCGCCGCGCTGGCGCTGGCCGGCGCGCTCGCGCTGTGGCAGCTGCTGGGCTGGCGCCCGCTGGCCGTGCGCGGGCGGCCCATCCTGTGGATCCTGTATGCCGGCTATGCCGGCCTCGCGGCGGGACTGCTCGCCGCTGCGGCACAGGCCGCCGGCGTGGCCTGGCGCAACGCGCTGCCGGTGCACGTGATCGCGATGGCCGGCTTCGCGGTGCTGATCATCGGCATGGTCACGCGCACCGCGCTCGGCCACCTGGGCCGCGGCCTGGTGCTGGACCGCAGCATGGTCGCGAGCTACGGCCTCATGCTGGCCGCGGTGGCGCTGCGCCTGGCCGCACTGTGGCCCTCGGCGGCCAGCGCCGGGCTGCTGCAGGCCGCTGCGCTGGCCTGGGCGGCCGCCTTCGCCGCCTACGTGTGGCGCTTCACGCCCTGGATGATCCGGCCGCGCCCGGACCAGCCGGTGCCCCCGCGCCGGACTTGATCCAGGACAGGGTCGAGGCGGCCGCGTTCGCCACAATAGATATATCTCCCATCACCCTTCAGAGCCCCTCCCCTCCCGCCATCCAGGAGTCCGCATGAGCCTCACCCTCGATGTCCGCCCGATGCCCCCGCGCGAGCGCCACCCGCTGATCTTCCGCACGCTGGACGGCCTGCAGGCCGGCGACGCGTTCGAGCTCGTCAACGACCACGACCCCAAGCCGCTCTTCTACCAGCTGCAGGCCGAGCGCCACGGCCAGTTCAGCTGGGACCCGCTGGAGCAAGGTCCCGAGACCTGGCGCATCCGCATCGGGCGCACCGGCCGCGACTGCTGCGGTCATTGCAGCTGAAGCCGCGGAGCCCGCCATGCACCAGCCGCACCTGCACCTGTCGCCCGACGCGGTCTACCCCTTCGACGCCCGCGGCGTGGCCAAGCGCTTCCGCCATGCGGCGATCTTCGGTGCGCTCGATGCGCTGCGCCCCGGCGAGACGATGCGCTTCGTCAACGACCACGACCCACTGCCGCTGCTGGACCAGCTCGCCGCACGCTACGGCGAGGAGGTCGAGGTCAGCTACCGCCACCGTGCGCCAGGGGCCATCGTGATCGACTTCGTGAAAGCGGCCTGAGAGCGTGAGAGGCCGTGCCATGCGCCCGCGTCGGCCATCGCCGCTCACACGCTGAACCGCCGCACCGGCCATGCCCGCCACCGCCGTCACTGTGCGCGCACCGACGCCCGGCACGCTGCAGGCGCTGCGCCGCTGGGCCTGGCGCGGGCTGGCGCTGGCCTGCGTCGGCCTGGGCCTGCTCGGCGCGTTGCTGCCCGGCCTGCCGACGGTGCCCTTCCTGCTGGTCGCGGCCTGGGCGGCCTCGCACGGCTGGCCGCGGCTGGAGACCTGGTTGCTGAACCACCCGCGCCACGGCGGCGCGATCCGCGCCTGGCGCGACCACGGCGCCGTGCCGCGGCGCGCGAAGTGGCTGTCGTCGCTGATGATGCTGGCCAGCAGCGTGGTGATCGCGCTCTCGGCGCTGCCGCTGGCGGCCCAGCTGGGCATCCCGGCCTTCATGGCCTGCGTCGCCTGGTGGCTGTGGCGCCGGCCCGAGCGCTGACCTTCCTCCACTCTTCCGGCGCGCCGCCGCGGCACGCGCCCTGCGCGCAACCCACCATGAACCTCACCACCCGGCTGCTGGCCGCCCTGCGCGAGCGCGGCGCCAGCGAGATCTTCGGCATCCCCGGCGACTTCGCGCTGCCGCTGTTCCGCGAGATCGAGCGCGCGGCGATGCTGCCGCTCGTCACGCTGTCGCACGAACCCGCGGTCGGCTTCGCGGCCGATGCCGCGGCACGCGCGCGTGGCGGGCTGGGTGTCGCCGCAGTGACCTACGGCGCTGGGGCACTGAACCTGGTCAATGCGGTGGCCTCGGCCTATGCGGAGCGCGTGCCGCTGGTCGTGCTCTCGGGCGCGCCGGCGGCCCACGAACTGGCCAGCGGCTTCGTGCTGCACCACCAGGTCAAGACGACCGATTCGCAGTGGCGCCTGTACCGCGAGATCACGGCCGACCGTGCGCGCCTGGACGACGCGGCGCAGGCGCCGGCGCAGATCGCGCGCGTGCTGGGCACCGCGCTGCGGCGCTCGCTGCCGGTGTACCTGGAGATCCCGCGCGACATGGCCGCCGCCCCCTGCGCCGAGGTGCCGCATGCGCCGCCGCCGCGGCCCGACCCCGAGGCCGTGGCGGCCTGCGCCGACGAACTGCTGCAGCGCCTGCGCGCGGCCGCGCGTCCGGTGCTGATGGTCGGCGTCGAGGTGCGCCGCTTCGGGCTCGAGGACCAGGTGGCCGAACTGGCGCGTCGGCTCGGCGTGCCGGTGGTCACCAGCTTCATGGGCCGCGGGTTGCTGGCCGGCACCGGCGCGCCGCTGCACGGCACCTACCTCGGCCTGGCCGGCGACCCGGCCGTCACCGAGCTGGTGGAGGGTTCCGACGGTCTGCTGCTGCTGGGCGTGATCGTCTCCGACACCAACTTCGCCGTCTCGGCGCAGCGCATCGACCTGCGGCGCACGGTGCACGCCTTCGACGACCGCGTCGCGATGGGCCACCATGTCTACCCGGGCGTGCCGCTGGCGGCGCTGCTGCCGGCACTGCTGCAGCGGCTGCCGGCCGCGCCCGCAGTGGCGGCCCCGGCGCCGCCGCCGCCGGCGAGGCCGGCCCCAGCGCCCGGCGACGCCGCGCTACGGCCGCAGGACATCGCCGCCGCAGTCAATGCGCTGTTCGAGCGCCACGGCGCGATGCCGGTGGCCAGTGACGTCGGCGACTGCCTGTTCACCGCGATGGACATCGGCCCGACCGCGCTGCTGGCCCCCGGCTACTACGCGACCATGGGCTACGGCGTGCCGGCCGGGCTGGGGCTGCAGTGCGCGACCGGCCGGCGGCCGCTGGTGCTGGTCGGCGACGGCGCGTTCCAGATGACGGGCTGGGAGCTGGGCCATGCCCGCCGCGCCGGCTGCGACCCCATCGTCATCGTCTTCAACAACGCGGCCTGGGAGATGCTGCGCGCCTTCGAGCCCGAGGGCGGGTTCAACGCGTTGGAGCGCTGGGACTTCGCGTCCATGGCCGCCGGCATGGGCGGCGACGGCCACGCGGTGCACACGGTGGCCGAACTGCAGGCGGCGCTGGAACGCGCCGTCGCCACGCGCGGCCGCTTCCAGCTGCTGGACGTGCGGCTGGCGCCGGGCGCGGTATCGCCGACGCTGGCGCGTTTCGTCGCCGCGGTGCGGCGGCTGTCGATGCCGCTGCCCGGCACGGCCACGGCCGCGGAGGCCACCGCGCACGCGACGCTATCCTGAGGCGGTCCGCACGAGCGAAGGCCGGACCGTCGCCGCGATGAACCTGATCGAGCACTATGTCCTGCTGCGCCACCTGCACGTCGGCCTGGTCGCGGCCAGCGGCGCGCTGTTCGCGCTGCGTGCGCTGGCACGGCTGGCCGGCGCGCAGTGGCCGCTGACCCGGCCGGCCCGCGTCGCCAGCTGGGTCATCGACAGCGGGCTGCTGGCCGCCGGCGCCGCATTGTGGGCCGCGCTGCGCATCGACCCCGTGGGCCAGCCCTGGCTGGGCACCAAGCTGCTGCTGCTGCTGGCCTACATCGGCCTGGGCACGATGGCGCTGCGCCGCGCGCGCACGACCGCTTCGCGCCTGGCCTGGACGCTGGCCGCGCTGGGCTGCTTCGGCTTCATGGTCACGGTGGCGCTGGCGCACCACCCGCTGGGGCTGCTGGCGCCGCGCTGATCAGCCGCCGCCCAGCGCCACGGCACGCCCGTCGCGGTCCAGCGGCAGCAGGCCGGCGAGCCGCCCGCCGCGTATCGCCTCGACCATGCGCTGCAGCGGCGCGTCGGCGCTGGCACTGTCGCGGCCGTCGACGGCGGCGGCGAAGACGATGTGCCAGTCGCGGCCGAACTGGCGCGACTCCTGCACCAGCGCCGCGAAGTCCTGCAGCTCCGCCGGCGACTTGTCCACGCACATCAGCGGCTCCAGCGCACCGCCCTCGCCGGCCGCGAAGGCGGCGCGCTGCGCCGCCGTGGCGCCGTCCGGCAGTACCGCCGCGGCGAAGACGAAGAGCAGCCGCTGCGGGCGCGGCTGCGCACGTGCGGCGAGCAGCAGGTCGTCGAAATGGGTGATGTCCATGGCTTCGTTCGTTCAGGCGTTCGTTCGTGCAGCCGGCTTCGACGTTCGGCCGCGTCCGGCAGCGTCGGCGCAGGGCTGGCCCGCGGACGATATACCGGCTTGCGACGGCGAACCCGCGTGGCGCTCGAGGCATTCCCGCAGCCTGGGCCAGGACCGCTACGTCGCCTCCGGCGAACGCGCGCAGCCGCGCGGCGACGGCACCGGGCGCGGTCGCTCAGGGCGCGGCCGGCAGCGTCAGCCGCGCACCCAGGCCGCCGGCCGCGGCCTGGCCCAGCGTCAGGTCACCGCCGTACAGCCGGGCGAGGTCCACCACGATGGCCAGCCCGAGCCCGCTGCCGGCAGAGGTCTCGTCCAGGCGCACCCCGCGCTGCAGCACGGCGGCACGCTGCTCGGGCGCGATGCCGGGGCCGTCGTCCTGCACCTCGATGTGCAGCCAGGGCCCGTCGCGCGCGGCCTGGACGGTCACGCTGCCGCGTGCGCTGCGGCAGGCGTTGTCCAGCAGGTTGCCCAGCATCTCCTGCAGGTCCTGCGCCTCGCCGGCAAAGGCCAGCCCCGGCGCCACCGCGTCGGCGGCCAGGTCCAGCCGGCGATCGGCATGCAGCTTGCCCATCGTGCGCAACAGGCCGCGCAGCACCGGTTCGAGTTCGGTCCGCTGACCCGGCACGTGCGGCGTGGCCGCGGCGCGCGCACGCGCGAGGTGCCAGTCGAGGTGACGCTGCGCGGTGTCGACCTGCTCGGCGACCAACGCCGGGAACTCGCCGGGTCCGGCCTGCAGGGCGGCGTGCCGGAGGATCGCCAGCGGCGTCTTCAGCGCATGGGCCAGGTTGCCGGCCTGCGCGCGGGCCCGCTCCACGATCACGGCATTGCGCTCGAGCACGCCGTTGAAGTCGTCGATCAGCGGCTGCACCTCGGTCGGAAAGCGGCCTTCCAGGCGCTGGCGCCGGCCCGCGCGCAGCTGCTGCAGCGACTGCTGCAGGGTGCGCAGCGGGGCCAGGCCGACGGCCACCTGCGCCACCGCCGCGAGCGCGAGCAGCAGGCCCAGGCCCGCGAGCGAGGCCGCCAGCACGCCGGTGAAGCGCTCGACCGCCGCGGTGGCGTCGTGCAGGTCGCCGGCGACGATGAGGCGCCAGCGCGAATCGAAAGGCTCCGGGGCCTGCAGCGAACGCTCCAGCGCGCGCAGCGCCTCGCCGCGCGGCCCGGCGATGTCGTGCCGGTGCAGCGTGCCGTCGGCCAGCGCGTCGGCCGGCAGCTGCAGGCTGCCGTCCCAAAGCGAGCGCGAGCGCAGGGCCTCGGCGCGCCCGCCGCTGCCGCCGTGCAGCGGCTCGATCTGCCAGTACAGCCCCGAGTACGGCCGGTCCCAGCGCGGATCGCTCATTGCGCGCGGACCGAGCCCCGGCCGGCCCTGGGCATCGAACTCCAGCCGCGCGGTGAGCTGGTCCAGCTGCTGCGTCAGCGCGAGGTCCGCCTGGCGCATCACGTGGTCGCGGAACAGCCCGGCGAGCCAGGCGTGCGCGCCGGTCAGCGCCAGCGCCAGCGTCACCAGCGTGGCGCCCAGCAGGCGCAGGCGCAGCGATCCCGCCGCAGGCCAGCGCTTCACACGACCGCCAGGCGGTAGCCCTGGCCGCGAACCGTCTCGATCAGCCCCGGCGGCAGCTTCTTGCGCAGGCGGCCGACGAAGACCTCGATGGTGTTGGAGTCGCGATCGAAGTCCTGGGCGTAGATGTGCTCGGTCAGCTCGCTGCGCGAGACCACGGCGCCGGGCCGGTGCATCAGGTAGTCCAGCACCTTGTACTCGTGGCTGGTCAGCGTCACCGCCTGCCCGGCCAGCGTGACGCGGCCGCTGCGCGTGTCCAGCGCGAGCTCGCCACAGCGCAGGACCGGCGATGCCTGGCCGGCGGCGCGCCGGATCAGGCCGCGCAGGCGGGCCAGCAGTTCCTCCATGTGGAAGGGCTTGGTCAGGTAGTCGTCGGCGCCGGCGTCGATGCCGGCGACCTTCTCGCTCCAGTTGTCACGCGCGGTGAGGACGAGCACCGGCATCGCGCGTCCCGCGTCGCGCCAGCGCCGCAGCACGCTGAGCCCGTCCAGCAGCGGCAGCCCCAGGTCCAGCACGACGGCGTCGTAGGCCTCGGTGTCGCCGAGATGGTGAGCGTCGCGGCCGTCGTCGGCCGCGTCGACGGCATAGCCGGCCTCCTGCAGGCCGGCGCGCAGCTGGTCGCGCAGGGTGGGGTCGTCCTCGACCAGCAGCAGCCGCATGTCGGCGAGCGTATCAAGGCCTGGCGTCGCTCCGGCGCGTGCGCTCCTGGCGCCGCAGCAATTTGCCGCTGCCGGCGTCGAGCTCGAGCTTGACCAGGCGGCCGCCCGGCTGCAGCAGCTTGATCTCGTAGACCCAGCGGCCGTCCTCTTCCTCGAGCTCGACCTCCAGCACCTGGCCGGGGTGATCGCGCTCCAGGCGCTCGAGCACGGTCTTCAGCGGCAGCACGCGGCCGGCCTGCACGGCCGCCCGCGCGCGGTCCTGGTCGTTGCCGGCAAGCGCCCGTGGGCCCGCCAGCGCCAGCGCCAGCAAGCCGGCGAGCACAGCGGCGGTGGGAGCGGCGATGGTCTTCATGGCGCCATGCTGCGGGCCCGAAGCTGAACGCCCGATGAATGCGCGGTTCAGCCGTCGTTCAAGCGCGGCTTCGCAGACTGCGGCGCATCCGCTTGACAGGAGACCTGCCTTGACTGTCCGCCCGGCCACGACGACCCTGCTCGCCGCCGCGCTCGCCTGGGGCCCGAGCCCGCCGGCCCATGCCGCCGACACCACGATCACGCAGCAGCTGAACCACTGGAGCGCCCAGGCCGGAGCGCCCGGCGACGCCGCCCGCGGCCGGACCTTCTTCGACGCCCGGCATGGTGGCGAATGGTCGTGCGCCTCGTGCCACGGCATGCCGCCCACCGGCAGCGGCCGCCACGCCAGCACGGGCAAGACCATCGCACCGCTCGCGCCCGCCGCCAATCCGAAGGCCATCACCGACACGGCCCGTGTCGACAAGTGGTTCCGCCGCAACTGCCGCGACGTGCTGTCGCGCGAGTGCACGCCCGCCGAGAAGGCCGACGTGCTGGCCTTTCTCGCCGCCTTGCGCTGAAGCGCCCGACCCGTCGACAGGAGACGACCTCGATGACCCCCTCGCTGAACCGCGCCCTGCTGACCGCCGGCCTCGTCCTCGCGCCCCTGGCCGCAGCGTGGGCCGACGGCGGCCGCACGATGCCGTTGGTCGTGCCGCCGGCCTATGCGCAGGAGTGCGGCGCCTGCCACGCCGCCTACGCGCCGGGCTTGCTGCCGGCCCGGTCCTGGCAACGCATCCTGGGCGGCCTGGACCGCCACTACGGCACCGACGCCTCGCTCGACCCGGCCACGGTCCGGCAACTGGGGGTCTGGCTGGAGGCCCATGCCGGCACCTACAAGCGCGTGCGCGGCGAGCCGCCCGAGGACCGCATCACGCGATCCGCCTGGTTCGAGCGCAAGCACCGCAAGGTCGAGCCCGCGGTCTGGCAACTGCCCAGCGTCAAGAGTGCCGCCAACTGTGCGGCCTGCCACGCCGGCGCCGACCACGGCCGCTTCGACGACGACGACCTGCGGCAACCCGCCGGCCTCACGCCACGGCAGCGCCGCGCCTGGCTCGACTGACCACCCGAGGAGCACACCATGCACGCCAACCCCGCCGTCGACGCCGTCGCCGACCGCAGCCGGCCCCCCGCGGCGGGCCGGCTCGTCGTCGACGCACCCACGCGCATGTTCCATGCGCTGTTCGCGCTGAGCTTCGCCGGTGCCTATGCCACGGCCGACAGCGAACACTGGCGACTGCTGCATGTGAGCCTGGGCTATGTCTTTGCCGGCCTGCTGGGCTTTCGCGTGCTGTACGGCCTGCTCGGACCACGCCAGGCGCGCCTGGCGCTGCTGTGGCGCCGCCTGAGCGGTGCCGCGGCCTGGCTGCGCTCGCTGCCCGCCGCCACCTCGCCGGCCGCGGTCCACTGGCGGCAGGGCCAGAACCTGGCCATGGCACTGGCGATCGCGGCGATGCTGGCGCTGGCGCTGCCGCTGGCGGTCAGCGGCTACGGCACCTGGAACGAGTGGGGCGACGCGCTGGAGGACGTGCACGAGGTGCTCGGCAATGCCCTGCTCGCGGTGGTGCTGGCCCATCTCGCGCTGATCGTGCTGCTGAGCGTGTTGCGCCGCCAGAACCAGGCCCTGCCGATGCTCACCGGCCGCGTGGCCGGCAGCGGCCCGGACCTGGTCCGGCGCAACCGGGCCTGGCTGGCGGGTCTGCTGCTGCTGGCCGTGCTGGCCTTCGGTGCCTGGCAGTGGCAGGACGCTGCACGGCGGCCAGCGTCGGCGGGCGATGGCGCGAGCATGACCGACCCGCATGGGCATGATGCCGGCCGCGCCAGCCGCCACGATGGCGACGACGACTGAGACCCCGGCCCCCGGGCGCCGCTGCCGGGCCCCTCAACCCGCCCACCACCGTGCCGCCACCGGCCCCAGCACAACCAGCCAGACGGCCACGGCACCCAGCAGCGTGAGCATCACCGCGGCGCTGCCCAGGTCCTTGGCGCGCCCGAGCAGCGGATGCTCGTCCAGCGACACCGCGTCGGCCAGCGCCTCCAGCGCCGAGTTCAGCAGTTCCACCACCCACACCGCCAGCACGGCCAGGCTCAGCCACAGCGCATCGCGCGCCGTCGGCGCGACCACCCAGGCCAGCACCAGCGCCGGCAGCCCCAGCGCCAGTTCCTGCCGGAACGCCGCCTCGTGCCGGCAGGCCGCGCCCAGCCCACGCCACGAATAGCCCAGCGCGTGCCACAGCCGGCGCAGGCCGCCGCGGCTCTTGTAGCCCTTGCTCGCCGGCGCGGCAGGCGCGGTGTCGGCGGCGTCCGGGGGCCTGGTCGGCTTCATCGCGCGGGTTCCAGGGCGCCGCCACCGGGCACGCCCGGCCCGGGACCGAGCTGCAGGCGCACGGCAAAGCCGCGCTCGACCTCGGGCAGCGACAGGGCCCCGCCATGCACCCGCGCGACGCGCGCGGCCAGCAGCAGGCCCAGCCCCAGCGGCGCGCCGCCCTGGTTGTCGGCGTCCGCCAGGGCCGCGCGCAGCGCCTCGCGTCGCGCCGTCGGCACGCCCGGGCCGTCGTCGTGCAGCGTCAGCGCGTCGGCCTCGACCTGCAGCGTCGCGTGGGCGGCGCCGGCGCGCGCCGCGTTGTCCAGCAGGTTCACGAGTGCCGCCAGCAGCAGGTCCGGGTCGGCATCCAGCGTCGCGCCGCCGCTGACCGCGACCGCCAGCGGCAGCCCCGGCAGGCGGCCGAGCAGGCTGCGCAGGTCCAGCGCGCGGCGCTGCAATGCCGCGGCGCCGTCGCCGCTGCGGAACAGGGCCAGCAGCGCCGCGACCACCGCCTGCAGGCGGGCCGCGGCACCCCGCACGCGCTGCAGCCGTTCCGCGACGGCGCCGTCGGTCTCGCGCAGCGCCACCGCGAGCTGCGCGTCGATGCCCGCCAGCGGCGTGCGCAGCGCGTGCGCTGCATGCGCGGCGAAGGCGCGCTCGTTGGCCAGCCGGGCCGCCAGCCGCGCCGCCAGCAGGTCGATCGCAGCATGGAACGGCGCCAGCTCGGCGCGCTCCGGCGCGCCCAGCGGCGGTGCCGCGGCACCGGGGTCCCAGGCGTGCAGCCGCATCGACAGGCGCTGCAGGGGCTGCAGCTCGTCGCGCAGGTGGGCGCGCAGCCAGAAGTGACCGAGCAGACCCACCGCGACCGCGGCGGCGATCGCGGCGAGCGCCACCTCCAGCCGCGCCTCCTGGCGCTCGCCCAGCGACTGCGCGGCGTACAGCATGCGGCCTTCGCGGCCGGTGGCCAGCCCGTAGACACGCCAGCCCGGCACCGTGGCCAGGCCGGCAGCGCCGCCCTCGCGCCACGCGGCCTGCGGCGCGCGCGGGGAACGCAGGCGCACGCGGCCGTCGGCGTCGACCAGCTGCCAGGCGAAGCGCCGGATGGCGGCATCGGGCAGCGGCGTGCCCTCGGCGTCGCCATGCTCGCGCAGCACCGCGACCAGCAGCTCGGCCGACGACGCGAGCGTGTCGTCCAGCAGTTCGTCCACCTCGTGCGTGGCGGCCAGCCAGATCGCCAGGCCGACCGCGGCGCCCCACAGCAGCGTCCACGCCCCCAGGGCCCGGGCCAGGCGCCCGGCGATCGACGGCGGGCGCGGGCTCATGCCCTGGCGACCCGGTAGCCGAGCCCGCGCACGGTCTCGATCAGCGTGCGGCCGAGCTTGCGCCGCAGCGCAGAGACATGCACCTCGATCGCGTTGCTCGCGAGCTCGGACTCGAAACCCAGCACCAGACGCTCGAGCTCCGGGCGCGTCACCAGCCGGCCGGCGCGGCGCACCAGCGCCTCCAGCACGGCCCACTCGCGCGCGGTCAGCTCCACCGGCGCGCCGTCGTGCAGCGCGGCGCGCGCAGCCAGGTCCACCGTGACGGCGCCGTGACGCCAGCGGTCGTCGGCGCCGCCGCCGGCGCGGCGCAGCACCGCGCGCAGCCGCGCAGCCAGTTCCTCGGGCGCGAAGGGCTTGACGAGATAGTCGTCGGCGCCCCCGTCCAGCCCCTGCACGCGCTCGGCCAGCCGGTCGAGACCGGAACCGTCGGGCAGCTGCCAGTCCACCAGCAGCGCGTCGAAAGGCTCGCCCTGCATGGCCGAGGCCTCGCCGAGCGAGCGGCACCAGTCGACGACATGGCCTTCGCCGGCCAGCCAGTCGCGCAGGCCTTCGCCGAGCAGCATGTCGTCCTCCAGCAGCAGCAGGCGCATCGGCGCATTGTCGACGCAGCGCCCGCGCGGCTGCTTGTGCCCGGCGGGGCGGCCAGGGTCTTCAGGCTGGCTTCAGACGGCACCGGCGCAATACAGGCATGCGTATGCCCTTCCGACGTGCGGCAGTGACGCGCCTGCCGCTGCGTGGGGCCGGGCCTCGCGGCATGGAGGCCGCGGCCCTCGTCGTCGCGGCGCCGGTCTTCTGGGTGCTGGCCGGCAATGCCGGCTTCCTGCGCGCCGCGCTGCAGGACCGCGAGCCCGCGGACCCCGGCACCTGGGCCTTCGCCGCGGTGCTGGTGGCGATGCTGGTCGCGCTGCACGCGCTGCTGCTGGTGTGCTGGCCGCGGCGGCTGCTCAAGCCGGTGGTGGCGGTGATGACGGTGGCGACGGCGGCCGCCGCGTGGTTCGGCACGCGCTACGGGGTGGTGATGGACCCGGGCATGCTGCGCAACGTGCTGCGCACCGATGCCGCCGAGGCGACGGAGCTGCTCTCCTGGCCGCTGCTGCTGCACCTGGCGCTGTACGCCGGCCTGCCGCTGCTGCTGCTGTGGCGGCTGCGCCTGCGGCCCCAGGGCTGGCGGCGCGCGCTGCTGCAGCGCGGCGCTGTCGGCGCAGCAGCGCTCGCGGTGCTGGCCGGCGGCGTGCTGGCGCTGTACCAGCCGCTCGCCTCGCTGACGCGCAACGACCACGGCCTGCGCTACCGCATCGTGCCGGCCGCGCTGGCCTGGTCCGCGGGCGCGGTGCTGGCCGCCGACGCCGGCGCCGCGACACGCGCGAAATCGCCGATCGGCGTCGACGCGCGACCCGGCCCGTCCTGGGCCGGCGCGACGCGCCCACGCGTCGTCGTGCTGGTGGTCGGGGAGACGGCGCGCGCCGCCAGCTGGCAGCTCGCCGGCTACCCGCGCGAGACGACGCCGCGGCTGGCGACGCTGCCGGTGGCCGACCTCGGCGCGGTCGCCGCCTGCGGCACCAGCACCGAGACCTCGCTGCCCTGCCTGTTCGCGCCGGTGGGACGACGGGACTACGACGAGTCGCGCATCCGCGGCCAGGAGTCGCTGCTGCACGTGCTGGCGCGCGCCGGCGTGGCCGTGCACTGGCGCGACAACCAGAGCGGCTGCAAGGGCGTGTGCGACGGCCTGCCCGGCGACCGCGTCGACGCGCGGCTGGCCCCGGGCCTGTGCGACGGCCAGCGCTGCCTGGACGAAGGCCTGATCGCGGACATCGACGCCCGGCTGGCGCGTGCCCGGGGCACGCAGCTGTGGGTGCTGCACATGCTGGGCAACCACGGGCCGTCCTACTTCCGCCGCTACCCGGCGACGTTCGAGCACTTCCGCCCCGCCTGCCGGCAGGACGACCTGCGCCTGTGCAGCGAGGACGAGGTCCGCAACGCCTACGACAACGCGCTGCGCTACACCGACCATGTGCTGGCCGCGACCATCGCGCGCCTGGCGGCGGCCGGCGACCGCGTCGACAGCGCGCTGCTGTACGTGTCGGACCACGGCGAGTCGCTGGGTGAATACGGGCTCTACCTGCACGGCGTGCCCTACGCGGTCGCGCCCGCGGTGCAGCGCGAGGTGCCGATGCTGCTGTGGACCTCGCGCGGCTACGAATCCGTGGTCGGCCTCGCGAAGGGCTGCCTGCGCCCGGCGCTGGCGCGCGAGCGCGCGGCCGGGCGCGTCGCGCACGACCATGTCTTCCACACGCTGCTCGGCCTGCTGGACGTGCGCACCGCGCTGCACGAACCCGCGCTCGACCTGACGGCGCCCTGCCGCCCCGACGGCACGACGGCCGTGGCGCAGCGCTGATGGCGCCGCGCCGGCCGCCGGCGCTCCGGCGTGTCCCGCGGCGGCGCGGCACGCTGCGCTGGCAAGCGCGCGACCTGCTGCTGCTGGCGGTCGGGCTGCTGGCCGCGCTGGCCTGGGATGTCTCGGGTGCGGACCTCGCGTTCAGCGCCTGGGCCGGCGGCGCGCGCGGCTTTCCGCTGCGCGAGCACTGGCTGCTCGCGCGCGTGCTGCACGACGGCGGCCGCGTCGCGGCCGGCACCGCGCTGGCCCTGCTGGCCATGACGGCGGCGTGGCGCCCCGCCCGCGGGCCGACGCGCCGCGAACACCTGGGCTGGCTGGCGGTCGCGCTGCTGGCGCTGCTGCTGGTGCCGCTGCTCAAGCGCGCCAGCCAGACCAGCTGCCCATGGGACCTGCTGCCCTTCGGCGGCGCCTGGCCGTATGTCGGGCACTGGCAGGTCGGCGTCGCCGACGGCGGTCCGGGTCACTGCTTCCCGTCGGGTCATGCCGTCACCGGCTGGGCCTTCCTGGCCACCGGTTTCCTGTGGCGCCCCTGGCGGCCACGGCTGGCCGGAGCGCTGTTCGCCGCGGTGGCGGTGGCGGGCAGCGCCTTCGCGCTGGCCCAGGTGCTGCGCGGTGCGCACTTCGTGAGCCACACGCTGTGGTCGGCCTGGTTGTGCCTGGCCGTGGCGGTGACCGCGGAACCCTGGTTGCGGCCCCGCGATGGCGGGCTGCCGCCCTGTCGCGACGAAGCCGACGACCGGCCCGAAGGACGGCCGCCGAATCCGGGCTGCATCGCCGGCGCGATGGGGGCCGACGCCGCGGACGCGCGGCCTGCCCGCGGATGGCGCCGCATTGACCGGGCGCAACGACACCCGATCCCCGAGCCTGCATCGTGCGATGGCTCTCTTCAATGCAGGAGCGAGAGATGAAACACCCTCGATCGATCGTGCTGACCGCCCTCGTCGGACTCTCGGTGGGCGTTGCGTTCGCACAGCCCGCCGGCGGCAAGGGGCCGGGCCCCGGCCCGATGGGCCCCGGTCCGGCGGCCAGCGCACCGGGCATGGGTCCGGGCATGGGTCCGGGCATGGGACCAGGCAGCCGCGGCGCCGCGCGCTGGGGTGCCGACTACACCCCGGGCTGGGCCCTCATGACGCCGCAGGAGCGCGACGAGCACCGCGAGCGCATGCGCTCGATGAAGACCTACGAGGAATGCAAGGCCTACCAGGAGCAGCACCACGAGCGGATGGCCGACCGCGCGAAGGAGCGTGGCGGCAAGCCGCCGGCGCAGCCGCGGCGTGACGCCTGCAGCGGCCTGAAGCCCTGACGCAGGGCCGCGCCCGCAAGCTGGAGCCGTTGCAGGCAAGGGGGCCGCTGGCGCGGCCTGCGCAGGCGTGGGTGCCGGTCAGCTGGCGCACGACCGGCGCGCCGCCGATGGCCACCCGGGCCATCCGGGCCACCCTGCAGCGCCGACGGCGACACCCGTGGATGCCACGGCGCGCGAACGATGGACCGCGCGGCGGCACAGCGAACGCGGGCGGCTCGGCAGTGGCGGCCTATGGCCCCATAGCCCTGTGGCATCGGGCACCGGTGGCGCCAAGTAGAAAGGCACCTGGCGTTGCCGCCAGGTGCCTGTTCCAGCTACCGAATCTGGTAGGCGCGATTGGACTCGAACCAACGACCCCCACCATGTCAAGGTGGTGC
>ERZ761607.3055-NODE-3055-length-16843-cov-8.384382_pt1 | contig 16843 bp, 15 predicted proteins | sample MGYA00511164_ERZ761607 | MGnify/ENA primary metagenome ERZ761607 (study PRJEB28899, sample SAMN02445080) | bioreactor sludge metagenome | biome: EBPR sludge | place: Australia: Brisbane, Thorneside Wastewater Treatment Plant | collected 2011-06-22 ...
TCCTGTTCATGCTGTTCATCATCGGCGAGATCGCCTGGAAGTCGAAGGCCGGCAAACTGGGCACCTTTGTGCTCTTCTTCGTGCTGGCCTTCGGCATGGTCGGCTTCATCGCCAAGGCTGTCATTCAGAAACTCTGGGGAATCTAATGTCGCAATTCGATAACGTTTCCGTGGTCAAGAAGGCGAATGTCTATTTCGACGGCAAATGCGTGAGCCACACCGTGATCCTTGCCGACGGCACGAGGAAGACGGTCGGCGTGATCCTGCCATCGACGCTGACCTTCAATACCGGTGCGCCGGAAGTCATGGAAGGCGTCGGCGGCTCGTGCCGGGTCAGGCTCAAGGGCGAAAATGATTGGAAGACCTGGGCCGAGGGCCAGTCATTCCAGGTGCCGGGAGATTCCAGTTTCGAGATCGCCTGCGACGAGCCCTACCATTACGTCTGCCACTTTGGATAATCGCCATGCCAAGTTTTGACTTCACTTCCGAAGCCGACATGGTGGCGTTGAAGAACGCCGTCGATGTCGCCTCGCGCCAGATCGACAACCGCTACGACTTCAAGGGCACCTCGGCCAAGGTCGAGCTGAACGACAAGGACAAGGTCATCACGCTGCACGGCGATTCCGATTTCCAGCTCGACCAGATCAAGGACATCCTGTTCCCGGCGATGGAGAAGAAGGAGACCGAGAGCACCAAGCGCCTCGATCACCAGCCGCTGCAGAAAGTCTCCGGCAACAAGGTCAAGCAGGATCTGAAGATCAGGCTGGGCATCGAGACCGAGATGGCCAAGAAGATCGTCAAGCTGATCAAGGATGGCAAGCTCAAGGTGCAGGCCTCGATCCAGGGCGACGCGGTGCGGGTCCAGGGCGCCAAGCGCGACGACCTGCAGGAATGCATCGCGCTGATCCGCAAGGAGATCGTCGATTTTCCGATCCGCGCGGGCAATTTCCGGGATTGAGCGCATTGCCGCGGTCGACGCCGGAAAAAGGGCGAAAACCGGGGCGGCCCCGGCTGCCCTGAGTCCTTTTCAGCGGGCGAGGCCGCCGATCCACACCGCGTAAAGCTGGTCCGCCAACCGGCGCATCGCCGGCAGGCGCTCGGGAGTTTCCGCCAGCATCGCCGTGGGCGTCTGGGCGCCGGGCTGGCCGGCGACGGCTCTGGTTTCGTCGCCCCATTGCCCGCACCAGGTGGCGATCATCTCCGGCGTCATCTCGACATGGCACTGCATGCCGAGGTGCGGGCCGAGCGCGAACATCTGGTTGGCGCAGTGCGCGCTGGCGAACAGCCGGGTGGCGCCGGGCGGGATGCTGAAGGTTTCGCCATGCCAGTGGAAGACGGTTCCCGTTCCGCCGGCATGGTCCCCCAGCCAGCGCCGCGCGGTGGCGTTGTCTTCGGCGCTGGCCTCGCCCCAGCCGATTTCCTTGACCGGATTGCGCGTCACCTCGCCGCCCAGCGCCTTGCTCATCAACTGCCCCCCAAGACAGTGGCCGATCACCGGCACATCGCTGGCGACGGCGGTGCGGATCAGCGCACAGACCGGCTCGATCCACGGCAGCCGGTCATTGACGCTCATCGGGCCGCCCATGAAACAGAGGCCGGAAAAGCCGTCGACCGCAGCCGGCGCCGGCGCGCCTTGGTCGATGGCGATCAGGCGCCAGGGAATCCCGTGCCGTTCGAGGAATATGGCAAAATAGCCTGGACCTTCGGTAGGAGAGTGGCGAAAGATGGCGACAGGCAGCATGAACGTGGAGATACCCGCAAAGTTGACGCGCCATTGTACGCTCCTTGCCCTGGCGCTCGGCCTCGCTTCGGGTTTCGCCGCCGCGCAGGATGTCGGCCTGGCCGGCATCATGGGCAGCCGGGCGCTGCTGATGATCGATGGCGGCGAGCCGCAGGCGGTCGCCGCCGGTCAGTCGCTCGCCGGCGTCAAGGTGGTTTCGGTTCACGGCGATCAGGCCGTCGTCGAGATCGGTGGAAGGAAACGCCCGCTGCGCGTCGGCCAGCATGCGATCGGCGCCGCGGCGGCGGATGGCGCCGGCGCGATCGTCATGACGGCGGACAACCAGGGGCACTTCTACGTCACCGGCAGCGTGAACGGCGCTGCCGTGCGCTTCATGGTCGACACCGGGGCGACGATGATTTCGCTGGGCGCCACCGACGCGCGCCGCATCGGCCTCGATTTCAACCGTGGCCAGAAAGCCATGACCCAGACCGCCAACGGCCAGACGGTGGTGAGCAAGGTCAAGCTGGACACGGTGCGCATCGGCGACGTGACCCTGCACAACGTCGATGCGCTGATCCACCAGAACGAGATGCCCATGGCCCTGCTCGGCATGAGTTTCCTGAACCGGATGGAAATGCAGCGCGACGGCGGCACCATGACACTCAGGAAAAGGTTCTAGGAGGGCGAGATGCCGCACCGCGACCGGGAAATCGCCCTGCTGCGCCGCGAAGTCGAGTTGCTGATGGGAGAGCGCCAGGCCATCCTGCGCGTGGCGGGGGCTTCGGCGGCGCTGATCGCCAGCCTCGACAGCAGGCAACTTCCGGCGGGCGCCGTCGAGGCCGCCGACATGGTCGCCACGTCGCTCAACGACCTTTCCGAGGAAACCCTGCAGGACGCCCTGGCAGCGGTGCACGCCGAAATCGAGGATGACGCGGAATCGGCATGAATCTCGATCCTGAACGTCTGCGCGCCAGTCTGCTGAGCGAGCCGGCGACTGGTCAGCCGGTGCGGGAAGCGGGCATGGAGTTCGCCGAGCTGACCCCGGCCGCGGTTCTCTTCCCGATTGTCCAGCGTGGCGCCGGCCAGACCGTGCTGCTGACGCAGCGCACCGCCCATCTGCGGGACCATGCCGGCCAGATCAGTTTTCCCGGGGGCCGCGTCGAAGCCGGCGACCCGTCGCCGGTCGCCACCGCGTTGCGCGAGACCGAGGAGGAGATCGGCCTCGCCCGCAAGCACGTCGAGATCCTCGGCTTTCTTCCCGAGTACCATACCGGCACCGGGTTCCGGGTGACCCCGGTGGTCGCCCTGTTGACGCCGCCATTCGAACTGGCCCCCGATCCGTTCGAAGTCGCGGAAGTGTTCGAGGTGCCGCTAGCCTTCCTGCTCGATCCGGCCAATCACCAGCGCCATTCGCTGCACTACCGTGGCGCCTTGCGCCACTTTTTCGCGATGCCCTACGGCGACTATTTCATCTGGGGCGCCACCGCCGGAATGATCAGGTCGCTGGGCGAACGGCTCGATCTGCAAGCCGCCTGAGCTTGTGGTATGGTGGCGTCCTTGCGCATTGACACCCGCCGGAAACGGCGATTCCCGGCCTTCCATGAGTCTTCTCTCGCTGATTGCGGTCTTTCTCATCGAGCAGCTGCAGCCGCTGAATTACCGCCGCGTCGTCGAAGGCCCGCTGCAGGCCTGGGCCGACTTTATCGAAAGCCGTTTCGATGCCGGCGAATACGGGCAAGGGGTGATTGCCTGGTGCCTCGCCGTTCTGATGCCGGCGATCCTGGTTGCGCTGGCCTACGGCTTCCTTTATTCGCTCAGCCCGCTGCTCGCCTGGCTGCTCAATGTCGGCGTTCTCTACCTGACCATGGGCTTCCGCCAGTTCAGCCATCACTACAGCGGAATCCAGCTTGCGCTGCAGCTGGGTGATCTGCCACGCGCCCGGGAGCTGCTGAGCCAGTGGCTCGAACGTCCGGCCGAGGGCATGGGGTCGCAGGAGATTGCCCGGCAGTCGATCCTGGCGGCCATGGCGGCCTCGCATCGCCACGTGTTCGGCGTGATCCTGTGCTTCGTGCTCTTGCCTGGCCCCTCCGGCGCCGTGCTCTATCGGTTGGCGGAGATCGTTCAGGCGCGCTGGAAGCGTGAAAATACCAGGGCGGAAAACAAATTCTCGACGTTTTCCCGGCAGGTTTTCGGTATCATCGACTGGTTGCCGTTGCGGGCGACGGCATCGGCCTTTGCCATCGTCGGTGATTTCGAGGATGCGGTGTATTGCTGGCGTACCCAGGCTGGTCAGTCGGGGGCCCGCGATCTCGGCATCGTCCTCGCCAGTGGTGCCGGTGCGCTTGGCGTCCAACTCGGTACCCCGGTCGCCGAGGGGGTCGAAGTGGCAGGCGGCGTGGAACTTGGCATCGGCGATCCGGCCGATGCCGATTTCATGCAGAGTGCCGTCGGACTTGTCTGGCGCGCCACGGTCTTGTGGATGCTGTTGCTGTTTTTGGTGGGGCTTGCCAGTCTGGTGGGCTGAATAATTTCTGACAGGAGGTTTACACATGAGCAGAGAAGTTGTCGTTCTGAGCGCAGTCCGTTCCGCAATCGGCGCCTTTGGCGGTTCCCTCGCCGACATCGAGCCGAGTGAACTGGCTGGCACCGTGATGAAGGAGGCGGTCGCCCGCTCCGGCGTCGATCCCCAGGCGATCAATTACGTTACTGTCGGCAACTGCGTTCCGACCGATTCACGCTTTGCCTACGTCGCCCGCGTCGCCTCGATCCAGGCCGGTCTGCCGATGGAATCGGTGGCCATGGCGGTCAATCGCCTGTGCTCGTCGGGCCTGCAGGGCATCGTCACCACCGCCCAGCAGATCATGCTGGGCGATTGCGACTATGGTGTCGGTGGCGGTGTCGAAGTCATGTCGCGCGGCACCTACATGATGCCGGCACTGCGTTCCGGCGCCCGCATGGGCGATACCCAGGCCATCGACTCCATGGTCGCCACGCTGACCGACCCGTTCGGTGTCGGCCACATGGGGATCACCGCCGAGAATCTGGCCGTCAAGTGGAACATCTCCCGTGAGGAGCAGGATGCGCTGGCCTGCGAGTCGCAGCGCCGCGCGGCTGCGGCGATCGCCGCGGGCCGGTTCAAGTCGCAAATCGTGCCGATCGTCAAGCAGACCCGGAAGGGCGAGGTTATCTTCGATACCGACGAGCACGTCAAGGCGGGCACGACGTTGGAAACCCTGGCCAAGATGCGCCCGGCCTTCAAAAAGGATGGCACGGTCACCGCCGGCAACGCTTCCGGCATCAACGACGGCGCCGCCTTCTTCGTTCTGGCCGCCGCCGATGCCGCGGCCAAGGCGGGGCAGAAGGCGATCGCACGCCTGGTCTCCTATGCCGTTGCCGGCGTGCCCAACGACGTCATGGGCGAAGGCCCGATTCCGGCGACCAAGCTGGCGCTCAAGCGTGCCGGCCTGACGCTCGACCAGATGGACGTCATCGAGTCCAACGAGGCCTTCGCGGCGCAGGCGATCGCGGTCAGCAGGGGGCTCGGCCTCGATCCGGTCAAGACCAACCCGAACGGCGGCGCCATCGCCCTCGGCCACCCGATCGGCTGTTCCGGAGCCTTCATCGCCACCAAGGCGCTTTATGAACTGGAGCGTGTCGGCGGCAAGTACTGCCTCGTCACCATGTGCATCGGCGGCGGGCAGGGCATCGCCTGCGTCTTCGAACGCGCCTGATCGTCGCGTCGTCTACGTTGTCCAGACCCGCCGGATGCCCCCGGCGGGTTTTTTGTGTCGGCGGCGGTTCCGATGTCGGTATTCGTTGTGAACACTGCACCACTTTGAAGACCGCCGCACTGTGATGGGGCATCATTGGCTGCGACGAAACGGCACTTCGATGATCTGTTGGGCTTTTCAGCCGTGGCACGAAAAATGCTGAATTTACCGCCGAGAGCATCTTCAGCGACGGGTCGGAAATGAACTTCTATAACGAAATGGTCGACGCCAGCGGTGGCGTCCGCGCCCATTATCAGGGCTACGACCAGTGGCTCCGGGCGACGCCGCCCGAGCGCATCGCCCGCAAGCGCGCCGAAGCCGACCTGGCCTTCCACCGCGTCGGCATCACTTTTGCAGTTTACGGGGAAGAGGCGGGCAAGGAGCGCCTGATTCCGTTCGACATCATCCCGCGCATCATCCCGGCGAGCGAATGGACGGCGATGCAGGCCGGCCTGCGCCAGCGGGTCAGGGCGCTGAACATGTTCCTGCACGATGTCTATCACGACCAGGAAATCCTCAAGGCGGGCAAGGTTCCCGCCGAGCAGGTGCTGAACAATGCGCAGTACCGTCCCGTCATGCAGGGCGTCAACGTGCCGGGCGGCATCTACGCGCACATCGCCGGCGTCGATATCGTCCGCGCCGGTGCCGGCGAGTCCTATGTGCTGGAAGACAACCTGCGCGTGCCCTCGGGCGTTTCCTACATGCTGGAAGACCGCAAGATGATGATGCGGCTCTTCCCCGAACTGTTCGCAAGCCACAAGGTGGCGCCGGTCCAGCACTACCCGGACCTGCTGCTGGAGAAGCTGCGCGCCGTCGCCCCCAAGGGCGTCGGCGATCCGACCGTCGTCGTGCTGACTCCGGGCGCTTACAACAGCGCCTATTTCGAGCACACCTTCCTCGCCCAGCAGATGGGCGTCGAACTGGTCGAGGGCCGCGATCTGTTCGTCAAGGACGGGGTGGTCTACATGCGGACGACGCAGGGGCCGCAGCGCGTCGATGTCATCTACCGCCGCATCGATGACGACTTTCTCGACCCGCTGGCCTTTCGTGCCGATTCGGCGCTCGGCGTACCGGGCATCCTCAAGGCCTACCAGGCCGGCAACGTGACGCTGGCCAATGCCATCGGCACCGGCGTCGCCGACGACAAGTCGATCTACCCCTACGTGCCGGACATGATCCGCTTCTATCTCGACGAGGAGCCGAAGCTGAACAACGTGCCGACCTGGATGTGCCGCAAGCCAGACGACCTCGCCCATGTGCTCGATCACCTCGCGGAACTGGTGGTCAAGGAAGTGCATGGTTCCGGCGGCTACGGCATGCTTGTCGGCCCGGCGGCGAGCAAGGCCGAGATCGAGCGCTTCCGCCAGTTGCTGATTGCCAAACCCGACGGCTACATCGCCCAGCCGACGCTGGCGCTGTCCAACTGTCCGACCTTCGTCGAGGAGGGCATCGCGCCGCGCCACCTCGATTTGCGGCCTTTCGTGTTGTCGTCTGGCGAGTGCGTGAACATGGTGCCGGGCGGCCTGACCCGGGTCGCGCTCACCGAGGGCTCGCTCGTCGTCAACTCGTCGCAGGGCGGCGGCACCAAGGACACCTGGATTCTGGAGGACTGATCATGCTTTCCCGCACCGCCGACCACCTGTTCTGGATGTCACGTTACATCGAGCGGGCAGAAAGTCTTGCCCGTCTTCTTGACGTCACCTGGCAGATGTCGCTGGTCCCGCAATCGCTGGAGGCGGCAAACCAGAACTGGAAGGCCATCATCGCCCTGAACAGCCTCGACGAGGAGTTCGCGGCCCGCCATGCCGCGGTCAACGCCGAGAATGTGCTGCGCTTCATGGTCAGCGATACCAGCAACCAGGCATCGATCGTCAGTTGCCTGCGCTCGACGCGCGAAAACGCCCATGCCGTGCGTGGCACGATCACTTCGGAAATGTGGGAGACGATGAACGCGACCTGGCTGGAAGCACGCGAGAGGAGCTTCGAGCAGATTGCCAATGCCGGGGTGGGCGAGTTCTTCGATTGGGTCAAGATGCGCTCCTCGCTGTCGCGCGGCACGACCCTGGGCACCCTGTTGCAGGACGAGGCCTACCATTTCATCCGGCTCGGTACCCTGCTCGAGCGCGCCGACAACACGGCGCGCATCCTCGACGTGAAATACCACGTCCTGCGCCCGCACGGAGATGAAGGCGCCACCGATTTCTACCAGTGGGGCGCGTTGCTGCGGTCGGTCTCGGCGTTCGAGGTCTACCGCAAGGCTTATCGCGATGTGATCACTCCCGAGCGGGTCGCCGAGTTGCTGATCTTGCGCAGCGACATGCCGCGCTCGCTGCATTTCTGCCTGAACGGCGTCGTCAAGAACCTCGAACTGATCGCCAATCGCCAGTCCGGAGAAACCCACCGTCAGGCGGGACTGCTGCACGCCCAACTGCACTACGCGAGGATCGAGGACATCCTGGAGCGCGGCCTGCATGAGTTCCTGACCGACTTCATGGACCGCATCTACACGCTCGGCGACGGCGTCAGCAAGGACTTCCTGGTGCCGATGGCGGAGGCCGCGTGACGTATTGCGTGGCCATGCGCCTCGACGCAGGGCTGGTATTCCTCTCGGACTCGCGGACCAACGCCGGGGTCGACCACATCAACACCTTCCGCAAGATGCACGTCTTCGAAAAGCAGGGCGAGCGCGTACTGGTATTGATGACTTCGGGCAATCTCTCGATCAGCCAGTCGGTGGTCAACACGCTGCGCGAGAGGATGGAATCGTCGCGGGGAACGAACCTGTACAAGGTCAGGAACATGTTCGAGGCGGCCAAGCACGTCGGCGACTGCCTGCGCGAAGTGCACGATCGGGATGCGGCAGCGCTGGAGCGGTTTGGCGTCCATTTCACGTCGTCGCTGATCCTTGGCGGGCAGATCAAGGGCGAAGAGCAGCGCGTCTTCAGCATTTACGCCGCCGGAAACTTTATCGAGGCAACGAGCGAAACGCCCTATTTCCAGATTGGCGAATCGAAGTATGGCAAGCCCATCATCGATCGCGTGGTCAACCCGGGGACCTCGCTCGACGAGGCCGCCAAGTGCGCGCTGATCTCGATGGACTCGACGATCCGCTCCAATCTTTCGGTGGGCATGCCGCTCGATCTGGTGATCTACGAGCGCGATGCGCTCAGGATCAGGCGGCACGTCAGCATCACGCAGGAAAGCGGCTACTACTTGCAAATCCGCGAGCAGTGGGGTCGTCACCTGCGGCAGGGCTTCGCGGAACTGCCGGATCCCGCCTGGAGTGACCTCTAGGCGGGCGTCCGGAGGGAGTCCGCTCAGCCGCGCTGGGCCAGCGGCACGACGTCGCGCCTTGCCGGGCTCGATTTTGCCGAAGAGATGGTCGAGCCGGACGACGCCAACGCGCGTGCGGAATTGCTGCTCCTCGCCCCCTCGGTGCGCGTGCCGCGCCTCACCCATGGCGACATCTCGGTGGGGGATACGCTCGCCATCGGGGAATACCTGAACGAGGTCAAGCCCCACGCCGGCCTGCTGCCGGCCGATGCGGCGGCGCGCGCCCATTGCCGCTCGATCTGCGGCGAAATGCATTCGGGCTTCGGCGAGCTGCGCTCGGCGCTGCCGATGAACCTGAGGGCACGCTTTCCGAAATTCACGGTCTGGTCGCGGGCCTGGGGTGACATCCAGCGGGTCATGGAAATCTGGCAGGAATGCCTGCAAACCTACGGCGGTCCCTACCTCTTCGGCGCGAATCCCACCCTTGCCGATGCCATGTATGCGCCGGTGGTGACACGCTTCATGACCTACGACGTGGCGCTGGATGCCGACTGCGCGGCCTATTGCCGGACCATCATGGCGATGCCGGCGATGCAGGAGTGGCTGGCCGCGGCGAAGGAGGAACCGGAGGACATCGAGGAACTGGAAATGGAGTTCTGAACCGCCGGAAGTATCCGGCAAGATTGCACCATGCTGGCGCGTGCGCTCCCCGCTGGTGCATCAGCGAATGCCCCGGAACAGCGTCCCGGATACGCCGGGCGGGCGCCGCAACTTTCCTCTTCGGCTGGAGCATGGTGCCAGATGATCCGCGGTCGGGGCGATTTACGTTCCCTGGGACGGATCAGGCATAATTGCCTGGGGGCGGTGTCTTGTTTGGTGCGTTGATTTGTTTGTCGGGCCTTTGCGGGTCGTCCGGCGGGATCGTCGCCTGAACGCGACGAGGACTCGTCCGCTGGTTCGCGTCTTGCTTGTATAACCCTAACCATTTTGCACGGAGCAGGATCGTGTCCATCCATGTCGCACTGAATCACGTCACCCATTACACCTACGACCGTCTGGTCGGTCTCGGGCCGCAGGTCATTCGCCTGCGTCCGTGCCCGCACTCACGGACGCGAATCCTATCCTATTCGCTGAAGGTCGGTCCCGAGAAGCATTTCATCAACTGGCAGCAGGATCCGCAGGGCAATTACCTGGCGCGCCTGGTATTTCCGGAGAAGACGCGCGAATTCCGCGTCGAGGTCGACCTGGTGGCCGAGATGTCGGTAATCAATCCCTTCGACTTCTTCCTGGAACCGCACGCCGAGAAGATCCCCTTCACCTATGCGGGCTGGGAACGCCACGAGTTGCAGCCCTTCCTGTTCAAGCTGCCGGCGACGCCGCTGTTCCAGCACTACCTCGACGGCATCTCTCTGGAGCCAACGCACAGCGTCGATTTCCTGGTCGCGCTCAACGCCCGGTTGCAGAAAGACATCGCCTACACGATCCGCATGGAACCCGGCGTGCAGACACCGGAGGAGACGCTCACGAAGCGTTCCGGCTCCTGCCGCGACTCGTCCTGGCTGCTGGTGCAGATCCTGCGCCACCTCGGGCTGGCGGCGCGCTTCGTTTCCGGCTACCTGATCCAGTTGACCGCCGACGTCAAGTCGCTCGACGGCCCCTCCGGCCCGGAAAAGGACTTCACCGACCTGCACGCCTGGACTGAAGTCTACCTGCCCGGCGCCGGCTGGATCGGTCTCGACCCGACTTCCGGCCTTTTCGCCGGCGAAGGGCACATTCCGCTCGCCTGCACGCCGCAGCCTTCCTCCGCCGCGCCGGTCAGCGGCGGCGTCGACAAGTGCGAAACCTCGTTCGAACACCACATGCAGGTGACCCGGGTCTGGGAGGCGCCGCGCGTCACCAAGCCCTACACGGAAGAGCAATGGGTCGAGATCGAGAATCTCGGCCACCAGATCGACGACACCCTGCAGGCGCTAGACGTTCGCCTGACCCAGGGCGGCGAGCCGACCTTCGTCGCGGTCGACGATCCCGACGGCGCCGAATGGAATACCGAAGCTCTCGGCCCGACCAAGCGCGTCTACGCCGCCGAAATCTTCCATCGCCTGCGCGAGTACTACGCGCCCAGCGGCCTGATGCATTTCGGCCAGGGCAAGTGGTATCCCGGCGAGCAGTTACCTCGGTGGAGCCTCAACTGCTTCTGGCGCAAGGATGGCGAGCCGATCTGGAGTTCGCCGGAACTCTATGCCGACGAAAAACGCGACTACGGCGCGACCAGCGAACACTCGGAGCGCTTCATGAAGCGCGTCGCCGAAAGGCTGGCGCTTGACCCCCAGTATGTGTTCCCGGCCTTCGAGGATGCCTACTACTACATGTGGCGCGAACGTCGCCTGCCCGACAACGTCGATCCCTTCGATTCGCGGATCGACGACCCACTCGAGCGCGAGCGCCTGATGAAGGTGTTCACCCAGGGGTTGACCCATGCCGTCGGTCACGTGTTGCCGGTGGTGAAGAACGAGCGCAAGCAGTGGCAGACCGGACCGTGGTTTCTGCGGGCGCAGCGCTGCTACCTGTTCCCGGGCGACTCGGCGATGGGCTACCGCCTGCCGCTCGATTCGCAGCCGTGGGCCGCAAAAGGCGACTATCCCTATGTCAACCTGCCTGACCCGTTCCAGGCGACGGCGCCGCTGCGCGGTCATGCCGATATTGTTCGCCAGACCGAGGCGTGGGCCGCGCTGACGCCTGCCGTCGTGGCCGTAGCCGGTGGCCCGCAGCCTGGCGGCACGGCCCACGCCGGTCACGGACGGGCACCGGACACGGTCCCCGGATTCAAGGAATCCGCCGGTTGGGTCAGCCGCCGGGCGATGTCCGCCGAACCGCGCGCGGGCAGACTCTACATCTTCATGCCGCCGACCGAGACGCTGGACGATTACCTGGAATTGGTCGCTGCCGTCGAGTCGACCGCAGCAGAACTGCAGATGCCGGTCGTCATGGAGGGCTACGAGCCGCCGGGCGACCCGCGCCTTACCAACTTCCGGGTGACGCCCGATCCTGGCGTCATCGAGGTTAACGTCCATCCGGCAAGGAACTGGGATCAACTGGTCGACCAGACCACCCACCTCTACGATGCTGCGCATGTCTCGCGCCTGACCACCGAAAAATTCATGGTCGACGGACGCCATACCGGCACCGGCGGCGGCAACCACTTCGTCCTTGGCGGCGCGACGCCGAACGATTCACCCTTCCTCCGTCGCCCGGACCTGCTCAGGAGCCTGATCGCCTACTGGCACAACCACCCGAGCCTGTCCTACCTGTTCTCCGGCCTGTTCATCGGCCCGACCAGCCAGGCGCCGCGCGTCGACGAAGCGCGCAACGACAGCCTCTACGAACTGGAAATCGCCTTCAGGCAGATTCCCCGGCCGGGCGGAAATGTGCCGCCGTGGCTGGTCGACCGCATCCTGCGCAACCTGCTGACCGATGTCACCGGCAACACGCACCGTTCCGAGTTCTGCATCGACAAGCTCTACTCGCCGGACGGTCCGACCGGGCGGCTTGGCCTGCTCGAACTGCGCGCCTTCGAGATGCCGCCGCACGCGCGCATGTCGCTGACCCAGCAACTGCTGCTGCGCGCCCTGATCGCCCGCTTCTGGGAAGCGCCCTACGAACCGGCCCGCCTGGCGCGCTGGGGCACCGAACTGCATGACCGCTTCATGCTGCCCTTCTACGCCGACCAGGATTTCCGCGACGTCATCGAAGAAATGCAGGCGGCCGGCTATCCCTTCAAGGCCGAATGGTTCGCCCCGCACTTCGAGTTCCGCTTCCCGAAATACGGCGATTTCGCTGTCAAGGGCATCGAGTTCGAATTGCGCCACGCGCTGGAGCCGTGGCACGTCATGGGCGAGGAGGGTGGTGCCGGAACGACGGTGCGCTACGTCGATTCCTCGGTCGAGCGCGTCCAGGTCAAGGTGCGCGGCATGGCGCCCGACCGCTACGTGCTGACCTGCAACGGCATTCCCGTGCCCTTGCAGAACACCGGCAGCAACGGCGAGTTCGTCGCCGGCGTCCGCTACCGCGCCTGGCAGCCGCCGTCGTGCCTGCATCCGACCATCGGTGTCCATGCGCCGCTGGTTTTCGACCTCGTCGATACCTGGATGCAGCGTTCGCTGGGCGGCTGCCAGTACCATGTCGCCCACCCGGGCGGGCGCAGCTTCGACACCTTCCCGGTCAACGCCTTCGAGGCAGAGAGCCGCCGCCTGGCGCGCTTCTTCCGCTTCGGACACACCCCCGGCAGGATGCAGGTCGAAGCGCCGGAGATCACCGCCGAACATCCGTTTACGCTAGACTTGCGGCGTTATAACCGCTGACGACGCAGGCGCGGCCGGCGAGCCGCTGTCCGGGCCGGAAACGGCCCGTCCGCGTCTTCTCCCAGGCTCCATGGCTCGTACCCTTCTCGCGATCTATCCGCACCGCGCCCGCCGTTATGACGAGATGCTGGCGGACGACGGCGTCGTGCGGCCGCACTGGGGGAAGTTCTACAGCCACCTCGACGCGGTGCCGCCGGAGCAGATGCGCGAGCGGCTCGACTTCGTGGATCGCCGGATCCAGGAAAACGGCGTCACCTACAATGTCTATGCCGATCCCAAGGGATCCGACCGTCCGTGGGCGCTCGACCCGCTGCCGCTGATCGTCCCGCACGACGAATGGGCCGGGGTGGCCGCCGCCGTGGCCCAGCGCGCGCGGTTGCTCAACGCCATCCTGGCCGATCTCTACGGCGAGCAGAAGCTGCTGGCCGAGGGCTTGCTGCCGCCGGCGCTGGTCTTTGGCCAGCACGGCTACCTGTGGCCGTGCCGCGGCGTCAGGCCGGCGGGCGGAGTCTGGCTGCACAATTACGCGGTCGATCTCGCCCGCTCGCCGGATGGCCGCTGGTGGGCCATCGGCGACCGCACCCAGGCGCCGTCTGGGGCAGGCTATGCACTCGAGAACCGGCTGATCATTGCCCGGGTCTTTCCGGAAATGTTCAGTGAATTGCACGTCCAGCACCTCGCCGATTTCTTCCGCGACCAGCAGGATGGTCTTGCGGCTCTGGCCCCGGTCGAGGGCGACGAGCAGCCGCACATCGTCCTGCTGACGCCCGGGCCGTACAACGAAACCTATTTCGAACACGCCTACCTGGCGCGCTACCTCGGCTTTCCGCTGGTCGAGGGCCATGACCTGACGGTACGCGGCGAAACCGTTTATCTCAAGACGCTGCGCGGGCTGCATCGGGTGCACGTGATCCTGCGCCGGCAGGACGACAGTTACTGCGACCCGCTGGAACTGCGCGGCGATTCCGCGATTGGCGTTCCCGGGCTGCTCAATGCGGTGCGTGCCGGTCGCGTCGTCGTCGCCAACGCGCTGGGCAGCGGGCTGCTTGCCTCGGGCGCCCTGATGGGCTTCCTGCCCGGCATCTGTCGCCTGTTGCTGGGCGAGGAACTGGCCATGCCCTCGGTGGCGACCTGGTGGTGCGGCGAGAAACCGGCACTCGACTACGTGCGCGAACATTTCGACGATCTGGTCATCAAGCCGGCCTATCCGTCGCAGCGCATGGAGCCGGTGTTCGGCTACGAACTCCAGGGCGCGGCGCGGGCCGACATGCTGCTGCGGATCGCGGCGCGGCCGCACGCCTATGTCGCCCAGGAACTGGTCGAACTGTCGCAGGCGCCGGGCTGGAGCCGTGCGCACGAACGTCGCCTGCTGGCGCGACCCGTCGGCCTGCGCGCCTATGCGGTAACCACGCCGGCCGGCTATTCGGTGATGCCGGGCGGCCTGGCGCGCGTCGCGACGGGGGCCAATGCGCGGATCATCTCGATGCAGCGCGGTGGCTCATCCAAGGACGTCTGGGTGCTCACCGAGGGGCCGGTCAGCGAATTCACGATGCTCAAGCCGTCACTCGGCGTTCGCGATCTGGTGCGCGCCGGCGCCAACCTGACGTCGCGCGTCGTCGAGAACCTGTTCTGGCTCGGGCGCTATTCGGAACGTTTCGATGACAGCGCGCGCATGCTTCGGGTCGCCCTCAGTCGCGTCGTCGAAGCCGGCGGACAAAGGACGCCGGCGGTCGAATCGGCGATGGAACTGGCAGTGCATCTGGGCATCCTGCCCGGCGAGGACGAGGACGGCGAAGTCAGGGAGGGCAGCGAGCACGCCCTGCTCGAGGCGATCTACGATCCCGATCACCCGGGCAGCCTGGCGAGCAACATCCGCAGCGTGATGTGGTCGGCGACCCATGTCCGCGAGCGCCTGTCGCTGGACCACTGGCACTCCCTGAACCGCCTGCAGCGCGAGCAGCAGGCCGCGCTCAAGCGCCATCCGACGCTGACCGAGGCGATCGTCTTCCTCGATCGCGTGCTTGGCGTCTCCTCGTCGCTGACCGGTTTCGCGATGGACAACATGACGCGCGACGACGGCTGGCGTTTCCTGATCATCGGCCGGCGCATCGAGCGCCTGTCCTTCCTCGCCCAGGTGCTGGCCGGTTTCCTGCGCATGCCGTCGACCCGCGGCCCGGGCGCCCTCGAGTGGCTGCTCGAACTGGCCGATTCGATCATTACCTACCGCTCGCGCTATTCCCGCCCGCCGGAACTGCTGCCGGTCCTCGACCTCCTGATCTTCGACGACAGCAATCCGCATGGGGTGATATTCCAGGCGAAGGTGCTGTCCCGCTACCTCGAGCGCATGGCCCGCGAGCTCGGCGCGACCAGCGACGGCGAACTGCCCGATGCGCTGAAGCGCCTGCGCGCCTTCGATCTCGCCCGCTTCGAGCACCTGCAGTTCAGCGAATGCCGCATCTGTTCGCCGTGTGCCGATCTGGCGGCCCTGCTCGAAGATCTCGATGCCGCTGCCGGCGAACTTTCCGACTGGCTGGCGATGCGCTACTTCACCCACGTGTCGGATGTCAGCCGGCAGACGATGGCCCTGTGACGATGACTCGCCCGCCGCTTCGCTATCACGTGTTGCACGAGACGCGCTACGACTATGGCAGCAGCGTGTCGCTGTCGCAGCAGCAACTCCACCTCGAGCCGCGGGTGCTGGCCTCGCAGCAGGTCGAGGAGCAACGCATCGACATCGATCCGGCGCCGGCGTGGCGGCGCGACGGGCACGACGCCTTCGGCAATCCGGTGACCTGGATCGCCTTCCACACCCCCCACGACAGCCTGTTCATCCGCTCGGCGATGACCGTCGCCGTGACGCCCCACCGGCCGGAGCAGATCGAGAAATCGCCGCCCTGGGAGATGGTGCGCGGCCGCCTCGCCTACGACGCGGCGGCGCCCCGCCCGGATGATCTCGACGCGCTGCGATTTCTCTTCGAGAGCGCCCATGTCCGCATCAAGCGCGAGTTAGCCGACTACGCCGCCGACTGCTTTCCGGCGGGAACGCCGGTGCTGGTCGGCGCGCAGGCGCTGATGGCCAATATCTTCCGGGAAGTCAAGTTCGACCCGGAAGCGACCACGGTATCGACTCCGGTCATGGAAGTCCTGGAGAAAAAGCGCGGTGTCTGCCAGGACTTCGCCCACCTGATGATCGCCTGCCTGCGCGCGCAGGGACTGGCCGCGCGCTACGTCAGCGGCTACCTGCTCACCCAGCCGCCGCCCGGCAAGCCGCGCCTGGTCGGCGCCGACGCCTCGCACGCCTGGGTTTCGGTCTACGCCCCCGGATTCGGCAATGGCTGGGTGGATTTCGATCCGACCAACAACCTGCTGCCCGACTGCGAACACATCACGGTCGCCATCGGCCGCGATTTCGGCGACATTTCGCCGCTGCGCGGCATCATTCTTGGTGGCCGTGGCGCCGAGCCCGAGGTCGCGGTGACCGTGACGCCGCTCGCCGAACAGGCTCCCTCGGACGTTCACGCAGCGGGCAAGGCCGCCGCCGCAGGCGCCTGATGCGCCGCGTCGCCATCGTCGGCGGCGGCCCGGCCGGGCTGATGGCCGCCGAGCGGCTGGCTGCGGTCGACGGCCTGGAAGTGGTCATTTTCGACGCCATGCCGACGCTGGGGCGCAAGTTCCTGATGGCCGGCAAGGGTGGCATGAACATCACCCACGCCGAGCCGC
>ERZ761607.3057-NODE-3057-length-16831-cov-4.211552_pt1 | contig 16831 bp, 12 predicted proteins | sample MGYA00511164_ERZ761607 | MGnify/ENA primary metagenome ERZ761607 (study PRJEB28899, sample SAMN02445080) | bioreactor sludge metagenome | biome: EBPR sludge | place: Australia: Brisbane, Thorneside Wastewater Treatment Plant | collected 2011-06-22 ...
ACCGGCGGCGTACGCGTGTTCTATCCGCCGATCACGGTGACGGATGACGCGATCAGCGCCGTCGACGTGGTCGTGGATCCGGCGAACGCCGATCTCCTGCCCCCCGGCACAAACCTCGTGACCATCACCGCCACGGATCCCGGGAGCAACACCTCCACCGCCACGTTCGAGGTCGTGGTCGTGCCGGCCGTCTATCCGCCGGAGATCCCGGTCGGCGGAACCGTTCCCTTCAACCTGGCGCTGGGAAGAACGGCGTTCGCCAAGGATTTCCTCGGTGCTCCGCACCTCATCCCGGCGGTCAACGACGGCGTGTACGGGAACGCGAACAGCTGGATCGGCAACTCGCCCAACAGTTTCGTCGGCATCAACCTCGGCGCGACGCCGGTGGAAGTCAACCAGGTCGCCTTCGGCCGCGACCACAAGGGTTCGTTCATCGACCGCACGATCGGCACCTACACCCTGCAATACACCACGACCGCCAACCCCGACGCCGCCACCCTCGACTGGCACACCATCGGCGCGGTCACCTACACTGCCGATTTCACCAACCGCGCCCGCCGCAACGTCTATGCCTTCCCGCCGGTGCTGGCGACCGGCATTCGCCTCCTCCCCGCAGCCGACGAATTCCCGCTCGGCATCGACGAACTGGAAGTCCACGGCCTGCCCGGCGCGCTGGCGCTGGAACACCCGGCCGGAGCCGCGCTGACCTCCGGCGTATCCGTCATCACCTTTGATCCGCGCGACCTCGCCACCACCAGCGCGCCGAAAACCTTCACCCTCCGCAACCCCGGCCCCGGCACGATGCGCATCACCCGCCTCGCGGTCACCAACGATCAGGCCGGCGAGTTCATCCTGGCGCCGACCAACCTGTTCACCACCCTGGCCGCCGGGGCCACCACGACCTTCCAGGTGGTCTTCCAGCCCGTGGCGCTCGGACCCCGGCAAACCACCCTGCGCGTGACCGCCGACAATACCCAACTCGCGGTCATGGAGGTGGCCCTCGCCGGAACCGGCGTCGATGTATCCGGCCCGGTCATCGAGCCCCCCGCCGACATCATCCGGTATATCGCAGACACCGAAACCAACGTCGTGGTGACCTACCCGCCCGCCGTCACCACCGACAATTCGGGGCTCGCTCCCGTCGTGTCCTATTCGCATCCCAGCGGCAGTGCGTTCCCGGTGGGCAGCAACGTGGTCACCATCACGGCCGTGGATGCGTCCAGCAACACCTCGACCGCCACCTTCGTCGTGGACGTCCGGTATTCGCCCACGCTTACGCCGGAGATCCCGGAAGGTTCCCCGTTCGTGCTGGATAACACTGTCCAGGTGTGGGGCGCACTCCCCGGCGGGGTGGCGCCGCCCGCCAACCTGTCGAACGTGACCGCGGTGTCGATCGGCTATCAACACGGCTTGATCCTCCTTGCCGATGGAACCGTAACGGCATGGGGCGACAACATCGCCGGCCAGAGCGCGGTTCCCCCCGGATTAAGCAACGTCGTCGCCATCTCGGCGGGGGCATGGCATTCCCTGGCCCTGAAATCGGACGGCACGGTCGCCGCCTGGGGCAAACATGAACCGGATGGTATAAAACCTCCCGTGGTCGTTCCGCCCGGCCTGACCAACGTGGTGCAGGTCAGCGGCGGCTTTTACGTGTCGGCCGCGCGCTTCTCCAACGGGACGATCGCCGTCTGGGGCACCAACCTGGTCGGGCAACTCGATGTGCCATCCGGGCTGACCAACGTGATCGACATCAGTTGCGCGACGGAACATTGCCTGGCCCTGCTCGCGAACGGCACCGTCGTCGCCTGGGGTGATAACAACGACGGCAAGACCATCGTTCCCGCCGGCTTGTCCAACGCGGTACAGGTCAGTGCGGGCACAACCTTTTCCGTGGCATTGCGCACCAACGGTACGGTGGTGGGCTGGGGAAACAACGGTGCCAATCAATTCGGCGGACTGGCCGGCGCGACCAACCTCGTGGAAGTGCGGGCCGGCTCGTCATACACCATCGCCCGCCGCACGGATGGCACGCTTCTCGCCTCCGGAACACCCGGATCGCCCCAGGTGACCGGCGCGACAGCCGTCGAGGATGCCCTCTCGCTGGGCAGTTGGATGCTGGACTCCGTGGCCGCAGTGGTAAAGGACTGGCCGGCCCTCGACTTCGGCACGGTCCCGGTGGGCGAACGCGTCACCAACACCGTGGTGGTGCGCAACACCGGCCTGGGTCCGCTGATCCTGACCAACCTCGTGCTGGTTGGCGCGGACGCCGGCCAATTCCAGGTGGAGGCTTCCGCCGGCACGATGCCCGTCGCCAGCGGCGATGCGACCACGCTGTCGATCGTCTTCTCCCCCGCCGGACCGGCCGGTACACGGGCCGCGACCCTGCGCCTGTTCAGCAACGACCAGGAGCTGCCGCTCTGGAAAGTGCGCCTGTCCGGCCTGGCCACGGACGATGAGCCGCCGGTGTTCACCTCCACCAACGCGCTCGTCGCCTACGCCAGCGAAACCGGCGGCGTGCGGGTGCTGATCCGGCCACCGGTCACCGACAACAGCGGCCTCCCGCCCTCGGTAATCGCAACGCCGCCGAGCGGAAGCCTGTTCCCGCTCGGAACCAACCCTGTCACGGTGGTCGCCACCGACGCGTCCGGCAACGCCGCCACGTCCACGATCCAGGTCATCGTGCGGTTCACCGACACGCTGCCGGCGATTGGGCCGTCCGACCCGGTGCCGCCCAACCTCGCCCGCAACCAGCCGGCTTTTGCCCAGAACGTCACCTTTTTCATTCCGCACAGCATCCCCGCGGTCAACGACGGACTCTACGGCAACGCCCACAGCTGGCTCGCGTTGACGCTGAACAGTTTTGTCGGCATCAACCTCGGCGCCGCGCCGGTCCTGCTCGACCGCATCGCCTTTGGCCGCGACAATACCGGCATCCAACTCACCCGCGCCCAGGGAACCTATACCGTGCAGGTCACGACGGTGCCGAACCCCGACGCGGGCACGCCCGACAGCGCGTGGCAGACCCTCGGGGTCATCGAGAATCCCGGACAGGTGGATCAACCGTCCCGCCGCAACCTCTTCGCGTTTGCTCCGGTCCACGCCACCGGGGTTCGCATCATGGTCGCGTCCCCGGGCGCGGAAATTGCCATCGACGAAATCGAACTCTACGGTCCGCCCGCGCCGTTCGCGGCGTGGCGCGCGGCCCGCTTCACGCCGGGCGAACAGCTCGACGCCGCAATCAGCGGCCCGCTCGCCGATCCGGGCAACACCGGCGTGGCGAACCTGTACCGCTACGCCACCGGACTTGGGCGGGACGACGATCCGAAACCGGCGTTGCCGCGCCTGCAGGCGCTCCAGTTCATCTACCGCCGCCTGCTCAACCCGGAGTCCGGCGTCGCCTATGTCGTGGAACTCACCACCAACCTGCAGAACAACGCCGCCTGGCGAGCGGTGCAACCAGGCGACGGCATCACCGAGGTCAGCACCTTCCCCAACCCCGACGGCATCACCGAGGACGTCCGCATGGCGATCCCGACCGGAACGATCAACCCGAACCTGAACCTGCGGCTGAAGGTGACACCGGAGCAGTAACGCGCGAGCAAGCCGGGGGAGTAACGCCATCGCACGGGTTCCAATGATTGGAACCTTCACTCTTCGCATGTTCCAGTCTTTGGAAATCGCCCCCCCGGCGGCAGTCGCTGTCCCGGTGTTCGCCGTCACGTTCATTTCCTTAATCGCGCATCGACGACCATCGGATTCGTGGAGACGGTCTTGCGAAACGGGAGGGCGAACCTGCCGGTGAGCCAGGGCCGCGGTGGTGCGGGCGGTCCGGGCTTGAGCGGATTCACGCCCATGAAGACCACGGCTTGGCAGGGCCCGCTTCTTCCCGCAAGGCGACGCGATCGGTTAGAAGTGCAACCCGGTATTCGGTGTCCCAGTCCTCGCTATCACGCCACTGCGGACCAGCCCGGATATCACCGAGGACGAATTGCTTGTAGAGATCGAACCGGTACGTGGCGAGGACGCGGTACTGGTCGGTGTGGGTATCCGATCCGAAGATCGATGTGCGCACGCCGTAGCCGGCCACCACATCGCTTGATCCCAGGCGTTTCTCCAACCGGCGGCGCGACTCATCAAACAGGAGTTGGGCGCGGCCCACCGCGAAGGTCTGTTCCCACTCGTACCCGTCGCTCGTCTCGGTGATCTTGCCGGAGGTGTTCTGCCGGTATAACCACCGGTTCTGATTGAACCACCGGTGGGCGTTGAGGCTCGACAATTCACCGAAGCCGTCATCCGACTCCCAGAACACCCGCTGCTCGAAATTCCAGTGCCACTGTCCCCAATCCCACGCGGGCTTCCACGCGACGCGACTGAACACCTCCGGCAGCCACTTCGCCCGGACACCGACATCGGTGCTGATGTCCCAGTTGTTTTTCTTGCTGCGCGCACCCACGGTCCAGCCGTTATCCTCGCGCTCCAGCTTGTCACGGCCGGGAAGGTCATCACTGGACGAGCTTTCCACAAAGAGGCTGACCCGGCGCTCCAGGTTGGGAAGATCGACATCGAGGTTGATGTCCGGCTTGAGTTCAACCTCGGTCTTGTCGCCGATCAGCGTCCGGGTGTAGAGGCCCATGCTCAACTCGTCCATCGGCGGATGCACGATGACCGGATCCCCTTCCCCGGCAAACCGTGCGTCGAAGGATTGCATCTGGTTCTGCAGCCGGTCGGGCACGTGGCGTTCAAGGTAGTCCAAGCGTTCCTTCGTGCTGGAGAATTCCGCCGGACGGTTCACCGTATCGTGCTCCGAGGCGGCGATGAAGTGCGACATCACCCGCCCCTGTTCCGGCAGCGCCACCTTCTTGCGCGGGTAATCATCGCCGCGAAGATCCATGAACAGCCAGCCGGCCAGGAAGTCGGCAATCTCGAACGGATCGATCCCGACTTCGGCACCGACGATACCCAGGTGCAAACCAAGATCGACCTCGGAGAATCCATACCGAGGCGGGTGCGGCATGGTATCGCTGGCATCGACCCCGGCGATCACCAAGCCGCGCTGGTATTCGAGCCCAAACGGGTAGCGGTAGATGTCGGGGTAGCGCGGACCGGGTAATCCGACGAACGCGGTTTTCTGGCTACCCGCATAAAAGGCGGCGAAATCGGTCGCCCGCGCCGTCACGCCGAAACCCGGACCAACCTTGAGACGCAACCGGAACACATCAACGAGGTCCATGGCCCGGTTGGGCACATACCAGAGCACAACCTTCCAGATCCCGGGTTTTTCCTCCTGCTCCACCGCGACGGGTTCGGCCACTGGCGCCGGTTCCTCTCCCACCACCGGAATCCAACCGGACGAACACACCAAAACCAGACACCAACCGATCGCCAAGCTGCTTCGTAACCTGCTCATTCAAGGCCTTCCCGTGATACCTACATGCGCCGCCGGGCTAACATGGAACTTGCCGCCGTAATAATCCACATCCAGTCCGACCGACAATCCGGGGGTGATCGTGCAGCCGACGACGGACAGCGCGACCAGCAACGCGAGAAGCAACCCATGCCACGAAAGAATACGCTTCATGTCAGCGCCCTCCCTCGGTTTCCGTGCTCCAGGTCTGCAGGGCCAGCGGGGCTCCGGATGGATCGAGCACCAGGGCCAGGTTCCCGCGCCGCCGGGACGGGTCGGGAGCCACCACCACGCGCCCCCCCTTCGCCTCGCATCGGGCAAGCGCGGCGGCGACATCGTCCACGCGCACAAACGGGATCCAGGCCGAACGCGTATCCTCGAAGGGATTGGTCAGGATGGCGGCCCGGGCCTTGCCGTCGGCGAGCAAGGTCCGGTACGAGGGATCACCCTCCACCCCGCTTGCCACCTCAAACCCGAACACCGTGCGGTAAAAGGCGGCGGCCCGCTCCGTGTCCTCGGCGAGCAGTTCGGCCCAAAGCCAGTCGTTCAGCGCAGGTTCGCGATCGGCGGGATCACCGCTGCTGGATGTCACGACCTGGAACAGGGCGCCCTCCACATCTTCCACCACCGCGACGCGGCCGCGCCCCGCGAGCATCGACGGCTTGAAGTGGACCTTGCCACCGGACGCGACCACATCGCGGACGGTATTCCGCACATCGGGCACGGAGATCGCATGCAGCCACAGGGCCGAACGGACCGGACGGCCCGTGCGCTGGGCATCAAGGATGCCGGCCACGGGTTGACCATCCAGCAAGGCGAGCGTGTACCCGGTATCACCCAACGGCTCGAAGGTCCAGCCGAACAACTCCCCGTAGAAGGAGATGGCGGCGGCCGGATCGGGCGTGACCAGGTCGCGCCAGATCATCGCCCCGTGGCGCGTTACCCCGGGTTCGCCGAGGGGTGGGAACAGCGGTCCTCGCTGGCAGCCGCTCAGCAGGGATACCGCCAACAGGGGCAGCAGGTAGCAACGTCTCATGATCTTCCTCGCATGCATCGGGTTATTCGGGACGGATACTGATCGACACCGTCACCCATGGTTCGGATTCCATGGCCACATCAAACTGTGCTTCGCCCTCGGTGTCGATCTCCAATCCGCGCAAGCCGGAGTAGCCGAATCCGAACGCACCCCACACCGCGCCACGGATCCGCGCATTCGCCCACAGGCCGGCATTCCAGCCGCCAAACGACATGACCGCCTCGCGTTCGCCGGGATCGCCGCGCACATCCCAGCTCGCCCCGGACGGTACGACCCCCGCGCGCAGGAACAAGTCGCGCGTGACCGCGTAATTCACCGAGGGCCACGGGGCGATCATCGACACATTGAGCTGCGCATTGACCGCGTGGGTGAAACCGAGGTAGGGCAGGAAATACCCGTCGGAGAAGTTGCGGTCGTACACCGCGCCGTAGTACCAAACCGTGTGGTCGCTCGCGAACGAGCGGCCCAGCACCCCGGCCATCATGCTGTGCACGGTATCCCCGTCATCATCGAGCGGCGTGTAGAACTCGGGCATGCCGAACAGCACCCATTGACGCCCGGCCCCGGTTTGCCAGGCCAGACCGACCGGAAGGTACACCGCCGTGACCGAGGCATCGTCCTGCTGATCCCCGGTGAAATCAAACGAGGTGTAGCCTACATACGGTACGGCCAGGGCGAGACCGCGCTGACCAATGTACAGAGGAAGCGTCCCGTAGGCGGTGGCGTTGACCGGACGGAACGAGTCCTCCGCGTCGCCTTCGCGGAAGGTGGTCTTTCCGTATGGTGTGACCCCCAGCGCCATGACCGGAAGGAACGGGATGTCGGATTCAGCCCGCGCGAACTCGAATTCCATCGTGCGCAACTTCAGCATGGTCGTGTCGAGCCAGCCGTCGGACACGGCATCCGTGGCGGCCGAGGCAAGGCGGGTTGCCGCGAGGAACAGGATCAGAAGAACACACTGTGCGGCGCTGGACCGGTGCCATTCCATAAAGGAACCAGGGAGGTCGATCAGGGTTTTCCGGGAAAGATGGTTGACCAATCGTTCTGCATGCTGACCACGATCCATCCGCGATCCGCCGCCTCGTCGAGGCCACGGGCGAGCTTGCCGATGTGGGATTCGCGGTCGTAGGCCCACTCGCGCTCGGCATCGTCGTGGTGGATCAACACGCCGAGGCGCGGCCCCTCGCCCGCCGTGGTGTATTCGAGCATCTGGAAATCGCCGTCGGAATTGCCGAACGCGATCAGCGGGCGGCGACCGATGTGCTGGTGGATCCCCACCGGCTTGCCTTCCTTGTCGTCGATGAAGTTCAGCTCGGGCAACCGTACCAGCACCGGCGTGCCATCGCGGTTCTCATACTTCGTTTTGATGCTGCTGCCAATCACCTGTTCCGGCGGGATGCCGTAAACGCGTAAAGCCCACGGGCGCATGAACTCGATGCCGCCACCGGACACGATGAAGGTCTTGAACCCATGTGAACGCAGGTAGTCCAGCACCTCCAGCATCGGCTGGTACACCATCTCGGTGTACAACCGGCCGGTCTGCGGATGGCGGGCGGTGGTGATCCATTCCGTGACGATCCGGTCGAAGGCCTCGGTGGTCATGCCGGCATGGGTGGCCATGGCCAACTCCAGCAGGGCCTTTTCCCCTCCGGCCATCGCGCCATGAAGGTCGCCGCGCAACACCGAGGCGAAGGGTTCCTTCGTCTCCCATTCGGGATGCTGTGGAGCCAGTTCCTTGATCCGGTCGAAGATAAACAGGGCCTGCACATACACCGGCTGCTCGGCCCAGAGCGTGCCGTCGTTGTCGAACACGGCGATGCGCTCGGCGGGCGGGATGCCCGCCGACTCGACTGCGGCGACGAAGGCGAACAGTGCCTCTTTGGACGCCCCATCATGCCATGAAGGAAGAACCTCGGCTTGTGCGGACGCGGAAGCCAAGGCGAACCAAACAGCAAACACGGCGCGAATACGATGCATGATCCATCTCCCATGACAAGACGGGCCGCCCACCATGGACGGCCCGCATGATGCGTACGGAACGCCGGAACGTTACTTTCCGGTAACCGTCATGGCCTTGATCTGGCGCTCCAGCGAATCGAGGCTCCAGTCGCCGGGAGCCTGGCTCGGGGGATAGTCCTTCAGGGTCATCAGGAACTTGCTGGCCACGGCCTGCAGCGGCACCAGCACGAAGGCTCGGTCGATCATCCAGTCGTGGTAGGTGTTCGAATTGTGCTGGGCCTTCTCGAACGGATCACGCCGCAGGTTGAACAGCAGCGGCAGGCGCAGGTGCACGAAGGGTTCGCGCCAGACCTGCAACTGCTCGGCCCGGTTTTCCAGGTACACGGCCTTCCAGTCACCCACGCGGATCGCCACCACTTCGGCGGCGTCGTTCAGGTAGATGAACTCGTTGCGCGGCGAGGCGTTCGTCTGGCCGGTGAGGTAATCCAGCTGGTTGTAGCCGTCGATGTAGTTGCGGTAGCTGCGGCCGTTGAGCTCCACGCCGGAAAGCAGCTTTTCCTTGATGTCCGGAGCGCCGGCGATGGCGGCGAAGGTGGGCAGCCAGTCCTCGTGCGAGACGATGCCGTTCAGCGTCACGCCCTCGGGGAACTTGTCGGGCCACTTGATGAAGCAGGGAACGCGGAAGGCGCCCTCCCAGTTCGAATTCTTCTCGCCGCGGAACGGGGTCGTGCCGGCATCGGGCCAGGTGTTGTAGTGCGGACCGTTGTCGGTCGAGTACTGGACGATGGTGTTGTCGGTCAGGCCCAGTTCATCGATCAGGGCCAGCAGCTCGCCGACGTGCATGTCATGCTCGACCATGCCGTCGCTGTATTCATCCTGCCCGGAGATGCCGATGTGTTCGGGCTTCACGTGGGTGCGGAAATGCATGCGGGTGCCGTTCCACCAGCAGAAGAACGGCTGGCCGGCCTCGGCCTGGCGGCGGATGAAGTCCTTGGCGGCGGCGAGGGTTTCCTCGTCGATGGTCTCCATCCGTTTCTTGGTCAGCGGACCGAGGTTCTCGATGGTCTGACCGCCCTGACCATCCGACTTCGAGTGAATCACGCCGCGCGGGCCGAACTGCTCCAGGAAGGTCTTGCCGTTGGCCAGCACCATGTCGCGGGGATAGTCGCGGTTTTCCGGCTCTTCCTCGGCGTTCAGGTGGTACAGGCTGCCCATGAACTCATCGAAGCCGTGCACGGTGGGCAGGTGCTCGTCGCGATCGCCCTGGTGGTTCTTGCCGAACTGGCCGGTGGCGTAGCCTTGCGCCTTCAGGATGGTGGCCATGGTCACATCGGTCGCCTGCCAGCCTTCCTTCGCGCCGGGCATCCCGACCTTGGTCATGCCGGAACGGACCGGGGCCGAACCGCTGATGAACGCCGCGCGGCCGGCGGTGCAACTCTGCTGGGCATAGTAATCGGTAAAGCCAACCCCCTCGCGGGCGATGCGGTCGATGTTGGGCGTCTGGTACCCCATCATGCCGCGGTTGTTGTGGCTGATGTTCCACGTGCCGATGTCATCACCCCAGATGACCAGGATGTTCGGTTTCTCCGCGGCCAATGCCACCGTTCCGGCCACCAGCAGCATGGCCATGTATCCCGTAATGCGCTTCATCGCGTGTCCTTCCTATGGGTTGATCACGCAGGGGACGTTTGTTGACCCCCCTGCGCCACCGGCACACCACCGGTGGCCTACCACTGTATAAGGCCTTGCCCTAGTTGCATATTGCAATGATGGCAACGATTCCATACGCTTTTGTTATGGATATGGAACTGCGTACACTCCAGCAGGTGATTGCCCTGGCCAACGAAGGCAGCTTTGCCAAGGCGGCCCGGGTGCTGCACATCAGCCAACCGGCGCTTAGCCGCAGCATCAAGGACGCGGAGGCCCGCGTCGGGTTCGCCTTGTTCGACCGGGGACGGTACGGCGCTGAATTGACCGATGCCGGCAAGACGGTGTACCGCCATGCCTTGCAGGTCATGATGGCGGCGGACGATATGCGGCGCGAGGTATCGTTGATGGCCGGTCTCGCGTCGGGGGAATTGCTGGTGGGCTGCGGGGTGTATCCTTCCGAACTGTTCATGGGCCAGGCCATCGGCCGCCTGTTGAAGCCGGGCAGCAAGGCATCGATCCGCATTGTGAACGACGGGGCGGCGTCGATTATCCAACGCCTGCGGCGCCGCGAAATCGACATCGGCATCGCCGATCCGCGCGGCCACGAGGTCACCTCCGAGTTCGCCATCCTGCCTGTCGCCACGTTCACCGGGTATGCCGTCGTCCGCAAGGGGCATCCGGTGCTGGCCCGGAAGCGTGTCACTCTCGAGACGGTGGTCGAATACCCGTTATGCACCACGTCACTGGCCCATGTGCTGATCAGCCAACTCAAGACCCGGAAGGATTCACGCGAGCAACACGAGCAGGAACTGTTCGCGCACTGGATTCCATCGGTGCACGTCGATTCGGTGGCGATGATGAAGCAATCGATCTGCTGCTCCGACGCCGTCACGATCATGCCCTACCTGCTGATTGAAAAAGAACTGGAGCAAAAGAAAATGGTGGTACTCCCGTTCGCGTTGGATTGGCTGCAGGCCACCTTTTCGGTGATGCACCTGGCCCACCGTTCGATGACCCCGCTGGCCAGCGCCTTGATCGAGGCGACGCACGAGGCCGCACGGGATGCGCTGGCCCGGGAGGAGATGCTCAAGCAGAAATGGGGCGCGCCGCGCACGTAGCGGTCCTTCCGGCCGTGAACCTTGGTGACTTGGCGAGTTCGTTGCCCGGCATGCCAACCCATCACAAAAGCGCGATTCCCGGATGACGCACAGGATGCATCATCCGGGAATGAAGCGCCGGCAACCGTGGCGATGGCGCACGGGCCGGAACAAGTACGTTCCGCTTAGAAGCGAAGGCCCAGACCGAGCGCGAAGCCGGCAAGGTCGACATTCAGCTCGTTGTCGCCATCCTCGAAGCGCCAGCCAACCCGGCGGTAACCGAAGCGCGCAGACACCGAATCGGTGATATCGTACTGGAAATGGGGGAAAAGCTCGTAGGCGAGATCCGAATCACCGGCTCCGATACCGAGGAGTGGATTGAAACGAAGGCCGTCAATGCGCGATGGCAGCACCGGGAGAATCGGAAGCACATAGACAAAGGCATCGGTAATGTCATTGTCCTGGCTCCTTTCGCGGCCGTCCGGTAGATCCACCGTGTTTTCGTAGTTCAGGTTGCGGACGCCGAGACCGATGATGAACGACTGGTTCTCCGCCCAGCCATCCAGCCGGTAGCCGGCCATGACCTCGGTCAGCAGCATATCCGATTCGAACGTGACCCCACCCGGCGGCTGGTCTTCGGCATCCAGCTCATCGGTACTCACGGACACGTAGTCGATCACGGCACCGATGGCGACGCGGTCATACATGGCACCCACACGGACCGAACCGGCAATGTCGGTGGCATCAAACAGGTCCGATGCACTTTTGTCGAAGTCAACGCTTTGGCCTCGCACGGTGGCATCGCCTTCAATCCCGGCAGCCCAGATGTAGGGTGTTACTTCAACGGTCCAGGGATCTTCCTGGGCCCAGGCACCGGAGGCCGCTCCGGCCAGGATCGCCAAGCCAAGTCGAATGGTTGCAGGTGTCATCGAATACTCCTTCATGTTTGTGTGTGGTTGGTGCGAGGGGTCAAAACTGATCGCTTATGCCAAAGCCGTCGTCTCCGGGAAGCAACGGTTCACCGTTCATGTTCCGCGTGATGACCTTGAACTGATCGACCAGGAAAAGCGGCCGGGCGGCTTCGAGCGAAAGCTCATTGATGCGTTGCTTCATCGCGGCGACCCGTTCCGGATGCTGGTCGGCGAGGTTGTTCGCCTCGAACGGATCCTCGGCCAGGTTGTACAGGTCCACGGTGGAAGGCAGCATGGTGCGCCAGATGAGCTTCCAGTCACCCTCGCGGATCGCGGCGCGGAACGGCTCGATGTTGTAGATCACGTCCTGGCGTGGCGACGGGGCGTTACCGGCAATCGACTCCCAGACGTTCAGTCCGTCCAGCGGCTTCGATTTTTCGGTGGTGGCACCGGCGACATGGGCGAAGGTCGGGAATAGGTCCACCGCATGCATCAACGCGTCCACGCGCCCGGACGGGATCCGCCCCGGCCAGTTCGCGAAGGCGCACACCTTGGTCCCGCCTTCGAACAACGAGCCCTTGCCGTCACGGTAAGGGCCATTGTCACAGGGAATCTTGATCTTCGATACGTCAGCCATCACGCCGGCAAACATCGGATTGTGGGTTCCGCCGTTGTCGCTGTGGAACACGATGAGGGTATTGTCGCGCAGGCCCTTCTTCTCCAGCGCATCCACGACGCGGCCGATGTTGTCGTCGAGGCTATGGATCATGGCCGCATAGACACGGCGGGTTGGATCGGCGATATCGGCGTGCTGATCGATATATTCCTGGGGTGCCTGGTAAGGGGTATGCGGCGCGTTGAACGTGAGGTAGAGGTAGAACGGCGCGCTTCCGTCCTGTTGCTCGATGTAGCGGACGGCATCGTCGCCGATCAAGGTGGTGGTATAGCCTTCCTCCTTCACCTGCTCGTTGTCACGGAACCAGTCGATCTTGCCGTGTTCCTCGTGGGTGAAGTAATCCAGTTCGCCGATGAGCGCACCATACTGGTAGTCAAATCCGCGCTGCCGGGGCCAGTATTTCCGGTCGGCGTGGCCGAGGTGCCATTTGCCGATGATGGCCGTGCGATACCCGGCATCCTTCAGCGTCTGCGGCATCAAGTACTCCTCCAGATCCAGCCCGTAATCGGACACGGAGGGGATGACCGCGGTCTGCAAGCCGTACCGGTAGGGATAACGCCCGGTCATCAGGGCCGCGCGCGTCGGCGTGCACATGGGCTGGACGTAGAACTGGGACAGTACCGCCCCCTCGGCAGCCAGGGCATCGATCCGGGGCGTGGCGAAATCCTCCAGTCCGTTGAAGCCCACATCCTTCCAACCCAGGTCATCAGCGACGATGTGGATGATATTCGGTTGCCGAGCCTGCTGTTCCGCGGCCGCGGTTGTCCAGCCGCAGGCCGTCATGGCTACTGCGACAAATCCTGCATACATAGTCCTGATCATGACGTGGTTCTCCATGTTGGTGTTGCTTGTACCGGATCAACGTTGCCCATCGCCATTGGACCTTGGTCCCATGTATCCCGTGCGTGATGACTGGCCACCACAGTTGAGTGCCCAATGGATGGCATCGATGAGCGCCTGGTCATCGACGGGTTTCCGGTAATAGGCCACGCCGCCGCTTTCCATGGCTTCGCGACGCGCCTCGGGCGTATCGTGGGCGGTAAGGAAAATGAACACGGCGTCAACCCCGTCGGCCTTGAGCTTGCGGGACAGTTCCAGTCCGCTCATGCCGGCCATGACCACATCGGAAACGACGCACAGCGGTCCGGACGTCACTCCGGCGAGGATGAATTCACGTGCGCCGGCAAAGGTCCTGGCCGACAAGCCCGCCGAAAGAAGCAGGCGGGCCAGCGAGGTGCGAACGGAGGCATCATCATCGATGATGCACACCTGCCGCCCACCCATCGCCTGTTGCATTCCGCACCCATCCTGCATGGATGCCTTATACGCTTCCGGGACAGCGGCTGGATATGGGACCTTGGTCTAATGGCGGGGTTCGACGCCGGCGGCGGTGCACAGCCGCACCAGTTCGGCCACGGACGTGACACCCATCTTGGCGAGTACGCGGGCGCGGTGGACCTTCACGGTCTTTTCCGCGATGTCGAGATCACCACCGATCTGCTTGTTCAAGGCCCCGGTGATCAGATGCCGCATGACTTCCCTCTCACGGTCGGTCAGCTGGTCCATGCGGACCTGGATCGAGGCGATCAGGGCATGCGATTCTTCCGCGAGGCGGTTTTGCTCCAACGCTTTCCGGATCGCATCCAGCAATACCACCTCGTCCACCGGTTTGACCAGGAACTCGAATGCGCCGGTTTTGAAGGCCCGGGCGCACTTTTGTACGTCGCCGCGCGCCGTCAGGAAGAGGATGGGCATGCGACAACGCGCCTGGACCAGTTGTTCCTGCAGTTCCAACCCGTCCATGGCAGGCATGTGCAGGTCGAGGACGATGCACCCCGTCCGGTTTTCCAGTCCGGCGGAAAGGAAACTACCCGCGCTGTCAAACGCCTCGGCCACAAACCCGTGCGCACGCAACAGCCGGGCCAGGCTCCTGCGAAGCGAGGCATCGTCATCGATCACATGGACCACACCGGATGTCGCGTTCATGCCTTCCTCCCTCCGTCCGAGGGCAAAGCCAGCGTAAACGAGGCACCCCCGTCGGCCCGGTTGCAAGCCGACAGCGTGCCGCCGTGGGCTTCGGCCAGGTAGCGGCTGACCGCCAGACCCATGCCGAGTCCATTGGATTTGGTGGTGAAGAACGGGCGGAATATCTCATTCCGTATCGGTTCGGGAATGCCCGGACCGGTATCGAGCACGGTAACCGCCGCACCGGCCGGCGTCGGCCCGGTCCGCACGACGATACGACGGTGCTCGCGCGGCTGTTCGCGCATGGCATCCATGGCGTTTACCACCAGGTTGATCAGGATCTGCTGGACCTCGACACGACCGGCCTGCACCATCAAACGCTCCGGCTCCATTTCCATGGCAACCTGCACCTGCCGCTCCAGCATTTCGCTGTTCAGCAGGATCATAACCTCCCGGACAACATCATTGAGGTCCATGGTTTCGGCCGTGATTATTTCCTTCTTCTGAACCATCGAACGCAGACGGCGAATCACCTCGCCCGCCCGCTTGTCGTCCTTGATGATGTCCTCGATGATTTCACGGATTTCCTGGGGATCCGCGCGATCACCGGCCAGCATGCGCCGTGCCGCCTGGGCGTTGCTCAGGATGGCGGTCAGCGGCTGGTTGATCTCGTGGGCAAGCGAGCCGGCCAGCTCGCCGAGGATCGAGGCGCGGGATACATGGGCGAGTTCCCGGCGCATATCGTCAGCCTGCGATTGCGCATGCTTCTTCTCGTTCATGTCGATGACCACACCCCGCATGAGCAGGGGATTGTTCTTCTCGTCAAGTTCGATGCGTCCACGCGCCGCGATCCACCGCCAGCCGTCCGCACCAGAGCGAATACGGTACTCCGCCTCATAGTCGGCGCGTTCGGCCACGGAAAACGCAATGCGATCACGAACCGCCGGCAGGTCATCCGGGTGGATCTGGGCCTCAAACTTCGGGAATGGCAACGGTTCGTCGGAGGAAAACCCGAATAGGGCCCGGGCTCCGGGAGTCGCCCACAACTCATTGCGCCTCATGTCCCAACGCCAGAACCCGAGCGTGGCCGCCTCCGCCGCCAACGCCACCTGACGTTCGCTTTCCTTCAACACCTCGGTCAAGCGTGCGCCCTGGAAGATCTGAACCCCCAATTCGCTGCCCATGGCAACAAGAAGGGCGAGGTAAGGAAAGACGAAGAAGAAGGGTGTTTGAACCATATCGACCTCGATCAACAAGGCGTAAATCCGCGAGACCAGCAGGGAGAAAACGATACCGCCACCCACCATGATCGCCCGTCGGCGCAACCCGTCGCGCCAGGCGCGGACCGAGGAATCGACAATAAACGCGATGAGGATGACCGTGCCCAGGAAGCCGATGAGGGTGACCGGACCGCTCACCAGGTGCCCGAACGTGAACTCCGCACCGCCGAAGGTTTGCACGGTCTCGATGCCTTTGGCGTACCGGATCTGCCATTCCTGCGGGACAACGAAATTGGCGACCAGGCTGATGGTGCTCATCGCCACGGAGAGGATGGGCATCCAGCGGCGTCCGCGCTCGAAGAAGAACCACGTGAATCCGGCCAGCGAGACCAGCATCAGCCACAGGGAAATCTGCGCATGAAACATCGCCGTGCGGAAGGAATCCAGGGTTTCCGCACGCAACGAGTACAATTCGATCATTCCGGTTATCCCGACCGCGACGGCACTCAGGGTAAAAAAGGTGTGCGCCCACCGCATGCGCCCGAACAGATGAAAGGCGATCTGGATATGGATCAGCGCCAGCGTGAAGCTGGCCGCAATGGCCGAAGTCCAGGAAAAGTCGATCCAGTTCATCGGGCCACCCTAGCGCATACGGATTTCCGATTCAACCAGCACCGGGAACCGCAACAGCGAACGGGAATCCAGCCCGTCAGCAGAAGGAATGACGATGCCGGAAGGGAACGGTGACCCGGACAGGATTTACCTGCCCGGCCTTCCCGCCGCAGGCAGCACGGCGCCCGGCTGGACTGGTGAATCAGGTCGGCTGGTCGCCGCGCACCATCAGCACCTTGCCGGTGCGGACGAGCTCGACCACGTCGAAGGCCTTGATCATGCGTACGAAGGCATCCACCTT
>ERZ761607.3058-NODE-3058-length-16829-cov-5.338023_pt1 | contig 16829 bp, 6 predicted proteins | sample MGYA00511164_ERZ761607 | MGnify/ENA primary metagenome ERZ761607 (study PRJEB28899, sample SAMN02445080) | bioreactor sludge metagenome | biome: EBPR sludge | place: Australia: Brisbane, Thorneside Wastewater Treatment Plant | collected 2011-06-22 ...
CTCTATGAGCTGACGCCGCTGGGCCAGGGGCTGGAAACGGCGCTGCTGGAGCTGGGCAAGTGGGGCAGCCAGTTTGTGCCGCCCAGCGCCGGTGAAGCGGATTTGCTGAACGTGGGGTCGTATGCGCTGACGCTCAAAACATTTTTCCGGCCCGAGCTGGCCCAGGGTGCGCCGGAAAGCTACGAGCTGCATGTGGACAATGAGGTGCTGCACGTACACATTGAGGACGGCGAAATTGTGGTGCACCAGGGGGCGGCGTTCCAGGCGACTGCGGCTTTTTACACAGACATTGCCACCTACCTGGGGCTGTTGACGGGGCAAATTGGGGCGGAAACGGCCGTTGCCAACCACCTCATCCAAATCGAAGGTGAACCAGGCTCACTCCAGCGCTTCCTCAACCTGTGCGGCCTGCCTGCTGCCGCCGTGCTTTAAACTTCTCAAATCATGGCGTAAGGGCGAGGCAGGTGGTGACGAGGCAATCTGCTAAACAAACGCGCTGCCACCTGCCTCGCCCCTACTTTTCACTTTTTACTTCTCACTTTTCACTCGGCATTACCCGCGTAACGCCGTTTCCATTCGTACAGCTTGTTGATCGCTTCGAGGGGGGACATGCTGTTGACGTCCAGCGCTTGCAGCTCATCCAGCAGGGGACTGGATTCGGGGAAGAGGGCCATTTGTTGGGCGGTGTTGAGGCGGCTGGGTTCAACGGCCGTTGTCGGCGCATGTTCCTCTAACTCCTGCAAAATCTCGTTGGCCCGCTTGATCACATCACGCGGCAGGCCCGCCAGCTGGCCCACGTGGATGCCGTAGCTCTGGTCCGCCCCACCAGGCACAATCTGGTGCAAAAAGATTACCTTGTCCCCTTCCTCCGCCACGGCGACGTTGTAGTTGCTCACTAGCGGCAGCAAATCGGCCAGGCCGACCAGTTCGTGGTAGTGGGTGGCAAAGAGGGTGCGCGGCTTGAGGCGGGGGTGGTTGTGCAGGTACTCCACGATGGCCCAGGCGATGGCCAGGCCGTCGTAGGTGCTGGTGCCCCGGCCAATTTCGTCGAGGATGAGCAGGGAACGGTGGGTGGCGTGGTTGAGGATTTCGGCCGTTTCCACCATTTCCACCATGAAGGTGCTGCGACCGGCGTGCAGCTCATCGTGCGCGCCGATGCGGGTGAAGATACGGTCCACCAGCCCAATTTCGGCGCTGGCGGCGGGCACAAAGCTGCCAATTTGGGCCATCAGCACAATCAGGGCAAGCTGCCTGAGGTAGGTCGACTTCCCAGACATGTTCGGGCCGGTGATGATTTGGATACGCTCTTTGTCATCCATCTGCACGTTGTTGGGCACAAAACGCTCCATTTTTAGCGTTTGCTCAACGACGGGGTGACGGCCGTTCACAATCCCGATTCGGTTGTCGTTTGTTAATACGGGGCGGACATACCCCTGCATCGCCGCCGCTTCGGCCAGGGCCGCGGCCACGTCCAGCTGGGCCAGAATATTAGCCGTTTTGAGCAGCCGCTGGGCGTACTGGGCCACCTGCTGGCACACCTCAGTAAAGACACGCCGCTCAATCTCCAAAATGCGCTCCTCGGCGTTGAGGATGAGCGTTTCGTACTCTTTCAGCTCCGGGGTGATGTAGCGCTCGGCGTTGGTCAGCGTTTGTTTGCGAATGTAATCGTCCGGCACGCGGTCGCTGTGGGTGCGGGTAACTTCGATGTAGTAGCCAAACACCTTGTTAAAGCCCACCTTCAGCGAGGCAATGCCGCTGCGCTCCCGCTCGTGTGGTTCCAAATTAGCCACCCATTTTCGGGCATGGGCCGACGAGGTCATCACCCCATCCAGCTCCGCAGAAAAGCCAGGGCGAATCACGCCCATCTTGTTCAGGTTCGATGGGGCATCCTGGGCGATGGCCTGCTCGATGACGTGGGCGGCTTCGCTGCACCGGTCGAGATTGGCGATTAGAGATTGGAGACTGGAGATTGGCGACCGCTCACCGTTTACCGATAACCGTTTACCGTTCGCCGCTACCTGCGTACCGATCTCCGGCACGGCCGTTAGCGCCACACCGATGTATTCCAAATCACGCGGGGTAGCCTTGCCGCTGAGCACGCGGTTGGTCAGCCGTTCCAGGTCGGGCAGCCCTTTAAGCGTGGCCCGCAGGTCGGCGCGGAGGAGGGCGTTGTTGAAAAAGGTATCGACCTGGTCGAGACGGCCGTTCAGCGACTCCACATCCAGCAAAGGGCGCGAAATTCGGTCGCGCAGCAGCCGTGCCCCCATCGGCGTGACCGTTTTGTTCAGCACCCGCAGCAGCGAGCCGCTGCGCTCGCCGCCCAGCGACTCGGTGAGTTCCAGGTTGCGCCGCGTGGCTGTGTCCAGGGCCATAAACCCTTCCACGCTGTACGTCGCCAGCCGCTGAATCTGGCCCACGGCTCCTTTTTGTGTCTCTTGCAGGTAATACAAAATCGCCCCGGCCACCCGTGTGGCCAATGATTTGCCCTCACAGCCAAACGCCGAAAGCGAATCGACGCCAAAGTGGCGCAGCAGGGTTTGCCGGGCATTGCCTTCCTCAAAACGCCAATCGGGTAGGCGGCTGATGGCTCTGGCGGTCCCCTCTCCCTGGTAAGCCAATTCGCTGTCCGGCAGCAGCAGTTCGGCAGGGTCCAGGCGGGCCAGCTCTTCGGTGAGGCGGCGACGGCCGTTAAACTGCGTCGTGGCAAATTCACCGGTGGTCACATCGGCGTAGGCCAGCCCCACGCGATCGCCGTCGAGGAGAACGGCCGTCAGGTAATTGTTCCGCCCCGCGTCCAGCATGCCCGGCTCGATGACCGTGCCGGCGGTGAACACGCGCACCACCTCACGCGGCATCAGCCCCTTAATCTGCGAGGCGTCGCCAATTTGCTCGCACAGGGCCACCTTGTACCCCTTGGCAATCAGCCGGGCGATGTAGCTTTCGGCAGCATGGTAGGGCACGCCAGCCATCGGCGTGCGCTGGTTTTTGCCTTGGGGGCGGCTGGTCAGCACCAGGTCCAGAACCTCGGCAGCCAATTTGGCGTCATCGTCAAAGGTCTCGTAAAAGTCACCCAGGCGAAAGAAAACAATCGCATCCTGATGCTGCGCTTTAACGTCCAGATATTGCTGACGGCTGGGGGTGACGCTGCTGTTGGCCATGCCTGCTCCTTCGGGAAAGTTGCTGGTGGTTAGTGGCTTGTAAAACTAGCAACCAGCCACTAACGACTACGCTTTTTGCAGTTGGTAAGCATAGCCAGGAAGCAGGCAAAAGGCAAAGCAAATTGTTGTAATTCAAGATGACAGGGTCATGGCGCATGGTACAATTGCGGTTTGTGCTGCGGCACCGTGTATTACTCTACGAGGACTTATTCATTGAAACGAATTTACTTTGGGATCGGCGTTGCGATCAGCGCCGTTTTTCTTTGGTGGGCCTTGCGCGGCCTCGATTTAGCGGAAGTATGGCTGGATGTGCAGTCGGCCAATTACTGGTGGCTGCTGCCCGGCGTGGCGGTTTATTTTGTGGCGGTGTGGGCGCGGACGTGGCGCTGGGATTATATGTTACGGCCGTTAAAACACATCCCCCTGCGCCAGCTGTTTCCTGTGGTGGTGATTGGCTACATGGGCAACAACATCTACCCGTTCCGCGCCGGGGAAGTGCTGCGCTCCTACGTGCTGCGCCAGCGGGAAGGTGTGCCAATGGGTGCCAGCCTGGCCACGGTCATCGTCGAGCGTGTCTTTGACGGGCTGGTGATGCTGGTTTTTGTGTTTGTCGCCCTGCCCTTCACCCCCATTCCCGGCGACGATGGCTCGATTCGTACCATTGTCATCACCGCCAGCGTCGTTTTTTTTGTGGCGATGGTTGTCTTTTTTGCCCTGGCGGCCATGCCGGAGCGCTTTTATGCCCTGGCGGAGTGGCTGGGGGACAAATTTTTACCGGAAAGGGTGAAACGGCCGCTCCTCGACTTCCTCCAACGCTTCCTCACCGGGCTGGAATCCCTGCGCAGCTTCCAAAACGTCCTCATGATTTTTTTCACCTCGGTCATCATCTGGCTGCTGGAAACGGTGAAATATTGGTTTGTCATGCATGCCTTCAACTTTGAGGTGAGCTTTTTTGCCCTGATGCTGATGAACGGCATCGTCAACCTGGCCACCACGCTGCCCTCCGCCCCCGGTTACGTGGGCACGTTCGACGGCCCCGGCATTGCCGTGCTGACGCTGTACGGCATCGAGCGCCGGGTGGCCACGGCCTACACCCTGGTGCTGCACGCGGCACTCTGGCTGCCCATCACTCTGCTGGGCGGCTACTACATGCTCAAAGAAGGGCTGGGCTGGGCCGATTTCGGCCGTGCCGTGGCCGTGGCCGAGCAGGAGGCCAGTGTATGAAAATTGCCATTGTGGGGGCCGGGCTCACCGGCCTGGCCGCCGCTTACGATCTGCTCAAGGCCGGGCATGAGGTGACGTTGTTTGAAGCCAGCGATCAGGTGGGTGGGTTAGCCACCGGCTTTCAAGATGAAAAGTGGGCATGGCCGCTGGAAAAGTTTTACCACCACCTCTTTGCTTCCGATGCGGCCATGATTGCGCTGGTGGAAGAGCTGGGTTTTCGTGACAAGCTATTTTTCCCCACGCCGCGCACTTCCATTTTATATGAAGGCAGCATTTTCCCGTTTAGCAATCCGGGCGATTGGTTTAAGTTTCCCGGCTATAACATGATCGACTTTTTGCGTTTTGGCATGGTGGGCGCGTTTATTCGCTTTACCAAGTTTTGGCGCTACCTGGAGAAGTTTACGGCCGTTGCCTGGACCCGCCGCTTTTATGGCCAGAAAATCTACGAGGTCAGCTGGAAGCCGCTGCTCATCGGCAAGTTTGGCGACGATTACGACAAGGTGAATATGGCCTGGCTGTGGGCCCGACTGCATGCGCGCAGCTTTAAGCTGGGCTATTTTGAAGGGGGTTTTCAGGCATTTATTGATCGGTTGGAAACGGCCGTTACCGACCGCGGCGGCCATATCCAGCACAACAGCCCCGTGCAAAACATCACCCCCACCAGCTCCAACCAGCTTAGCCTGGCCATTCAGGGCCAGGAGCAAACGTTTGATGCGTGTTTAGTGACCACATCCCCCGCCTTGCTCAGCAAAATGGCCCCCAGCCTGCCGCAAAATTACCTGGGCCAACTGCTCCAGCTCAAGAGCATGGGGGCGGTGGTGCTGACGTTGGCTTTAAAACGGCCGCTTATGGCCGACAGCCACACCTACTGGCTCAACATCCCGGCCAGCAGCACCGACAAGACGCAAAACGAGCTGCCTTTCCTGGCCCTGGTGGAACACACCAACTACATCGACCGCCAGCATTACGGCGGCGATCATATCATCTACTGCGGCGATTATGTCAACCCAGATCATCCCTACATGACGATGAGTCAGGCAGATTTACTATCGCTTTTTACCGGGGCACTGACCAAAATTAACCCAGATTTCAAACCAGAGTGGGTGCGCCAAAGCTGGTTGTTCCGCGCCAGCTATGCCCAACCGGTGCCCTTTGTGAACCATTCCCAAAACATTCCCGCGATCCAGACGCCCATCCCTGGCCTTTATTTTGCCAGCATGAGCCAGGTCTACCCGTGGGATCGGGGGACCAACTTTGCTGTGGAAATCGGCCGTCGCGCCGCCGCCCTCATCAGCGAAGGGTAATTGCCTCCTGAAAGTACAAATGTAAGAGTGTTTCGCTACTGTCAACTGTGTTATGTTTGGAGCCGATTTGGGCCTGTTCTGCCAAGCAGAAAGGGGCTGCAATAAAGATCAAGGAAAGGGTCACTTTTCATGAAGGTATCGGCAAATTTGCCCCGATTTTTGTATAGTCTCTGCAAATTTCAGCCTCCATTTTAAAATCAAAAACCTCAAAGTTTTACACCAAAACCCGACAACTCCCACGTCTCAACCTCTCATCGGTAAAACTTTGAAAATCTCTCAATCCATTTCGAGATGAGCACTTTGAAGGAGTATTTGTTATGAAAATTATTGTTGTTGGCACCGGTTTTGTGGGGCTGCCCCATGCGGCCGTATTGTCAGAAGCGGGTCACGAGGTATATGCCTACGATATCGACCCCAAAAAGATCGCCGCTTACCAGAGCGGCGAAGCCGCCCAAATTGAGCGGGTTGTCAACGAGCCAGGCCTGGCCGCCACCATTGCCGAAACCAAGGACCACTACTTGTTCTTCACCTCAGACATCAGCAACCTGTGTGAAGACACCGACGTTTTTTTCATGTGCATCAACACGCCGCCCAACCGCGATGGTTCCACCGACCTGACCTACTACCTCAAGGCCGCCCATGACATCGCGGGCTTTCTGGCCAAGCGCAAAAATCCAAACCGGGTGGTGTTGGTCAACAAAAGCACGGTGCCTGTGGGCACGGCCCGCCTGATGGAGCGCATCATGCACGAGCACGGCGTGCAGAACTTTGGCGTCGCGTCCAACCCGGAATTCCTGGCCCAGGGCAACGCCATCGACGGCTCTCGCCGCCCCGACCGGGTGGTAGTAGGTGCCGACACCGAAGAAGATTACAAGATTCTGCGCCGCGTTTATTCCCAATTTGTGAACCACGTACGCATCAAGTATGTAGAAACTACGCCGGAAACGGCCGAAGCCATCAAATACATGGGCAATACCCTGCTGCTCACCTACATCTCCTTCTGGAATGGCGTGGGGGCCCGCGTGGGTGAAGCCCTGCCCAACGTGCGCATGGAAGATTTGAAGATCGGCGTTACGGCCGATACGCGCATCAGCACCTGGGGTTCCTACGTGAGCAACGGCGCGGGCGGCAGCTGTTTTGGCAAAGACATTCAGTCGCTCATCTACCAGCTGAACCAGGCTGGCTGCTCCACCGATCTGCTGCAGGCCGTGTACAACATCAACGAGTACCAGAAAACGTACCTCATCGACCGGGCCATCCACGAAGCCAATTTCAACTTCAACCAAAAAACGGTCGCCATTTTGGGTCTGGCCTTCAAGAAGCGCACCAACGACATGCGTGATTCCGCCGCCCTGAAAGCGGTTGAATCGCTGCTGAGCAAAGGTGTAAAGTCGATCCGCGCCTACGACCCGCTGGCGATGGAAGCGGCACAGCAACATTGGTTTAACCCGGACAAAAATTACCTGTTTGAGCGCATCAGCTATCACGACACGGTACAGGAAGCGCTGGAAGGGAGCGATGCCGTCTACATTTCGACCGACTGGGAAGAGTTCCGCGGCCTGTCGCGCACCATCGAAAAGGCGGTTGATCCGCCTTACCTGGTCATCGACGGCCGTCGCATGATTCCCGATTACCAGAGCCTGGTGGACAAGGGGTATCAATACCTGGCGGTTGGTGGCGCACTGCTGGAGCCTGAGGTGGAAACGGCCATGCCTTCCGCCAATGGCCTGGTCACCGAACCGGCAAAACAGGCGTAATCTACCAGCACCAGCTAAGACAAAACAAAACCCCGATGAGCCTGAGGTTCATCGGGGTTTTATTTTGTCTTTGGTTCGTTCCTTTTTGACGTGGCGAGATTGGGCCAATCTCGGAGATTGGCCCAATCTTTGCCAGAGCAGGACTTACAGCCATTCCATAATTGGAATGGCTGGTTTGCGTAACGGCCGTTTGCGATTTCCTCATTTAGTGTCATAATACCCATATTGTTCCAACTGTAGTTCCTGAATCCGAACGGGTCCTATCGCCCCGTGTGTCTGCCAATACTCGGGGTCTTAGTTCCCACTAGACAAGTTCGACTTTGCGTTTACCAGTCGCCAAGGCATTTTTAGAAGCCTTTTCAATCCGAAAATGCCTCAAGCGAATTCCAAAATAGATCGAATTTTCATCCGATTATTTCAGGGAATTTGCCAAAGCCGTCAGATAGCAGTTCCGTCATGGCTCAAAATAAACGTCCTTTCAACTATTGGTCACCCTTCCAGGCAATTCGTGATTTGTTTGGCGCGCCAGAAGCCAAACCCGACGATTTCGATCGTTCGGAATATCTCAAAGACCTGTACTTCCAGCACCGCAACTTTGATGTCAAAGGCATTGCGGCGCCGGGTGAGGCCACGCTAAACCTGGCCCACGTTTTTGTCGACGTGGGGCTGGCCCCCACGCAGCAAACGGTTTCGGCCAATCCCATCCCGGCCTTGCGCAAAGCCGGGCCGGAAGAACGGCATTCGATCTGGCGCTTTTTGCTGCGCCAGGAGGAGTACCCGCCCAACCTGGTACTGCTCGGCGCGCCGGGCACGGGCAAAACAACCCTGCTCAAACACATCACCCTGACGCTCACCACACCCACCCAGGACGCACCCCGGCTGGCCAAAACGCCGATCTTTTTGTACTCGCGTGATGTGGCCCATCATGTGGGCCAAAATCCGCACTACAGCCTGCTTCAGGCGCTGCACGCCTTGTTCCGGAGCCGCCAGATCACCGTACCGCTGAATTGGCTGGGGCATGATTTAAACAACGGCCGTTGCCTCATCATGCTCGATGGATTAGACGAAGTAGCCGACCCCACGCTGCGCCAGCAGGTGGTCAGCTGGGTACAGCGCCAGATGCGGCTGCACCCCACCAATCAGTTTGTCGTTACCTCACGGCCGTTTGGCTACGCCAGCAACCCCCTGCCCGATGCCCTGCTGCTGGAAGTCAAACCGTTTACCCTGGAACAGGTGCGCCAGTTTGTCACCGGCTGGTATGCCGCCAACGAGGTCAAAACCCAGGGGCGCGACGATGAAGGCGTGCGCCGTGATGCCACCGGACGCGCCACCGACCTGCTGCGCCGTCTGCGCCAGACACCTGCCCTGCTTGAAATGGGCGTCAACCCCCTGCTGCTGACAATGATTGCTACCGTTCACCGTTACCGCAACACCTTGCCCGACCAGCGGGTGGCGCTCTACCACGAAATTTCCGACGTTTTCCTGGGCAAGCGACACGAAGCGCGTGGCATTACCTACGAGCTGTCGCCCTCGCAAAAAAAGCGTGTGCTGCAAAACCTGGCCTTTGAAATGATGCGGCGCAACCTGCGCAACATCACCCGCGCCGACGCCGCCGACATCGTTGATCCGGCCATCAAACGAGTGCACCCACAAACCTCCAGCGAGCAGTTCCTGCAAATGATCGCCGAGACCAGCGGCTTGCTCATCGAGCACACGGCCGGGGTGTACAGCTTTGCCCACCAGACGTTCCAGGAGTATTTAACGGCCGTTCACCTCAAAGATCAGCGGCTGGAAAAGGTGCTGCTGGACCACGTCGATGATCCCTGGTGGCACGAAACGATTCGCCTCTACGCCGCCCAAACAAACGCCACCAACATCATCCGCGCCTGCGTCATGCGCGAAACCGCTTCCATCCCCGCCCTCACCCTGGCCGTCGAATGCATCGAGGAAGCGCTGGAAGTGGAAGATGACTTCCGCAAGATTCCCGCCGAGTTGGTGCACAGCCTGGAAAATGACAACCCAGAAATCCGCCGCATTGGCGCGGAGGTGCTGCTCCAACTGCGCATTCGCCGCCTGGTGCGCCTGGATGAAAGCACCTACGCCGACAGCTCGCTGGTGACCCAGGCCGAATACCAGCTTTTCCTGGATGAGCTGCGGGCCCAGGGCAGCTATCGTCAGCCGGATCATTGGCCGGAGATGCAGTTTGCCAGCGGTGCAGGGCAGCTGCCTGCCGCCGGGGTACGGCCGTCTGACGCCCAGGCATTTTGTAACTGGCTCACCGAACGTGAAATTGGCCCCTGGCGCTTCCGCCTGCCCACCGCCCAGGAAACCACGCGCCATCCCCTCAATGCGCCCTCCACAGCCCCCAACGACGCCACCACGGGCTATTGGTATTTTAAGGACGGCCGTTTTGAGCTGACCCCCGCCCCACAACTGGCTGAAGATGTCATCCTGATCCAGTCGCTCCAGTGGCAGATTGAGCACAAGCTGCTGGATGACTGGCTCATCGTACCCGAGCTGGACACCAACCACCCCGCCAGCGAGCGGCTGCGCCAGATCGTGCTGGAGCGAGCCAAACGGCGCGCCTACTCGCTGCTGGACCTGGATCGGCGGCTGCCGTTTAGTGCCGATGATGGGGCGGAAATCGGCCGTTTCTTTAGCCTGGTGCAGGATCGCACAGCGCAAGGGCTGGCCACCGAAATGGAACACGCCCTGCTGAACACCAAAGCCCATGTGGACAACCCCACCCGCTCCGCCCGGCAGCGGCCCCTGTTGGAAGAAATTATCAACCTGGCCAATCAGCTGACCATTTCTTTGGAAAGCCTGCCTTTTGCCGAAGAATTTTCTGGCACCATGCAGCAGCTTATGAACGCTCTGGCCCGCGCCAGGGAGCAGCTGGACCCCACGCAGCACAACCTCCAATCTGAGTTTTTGTCTCACCGCGAGCTGGTGCGCCACCTGAGCCTGGCCCTGCATGCGGGCCAGACGCTGCTGAATGATCTGAAACACAAACGCAGCTACGCCCGCGACCGGCTGCGCATCCAGGCGCTGCACCACAGCCTGACGCTGCTGCAAAACCATTCGGGCAAGGGCAAAAGCGCCGCCAACCGGCGCCAGGTGCTGGAACTACTGCAAATTCTGGTGGATTTGTACGTGGATATGGCCATATTAGACGGCCGTTCCCCCAAACTAAATCGCATTCCGGCCCTGGAAGGCATCCGCATTGTGCGCGAGACGGTGGCGTGACCAACGGCCGTTTGTCATTTCTGTAAGCTGGCAACCATTTTTCTATCACATTTTTGTCAGGTTACTGGCCCAGCAGGACCCTAAAATAGACTCACGGCAAGTTGGTTATGATCCTGGCTGGAGAACGTACCTTCCTTCGCTGTAACAGTTCGTCCTTGATCCTTTTTGAAGAAGTTGTGGCTCAATGAGTCACTTTAGCAAGACGCCGAGTCCTACCGTTTGGCATTGATGCATTCCCTGCTGCGCCGTAGGGGAGTACAAAAGAATGAGTTTACACTACCCCAATCACCAGATTTCCCATCTGCCTGTTTATAAAGAAGGATGTTTGCACGCCATTTTTCAGGCCGTGCAGTCAGGTCGATGTGTCCGCGTGTTGGGGCCGCGCTCGCGCTCCAAAAGTGCCCTGATGCTGGGAGCGGCGCAGCTGGTGCAGGAACACGGTATGCACAATGTGCAGTACCTGAGCATCAACAATTTGCCCCACGTGCGGGAAGCCAGCTTCATGGTCAAGCTATCGACCGATTTGCTGCTGCTGAGCGAGGTAGACGTGTACGCCGCGCTGTTTGGCTGGCTGCAGCGCGAGCTTTTCCCGATGGACACCCCCACCGATCCCGAACTGATGCAAACATCGCGGGAGTTCCGCGAAGGCATGATGATGCTGATACGGCGGCTGGACAAGCCGCTGGTGCTGTTTATCGATAATTTAAATGCCGCACCGCCAAACGTCGTTTTAGCGCTGCTCAACACGCTGGCCGATTTATACACGGCCGTTTCCCACCACAGCAGCCCAAAATTTTTAGCCGTTATCGGCGGGGTGCTGGATTTAGAGGCAAACGGCCGTGTTGCCCCCACCCGCTTCTTGCCCATCTCCAACCTGGTCTGGATTCACGATCTGGATACCGAAGAGCAGATGGCCTACACCCTGGCCGCCTGTCAACGGGCCGAGGTGACGGCCTCCCCCCTGGCCCTGAAAACGCTGCTGCGCCAGACCGGGGGCGACCTGGTCCTGCTGGAACACATTTTGGGCCTGTGCCTCAAACAAATGGGGCGGCGCGGCCAGACCGAACTCCCCCCGCCACGAATCGCCGACGCCGTGGACACCTTCTTAAACAATCCCCTCAATTCCAAAATCGAAGAAATTTTGCGCCATGTGGAAAGCGACACCCATTTGCTGCACTCTACCCTGACGATGCTGGAGCAAGGCTCCATCCACATCAGCCAGGTGTCGCTGCCCGTAGACGTTTTCCCCAACCTGTTGGATTTAAGCGGCATTTTTGAGCGAGAAGGTGACCAATACCGCCTGAAGAACGAAATTTGGGGCCAGCTGCTGCAAAAATATCTAGACCCGGCGCGCGTGGGTGGTTTTTATGCCGTCAACGGCCGTTGGCGACATGCCTTTGAATATTTGGGTCGGGCCCTCAACGAAGGGGATAACCAGGTACGGCCGTCTTTGTTTACGGCCGTTCTCAACGCCATGCACGCCAGCGACAACGCCATCGGCGCGTTTGGCACCCTGGCCCAGGGGCTGTCGGCCGCCTTCCCCGACAGCGATTTGCGCCTCTACACCTGGCAGGAAAGCCAGCTCGACTGCTTCTACCCCGACGGAGCCGAAATGGCCGAAGAAGACCGGCTGCATAATCCACACGGCCCTGAAATGCAGGCCCTGCACGGCGCGGATTACACCGTCGTGCCCGTCGAAGAGGACATGCGCCTGCTCATCCCGCTGCGCACCGAGCTTAAACCGGGCGAACCGCTGGGGCTGGTCTCGTTAGGCAAACTGGTGGCCCCCAATTCCCCCTACCAGCGGCGCGACGAGGTGACGCAGCTGGTCAGCTTTTTGCAGCAGGCCGCTCGCGTCATTGAGGAGCGGGCTCACTATGCCAGCCTGCTCTACGCCGCCGAAACGCGTGTCACCAAGCTCAACCGACTCAACACGATGTTGACCCAAATGCTGCATCACCGGGAATGGTCTGAGGCACGAATTTTGCAGCTGGCACTCACCGGCATTACCTCACCCTACGGCCTGGACTTCAACCGCGCGGTGCTGTTCCTGCTCAACGAAAACGAACAGTGCCTGACGGTGCCCTTTGCCGTGGGCCAGCTGACGCAGCAAAACGCTGAAACCGAACGGCAAATGTGGCTGCAACATCCACCAGAGATGCTGTTTGTGGAAACGGCCGTTACCCATCCCGCCACCTCCCCCGTGCGCAGCGCCCTCAAACGGCTGCGCCTGCCGCTTTACGCCCCCGCCCCAGACCTGGTGCTGCACCAGCTCAAACAGGGCGAAGCGCTGTTCAGCAGCAGCCTGCTGCCGCGCCAGGGGCTTCCGCCAGAACTGACCCAGGCCATCGACACCCCCGCCGAATTTGCCCTGGCACCGCTGGCCTCTGGCGAGCACACCTTTGGTTTGCTCTACGTTGATAATAAATTTTCCCCCGAACCCATCTCCCAGGAGCAGTTTGAGCTGCTGCAGACGTTTGTGAACCAGGTGGCCCTGGTGCTGGAAAACGCCCGCGCCCTGGTGGTAGAGCGGCAGCGCACCACGAATTGGCGGCAGCTGCTGGAAATTGAAAAGACGTTAAACAACAAGGTCACCCAATCGGTAGCGGAGCTGCTCGAAACGGTGGTGCAGTCGGCCAAAGAGCTGTTCCAGGCAGACAGCGTGGTGGTCTATCCACTCCAGCCAGCCCAGGGCAGCCAGTCGTACCGCTATGAACCGAAGGAGGTGACGGCCGTTGGCACCCAAACGGCCGTTTGCCCCACCGACAAGCCGCGCCCAACCAAAGGGCTGGCCGCCACCATTTTGCAGCAGGGTCAGATCACGGTGGCCGATGTGACAACGGCCGTTGCCCCCAAACTGCGCCTAGCTATCGAGACCAGCACCTTTTTGCCCCGCGAAGGTATTCGCGCCTTCACCGGCATTCGCCTTGGCTCGGCCGTCGCCCCGGTGGGTCTGCTTTACCTCAACTGGCTGCACCCACACCAGCTCACGGACGAACAAAAAACTGTGCTGGAGGTCTTTGCCAACTTTGTCGCCATCGCCCTACCCGGCGCGCGCACATACCAGCAGGTGCAATACAACCTGGACCGGCGCACCTTGGAAATGAAGGGACTGGATCAGCTTTTTGCCAGCGGCGCTTACTTCCGTTCCGACGAGGCCGTGGAAAACGGTATTTTGCTGGCACTGCGGGCCGCTCAGGGCTACACCAATGCGCCACGAGTTCTCTTGGTTCGCGATGAACCAAAAGGGGCCTGGGGCATTTACCAGCTGTCAGGCTCCGGCAAAATCCTCTCGCAGCAGATCGACACGCTGCCCGGTGGGCTGATTGCCCAGGCGTACACGCACGGCACAACGCAGGTCATTGCCAACGCGGGCCGCCCAGAGACGGGCCAGTTTCGCACCCGCTTTTTCCCTGAGTCCCGCAGCGCCCTGGCGGTTCCCGTGAAGGTGGCCAGCAACACCCTGGCCGTGCTTTACCTGGAAAGCCCGGAGCGTGAAGGGCTAAAAGAACACCGTCGGTTCCTGGAAAAATTGGCCGGTCGCCTGGCGGTGAACCTGGAAGAGGCGGATCGCAGCCGGACGATGCGCGAACTGCGCGATCTGTCGCAACGGCTGGCCGACGAGGCCAACCTGGCCAACCTGCTGGCGGCCATCATCACCCAGGCGCAGAATGCGCTGCAAGCGGTGGACGCGATTGCCCTGTATTACCAGGACCCGGAAACGATGCGCTACATTGCGACCTCGGTTTCCAGCAGCCAGCCGCAGGCAACGGCCGTTCCGCTTCCCGGCAAACCCAACCAGATTGTCATGTCGGCCTGGGACCTGCCCGGTGGCAAATTTATCTCCAACATCGAAAAGACACCGCAGCTGCGTCAGGCCTTTCTGGCGACCAACCGGTATGTGGCAACGGCCGTACTGCCCCTGGAAGTCGGCCAAAATCGTGTGGGCTGCATGTTTTTTGGCTACAAATTCCAGAATCCATTCAGCGAAGGGGATCGCGGCACGCTGGAGCTGTTTGCCCAAATGGCCGCCCTGGCCATTTTGCGAGCACGCCTGCACACCGAAGCGGAACAGCGCCAGCAGCGGCTGGACACCGTGTCTCACATCACCCCCATCATCAGCGCCAGCGTGGAAATTGACCCCATCTTCCGCAACCTGATTCAAGAGATTTTGGCCGCCTTCCCCAAGGCCAACAACGCCTGCATCGTGGAGCATTTGCCGGACAAAAACGAAGTGGCCGTTACCAGCAATACCCAGCAGTTTTACCGGATCGATGTGCCCCTGCTGGAGCATGAAACGTTCCGCACCCGGCTGGACAAGCGGCGCGGCGTTGCCGGGCGCGTGCTGGCCACGGGCAAACCAAGCCTGGTGGATGACGTAAGCCGGGACCTCGACTACATCCCGGCGGTGACCACGACCCAATCACAAATTGGCATTCCCATCATGATTGACGATGTGGTGACCTATGTACTGCTTGTCGAAAGCGACGAGCTGGCTGCCTTTACCATTGAAGACCAGGAGCTGTTGGTGACGCTGGCCAAACACGTGGCGCTGGCCGTGAAAAATGCGCGGCAGTTTAAGCACGCCCGTGCCCTGGAGCTCACCCGGCGGACGGCGATGATGGCGACGGGTCTGGTGCACGACATCAACAACGCCGTGGCCGCCTTCCCCGACCTGGTTGATGAAATTGCCTACAAGTACGCGAATAAACGGGACATCTCGGCCCCGCTGGCCAATCTGCAAAAAAGCGCCATGATTACCGACAAAATAAGCGGCCGTTTGAAAGATTTTGTCTTCACGGGTGCGTACAAGCCGGAGCTGAACGAAGTAAGCACCCTGGTTCAGGACGCCATTGATCAGAGCAAGCCACAAAAGCCACCGCATGTAACCATCGTCAAGGAAATTGCCCCCAATCTGCCCAAAGTTCAGGCCGACAGCTTGTGGATCGAGCTGCTGCTGAAAAATCTGTTGGTGAATGCCTTTACGGCCGTTCCGACCGATCGCGAAGGGTTGGTGACGGTAACGGCCGTTGCCGATGACCACCACGTTCACTTACACGTGCAGGACAACGGCATAGGCATTGCCAAAGAGCTGCACGAAACCGTCTTTAATTTTGGCACTTCCACAAAAAGTGACGCCGACCACAAGATGCACGGCGTGGGGCTTTTCCACTGCCAACTCATAGCCCAAGTTCACCATGGCACGCTCCACCTAGACAGCGAACCCGGCCAAGGCACCACCTTTACCCTCAGCCTGCCGCTGCATACCAGCAAGGAGCCTGCTGCACAGGAGGGATTGGTCAATGCCTGAACCCATGATAACAACGCATCAATTTCGAATCTTGTTGGTGGAAGATGACGAGAGGTCATACGATCCAATGGCGCGTTGGCTAAAAGAAGATGGCAACGTCGTTCGCCTGGCCACCTCCTATCGCGAAGCCAAATCTGCCCTGGAAACCGACCATTTTCACCTGGCAATCATAGATATTAAGCTGGTGGATGAAGACCCTGAAAATACCGAAGGTCTACAACTTCTGGAGGATATTGAGAGGCTTCAACTGCGCGAGATTATGCCCGCCATTATCTTAACTGCACACCAACAATATGCACTCAAGGCCTGGGACCTCAAGGCGGACAAGTTAATTATCAAGGAATCAGGCTACCTTAAAGCTTTGCTCACCACCGTAAATGAACTGAAAGCCAACAAAATCAAAATCAACTTTGATTTGGAATATGTCAGTGATTCGCTGAACGTATTGGAAGATGTGGCGGAGGATGTGAACTGGTCGATGGCGGAACGGCCGTCTACCAAACTGTTGGCCCCGCAGGTACGAGATTTATTTGGCAAGCTGTTTGTGGATGCCCGCAGCTTGTTTGTCAGCAAGCTTAAACCAGGGCTGACGGGCGCAGCCGTGGTGCGCATCCAACCCACCTGGAACGGCGGCCTGGGGCGCTCCTACGTGGCCAAGGTGGGGCGTAAAGACAAGGTAGAAACGGAACAGCGCCACTACGAAGCCAACGTTAAACATTTTCTGACGGCCAATGCCGTCACCCAGGCCGACGTGCACTACTCGCGCCACCTGGGCACCCTGCTCTACACTTTCGCCGAAAATCAAGGCGTGGCCCTTAAAGAGTTCGAT
>ERZ761607.3059-NODE-3059-length-16819-cov-5.946970_pt1 | contig 16819 bp, 14 predicted proteins | sample MGYA00511164_ERZ761607 | MGnify/ENA primary metagenome ERZ761607 (study PRJEB28899, sample SAMN02445080) | bioreactor sludge metagenome | biome: EBPR sludge | place: Australia: Brisbane, Thorneside Wastewater Treatment Plant | collected 2011-06-22 ...
TTCTTCTCCGCCTTCGTCTTCGCCCTGGTCTTCAAGCGCGGGCTGGTCTTTTGCCCCGCAGTCGCAGGCCCCGCCCTCATGTTTGGCACAGCCCGCCTCGGCCTTTTTCTTCAGCGCTTCGAGCTCTTCCATCGGTTCAAGCTCGTGGCGGAACACTTCGTACATATCATCTTCCACCTGCACCAATACCGAGTCACGCAAAACGCGCACATCGCGGACTCGCCCTTCGCCATGCGGCGTGCCCACGCGCTTACCCACTTTGGGCAATGTTTTGCGGGCTTCCACGTACTGTTCATACTCATAAACCAGGCAGCAGCGTAAACGGCCGCACATCCCCGTAATCTCTTGTGGACTCAACGAAATGCCCTGCGCCTTGGCCATGCGAATGGAAATGGGGCTGAATTCGGTCAAAAAGGTAGAGCAGCAGCGCGGCGCGCCACAGGCACCATAACCACCCATAATTTTGGCCACATCGCGCGGGCCAATCAGGCGCATCTCAATTTTGGTACGAAAATGTTTACCCAACGCATTCTGCAACGGATTAATGTCCAGCTTTTTATTCTCCGTAGTGTAATGAACGGTCAGCCAGGAGCCATCAAAACTGTACTCTGCCTTCACAAACTTGGCATCGCGGATGTTGAACGAAGCCGCCTTTTCACGGCAGCTGATCAACGCGTCCAGTTCTTTAGTCTCCCACACCTGCTTCATCACCATGTCGCGTGGATTGGCCTTGCGCTCAATGGCCCGCATGCCACGCTGACGCTGTGCCTCTTCCTGGGCGATAAAGCTGATCACCTGCCCCAGCTGGCGGCCTCGCTTTGTTTCCACAATGACGTAATCGCCCGGCTCCACATCGTCATGGTTGCGGCCTAGCTTGAAATAATAGAGCTTACCCAGCTTCTGAAATCGCACCCCTACAACCGAGGTGCGCTCTGCGGCTACAATTGCCATAAATTAACTCCATTCAAGAGGTTCTAAACGCTACTGGCATCACCAGAAAGTGAGTCGCAACAAGAGAACCTGGATTAAGAAATAACGGTACCAGTATAAGCTACACCTGCCAGATGTAACTTTTTTGCTCAGATAAGATTTACTTATGTTATCATAACCTGACCACTTTTTACCAATATCTTAACAAAAAGGCCAGCCCCGCTTACCCTGGGGCGCGGCGCTGGCCTCACTTTTTAGCAAAAAGGGCTGGCGTTATCCCACCAGCTCAATCGGAATGAAGTTGTTGGACTTTTGTAGGGCCAACACGCTCACACGTGCCGCCACTTTTTGGGCGATTTCCTGGATGGCGTTTGCGGCTGGCGAACCGGGGAAAGCCACCACGATGGGCTGGCCATTGTCGCCGCCCATGCGGACATTGGCATCCATCGGCACGCTGCCCAAATAGTCCGACTGGTAATCGGCGGCCAATTTAGCCCCGGCCCCGGTGCCAAAAAATTCCCCGCTCATGTTTTCCACGACACCGAGAATCGGCACTTCGAGCTTCTCAAACATCTTCAAGCCACGCAGCGCATCGGCGGCGGCCACCTGCATGGGCTGGGTCACCACGACGGTACCGGAAAGCGGCAGCACCTGGGCCAGCGTCAGCTGCGCGTCGCTGGTGCCGGGCGGCAGATCGATGATGAGGTAATCGAGTTCACCCCACTCGACATCGGAAAGCAGCTGGGAGATGGCGCTGTGCAGCATAGGACCACGCCAGATGAGCGGCTGATCGGGCTGCACCAGGAAGGCCATCGAGATAAATTTGACGCCATAGTTTTCGGCAGGCACCATTTTGCGGTTACGCGGCGGCGGCATTTGGGCCACGCCCATCATCATCGGCACGTTGGGGCCTAAAATGTCGGCATCTAGCAGCCCAACGCTGGCACCGGTTTGGGCCAGGGCAATTGCCAGGTTCACGGCGATGGTGGACTTACCAACGCCACCTTTACCGCTGGAAACGGCAATGGTGTTGCGGAACGATTGACCCAGCTGGTCTTTAATCCGCCGGTCGGCCGGTACATTGGCATCCCAACCGATGGTGATTTTGCCAATTCCAGGCACACTGGCCAGGGCAGCACGGCTGTCTGCTTCCATTTTGCCCTTGAGGGGACAGGCTGGGGTGGTAAGCATAATCGTAAAGCTCACATCGCTGCCTTCAATTTTTAGATTGCGGATCATGTTCAGGGATACGAGGTCCCGATGCAGTTCCGGTTCGATGACAGTGGCCAGGGCGGCCATAACGGCCGTTTCCGTCACCCCACCCTCTTTATTTCGTTTAAACATGGTTGCTCCTTAAACAGAGATTGCGTACCTCACCCGGGGATGAAATACGCAATGCTCATAAAAGTCTTCAAATGATGCGGCGCGCAGAAATTAGTAGTATTCCCCGCGGTAGAACAGCTGCTTGGTGTGATCTTCGGACAGTTTGGGAGCATCGGCCGGATCGGCATCTCTGCCGTGTTCTTTCTTCCACGCCTTCAGCTCTTCCACGTGGTCACGAATGGCAGCTTCGGCCGCTGCCTTTTGCGGGGCAATCTCACGCCAGTAGCTTAGCGGCTTGCTCAGCCGTTCTTTATCATGGATGTGGGCCGTGGTGCGATCGTAGCTGGCCAGCTCGTAATCGTGATCCAGCTTAATGGCATCAAACGGGCAGAATTCCATGCAAAAACCACAGTTCATGCAGATGTCAATGTCGATGTAAAACTCATTCGGTTCGGGCTTGGGACGGCCGTTTGGCTGCACCCCACGCTCAATCCAGATACACTGCGGCGGGCACACCTTGGCACAAATACCACACGAGGGACACCAATCCTTGCCCCACTTCTGCCCTGGCGGCGGATCGTCCGTCACCAAAAACGGCACAAAGCGGAAACGTTCCGGCACTGGCAGCTTTTCTTCCGGGTAGAAAACGGTTTTGACACCCTTACCCTTCAAGCCCTGCCGCACCTTCAGTGCTTCATCGTTGTAATAACGGCCGCCACGGGCTGCCCAAAAAATATCGTCCAGGTAGGAATCTACGAAATGTTTCATCGTGATAGCCATACCTTTCAAAATGCCAAGTCCGTACATAGCTTCTCCTCAGCAACGTTTCGTAAGCGACCCGCAATCAGTTACCTGATTAAGTGGCCACTTACGTCAAGCCGTCCGCACAATTCCGCAGCGCGTGGGTGCGCCCTTTGTTGGCGGACGGCCGTTTAGCGGTCAACTTCGCCCAAAACAATATCAATGCTGCCTAAAATAGCAACAACATCGGCCACTTTGTGCCCTTCACACATCTTGCCCAGCGGGGTCAGATTGATGAAAGATGGGGCGCGCACGTGGTAGCGGTCTGGGTTCGATTCACGGCGGCGGGTGGTGACATAATACCCCAGCTCACCTTTGGGATTTTCGACACGGCCGTATGACTCACCCGCATTAGGCATGCGAATGGCATATTGTGGCTTGCCGGAAATAATCGGCGCACCCTTGGTCGCCTTGATGTGCGGCAGCACCTGCTCCAAAATACGCAAACTCTGCCGCATTTCATCCATACGAATGAGATACCGATCGTAAATATCCCCATTAAAGCGCACCGGAATATCAAAGTCGAGATGCGCATAGTAGGAATAAGGTTCCGCCCGGCGCACGTCGTACTGCACACCGCTGGCACGCATTACCGGACCTGCCGTGCTGTAAGCAATCGCATCTTCCCGCGACAAAATCCCCACGCCAATGCTGCGGGCGCGCACAATTTCGTTGTTGGTCATCAGCCCATCACCCTGGTCCAAAACGGCCGGGATGTGCTCATAAATCAGCTCTTCCAGGAAGCTAATCGTTTCCTGTTCGCGCACGTAGTCGGGCAAATCGTAAGCCACGCCGCCAAAACGCATGTAGTTGCACATCATGCGGGAACCAGCAGCGGCTTCAAAGAAGTCCAAAATAAGCTCGCGTTCCAGGTAGAAGTAGAGCATCGGCGTTTGCAGCGCACCCAAATCGTTGAGCAAAAAGCCCAAAGCCCACAAATGGTTACAAATCCGGGTCAGCTCCACCATTAAAATGCGGATCCACTCGGCCCGCTCCGGGACATCCTGACCCAGCAGCTTTTCCACGGTCAGCACATAGCCGTGGTTGTTGCCCATCGAGCTCAGGTAATCCAGGCGGTCGGTGTAGGGAATGTTTTGAATGAAGGTATTGCGCTCGCCAATTTTCTCGTGGTTGCGGTGCAGGTAGCCCATCACCGGCTTCAGGTCGAGTACCGTTTCGCCATCCAGCGTAACCACCATGCGGAACACGCCGTGGGTTGAGGGATGCTGCGGACCCATATTGACGGTGATTTTGTCGGTTTTCAAGCCAGACTGCTGGTCACGGCTGTAGGTGATGCCGGTGTACATTTCGGTTTCGACATCATACTCATCACCGGTGGGCAGCCAGCCAGCGGGATACTGTACATTTTTGCCGTAAGGTGTCTTTTCCTCAGCGCGGAACACTTCACCCCCAGGCCAACGGCTGCCAAACGGCTTGTGCTCTTCCTCGAAGAACACCTCGCGCCAATCTTTGCGCAGCGGGTGCCCGGCAAAACCATCCCAGGTGAGAATGCGGCGCAGGTCATGGTGGCCATCGAAGTGAATGCCGAGCAAATCCCACGCTTCCCGCTCCTGGAAGTCAGCGCCAGGCCAGATGGGCGTGAGGGACGGCACGACGGGATTGTCGCGGTCTACCTGCACATGCAGCACCAGGGCGCTGCCACCCTGATCGATGCTGTAGGTGTGGTACACCACCTCCATTTTGTTGTCGGTGATTTGGTCCACCCCGGTGACGCTGCTGAGGTAGTTAAAGCCAATGTCGTCGCGCAGCGCGGTGGCCACTTCAACCAATTTTTCCGGGGTGACCATTAAACCCGAATAGCCATCACGCGTATCATCGCTGACGGCATCGGGAAAGCGTTCTTTCAGCAGGGCGGCGGCACGTTCAACCGGGTTTTGGTTAACGGCCGTTCCATCTTCCTGGGGCATATCATCAAGAATCATATCGCTCATGAGTGATCCTTCTTCGTGTGTGGGGCGCGGTTAAGCGGCAGGTTCGGCTTCAGCCTGGGTACGGGCAGCTTCCGCCTTGATGAGGTTCAGCTGGCGCAGATCAACCAGATCCGGGCCAAGAACGGGCACGGGGACCAGCCCCGTGGTGGGATCATCTTTGCGGTACCAGGGCACTGTGGCAATCGACTGCTGGTCGATTTTTTCCTGCAGGGCAATTAAACCGTTAATAAGCGCCTGCGGGGTAGGCGGACAGCCAGGTACATACACGTCTACAGGGATAAATTTATCAATGCCATCAACGACGTTGTACCCTTCTTTGAACGGACCACCACCAGAGGCACAGGCACCCATGCTCAGCACGTAGCGCGGTTCGGGCATCTGGTTGTACAGGCGCACGATGGTCGGCACCATCTTCTTGGTTACCGTGCCAGAGACAATCATCAGGTCAGATTGGCGCGGGGTAGCGCGAAACACTTCCATGCCAAAACGAGCCAGGTCGTAACGGCTGGCGGCCGTACAGATCATTTCAATGGCACAGCAGGCCAGACCGAAAACCATCGGCCAAACGGAGTTGCGCCGACCCCAGTTGTAAACGGGGTCCAAAAGCTTGGCAATGTTGGTAATCACCACATTGTTGCTCAGTTCATCGGGAACGGTAATTTCTGGTGAACCAGCGGCTGAACGGTCAGCTTGCGTCATGAATTGGTTGCCTCCTCATACCAGACGGTTTGAATATCCAGCAAAATCCGCTCCGTTACCAGGGCGGGGTCATCGGCGAAGCCGGGCAGGCTTTCCACGAGTTCGGCCAGCTCTTCCAGACCGACGTCTTCTGGGTTACGCTCTGGGTATTGTGTCATCAACGCCACGGTGATGGCGTAGGTCGATTCCCAATACAGCTGGTGCGGTTGTTGACTCACTGCGTGGTACCTGTCCGGCGGGTTCCCCTGAATCGTGACAAATGGTGTTCAGTGGGTAACGGCCGTTTGCAGGGATATTTCCGTTTTAAACTAAACACAAAATTTTGTGCGCCAAACGCAGGAAAATCTTGTCTTTATCTCGATAGGTTTAAGTATATTACAATGTCATTGATGGGGCGAGTTTATTTATGACATTTTTCACAATGAGTGTATCTTTGGCCAGGACTATTGTCAAAAATTATGCACCAAATTGATATCGTTTCAACCACTCAGGGTGGCAAACGGCCGTTGCTCCCACCGTCTTCTACCCCACGAAAACCAAATGACGTGTAACCAACGACGCTCACGATTACCACGGGACATCCCTAATTTTGCGGCATCAGCGTGCTGGAAAAGATTCATTCCTACACCTTCCCATTACGATAAACATATGCTCACCATTTGCCACAAAATCGCCCCCTGATCTGTTTGGCACAACGCCGCATTTAGGGTATCGTTTTCAGGTGCACTGTAAACAGCACAATCACTTTTCCACTAAACAACCACAAAAAGATCAAGTCAAACCTTAGGAGATTGCTAGATGAGTGACGGCGCAAAAAAAATCGGCCTGATTATTGGCCAGGAATGGGATTGGCCTGAAGCTTTTATGCAAGCCATCAATGAAAGTGACGCCAACGTCACGGCCGAATTGGTCCAGTTGGGCGGTACTTTTATGGATGAAACGTGTGACTACAATGTCATCGTCGACCGTATTTCGCACGAAATTCCCTACTACAAAGCCTATCTCAAATACGCCGCCATTCAGGGTGCCTATATCATCAACAACCCGTACACCTGTTCGGCCGACAGCAAATTTTCCAGCACCGCTCTGGTCAATCGGCTGGGTCTTAAAAGTCCGCGCACCGTCGTTTTGCCGAACAAGCAGGTAGACAAAGACGTGACGCCCAGCACCTTCCGTAACCTGAAATATCCTATGGATTGGCAGGCGATCATTGATTATGTCGGTGTGCCCGCTATCTTTAAGGACAATCTGGCCAGCGGCCGTCGCGGGGTGCATCGGGTGCATAACGTAGATGAGCTCATTCAGCGCTACGATGAGAGCAGCACACGCACCAAAATCTTGCAGCAAATCATCGAGTCCGATGAGCACGTGCACTGTTTTGTCATTGGCCAGAAGAAGGTGTTGTCGCTGCCTTACTCGCTGAAACACGGCCGTTACCAGCAAAACACCCTGGCCAACGAAGAAGGCAAAGGTCAGCAGTTGGCAGCCGATGCCCTGCGCATCACTCGTGCTTACCAGTACGACATCAATATGGTTGAATTTGTCATCAAAGATGGCACCGCCTACGTCATCAACGGCACCTACCCCACCCCCGACATAGATCGCACGTTGATGACCGAAAGCCAGTTCCAGTGGTTGGTTAAAGAAATTGCGGCCCTGGCGATTGAACGAGCGCAACGGCCGTTGCCGCAAGCTGGCATCTTTAATCCATCTGAAACCAACAGCTGAGTGTTGATTCGCCTAATCCATCGGTTTAATGGCGAATCGGCCATAACGCACACCCCACCTGTGCAGTTGTGTCCATTGAATCCGTATTCAAGCATGTTATAATTGGCGGCAATTAGTTGATGCATCAACCAAAACCGATCCGCATCACATCTTTAAATCCGCCACCACGTGAATGACAGAACTGTTTCAAGAATTTCTACCTATCATCCGATAGAAAAGTCATTGACGTAAAAGGATCAAAACATATGTCACACCTAAACGATAAAGTTCCCGATAAGATCGGCCGTATTACTGAACTGGCCTACAACCTTTGGTGGAGTTGGACCCCCGAAGCACGCGGCCTCTTCCGTCGCCTGGATTACCCCCTCTGGCGCAAAACCCTGCACAACCCCGTGCAAATGCTCCAAGAAATCAGCCCCACCAAACTGCAAGAAGCCGCCCAAGATTCAACCTTCATCCGTCAGTACAACAAAGTCATGATGCTCTTCGATGAAATGTTGAAAAATCGAGGCACCTGGTTTCACCAAACCTACCCGGAACTGAGCGACAAAACCATCGCCTACTTCTCCTTTGAGTTTGGTCTGCACAGCTCACTGCCCATCTACTCCGGCGGCCTGGGCATTCTTTCGGGCGACCACGCCAAAGAGGCCAGCGATTTGGGCCTGCCCTTTGTCGGCGTCGGTTTCATGTATCCCCAGGGCTATTTCCGCCAGCGCCTCCCTTCCCACGGTTGGCAGGAAGCCGTCTACCACCAGCTGGATATCAGCCAGGCACCCGTGCTGCCTATGCTGAACGGCAATGGCCACGAAATGCGCATCACCGTCAACCTGGCCGGGCGGCCTGTGCATGCCCGCGTCTGGCATGTACGAGTCGGCCGTATCCCCCTCTTCCTCCTCGACACCGACGTTGACGAAAACGAACCGTGGGATCGTGAACTTTCCGCCCGCCTCTACGCAGGCGATTCAGAAACCCGCATTCGGCAGGAAATAATGTTAGGCATTGGCGGCGTCCGTGCCCTGCGCGCCCTGGGCATCAACCCTGCTGCCTGGCACATGAACGAAGGCCACTCGGCCTTCCTCACACTGGAGTGCATTCGCGAACAGGTGAAACAGGGCAAAAGCTTTGACGAAGCCACCGAAATCGTCAAAAAGCAATCCATCTTCACCACTCATACACCAGTCCCGGCCGGACATGACGCGTTTGGCTTTCACCTGGTTGAACAATACTTCAACGGCTTCTGGGACGAATTAGGCATCAGCCGGGAACGTTTCTTGCGGCTAGGTGGGCACGAGGAAGAGTGGGGCATGGCCTTCAACATGACCGTGCTGGCGCTTAACCTGTCTGGCCAGTCCAACGGCGTAAGCAAGCTGCACGGTGCCGTCTCCCGCCAGATGTGGCAAGAAGTGTGGCCCGGCAAATCTGCAGACGAAGTGCCGATTAGCTCCATTACCAACGGGGTACACGTCCCGACGTGGGTCGCCGGCGAAATGGACAACATCTTCGACAAATACCTCGGCCCTGGCTGGCTGGATGAACAGGATACTCAGGCCATCTGGCAGCGTCTGGCCGAAGTGCCAGACAATGAAATGTGGGAAGTCCATCTCTTGCTCAAGCGCAAGCTGATGAGCTTTCTCCGCGAGCGTGCCCGGCGGCGTTGGGTAAGCGGCGGCAGCGATCCGACCCAGGTCTTAACCAGCGGTACACTGCTTGACCCCGAAGCGCTGACCATTGGTTTTGCCCGTCGTTTTGCCACTTACAAACGAGCCACGCTCATCTTCCGAGATTTGCAGCGGCTGCAAAACATCTTGTTGGATACCCACCGCCCGGTCCAAATTGTCTTTGCGGGCAAGGCGCACCCGGCCGATGAACCCGGCAAATCACTCATTCAGCACATCTACAATCTGGCCAAGCACAACCAGGTTGGCGGCCGCATTGCGTTTATTGAAGATTACGACATGCACATGGCCCGCTACCTGACTCAGGGTGTGGATGTCTGGCTAAACAACCCGCGCCGCCCCCGGGAAGCCAGCGGCACCAGCGGCATGAAGGCCGCCATCAATGGCATCCCGAACATGAGCATTCTGGATGGCTGGTGGATGGAAGGGTACAACGGGGCCAACGGCTGGGCCATTGGTGACGATCGCGAGCTGGGCAACCAGGATATTCAGGATGAGTTTGATGCCAACTCCATGTACCAGCTTTTAGAAGAGGAACTTGTGCCGCTCTATTACGACCGGGATCGGGATGGAATTCCGCGGGGTTGGGTGGAAATAATGCGGGAAAGCATTCGCTCCTGTGCGCCGATGTTTGGCACACGCCGCATGATTAAAGAGTACACCACCAATTTGTACGTTAAAGCCATGCTGGCCGGTGAAGCCGAACCAGCTTAATCTGAGTGAGCATGAATCGCTGGCTAAAGCGCATTGGCTATTTATTTCTGGTGCTGTTGTGGCTCATGGTCATGGCGTTCCCAACGTTTGCCTTTTTCCTGGCAACCCAAGGGGAAATCCAGTTAGGCGATGAGCCACGCAGTCACATTCGTTTTTTTATGGTTCAAGAAGAAAGCAGCAGCGGGGTGGGCGTTGAGTGGGTGCGGGATGCAGCTCGGGTAGAAAACTGTACTCGCACCACACTGCGCTACTTTTTGTGGGAGGGGCGTGAAGCTGGCCAAAACGTAAGCTTTTGCCAATGTTACGATCCGGTCACGGATGCCCCGCTGCCTATCGAGGAGAGCAGCTGTACCCCATGAGTAACATTGCCTTAAAGTGGACCGGCCAGGGAAGTCAGATGTTTGTTGGCCGGGATTCTTACGGTCACATTATTGTTTCAGGTTCCTGGCCGCAAGACAATCAGGAGTGGCAAGAGTGGAAAGGTGTCAAGCCATCCGACCTACTACTGCTGAGCCTGGCCTCCTGTTCAGCGTATGACGTGGTGCTGATCTTAAGCCGCCAGCGCCAGCAGTTGACTAACCTATACGTGGCTGTAGATGGCCAGCAAGCGGCGGAAGCGCCTTACCAATTCACTCAAATTCACCAGCATTATACCGTTGAGGGGATTGATCTGGATCCACAGAAGGTAGCTCGCGCCATTGAGCTTTCAGAGGAAAAGTATTGCTCGGTGGCGGCAACCATTCGTGGGGTGGCGACGCTGACACACAGCTTTGAGATTGTTGCGCAATCTTAGGTTGGGGTAGGGGGTATGGTTTAGCGTTTGAACAGAGATTCCCTGTGCCTCGGTGCCGGGAATTTTTATTTTGGAGGCGCATCAAATCATGTAATTGACGGATTCCGCCTTACGTTATTTGGCGAGACTTCCTGCCCATTACCTAATTTCACATAAGATGTCACATTGAGTTTAGATGTGATACAATGCTGTGTAGAAAGTCAGGTGTGTTTGTGTTGCGGCTGGCTTTGGTTAATGAGCTGGCAGCTATTGTTCACCCTACCATTCAGGACTATGAAATCAGTTTCAAACAAATCGCCATATCCTGTTGACGGCCGTTCCCCAGACTGGTCCGAGCCGACAACCACCACGTTTGTTCCCACGGCCGTTCAGCTAGAACGCGCCCGCTCGCTTAAGCGGTTTAACCTCTGGACCGTGTATGTACCGCTGGGGGTGGTAGGGACGGCCGTTCTCGCCCTGCTCGTCTACCTGCTCATCATCGCCATCTGGCCCCCGTATGAAGATACCCGCCTCTTCCTCTCCGGCATTGCCGATATCATCCTGATTCTGTTCATGCTGCCCGTGGTGCTGATCTTTGGTCTGCTGCTGGTGGGCATCATTGGCGGCGGCATCTACTGGCGTAAATCACGCAAAGAGTCCGATGCTCCGGCGCTGCAAAAGCAGTACGGCCGTCTCCGCCTGCTGCTCTGGAAAGTGGACCAAAAGCTGAGTGGACTCTACCGCCAAATTGATCAGTTGATGCCCAAAGTGGCCGGACCAGTCATCCGGTACAACGCCTTCCAGGCATATGCCACCACCTGGCTGGAACACCTGAAACAACAACTAAAACGACACGAAGCGGAGTAAATGTATGAATCAACAGCTCAATTCCAAATGGAAAACTAACCTGTTAATCGTGGGTGCCCTTGGGGGTGCCTTGATCGGAGCGGGGACAGCTTACCTGCTGGCCCGTTCTGCCGAAAGTAACCGGGGTGGCCCGCCGGAAATCTCCACCAAAGACCTGCTCAGCACGGGTATTGCCATCATTGGGGTTATCCGCGGCATCGCCGCGCTGGGAGACGGCAAATAAACGGGTTACCGGTCTGCATTAACACGGCAGACCCTATCGGTTTTGATCATCCCACTGGCAGCGCAGCACTCCAGCTCTTGTTACCGTATGAAAAATTTTGACAGGCTTCATGAGGGCGCCTTCAGCGAAGGGACCAGTCTGGCAGATGATGTCCGGACTACCGTCCACAGTCCGTTACTCGCGGCTGTAGAATTGCCGCAATCCCTGCCTATTCTACCCCTACGCGGGCTGGTGGTTTATCCGCATACGGCCGTTCCCCTCAACGTCGGTCAACCCCGCTCCATCCGTCTTCTCGAAAGCACCAGCCCGCAAAATGGCCTCATCGGTCTGTGCGCCAGCTACGACAAAAACCGCGCCGCCCCCGGACCTGATGAAATTTACCGCATCGGCACGATTGGCTCCGTGCATCGTCAGCTGCGCCGCAAAGATGGCACCATCCGCATGCTGGTCAACGGCCTGCAGCGCTTCCGCATCAAGGAGTTCATCACAACCGATCCCTTCCTGGTGGCGGAAATCGAACCGCTGCCTGAGGATGTAACCAGCAACACCCAAAGCGTGGCCATGACCCGCAACCTGGTAGACATGTTCATGCGGCTGGCCGAATATGTCCCCAGCATCCCCGGCGATCTACTCGCCTCCAGCCTCAACCTGGAAAACCCGCTCCAGTTAGTCTACACCGTGGCCACCTATCTCCAGCTCGAACTCAACGAAGCCCAGCAGTTTTTGGAGTTCAACACCCTCTCGGAAAAGCTGGCCTGGCTGGTGCGCCACATCGGCCAGGAAACAGAAATCATGGAGATGGGGCAGCGTATCCGCTCTGAAGCGGTGGGGCAGATGGAACAGGCGCAGCGCGAATATTTCCTGCGGGAGCAGCTCAAAGCAATCCAGCGTGAGTTGGGTGAGGCCGACGAGCGAGAGCTGGAAGCCCGGACCTTCCGCGAGAAGATCGAAGCGGCCAACATGCCCGCTGAAGCCCACCAGGAGGCCGAGCGCGAGCTGAACCGGCTCACCCGACTGCCAGTGGCGGCCGCCGAGTACGGCGTCGTGCGCACCTACCTGGAATGGCTGGTCAACCTGCCCTGGAATATCGCCACCACCGACAATCTGGACCTGCGCCACGCCCGTACCGTGCTGGATGAAGACCACCACGGCCTGGACGAAGTGAAGGAGCGGATTGTGGAATTTTTGGCCGTGCGGCGGCTGCGGCAGGGGCGCATGATGGATGGTGAATGGGGGACAACGGCCGTTTCCACCCCCACCACACCAGACCGTCACGGCGCTATCCTCTGCTTTGTTGGTCCGCCCGGCGTGGGCAAAACCTCGCTCGGCCGCTCCATTGCCCGGGCCATGGGCCGCCAGTTTGCCCGCATCTCCCTGGGCGGCATGCGCGACGAGGCCGAAATTCGCGGCCATCGCCGCACCTACATCGGCGCGCTGCCCGGCCGCATCATGCAAACGCTGCGCCGCTGCGGCAGCAACAACCCCGTGGTCATTTTGGACGAGATTGACAAGCTGGGGGCCGATTTTCGCGGCGACCCAGCGTCGGCCTTGCTGGAAGTGCTGGACCCGGAGCAAAACAATACTTTCCGTGACCATTACCTGGATGTGCCTTTTGACCTTTCCTGCGTGATGTTCATCACCACGGCCAACACGCTCGATGCCATTCCCGCGCCGCTGCAAGACCGCATGGAAGTGATCCGGCTGGCAGGCTACACGGAAAGCGAGAAGGTGGCCATTGCCGAGCAGTACCTGGTACCGCGCCAGATCCGGCAGAACGGGCTGCTGCCGGAAGAGGTAGGGGTAGATACGGCCGTCCTGCGCCAGATCATCCGTGACTACACCCGTGAAGCCGGTGTCAGAGAGCTGGAGCGGCAGATTGGCCGGGTGTGCCGCAAGGTGGCAACGGCCGTTGCCACCCTGCCCGATGGCAGCCAGGTCACCAACCATGCTATTCAGCCAGAGCAGCTGCCCGAATTTCTTGGCCCGGTGCGCTACTTTGCCGATGCCGCACAGCGCACCAGCCTGGCCGGAGTGGCTACGGGGTTGGCCTGGACCAGCACCGGCGGACACATTTTGTTTATCGAGGCGGCCCAAATGCCAGGCCAAAAAGGACTTACCATCACCGGGCAGTTGGGCGAGGTGATGCAGGAGTCCGCCCAGGCCGCCCTCACCTACGTGCGCTCCAGAGCTGATCAGTTCGGCATCGCGGCCAACTTTTTTGATCAGCACGACATTCACATTCACATTCCCGCCGGAGCTATCCCCAAAGATGGCCCCTCGGCCGGAATTGCCATTGCCACGGCGCTGGCCTCGCTGCTGACAAAACGGCCCGTCTGCCACGACACCGGCATGACGGGAGAAATTACTTTACGGGGCCAGGTTATGCCGATTGGAGGCGTTAAGGAAAAGGTGCTGGCGGCCCATCGCGCCGGGCTGAATACCGTCATTTTACCCTACCAAAACGAGCCAGACCTGGCCGATATTCCTGATGAAATTAAAGAAGAGATGTCGTTTGTATTAGCCCGCACGATGGATGACGTGCTAAACGCGGCGCTCTGTACGGATTAAAAATATCATGACACAAATCATTGTTGTAGACGACGACAACACCAATTCAAGTTTAATTAAAATGCTGCTAGAGCTAGACGGCTTTAGCGTTCAAACGTGTGAAGACCAGGCCAAAGCCACGGCCGCAGCCACGCCGCAAACCAGGGCATTTGTGATCGACTGTCACCTGGCGCGCGGGCGCAGCGGGCTGGATTTGCTGCGCGCCATTCGCGCCGGAGAAACGGAAGCACAGGCAGATACGGCCGTCATCATCACTTCAGGCGATTACCGGCAAGAAGACGAATCTATGGCCTCTGGCGCCGATGTTTTTTTGCTCAAACCTTATCCACCAGATGCCCTCTCGGCCACCATCAACGACGTCCTGGCAAAAGGGGGTACCCATGAGCAATAGTCGTTCGCGCAAGCACAAACCACACACCAACGCACCTTCCCGGCAGTGGCGGCGCATGGATTTACACCTGCACACCCCTGGCTCCAGCGATTACCAGGAAATTGGCGTCAGCTATCTGGACATTTTGCGCCAGGCCGAAATTCGCGGCCTGGACATTGTTGCCTTTACCGACCACAACACGGTGGCCGGGTTTGCCGCCATGCGCAAGGAAGTGGAGCAACTGCTCTGGCTGGAAGGGCTAAACCGGCTGGACCCGGAAGAAAAGCGGCGGCTCGACGAATATCGTCGCCTGCTGGACAAAATTCTGGTACTGCCAGGCTTTGAATTTACCGCCACCTTTGGCTTTCACATCCTGGGCATTTTCCCGCAGGACACGCCCACCAGCTTTCTGGAACACCTGCTGCTGACGCTGCGCGTACCGCTGGAATCACTCAAAAAGGGCAGCGCCACCGTAGGCGCGACGGCCGACGTGCTCACCGCCTACCGCGTCATCAACGAGGCGGGCGGCATTGTCATTGCCGCCCATGCCAACTCCAGCAACGGCGTGGCCATGCGTGGGCTGGATTTTGGCGGCCAGACGCGTATTGCCTACACGCAAGATCCCGGCCTGCACGTGCTGGAAGTAACAGACCTGGACAAACGCGGCCGTTACACCACCCGCCGCTTTTTTGATGGCTCCAAGCCGGAATATCCCCGCCCCATGCGCTGCATTCAAGGCTCAGACGCACACCGGCTGATTCGCGAGAATCCCAATTCCAAGCTGTTGGGCATTGGCGACCGGGTCACCGAAATTTTGCTGCGCGAGGTTTCGTTTACGGCACTGGCGGAAGTGTTGAAGGGGAACGATTTGTCGCTGACACGGCCGTATCGCGGCCCAGCCACCCCCATCGACTTTGTTCAGTTAGCCCGCGAAGAAGGCGAATCAATTGTCCAATCCTTCCATGCCGCTATTACCCAGCGCGGCGGCCATTTAGACCGTGTGCTGCAAGACGTTTGCGCCATGGCCAACGGCAACGGCGGCACCATCTACATTGGCGTGTCGGCCAATCCCAAAGAAAAACCGGTGGGCGTGCGGGACCACAGCGGCGTGATCAACCGGCTGCAAGAAACCATCAGCAACCGCATTTCACCCGATCCCAACCTCCACATCGACAACCTGCCCTCGCAAGGCAACCAGATTGTGCGCATCACCGTCCAACCGGGGCAGGAAGCCCCCTACGCCATCGACGACAACCGCTTCTACATCCGCGACGACACGGAAACCAGCCTGGCGGTGCGCGATGAGATTGTGCGCCTGGTACAGCGCAGCCTGGGCCACACCGCCGAAGTGGAAAAAACCCCCGAAATTTTGCCACCCCTGCCACCCATTGGGCAGCTCCAGCCGCAAATTGGCGTGCCCACCCGCGTAGATCCTACCGTGGTGGAGCCACCGCGCACTGGCGTGGAGATTGTGGAGAGCGAAAAACGCCAGGGTACCTACTACCACACCGTGCGCGATTTGCGCAACGGCAGCCTGATCAAAAACGTCACCCGCTCATCGGCGCGTAAGCTGTGGCATTATGCCATCACCCAGGTGGAAAGCGGCATCCCCAAGCCTGCCGAGATTTCCTGGCAGGGCAACATTGCCGTGCTAGATGTGCGCCGCAAAAACGACGGCGTCTGGTACGACCTGGCAATGCGCGATGACGATACCGTGCACTATTTCTACGGCGTCACCGACAGCGGCCTGAACGACAACTGGCTGGCGCTCATCGAAAAGGCGCAGTAACCATGCAGGTTGGCCTCCTCACCATCTCCGACCGTGGCGCACGCGGCGAATACGAAGATCGCAGCGGTCCGCTGCTGGCCGAGCTGGTGCAGAGCCGCACGCCGTGGCCGGTGAGCCACCGCGCCATTGTGCCTGATGTGCTGGATGAAATTGCCGAAACGCTGCGCCGCTGGTGTGACGAGGGGGTCAATCTCATTCTCACCAGCGGCGGTACCGGCTTTGCCCCCCGCGACGTGACGCCCGAGGCCACCAAAGCGGTCATCGAGCGTGAAACGCCGGGCATTGTTGAAGCCCTGCGCGCCGAGAGCCTGAAGATTACCCGCCACGCCATGTTGTCTCGCGCCGTGGCGGGCATTCGCGGCCAAACGCTGATTATCAACCTGCCGGGCAGCCCAAAAGCCGTACGG
>ERZ761607.3061-NODE-3061-length-16807-cov-8.601540_pt1 | contig 16807 bp, 10 predicted proteins | sample MGYA00511164_ERZ761607 | MGnify/ENA primary metagenome ERZ761607 (study PRJEB28899, sample SAMN02445080) | bioreactor sludge metagenome | biome: EBPR sludge | place: Australia: Brisbane, Thorneside Wastewater Treatment Plant | collected 2011-06-22 ...
GGTGTATATCAGATATTATAACAGTTGAAACTTCAATTAAATTTTCTGAATCCATTTTGAGTATTTCTTTTTCAAAAATAAAAAGCGGGAAACGAGTCCCGCTTTTGTATTAATTGAGTATGAAGAGAACTAATAAACAAAATCAAAATTAAAGTCCTATTGAAAGATTTGCTCTGAATTGTCTTAAAGCACCCGGAATAATTCCGAAACGATCTGCAGCCGCAAGATATTCAGTATCAAATAAATTAAAACATTGTAAAGTAAGAGTTCCTCTTAATGATTTATATAAATTAAAATCCGCACCTGCAGTTATATCAATCACTGAGGCAGAAGGTAATTTATCAGCAAATTCTGTTCTGTAAATTTCTCTTCCTGAGCCATCGTTTCCTACCAATTCAGACTTAACTCCTAAATATGTTCCACCGTCTAAAGCAAAATTTCTTGACAATAATCTCCAGTCTAATGAACCAAAGAAATTACCTCTATTGTACTGTAAACTAATTGAAGTCATAAGTTGAGGTCCTTAAGCAACGGGAGTTCCAATTAACTCATCGAAAAATAATGTATCAACATTTCCATTCATATCTAATGCTGAAGAATTAAATGCCCTCCTTGTACCATTTGGATTAGTTATTACAGAAGCCAACACATCAGTCCATTTGTTATCCATAAAAGTGAAAGATCCTGCTAAATTAAATCCTGGTACTGATGTTAAAATTTTATTTAAAGAATAATTCCATTCTAATTCAATTCCTTTATGTTCAGAAGTTCCAATCAACTCAGATCTGAAACCATTTCTATCATATCCGGGTTGACCTGCTTGTGAAATATCCTGAATTCTCGCTGACTTATTATCCCAAGTCATATAGTATCCATTAATCTTAGCGTATAGATCATCATTGATGAAACCAAATCCACCTTCAAATTGATTTGATTTTTCATCTTGTGCATCAGGGAATACCCTGCCTTGATTATAATAGATTGATAAATCGACAAATCTTTCAACGTGGGAAAAATTGCCGAATAAATTCCAGTTTTGATTTATATTCCAGTTAAATCCAAATTTAGGTTGAACAAATCCTCTGCTACGGGTTTCATTGACAAGATTAAATTCATACCATCTACTGTTTGTGCCACGCATATAAAATTTTCCATTACCATTCGGACCTTCTTTAGTTGAATCTATTAATCCTAAATTATTAGCATCAGCAACTGAAAGTAATTTACCGATTGCGTTTTCTGAAGGCATATTTTCTTTCAGTTTATAAGAATAATAAACATATTGAAACGTACCCATAAAGTTAACAGGACCAACCTGATAATTTCCTTGAGTAAACAATGTGAACTGTGGGGTTTCACCTAAATAGTTTCTATATTGTGTTCTGTAAGTTGGGTCTTTTGAAGTTGCAAGATTCCAACTAAACACATCAAAGGGATTTATATCAGATGAAGGACCATCTAAATCTCCTTGATATACACGTCTTGAAAAAGTAGCTACCTTAACAACTCCGGGAGTGGAAGAGGTATCTGCTGCGTATGATTGTGTTACAGAAGTTTTTCCATATAAGTTGACAAAATGTCCCGGATGGTCTGCTTTCCAACTTCTGAATTCACCTCCAAGAGTTAAATTAAAATCTTTGTTAATTTCACGTGAGTAAGAAGTTAAAAATCCTACTTGTGAATGTAATGAATATGAAATCCTTTGAAATGCATTTCTTAAATAAATTGTATCCGCAATTCTTGCATCAGTTATAAATCCTTCAGGGCCATAATAATTCGTTATTAAAGTATCTGTTTTAAAACCATTCACACCCGGTGCTCTTCCTCTTAATGAGAATAATGTTCCCGCTGAATTTAAAGAAGAACCACCTCCTCTACCCATTGACCAGAAAAAAGTTGATCTTAAAAAAGATTTATTATCTATTTCCCAAGTATTGTGAAGTTCGAGTTGAGGTTTATGGAAAAAATTATGAGCAAGATCTACATATTTAGGACCAACTAAATCTCTTCCGTTATCGGCAAGTAATCCGTAATTAGAAACCCCTGTTGTTCCGTTAGGAGGTAACTGTTCAACAACTGTTTTTGGTAAGAAATTAGCAGGATTTGCTTTATAACCGAATTTTGAAAAGTAAGCAGAATTTTGTGAAAATGAATAACCGTGTTCTTGAGGAGCACCGTGAAGAATTAAATTAAATAACAAATTAGAACTTGGTTGGAAAGAGTTTGAAAGATAATAGTTTATACCCTCATATCTTCCATCTACTCTTGTACCCTCGGCAATTTTTCTATCCAATGTGAAAGCAGTATTAAAATTATTTGCCCATTTTCCTGAATTTATTTTTAATCCATAGAGAGTATTCAAAGGGTCTCCATAAGAGGTAGTTAATCCAATGAATCTTTTATAATCCGGTAATAATGTTTGGATATTAAAAGAACCGCCAAAAGAACCTGCACCATAAAGAGATGAACCTGCACCTCTTTGAATTTGGATAGAGCCTGCGTTACTTGAAACTGATCCCCAGTTAGACCAATATACTGAGTTTGATTCAGGATCATTAGTTGGGATTCCGTTTATCATAATCTGAACATAGTTTTGGTTGAATCCTCTTATTAATAACTGGGCTTCTCCATTCCCTGCTCCATCAGTGGAATATGCATAAAAGCCCGGAACATTTCGCACGAGAAGTGGAGCATCTTGCCCTGCTCTTTTTTCTTCAATCTGCAATTGTCCGATATTAGAAAAAGCCACAGGAGTTTCTCTATCGGTAGCTTTATTAATTTCGATAATTTCAATTTCTACTGTATCTTTTCTTGTATCCTGAGCAAAAAGATTTACAGAAAGAAATAAACATAAAAAAACTGAATAAAGTAATTTTTTCTTCATATGAATGATTTTTGTAAATTATTAAAAATTATTTTTATAAAGGAGTGCATAAATGGTTTAAAAATTATTGTATTCAAATATATATAAAAAAAGTTAAGAAATTTGGCTTTAATGTAAAGAAATTGTAAAAGAGGTGTAAATAAATAATTAAGGAGATTCAATTATTTAATGTTAATAGTAAACTTTTAATTTTGAAAATTTTATTAGGATTGTTTAAGCGGAAGTGAATTGTGGAGCTGAACGGATTTGAACCGCTGACCTTCCTGAGTTTATATAGGATTCAGGATGCTCTACCTGCCCGAGCTACAGCCCCAAATTAATAAAACAAAAATGCCTCTGAACAAGAGGCATTTTTGCGGAAAACTAAATTATTTTATTAGAGTCATTTTCTTTGTTTCACGGGAGTTATTTGCCGTTAATGTATAAAAATAAATTCCTGAAGTTAGATTTGTTGCATTGAAATCATATTTATAACTTCCAGCTACTAAATCCTGATTTACTAAATTAGCAACTTCTTTACCTGTAACATCATAGATTTTCAAACTTACAAATCCTTTTGTTGGAATATTGAAATTAATTGATGTTGAAGGGTTAAAAGGATTTGGGAAATTTTGAGAAAGTTCAAATTTGTTTGGAATCACATTGCCATTAGTTGTAATTGAGTTTGGCTGTGGTGTGTAAAATTGTGGATTAAAATTTGACCAACTTAATAACCAATTATTATTACTTCCAAAAGCACCAACATAAGTTGTAGTAGTAAAACCTGCAAGATTAGGATTTGAAAAATTTGCACCTGTTAATAACGGTGAACCACCAACAGGAACAAACCAGTTAACATTTGCTAATGCCGCAACACCTGTTGCACCATAGAAAGCAAATTGATTATTTACCTGAATATCTGTAGGTGTTGATAAAACTCTATTGCTATATGAAGGAGTTTGCAACCAAACCGAAGGAGAAAAAGTTGTTGAACCTGCTGTATCTGCGATTCTTGATGAAAAACCGGATAATACTGAATTTCTAATTTGTATAGTGTCTCCTTGTGCAGCATTATAAACACCTGAACCATCGAATCTAATACCGACATTATAACCCGTTAGAACTGAATTATAAATTGATGCTAACATATTTCTTCTCAAATGAGCACCTCTTTGAAACTGAGGATTAATAGGAGTTGAGTTTGTAATTTTAGGACCAATTGCTGTAATATTAGAGAAAATAGTTTTAGTTCTTGGTGAATTGAAGTTAGCAGGATTATTGTTATTATTATCAATTTCCCAGAAATGTGATCCTGAAACGTCTGATTTAGATGAATCTCTGATTGCAAGACCAAACTGAACTTTTCCGCTATGTCCGTTATCACAGTCAAAATCATCATCAACAGTTCCAATTGCTATTAAATATTTAGCATTATGATTACCACCAAAAAATTCAAAAGCATCATCACCACAATAAGAAACCTGAACATATTCAATAACAGTTCTTGAACCAACTCCACCTGTTGTCAATCCATTGATTTCATTACCTGCAGTACCTGTTAAGTTTACACCGGGATATTCAAGTCTTACATATCTTAAAACACCAGAAGAATCATTATTGATTACAGGTTGACCGCCATACCATGGACCCTGACCTGCAGGAAATCCTTCAATTTGTGCAGAGTCTGCACCTGATGAAGTATTTATAGGAGCTCTTCCAAGAATAATAAGCCCTCCCCAATCACCCGGAGCTCTTTGTCCTGCCGGTTTTCTTGAAGTGAATACTATAGGTCTATTTTCATTTCCGTTAGCAATAATTTTTCCACCTCTTTCAATAATCAAAGTACCGGTTGTAGCCTGATCTCCTAAAATTAATGTTCCTGCCGGAATTACTAATACGCCTCCATTTCTTACGTAAGTAAAACCTTTAAGAATATAAGTTGTGTTATTATTGAGAGTTGTAACATTAGTAATACTTGCAGCATTCAGTGTTGTAGAGTCAACTTGAGCAATTGACTTTGAAGTGAAAGCCACCAGTAATAAAAACAATAAGGTTGAGATTTTTTTCATTTCTGTTTTTTAATTATTTAAAAGTTTATTGATTAGAATAGATTAATTTAATAATCTTTTGTTACCGTTATGTTAAGTTAATTTAAAGTAAATGTTATAAAAAAAATCCCGTGAACTAATTAAAATTCACGGGATAATTAAATACTAAAAAATTGTTTTTTTTAGAATTTATAACCTAAACTTAGAGAAAAACCTGTTCCTGTTGAAATACTTCTAACGAGTTTTTCAACATCAGAAATTTTCTGATAGTAGTTTCTGTTTTGTTGCAATATATTTTTTACGCTGAATTTTGCTTCAAACCTTTCAAAGATTTTTTGAGAAGCGGTGAAATCAAGCAATGCAGGTCCATCTTCTTCGATGTCATTATATCCATTATTTCCAACTTCAGCAACTCTTCTTCCAAACTTATTAAATAAAATATTTAAGCTTGTTCCTGAATTATAGTTATCATAATATAATCCTAAATTAATTGTATAAGGTGCCTGGCCTTGCATTCTTCTGTTTTCATCTTCAGTTTGTCCGGTTGTAATTCCTTCGAAATTTACTTTAGAGTTAACCAATGATAAATTACCGTTAAATGAAAAATCTTTTAATGTTTTACTTAAAAACCCGAGATTTTTTCTGAGTTCAATTTCAACTCCATAATTATCTGCTCCACCTTTAAAATTTTCAAAAGTTTTTTCAGGATTATTTTGTCCGGGTGAAAAAACTTCTTCAATCGGTTGATTGAAATGTTTAAAGAAAGCAGAGATTGAAAATATTTCTCCAGAACCCGGGAAAATTTCATATCTCAAATCATAATTTTGAACTAAACTTCTTTCAAGGTTTGGATTTCCTACAACATTGATTCCCGCGAGAAAATCTGTATAACCTGATGGAGATATTTCTCTTAATTCAGGTCTCGAAACAGTTTGAGAAACAGAAACTCTTAAATTGGAAATTTCATTTAATGAATAAGTTATATTTAAAGAAGGAAGAATGTCAATATTTTTTAAATCAGAATTTATAGGTTGTCCTATTCTGCCTAATGTTCCGACCTGTTGTCTGTTATATTCATATCTTGCTCCACCAACAAATCTGAATCTATTGTAAGGAACATCAAACATAGCATAAGTTGCATAATTTTCTTCAGTCGCACTGTAATTGTCTTCTTCTCTTGTTAATTCATTCATAACAAATCTATTAGGGGCAAAATGATCAGGTTTGAAAATGGAATCTAAACCATAAAAAAGAAGGAAAAAACTTCCGTTTAATCTCGGAGCAAAGTTTCTCGCATCATAAGATCTTGAAGTTGTATTTAAATATCCACCAATCTTTAATTTTGATTGAGGATTATTTTCAAGTTTAACAAAAGGAATATCAAAGTTAAGATTAAAAGTTCTGTTATAGTCAGTTAGTTTTGTAAATAATCTGCTGCCTCCTTCAGATGCAGGCACAGAACCAACTCTCGCTGAATATTCATCTTCAGAACCACCTAATCTTTGATAAGTCATAGCCTTAGTATCAGGTTCGTTTCTTGTTGATTTTGAATAAGATCCAACCCAACTAATATTTACATTTCCGAATTTTGGAAGATAGTGTTCTCCTCCTAATGTTGTATTATATAAAACTCTTTCAGCAAATCGTGTATAATAAAGTTTTGAATCATATTCATCTTCAGAAACTCTTCTGATTACACCTTCAGAAAAAGATGTTTCATCATCAGACGTAATTGAAAAAGTATTTTTTGTAGTAATTTTATTATTTAAACCGAGTTTTAAATTTAAATTTATTATACCACCTTGTAAAACTTCAAAAGTTGATTTTTTTCCGTTCAAACTATCAAGGAGAGAAAAATCTGTATTATAAGTTGTTCTTGTTACATCGCTGTTTACAAATCCTGTTCTATATGAATAAGCAGCAAAAATTCCCAATGGGTTTTCACCGATATTAAATCTGTTACCTATAGAAAGTTGAAATGAAGAGTTAACGGGAGCAGATTTAAAAGTTTGACCCCAGTCATTTCTAAATGATTGACCGAATGCTGATAATTGTTCCGAAGAATAATTTTGAGAAATTAACTGATTTCCCGGAATATCACCAGGTAATTGCCTGCTTCCATCATCTAAACCTGAATTCAAAAATAACCAACTTGTTTCCCCTGCATCATAAGTTCTGAATTGTTTACCTGTGGAACCTGATAAATACTGATTGGAAATATTTATTCCATAAGTCAGAGCTTCTGGAAATTCTTTTGTTGTTACTTGCACTAACCCACCGGAAAAACTACCCGGCTGATCAGGAGTAAAAGTTTTTGCAATAATAATATTTTCTAATAAATTTGAAGGAAATAAATCAAATGAGAATGCTTTTTTATCCGGTTCAGAACTTGGTAATTGAACACCATTTAAAGTTGTAAGCGAATATCTGTCAGTAGTTCCTCTAACAAATACAAATTTATCATTAACAATATTTACTCCGATAACTCTTTTTAAAACATCAGATGCTGCGGCATCAGGAGCTCTTTTAATTTGTTGTTCAGAAATACCGTCTTGTATTTTTGATGAGTTCTTTTGCTCTAAAAGTAACGCCTGCTCATTTGCAGTTGAAGTTGTAGCTTCAATAACAATTTCTTCAGTCTGAATACCTTCGATTTGTAAAGCAACATCAATTACTGTATTTTGTCCTGCTGTAACGGTTACCCCTGTAATCGTTTTTGAAAGATAACCAATATATGAAAACTCAAGGTCGTATGTACCGGGTTCAAGACCTTCAATTATATATCTTCCATCAAGATCAGTAGCCGCACCTGCTTGCATATTTTTTACTTTAACAATAGCATCTATCAACACTTCAGAGGTTGTGGCATCTGTAACTTTACCTGAAATAGTCTGAGAGTGAGAAAGGTTTGAGAGTAACAAAAATAAAAATACGAGTCCAAAAACTCCGTAAGATTTTTTCATTTTATTTTTTGTATTAAGTGAAATTTTTTGTGAGATTTAATTAAAGTAATTTAATATGGACGGGTTAAATCAGTATTAAGAAACTGTTATGCGAATGTAAAGCGAATGTTACGGAATTGTTAAGAAAAGTATGGATGAAAAAAAGGAGAAGAAAGGGGGAAGAAAATTCCCCCTAAAATTATTTAAGAAGCAAAAGAAAAAAAGGATTTTTCTTTTTTATTTGATTTAGAATTTACTTCATCAGTGAACTCTGCTTTTGATTTAAAATTTTCAGATTTAGCAAGTTCTTTTAAAAGTTTTTTCTCTTGTGAAGTAATTTTTTTAGGAATATCTATATGAAGTTTAATTAACTGATCACCTCTGCCATATTCATTCAAGTGTTTAATACCTTTTTCTCTAAGTTTTAAAGTATCACCGGCTTGAGTCCCCTGTTCAATTTTAATTTTCACTTTACCTGTTAGGGTAGGAACTATCACATCCGAGCCCAATATTAAATCAACAATTGATAATTTTAAATTATAAATTATATCATCGCCATCTCTGACAAATATTTTGTGCTTTGCTTCAAAAATATGAACATACATATCTCCGGGTGAGCCTCCTCTTAATCCTGAATGACCTTTACCTCTCAAAGGAATATAATTCCCTTCAGAAACGCCTGCAGGAATATTAATCTTTTCAATAGATTCACTCATTACTCTTCCTTCACCTTTACAAACATTACATTTATTCTTTACTATTCTTCCTTCGCCATTACACTTTCCACATACGGATACATTAACAAACTGACCGAACATTGATCTTGAGACATGTCTTAATTCACCCGTACCTTTACAATCGGGGCAAGTGTCGTAACCAGAAGAACCTTCAGCACCGGAACCGGAACAAGATTGACATTCAACAAATTTTTTAACTTTTACAGTTTTGTTCACACCTTCAGCAATTTCTTCTAAAGTTAAAGATAAATCAATCTTTATATCACCACCATCAGTTCCCGGAGAATTTCTTCTACGCGTCGTTCCTCCGAAAAAATCATCAAAAATACTTCCACGACCGCCACCGAATCCGCTAAAGATATCCCCAAAATGGGAGAATATATCATTAATATTATCAAACCCGCCATGTCCCATACCGTTGACTCCTTGATGTCCAAACTGATCGTATCTGCTTCTTTTATTCGCATCAGATAAAATTTCATATGCCTCAGCACATTCTTTAAATTTTTCTTCCGCCTCAGCATTACCCGGATTTCTATCAGGGTGATATTTCATCGCTTTTTTTCTATAAGCAGTTTTTATTTCTTCTGTGGTAGCACTTTTGCTTACTTCAAGTATTTCGTAATAATCTCTTTTTGACATTCTTAATTAAATTAAAATTTATTGTGATACAATCACTTTTTCGTGTTTGATAACTTTATCCTTTAGTTTATAACCTTTTTCAATCACTTCTAAAACAGTATTAGGCTTTGCATTTTCCTTTGGCATTTGCATCAATGCTTCATTCACTTCTACGTCAAATTCATTACCTAAAGAATTAATTTCTTTTAAACCTTCATCTTCAAGAACTTTTCTGAATTTATCATAAATCATCTGAACTCCGGTTTTCAAAGTTTCAAAATCTTTTGTTTCACCTTTGTTAATTGAGTCAATAGACCTTGAAAGATCGTCATATACCGGAATTAAACTTTTGATAATATTTTCAGATGCATATTTATAAAATTCAGACATTTCATCATTTCTTCTTTTTTTAAAATTTTCAAATTCCGCTGCTTTTCTAAGCAGAGAATCTTTTAATTTACTTACTTCAAGTTTAAGTTCGGAAACTTCATCGAGATTTTCTTTTTCTGCTTCATTATGAATTTCAGATTCAATCTCTTCAGGAGTTTCGATATGATTTTCGATTTCTTTATTTTGATTTACAAGTTCTTCTTCGTGATTTATATTTTTATCTTTTTTACTCATATATTAATCTAATGTATTTTGTTTAAGTTTCTGAAATTAGTTTAGATGTATATTCCAGCAATGATACCATCTTAGGATAATCAATTCTTTTAGGACCTATAATTCCTATTTTGCCGGAAGTGTCACCAATTCTGTAAGATGAACATAATATGCTGTAGTCTTTAAGTTTTTCATCAATATTTTCTTCACCAATTGAGATTGAGATTCCGTTTGAAGAATTTACAACTCTGTCTCTTAATATATGCACAACAAAATTTTTATCTTCAGTGATATCAATAATATTTTTAAAATTTTTTGGATCATCAAATTCAGGTTGCATAATAATCTCTCCGGTTCCTCCGATAAAAATTTTAGTTTCATTAGAATCATCAGAATAAATTTTATCAGAGTGATTAATGAACAATTGAATTAATTCAGGTTCTTCATTTTTATAATCACTGATTCTTTCATTAAAAGTTTCTTTTATCTCAAGAAGAGTTAAGCCCTGAAGTCTTTCATTTAAAAAAGCAGAAAGTTTTTCAAGTTTGCCTCTTGAAATCTGTATGTCAAGTTCCATAATAACAGTTTTAACAAAACCTGAACTGATATTAATGACAACAAGAATTTTATTTGAAGAAATATCAATCAGTTCAATTTTTTCCAAAACACCTGTGCCAAGAAAGGGCTGAGTGACAACTGCCAATTGATGAGAAATTTTTCCAAGAATTTTAGAAATTTCGCTGAAAGCAAATTCACCTTCTTTAATATAAATTTTCTTTTCATCAATTTCTTTTTTCAAAAAATTCTTTTCATCTTCAGTGAGTTCTTTTTTATTCATAAGTATATCAACATAAAGTCTGTAGCCCTTATCTGTTGGAATTCTACCTGAAGAAGAATAAGGAGTTTTGATTAAATCCTTATCTTCCAAATCACTCATTACATTTCTTATCGTTGCAGAAGATAAAGTGACTTCCATTTGTTTTGAGACAAGACGTGATCCAACCGGTGAAGCATTTTTTATAAAATTATTCACAATATATTTTAAAACTTCCTGTTCTCTTTTTGTCAGTCCCATAATCATACTGCTAAAATAAACAAATATAATTTGATAATAAATTCAATTAATATTACTGCAAATTAAATACCTTAATTAAGATACTGATAAAACAATAGATAAAAAAATGATAATTTTGCCATAATTGACAAAATAATGACACAGGGTTATTTATTTTATATTACTTAATAGTCTTTTTGTAAGTTCCAGGTCTTCATCCAAGAAATGTCTCGCCTGATGTCTGGCACGTTTAATTTCTTCAAGATTTATTTCAGCATAGACTAAATCTTCTTCGAAAATTTTTGCTTTAACAACTACGTTACCAAACGGATCAATAATTTCAGAGCCACCCCAAAAATTGATACCATCCTCAAAACCGACTCTATTTACAAAAACCAAATATACTGATAAAAGTCTTGCAAAAGATTTATGTTGCTCAGAATTCACTTCGTAATTTCTGAATGTATCCGAATCAGATGCTAATCTTGTTGGAGATGCAGCGATTCCGTAAATAATTTTTGCCTTATCCATTGCTAAAATATAAGGCAGAGAAATGTGCCATAAGTCTTCACAAATCAGCATTCCGGATTTCATATATTTAGTGTCAAATGCAGAAGAATCATTTCCTTTTGAGAAATATCTAAACTCTTCAAATAAACCATAAGTAGGTGGATAAATTTTTCTATGAATTTTTAATATTTTACCATCTTCTAAATATATAGATGAATTATAAATTCCGAATTCATCTGATAGTTCAGCAAATCCGCAAACTATTGAAATTTTTTTGCTAACTTCAATTAAGGTTTTTAATGCCGTTGAAGTATAAGGATTATAAGCGATTGCAAAATTTAAATCTTTTAATGAATAGCCGGTTAATGATAGTTCCGGGAAAACTATAACATTTGCTTTTTCTTTTATTGCTCTGTTACAATAATCAAGATGTATAGAAATATTTTTATCCAAATCACCGAGAACAGAATTAATTTGTGCTAATGCAATTTTCATATTTATTTTCTGAATTTAGAACTTAATTTTAATAAAATTTTTAAAAGAGAAATTTTTAATGAATCACTATTGTATTTATTAAAATAACTAATACAATCATCATTCCAGATTTTAATCATATTTTTTCTATCTTTATAAATACTAACACCTTTTTCGTGAATAATTTTTGATTCAGGCAAATAAAATATGGAATAACCTGAAAGATAAATTTTTTTACAAAGATCAACATCGTTAAAAAACATTTTAAATCTATCATCCATATAATTAATTTTTTCCAAAATATTTTTTCTTATCATTAAAGCAGCAGCCATAGGCTGATCCACTTCAATATCATTTTCAGGTTTGAAATTTTTTATTTTCCAATTTGAAATATTTTTAAAAACCACAGACATTTCCCAAAACAAATCATTTATTTCAGGGAAATTTCTGCAAGAATCCTGTAAAGTGCCGTCCTGATTTAGCAAAGCAGGTGCTACCGCTCCTATATTTTCATTTAACATTAATTTATTTACAAGAATTTCTAAAACGTTATTCGAAAGTTCTGTATCGGGATTTAAAAGAAAAACAAAATCCCCTTTTGAAAGTTTCATACCCTGATTACACGCAATTGTATATCCGAAATTTTCTTTATTCTCAACTAAATTTAAATGATCAAGACTTAGATTTTTTATTTTACTGATTGTATTATCAGATGAAAAATTATCAACAACAATTACTTCATAATCAAAACCGGAATTTTTTAAATCAGAATATAATGAAGTTAAACACGATTCTATTTCATCACAACTATTCCATGTTACAATTACAACACTAATCATTTAATAAAATTTATTTTTCCAAATTTTTCACTGCACCAATTATTGCAAGATTAACCGAACGCACTGTGGTTTTCTCATTCATTTTTTTCAAAGGTTCAATATATTTTTTATTTCCACTTGCTCCTAAAAGTTTAATCAAGGCAACTTTCATCGGATTATAATTCCAATCAATATATTGAAATGCTTTTTGATTTACATCATCGTCTTTTGCAAAATATACCAATGCCTGTACTGATTCAACTCTCACTCTCGCATCGATATTTTTTCCGAAAGCAATATCCAATAAAACATTTTTAATTTTTTCATCCGGTTTTATTCTTGCAGCCGAATCCAATCCCTGAACAACTGCTAATTTTATAACATGTCTGTGTGATTCAGTATCTTTATACGAAATTAAAATGTCCGGATATTTAGAATCGGGTAAAATTTTTGTTAATGATTTTAAAACTTCAGAAATAATATATTCGTTTTTTTCCGATAGAAGAAGTTGATTTAAAAAACTTTCGCCGCTTGATAGTTTTATTCTTCCGATTGCATCAACGATTCCCCTTTTAACTTTTGAATTGTTCTGAAATGAATAAGCATCAATCAATGATTTCACAACATTATCTCTTTTATATTCAGACAGTGCAAGTGCGGCTTCATATCTGACAGCCCAAAATTCATCGGTTTTAAGTTTATTAATCAATACTTCAAGAATTAAATTATCGTAAGGATATGTTTTTAACTCGCGGATAGCCATTATTCTGTCAATAGGTTTTTCAGATTTAATAATCTGATTATATATTTCAATTCTATCTCTTTTATAATTTAATTTTTCTAAAAAATGATTTCCATGATCGAAAACAATGAATTCAGGTTTAGCAGGGAAATCAATCTCAAACTTATTTTCGAGACCTTCAATGTTAATATTCTGAACAAACTTTAAAGTGTCATAACTTATAAGTAAATCAACAGGCATTTTAAAAACAGGAGTTAAAGTATCGGCAGGTTTTAATTGTTTCACCTCATAAATAATTTTTTTCCTTTCGTCATCATAATTCCATGATACATCAAATTCAGGATACCCTGCTTTCCAAATCCATTGGTCAAACATCCATTTATAATCTTTACCGATACTTGTTTCATTCACAGTTTCATTTACAGCATTTATTAAATCCTGAGTTTCAACAATTCCATACTCATTATCTTTTAAAAATTTATTTAGACTTTTTTTAAAATAAAAATCTCCGAGAACTTTTCTCATTGAGTTAATAATTACAGAACCTTTGCTATAATTATTAGCAGTTAGACTACCATTACCAGCCCAAATAGAAAATTTTCCGACTCGATTCTGTGCTCTTGTAGCATCATCCTGATTTTTTAACATTTCATAATCAAACTCATCTTCTCCATGAAATTTTTGAGTCCAAATATCATTGCAGAAAGTAGCGAAAGATTCATTCAACCAAAGTTCACTCCAGTTTCTGCAAGTAGTTAAATCTCCCCACCATTGATGACCAAGTTCGTGTGCAATTAATCCGTCTGATGAATAATCATTTTCAATTTCAGGCGTATAATAAGAACGTTCATTAAGAACAGTTGCCGTAGTATTTTCCATACCGCCATAAATGAAGTCTTTTACAACAACCTGTTTATAATTTACCCAAGGATAAACGTAGTCAAAATATTCGTTAAATAATTCCATCATAGCACCGGTATTTCTAAATGAATATTCTCCTTCGTTAATTCTGTTTTTATAAACATAAGATTCAACCGGAACAATTTGAGAATTATCTTTCACAATATGATAATCACCAGCACCAAGCATTATCAAATAACTTGAGTGCGGTTTATCCATAACCCAATGGTCAATTCGTTTTCCGGGATTGTCTGATGGATAAGATTCTTTCAAATAACCGTTTGAAATCGAAACAAGATTTTCGTCTAACTCTACTTTAATTTCGGAAGTAGATTTATCATTTGGATAATCATATATCGGAATCCAGTGTTTGTTATCTTCACTTTGACCTTGCGACCAAATCTGCATTGGGAAATCAGGATTAAGTTCAGTCGGATATATAAAATATAAACCTGCCTGAGGTGAACATGAGTAATTAATTTCACAAAGTAATGTATCAGAAATATTATAATCTTTATTTAAATTAATATTTAATTTTTTCCCGTCATAATCAAAATCTTTTGTTTCAAATCCATTAATAAAAATATTATTTATATTAAATGATATGGCATCAATTTCAAATTTATTGAATCCATGATTCAGAGGAGATAATTTTATTTTCCCGTAGCCTTTTATATTTTTATTTAAAATATCAGGTGAAATAAAAAAATCATAATGCAAAACATCATAAGTTCTTATCCTTTCAGGTTCCGGGATAGACTGTGAATACAGGTTTAAGGCAATTATTAACTGAATAAACAAAATGGGGAAAATTTTCATAACTATTTATGTTTAGTTTTCTTAATTATAGTGTTTTTATGATAGAGTTTAGAAGTTCGAGGATAATCAGTCATATAATGTAAACCTCGAGATTCTTTTCTTTTCATTGCCGAAGCAATAATTAAATATGCAACCGTAACTAAATTTCTTAACTCAAGAAGTTCAACATTTAATTTAGTTTTCAGATAAAATTCATTAATTTCCTCTTGCATCATAACAATTCTCCTCATTGCTCTTCTAAGTCTATACATATTTCTTACGATGCCGACAAAATCACTCATAAGTTTTTTTATTTCAAATTTATCATAAGAAATTAAAATCCACTCTTCAGGATTTTCTGTCCCATCATCATTCCAGTCATAGATGTGTGACAAAGGAATATTCTGATTTAAAAATTTTTTGGTATCAATTTTCTTTTTCAAATCATTATAAATTGCATCGGCGAACACCATCGCTTCCAGCAAAGAATTTGATGCGAGTCTATTTGCTCCATGAACTCCGGTACTTGCAACTTCACCGCAAGCATATAAATTTTTTAAATTTGTTTTGCCGTTTAAATCTGTTTTGATTCCGCCACAAGAATAATGTGCAGCAGGGACAACCGGTATAAAACCTTTTTTTAAATCAATTCCTTTTGAAATGCAAGTTTCATATATATTAGGAAATTCTTCTTTAAATTTATTGATGCCTATAGGATTTATATCAAGATAGACGAAGTGGTCACCTGTTTTTTTCATTTCATTATCTATTGATCTTGCGACGATATCTCTCGGAGCGAGAGATCCTCTTTTATCATAATCTTTCATAAATTCATAACCATCAATTCTTTTCAATACAGCACCTGCACCTCTGACAGCTTCGGAAATTAAGAAAACATAAGGAGAGTTAATATCGGGATGTTCATATAGAGTTGTCGGGTGGAACTGAACAAATTCCATATTTTCAATTTCACATCCTGCCCTGTAACCCATTGCCACACCATCACCTGTTGCAATTGGAGGGTTTGAAGTATGCAAATAAACTTGCCCTGCACCACCTGAAGCGATAATTGTTGTTCCGGCTATTATTTTATCAACTGATGAATTTTCAACATTGAAAGCAAAAATACCATAACATCCTTTTGTGTTTTTACTTCTGAATTTTTTTTTGAAATTTTTTGAGGTTAAAAAATCTATGGCAAAATAGTATTCAAGTATTTCAATTTGAGGGGTATTAGTGATTTTTTCGAGTAATGCTCTTTCAATTTCTCTGCCTGTTAAATCTTTTGAATGGACAATTCTGTTTCTTGAGTGACCACCTTCTCTACCGAGAGTCAGTTCACCATTTTTTTCAGTAAAATCAACTCCAAGATCAATCAGATCTTTAATTCTTTGCGGACCTTCAGTAACAATTTTTTTAACGGAATCTAAATTACATAGACCGGCACCACAATCGAGTGTATCTTTAATGTGCAAATTAAAATTATCATCATCAGATAAAACAGCAGCAATACCTCCTTGTGCATAATTTGTATTTGATTCGGCTTTTTGTTTTTTAGTAATAACTAATACTTTTCCGAATTGACTTAGTTTTATAGCAAGAGACAGCCCTGCAATCCCGCTTCCGATAATTAAAAAATCAGTTTTTAAATTCAAGGTTATGAAATATTTTCAAATTAATATATAAAAATGTTTATT
>ERZ761607.3064-NODE-3064-length-16796-cov-3.965056_pt1 | contig 16796 bp, 15 predicted proteins | sample MGYA00511164_ERZ761607 | MGnify/ENA primary metagenome ERZ761607 (study PRJEB28899, sample SAMN02445080) | bioreactor sludge metagenome | biome: EBPR sludge | place: Australia: Brisbane, Thorneside Wastewater Treatment Plant | collected 2011-06-22 ...
GGCCGAGGTCTTCTGCTGGGGATGCACGCGGAAGCCCCCCAGCGCGCGGTCCAGGCGGGCGAAGCGGGCGCCGGCCTTGCGGAAGCGAAGGAGCAGGTCCCAGTCCATCGCGAAGCGGAAGGATTCGTCGATGGCCCCGCCGGCCTTGTCCCAGAGGGCCCGGCGCCAGAAGAGCGTCTCCTGCGGCACGTAGTCGGCCCAGGGCAGCACCTTGTCATCGTGCTCCGGCACGATCCAGCGGCCGATCAGGCGGTCCTGCTCGTCGAGCAGCAGCCGGTGGCCGTAGACGGCGTCCACGTCCGGGTGGCGGTGGAAGAAGTCCGCGACCGCCGCGAGGGCGCCGGGCAGCAGCACGTCGTCGCTGTTGAGCCAGCCCATGATCTCGCCCGTCACCCGGGCGAAGCCGCGGTTGATCGCCTGGGACTGGCCCGTGTCCTTCTCGCTCACCCAGCCGGAAAGGCGCGGGGCGTAGCGCTCGAGGATCTCGATGGTGCCGTCCGTCGAGCCGCCGTCCTGCACGAAGTAGTCGAGGTTCGGGTAGCCCTGGGCGAGCACGCTCTCGATCGTGCGGCCGATGAAGGCCGCCTGCCCGAAGGACGGCGTGACGAGCGCGATGCGCGGCGGCGAGGGCGGCAGCGCGACGGGCGATCGGTCGGTGACGAGGTCGATCGCGACCGGCTCGTGCTGGCGGAGGTTGCCGAGGCGTGGGCGGATGCGCGAGCTCACCATCCGCACCCCCGTCTCCGAGACGAAGCGGATGAGGCCCCGGGTCTTGCGCCAGGCCAGGCCGATGAAGCTCGAGGAGGCGTGCAGCTCGCCCGCGAGCGTGGCGATCATCGATTCCTTCTCGAGCAGCACGCGCTCGCGCTGGGCGAGGGTCGATTCCTGCTCGCGGATCAGGGCTTCCTTCTCCTCGAGCGAGGCGCGCAGGAAGCCGTTCTCGTCGAGGGCCTGGCGGGAGCGCAGCCAGTCCACGCCGGCCTTGCGCGCGAAGCCCTGCACGGCGTCCCGCGCCTCCGGCGGGAAGAACGCGATCACGTCGTTCACCACCGCGAGCTCGTGCCGGTCCGACAGGCGCCGCAGCGCCCGCGTCACCTCGTCGAAAGAGGGCCACTGCGTGACGTCGTGGGGCTCCGGCGGCGTCGCGAGGAAGAGTCGCGCGTCGTCCACCAGCACCACCGAGGCGGGCGCGAGGCTTCCGACGGCCTCGATCTCCGCGAGCAGGGGGCATTGGCTCTTCTCGCCCGCCGTGCCCGTGGCCACGCACCAGTGGGCGTCCAGCCAGAAGAGCGTGGCCGTACCCCGGAGGCCCGGCGCCACCTCCCGCAGGAACTCGCCCGAGTCGCCCAGGCGCGCGTCCACGCGCGGCTCCGCGGCGAAGCGCGCCTTGACCTCCCGCCACAGCGATTCGCTCGATTCCACCGTGATCACGCGGGAGAAGCGCGCGGCGGCCGCGGCGGCCCCGTCGCCCTTGAAGGTGCCGGTCTCGACGAAGACCTCGAGGGGCAGCGCCTCGCGAAGGGCGTCGAGGAGCCGTGTGTCGAGGGAGAAGGTGACGGCGCCCATCGCTAGATCTCCACCCGCTCGAAGGTGACGGGCGAGAACCACGTGTTGCCCAGGTGCCAGACGCGCTCGGGGAGGTTCCGCTGGCCGATGACCCGCGCGGGCACGCCGGCCACGATGGCGCCCGCGGGCACGTCTCCGATCACCACGGCGCCCGCGCCCACGATCGCGTTGTCGCCGATCGTGAGCGGGCCGATGATCCGCGCGCCGTTGCCGATCCACACGCCGTGCCCGATCGAGAGGGGGCCGGAAAAGGGCTCGAGGCTGTCGCGGTCGTGGCCGCCGTTGGTGAGCGTCACGTCGGCGGCGAACATGCAGAAGCGGCCGACGCGGATCTCGTTGAAGTTCCAGAATTTCGCGCCGATGCCGATCGCGGCCCAGTCGCCGATGTGGATGTTCTCCTCCTGGCCCGTCAGGCACTGGAAGCCCCGGTCGATGGCGACGCCCTCGGCGCCGATGTCGAGGCCCGCGCGCCGCAGCCAGCGGTTCTTCCTCTCCCAGGCGGCCCAGTCGTGGGCGAGGGGCGTGCGCAGGTCCGCGAGGCGCTTCCAGATCGTGCGCCGCACGCCGTCGCGGTAGGTGAAGGTGTGCATGGGTCAGCTCCGGTCCGGCGCGGCGAAACTCGCCCGGGCGGGCAATCCCGCCATGCCGTAGAAGGGCGGGCGCGCGCCCTGGTAGTCGAACGCGACGCGCAGGGGCCCGAGCCACGGCGTCTCGTCGAGGATGTGGCCCGAGGCGCCCGCCGTGGACTCCGGCACGCCCAGGCTCACGCCCAGGCCGTAGGGGCCGGCCTCCAGGTCGAGCGTGAGGCGCAGCTCGAACAGGCCCTCCTCGCCCGGCGCGAGCGCGGGCGGCGCGACCCGGAGGGGCCAGGAGCCCGTCGCGGTCACGACCTGGTCGCGCTGGTTCTTCACGGCCACCGTGACGTGCACGGGTTCGCGCGTGGCCACGCGGTAGCGCACGCTCACGCGCACGGTCGATCCCAGCGGCGCGTCGAGGGCCGGGTTGCCTTCGCCGTCGTCGAGGCCCACGGCGAGGATCGCGGCACCCTCGCCCGCCGGTTCACGGCCCGCGGGCGCTTTCCAGAGGACCGGGCCGGGAAGGCCGGCCGGGGACGCGTCGGCCACGGCCGGCGTCGCCGCGACGGCGATGCCTTCGCCCGCGCCGGACATGAAGTAGCGCCGGATCGCCTCGAGCGCATCCCCGTCGAACGCGACCTGCCCGCCCTCGAGCAGGATCGCGCGGGAGCACAGGTCCCGCACAGCGCCCATGTCGTGCGAGACGAACAGGAGCGTGACGCCCTTCTCCCGCAGCGCGCGGATGTGGCGGTAGCACTTCTGCTGGAAGAAGAAATCGCCCACCGCGAGGGCCTCGTCGATCACGAGCACGTCGGGGTCGGCGTGGGCGAGCACGGCGAACGCGAGGCGCATCGTCATGCCGCTCGAGTAGGTCTTCACGGGACGGTCCAGGGCCTCGCCGATCTCGGCGAAGGCGGCGATCGCGTCCATGCGGGCGAGGACCGCCTCGCGCTCCAGGCCCAGCAGCAGGCCGTTCAGCACCACGTTCTCGCGCCCGGTGTAGTCGGGGTGGAAGCCGCTGCCGAGCTCCAGCAGCGCGCACACGCGCCCGTCCGTGCGCACCGCGCCGGCCGTGGGCGAGAGCGTGCCCGAGAGGATCTGCAGCAGCGTGCTCTTGCCGCTGCCGTTCCGGCCGATGACGGCCACCGATTCGCCGCGGCGCACCTCGAAATCCACGCCGGCCAGCGCGCGCACCTCGCGCCGCCCCGCGCGCCGGGACGGCACGAGCGCGTTGAGCAGGCGGTCCCGCGGCGTGTCGTGCACGACGTAGCGCTTGGCGAGGCCGCGGGCGGCGATGACGGGCGCCGGGGCGTTCACACGAAATCCCCGAAGGCGGGCCGCAGGCGCCGGAAGAGCGCGAGGCAGGCGGCGGCGAAGGCGCTCGCGAGCGCGAAGAAGAGCGCGAGGGCGAGGGCCGAGGGCCAGGCGCCGAAGAGCGTGGCCCGCAGCGCCTCCACCGGGAACGCGAGCGGGTTGGCGAGCAGCACGCCGCGGAGCCACTGCGGCGCGGCCTCCAGTCCGTAGAACACGGGCGTCGCGAAAAGCAGCGCGTGGGAGGCGAGCGCCGCGAGGGGCGCGGTGTCGCGGGCGAGCACGCCGAAGGCCGCGAGGAGCCACCCGGCCGCGAGCAGCAGCGGGAAGAACGCGACGATCACCAGCGGGAAGGCGAGCGCGCCCGGGCCCGGCAACCCGAAGAGGACGGCGTGCCCGGCGAACCACACGGCCGTCGCGACGAGCGCGTGCAGCGTCGCGGCGATCGCGAGCACCCAGGGCAGCAGCTCGAGCGGAAAGACGACCTTGCGCACGAACTGCGGATTGCCCGCCACCAGCATCGGCGCGCGGGCGAGCACTTCCGCGAAGGCGTTGAACACGATGAGGCCCGCGAAGACGCGCAGCGCGTATTCCGGCGGGCCGCCCGGGAAGCCGCCGCTCGCCTTGAGGATCACGCCGAAGGCGAGCGTGTAGACGGCGATGAGGAACAGGGGCTGCACGAAGGACCACGCGAGCCCGCCGACGGAGCCGCGGTATCGCCCGGCGAACTCGCGGCGCACGAGCTCCGCGACGAGGGCCCGGTCCCGGCGCTCGAACGGGATCACGCCGCGCCCGCCCCGCCGGCTGGCAGTCGGCCGTAGTCGTCGTCGAAGCGCTGGATGTCGTCCTCGCCGAGGTAATCGCCGCTCTGCACCTCGATGATGACGAGGGGCGCCTCGCCCGGGTTCGACAGGCGGTGCAGGCACCCGGCGGGGATGAAGGTGGATTCGTTCACCTGCACGTCGAAGCGCCGCTCGCCGTTCACCACGCGCGCGGTGCCGCCCACCACGATCCAGTGCTCGCTGCGCTGCCGGTGCTTCTGCAGGCTCAGGCTCGCGCCGGGCTTCACCTCGATGCGCTTGATCTTGTAGCCGGGCGCCTCGCCCAGCACCGTGTAGGTGCCCCAGGGCCGGTGCACGGTGCGGTGGACCTTGTGGGCGTCGTGGCCCGCGGCCTTCAAGCGCTCGTAGACGTGGCGCACGTCCTGGGCCCGGTCCCGCGCGGCCACCAGCAGCGCGTCGGGCGTATCGACGATGACGAGGTCCTTCACGCCCACGGCGCCCACCACGCGATCGCCGGCGCGCACGAAGCAGCCGGTCGATTCGTGCAGCACCGCCTCGCCCTCGACGCGGTTGCCCTGCGCGTCCGCCGGCGAGAGCTCGCCCACCGCGGGCCAGGCGCCGATGTCGCTCCAGCCGATGTCGCACGGCACGACGGCCACGCGGTCCGATTTCTCGAAGAGCGCGTAGTCCACGGAGATGGAGGGCACGGCGGCGAAGGCCTTCGCCTCGAGCTCCACCTGCACGGCCCCGCCGCCTTCGGCCGCGCGCGAGGCCTCGAGGCAGGCGCGCACGCCGTCGAGCACCGCCGGGCAGTGCTTCGCCATCTCGCCGAGCACCGTGCCGGCCGTGAAGCAGAACATGCCCGAGTTCCACAGGAAGCGGCCGGAGGCGAGGTACTCGCGGGCCTGCTCGAGCGCGGGCTTTTCCACGAAGCGAAGGACGCGCTCGCCCTCGGACTCGATGTAGCCGTAGCCGGTCTCGGGGCGGTCCGGCCGGATGCCGAAGGTGACGAGGCGCCCCTCGGCCGCGAGGGCCATCGCGCGGGCCACGGCTTTCGCGAAGGCGGCCTCGTCGGTGACGAGGTGGTCGGCCGCGAGCACGAGCAGGGCGGCGTCTTCGCCGTGGGACCGGGCGACCGAGAGGGCAGCCGCCGCCACGGCCGCGGCGGTGTTGCGCCCGAAGGGCTCGAGGACGAAGGCGAGCGGAAGCGAGGCGCCGTTCACCTCGCGGTACTCGTCCATCGTCTTGAAGAAGAGCTCGCGGTTGGTCACCGTGAGCACCTGCGCGGCCCCGGGCTGGCCCACGCCCCGCAGGAAGGCCTTCTGCAGCAGGCTCCGGCCGTCGGACAAGCGGATGAAGGGCTTGGGATGCCACTCCCGGGACACGGGCCACAGGCGCGAGCCGGCGCCACCGCACAGGATGGTCGGGATCAGGCGCATGGGTCGGCCGGGGGGGTATTCACGCGATGTCGCTCCGCGGGCGGGCTGGCGGCCATTCGGCGGGGGCGGAACGGCGATTCGAACCGGGGTTTTCCGGAGGCAGAATGATACAATATCTCAGAGGGTTAGCTCCACTTTCCCCGTGGCGCGAGGCCCCTTTCCCGACCACCCGACCCCACCCACCGAGCCCGACTCGATGACTTTCCGCACCCCCTGGGCCTGGCTCGCGATCGTCGCGGCGGGCGTGCTGGCGATCTACCTGCCGGGCCTCGGCAACGAGCTCGTCTTCGACGACCTGCGCCTCGCGGACGGTTCGCTCGACAAGTACCGCGCCTTGGACGAGCTGCGGGTGCGCCTGCTGTCCTACGGCAGCTTCCCGTGGCTCGCCGCGCTGCTGGGCGACGGCTGGTGGAAGCAGCGCCTCGTGAACCTGCTGCTGCACCTCGCCACGGTCGCCGCGCTCTTCGCGTTCTGGCGCGAGGTCCTCGCCTGCCTCGAAGGACCGAAGGCCGAGCCGGGCCAGCCCGCCCCCGTGCCCTACGCCGAATCGCCCGCCCTCGCGTTCGCCGTGGGCTTCTTCGCGCTCAACCCGGCGGCGGTCTACGGCGTCGCCTACCTGGTGCAGCGCTCGATCCTGATGGCGACGCTCTTCACGGTGCTCGCGCTGTGGCTCTTCGTGAAGGGCGTGCGCGAATCCCGCCCCGGCCTGCACGCGGCGGCCCTCGCGCTCTACGTCCTCGCGATCCTGTCGAAGGAGCACGCGCTGCTCGCCCCGCTCGCGGCGCTGCCGCTGTACGTGGTGGCGGCCCGGCCCGCCCCCGCGCGCCTCGCGGCCATCGGCGCCGCCACGGCCGCCCTCGCGGTGGCCGCCGGCCTGTTCCTCTACGTGAAGTACGGCGCGATCATCGGCAAGCCCTTCGACGAGTTCAGCCACGTCTTCCTCGCGCAGCTCGCCGCGCTGGACCCGGCCGCCGCCGAGAACGCCTGGGGCCTGAGCGTCCTGAACCAGTGCTGGCTCTTCTTCGAGTACGGCGTGCGCTGGCTCGTGCCCTGGGGCGGCTGGATGTCAATCAACCTGCGCCCGCCCTTCCCGATCGCCTGGCTCACGTTCCCCCACGTGCTCGGCGTCGCGGGCTACCTCGCGGTGCTCGCGGCCGGCGCGTTCCTCGTGCTGCGCCATCGCGACTGGCGCGCGCTGGTGGGCCTTTCGCTGCTGCTCCCGGCGATCCTCTTCGCCTCGGAATTCGCGACGGTCTGGGTGCAGGACCCGTTCGTGATCTACCGCAGCTACCTGTGGGCCATCGGCGTGCCGGGCCTCGCGTTCTTCCTGGCCTACGGGCCGGGCCCGAAGGCCCTCGCCGGCATCGCCGTCGCCGTGGCGGCCTTCCTGGGCTGGCAGTCGCTCGACCGCGTGTTCTCCCTGCGCTCGCCCGAGGCCGCCTACACCGACGCCATCGCGAAGCTGCCCGACGACCCGCGCGCGGTCGGCCGCTGGTATCCCTACCTCAACCGCGGCAACCACTACTTCGACCGCGGGCAGGAGGCGGCGGCGCTGCGGGACTTCGAAGCCTCCTCCTACCTGGGCGACATGGGCATGGGCGCGCAGAACGTGGGCGCGATGCTCGCCGGCGCCAAGCGCCACGCCGAAGCCCTCGCCGCCTTCGACCGCGCCGAGAAGCAGGGCTACACGCTCTACAACCTGCACTTCCAGCGGGGCCTGTCCCTCGTCGCGCTGGGCCGGCTGGAGGAGGCCTGGGCCTCCCTCGTGAAGGCGCGGGACCTCTATCCGCCCTCCCCCACGCGGGAACTGCTCTACGCCCAGCTCGGCCGCGTCGCGCTGCAGACGGGCCGCAAGGACGAGGCGATCAAGTCCCTCGCGCAGCTCGTCGCCTTCGACCCGAAGCACAAGGAGGCCCGGTACCTGCTCGGCATGGCCTACGTGCAGAACAACCAGCACGCGCTCGCCCTGCAGATCCTCGACACGCTGGTAGCCGACGATCCGAAGGCACCGCCGGGCCACTACGCCCGCGCCGTCGCCCTGTACGGGCTCAAGCGCAAGGCCGACGCGCTCGCGGCCATCGACACCGCGATCGCCCTCGATCCGGCGAACCCCGGTCTTCGCGAGTGGCAGGCGAAGATCCGCACGCTGCCCTGACGAGCGCGATGCGCGTCCTTCACGTGGGGAAGTACTTCCCGCCCGTCGCGGGCGGCATGGAGCGCTTCCTCGGCGACCTGGTGCGCGCCCAGCGCGAGCGCGGCGAGGAGGCCTTCGCGCTGGTGCACCACGAAGGCCCGCGACCCGCGGACGACCCGCCCTGGCTCACGCGCGTCCCGGTGTGGGCGAAGCTGCTCTTCGCCCCCTTGAGCCCGGGCTTTCCCGCCGCCCTCGCCGGCGCCATCGGCCGGCACCGCCCCGACGCCCTTCACCTGCACCTGCCCAATCCCAGCGCGTTCTGGGCCCTCGCGCTGCCGTCGGCGCGGCGCCTGCCGTGGATCGTGCACTGGCACTCCGACGTCGAGACCGGCCGCGCCGGCTGGCCGATGCGCTTCGCCTACGGCGTCTACCGCCAGTTCGAGCGCGCGGTGCTCGAGCGCGCGGCCTGCATCGTCGCGAGCTCGCCGCCCTACCGCGATTCGAGCGAACCGCTCGCACCGTGGCGCGACAAGTGCCTCGCGGTGCCCCTGGGCCTCGACGCGGCGAGGCTGCCGGACATCGATCCGGCCGAGGGCGCGCCGCTCTGGCCCGCGACCGGCCTCAAGGTGCTCGCCGTCGGGCGGCTCACCTACTACAAGGGCTTCGACACGCTGCTGCGCGCTGCGGCCGGCGCGACGGGCGTGCAGCTCGTGGTGGCGGGCGGCGGCGAGGAGCGCGCGCGCCTCGAGCGGATCCTCGAGGAAGCGGGGCGCCCCGCCCACGTGCGGCTCGCGGGCCCGGTGGACGAGCCCACCCTCGCGCGCCTCATGGCCTCCTGCGAGCTCTTCGCGCTGCCTTCGATCGAGCGCACCGAGGCCTTCGGCATCGTGCTCATGGAGGCGATGCGCTACGGCAAGCCCCTGCTCGCAAGCCGGCTCGAAGGCAGCGGCGTCACCTGGGTCGCGCGGGAAGGCGAGAACGCGGTGCTCGTCCCGCCCGGCGACGACGGGGCCTGGCGCAAGGCGCTCGAGGCGCTCGCCCACGACGAACCGGTGCGCGCGCGGCTCGGCGCGGCCGGCCGGCGCCGCTTCGAGCAGGAGTTCGGCATCGACCGCGTCGCGGCAGCCCTTCACAACGCCTACGGGATCGCGCGCCGCGCGGCCGACGAGGAGGAGGCGCCCGGCCCCGCGCGCCGCCCGGGCCGGCCGCTGGTCATCATCCCGGCACTCGACGAGGCGGCGTGCATCGGCGAGGTGCTGAAGGACGCCATGGCGCGCATCGACGCCGACTTCCTGGTGGTGGACGACGGCAGCACCGACGAGACGCCCGCCATCGCCCGCGCGGCGGGGGCCACGGTGATCCGCGCGCCCCTCTGGCAGGGCGCCTGGGGCGCCATCCAGACGGGGCTTCGCTACGCGGTGCGCCACGGCTATTCCGGGGCGATCACGATGGACGCCGACGGCCAGCACGAGCCCGCGGACCTGCCGGCCCTGCTCGAGGCCGCGCGCGACGCCGACGTGGTGATCGCCGCCTGCCCGAGCCGCGGCAGCTTCCTGCGCCATGTGGCCTGGCGCTATTTCCGGCTGCTCACGGGCTTCAACATCGAGGACCTGACCTCGGGCTTCCGGTACTACAATGCCGCGGCGTGCGAGCTGCTCGCCGGCGAGGAGGCGACGCTCCTCGACTACCAGGACATCGGCGTGCTGCTGCTGCTTCGCCACGCGCACCTTCGCATCGTCGAGATCGACGTGAAGATGAACCCCCGGCGCGACGGCGCGTCCCGCGTCTTCCGCTCGTGGCTCACCGTGGGCCGCTACATGGCCGAGACCACGATCCTGTGCCTCGCCCGCTGGAACCGGCCCCGCGCCCGGCCCTGATCCCGGAACCCCCATGAAGACCTACCACCTCGTCGTCCTCGCCATCGGCATCGGCCTCACCGTGGGCATCCTGCACCTGGTGCGGCGCGACCACCTGTACATCCGGCAAGGCCTGTTCTGGATCGCGGTGGCCGCCGGCTCCTTCGTCTTCGCCGTGTGGCCCACGGTGATCGACGTGGTGGGCCTCGCGCTGGGCATCGGCTACCCGCCCACGCTGCTCATGATCGGGGCCATCGCCGTACTGGTGATCAAGGCGCTGCTGGGCGACATCGCGCTCACCAAGACGAGCCGGGACCTGCGTCGCCTGAACCAGCGGATCGCCCTTCTCGAGGCGGGTGCTCCCCGGGACCCCGACGCACCCCGCTGACCCGCTTTCCGAACGCCCGCAACGCCATGGCCGACGACGCCATCGTCTTCACCGTCCGCTACGACCGCCGCCAGTGCCTCGTCACCGCCTGGCGCTACTGGCAGCGGCGACTGGGCATGCGCTACGCCCTCGAACTCGCCATCGGCTCGGGCCTCATCGTGCTCGCGACCCAGGGGCCCTATCGCTGGATCGAGGTGGCGCTGATGATCGCGGTGGGCGTCTTCGCGCTGCTGGGCGCCGGGCTCTTCCTGATCCACTGGCGCCGCGCCGTCTGGGGCCTGGAGGCGCTCGACCCGCCCGAAAGCACGTGGGTGCTCACCGAGGAAACCGTGTCCCAGCGCTCCAGCCTGGGCGAGAGCGCCATCGGCTGGGCTGGCGTGCAGGAGCTCTGGCGCTTTCCCGACACCTGGATCCTCATCTGGGGCCGGGACGTCTACAGCACCATTCCCGTCGCCCAGTTCCCCCTGCAGGCCCGCCAGTTCACCGAGCGGCGCATCCGGGAATCCGGCGGGCGGATCCGGTAGCGGAAACAGGGGAAACAGGGACAGTTCCCTCGTCGAGGGAACTGTCCCCATTCAAGTAAGCGACCGCTTTCGAGGCCTTTTCCGCCCTTCAGCCCGGCCGGATCCTGCCGAAAATCGTGGTGTGACCGCGCGTTCGCGGGCATGGGACACGACCATGGACATGACCAAGCTGAAAAAGGCCGACGTGAAGGTCGGCGTGCCGATCCCCTGGCCCCTCTTCGACGAGGGCGCCCGCATGGTGGTGCTGCCGGGGTTCGTGCCCCGCGACGAGACGCAGCGCACCCTGCTGTCGGACCTGGGCCTGTACCGCTCCAGCGAACTGGGCGTGGACCAGGAATGCTGCCGGGAAAAGGCCGCGGCCGACCACGCGCACGCGCCGGCCGCCCGCGGCAAGGGCAAGGAACCCACATTCGCCGAGATCGCGTTTCCCGTGGGCACCCCCTTCACGCTGAAGATCGGCGAGGGCAAGGACGCCCCGCGCCACCAGGTGAACCTGATCGGCTGGGTCGAGGGCGACTCGCTCCTCGTGACCCACCCCCGGAACGACGACGGTCTCGTCTACGTGAAGGAAGGCCAGCCCGTCCACGCGCGCGCCGGCTACGACCGCTGGGTGTGCACCTTCGACACCAGCGTGCTCAAGGCGCCCACGCACCCCCTCGCCTACGTGCACCTGCGCTACCCGGGCCACATCACCGCGAGCCGCGTGCGGGCCACCACGCGCGTGAAGACGAACATCATCGCCTCGGCCGGCGCCTCGGGCGACGCCCTGCGCCACGCCTGCACCATCAAGGACCTGAGCCTCACGGGCATGCTGCTGCACAGCAAGGAGCGCCTCGCGAATCCCGGCGACACGGTGGACCTGTACTTCCGCCTGGGCTTCGACGGCGACCGGCACGTGTGCGAGTTCGAGGGCATCGTGCGCAACGTCTCCCCCGTGATGGGGCCGAACGGGCCGAAGTCCTGGAACCACGGCGTGGAGCTGGGCGCCGTGTCCACCGCGGACCGGCGCCTGCTGCAGCTCTACCTGTACGCCCGCCGCCTCGAGGAGGCGGACTAGCGGGGGCGGGCTACTCGAAGCGGTTCGAGAGCTCGCCGATCCCCTCGATCGAGATCGTCACGTCGCTGCCGGGCTTCATCGAGCCCACGCCCACGCTCGTGCCGCAGCAGATCACGTCGCCCGGCTCGAACGTGAGGTCCTGCGAGATGAGCGAAACGATGCGCGCCGGCGAGAAGAACATGTCGCTCACGGGATAGTTCTGCCGCTCCTGCCCGTTGAGCACCGCGCGCACCGAGAGCGTCGCCGGGTCCAGGCCCGTCGCGATCACGGGGCCGAACACGCCGAAGGTGTCGAAGCTCTTCGAGCGCGACCACTGGTCGAAGGTGGGATCCTTCTTGAGGATGTCCACGGCCGTCACGTCGTTCACGCAGGTGTAGCCGAAGATGTGGGCGGGCGCATCGGCCTCCGACACGCGCGCGGTGCGCTTGCCGATCACGATGCCGAGCTCCCCCTCGAAGATCACCTTGCCGCCGAAGCCCGCGGGATTGCGGATGGGCTGCCCGCCGGGGTGGAAGGAACTGTTGGCCTTCATGAACCACAGCGGCTCGGGCGGCTCCGCCTGCCCCAGCTTGGCCGCCAGGGCCCGGAAGTTGTTCCACAGGGCCACCATCTTGGTGGGCACGCAGGGCGTGAGGAGCTTCACGGACGCGAGGCTCGCTCTTGCGCCCGTGGGACGCGGAGCGGCAAAGAGGTCGCCTTCGTGGATGGCGATCGTGTCGCCCTCGAGCGTGCCGAACTGCGCGCGCCCCTCGTGCTCGAAGCGGATCCAGCGGGTCATGGTCGTGCTCGGAAGGAGTCGGTCGGGAAGGGAAATTGTGCCGGAAAGGGCGCGCGCGGTCCTCAGCGGTCGTCGTGGGGCGCGACGATCTCGGCGATGCGCTCCATCACGAGGGGCGTGAGGCGCGGCAGCACCTCGATCGCCTTCAGGTTCTCGCGCACCTGCTCCACGCGGGAGGCGCCCGTGATCACCGTCGAGACGTGCGGATTCTTCGCGCACCAGGCGATCGCGAGCTGGGGCAGGGTGCAACCGAGTTCCTTCGCGACGACCGCGAGGGTCTTCACCACCTCGTTCCTCGCCTTGTCCGTGAGGCCCTCGACGAGGAACGCCATGCGCGGAATGGCGCCGCGGCTGTCCTGGGGCACGCCCGCGGCGTACTTGCCCGTAAGCAGGCCCGACGCGAGGGGGCTCCAGGTGGTGAGCCCCAGCCCGATGTCGTGGTAGAGATGGCGGTACTCGCTTTCCACGCGCCGGCGGTGGAAGAGGTGGTACTGCGGCTGCTCCACGACGGGCTTGGCCAGGTGGTGGCGCTCGGCGATCTGCCAGGCCGCCATGATCTCGGAGGCGCTCCATTCCGAGGTGCCCCAGTAGAGCGCCTTGCCCTGCCGGATCATGTCGTGCATCGCCCACACCGTCTCCTCGATGGGCGTCTCGGGGTCCGGGCGGTGGCAGTACACGAGGTCCACGAAGTCGAGCTGCAGGCGCTTGAGCGAGCCGTCGATCGCCTGCATCAGGTACTTGCGGTTGAGCGTGTTCTTCGAGTTGGGGCCGTCCGAGATGCCCCAGTAGAACTTGGTGGACACCGCGTAGCGAAGGCGCGGCCACGCGAGCTTCTTCAGGGCCTCGCCCATGATCCGCTCGCTCTCGCCGGCGGCGTACACCTCGGCGTTGTCGAAGAAATTGACGCCGGCGTCCCAGGCGGCGGCCATGCACTCGATGGCGGCCTTGGTATCGACCTGGTTGCCGTAGGTCACCCACGAGCCGAAGGACAGCTCGCTCACCTTGAGGCCGGCGCGGCCCAGTCTGCGGTATTGCATGGCGTTCGTTTCCGTCGCTTGGGGAAGATCGCCATTATCCCGCAGTCACGAACCGTCACGCGCCGCGCGTTGCCGCCCGCGGTCCCGCCCCCCACAATCGGCGCACCCCGTCGCCGGAGGACCGCCATGCGCATCGCCCCGTTGCTCGTCGCCTTCGCCTACGTGCTTCCCGCCTTCGCGCAGGATCCGCCCGCGCCCGCCGCACCCACGAAGGCCGACACCCGGCCCGCGCCGCCGCCCGCGCGCCTCGCCGATGCCGCCTGGCTGCAGGGCTACTGGGTCGGCGAGGGGCTGGGCGGCGATGTCGAGGACGTGTGGATGCCCCCGAAGGCCGGCGTGATGCTCGGCGCGTTCCGCCTGCACAAGAAGGAGGGCAAGGGCTTCTACGAGCTCTTCGCGATCGAGGAGGAGGGCGAGTCCCTCGTCTTCATCGTGAAGCACTTCAACCCGGACTGGGTGGGCTGGGAGGAAAAGGACAAGGCCCTGCGGTTGCGGCTTTCCCGCGTGGCGCCCGGCACGCTCGCCTTCGGCGGCGTGGTGTTCGAGAAGCAGGGCGACGACGGGCTCGTCGTCAAGCTCGCGATCCGGCAGAAGGACGGACGACTCGACCACCACACCCTCACCTACCGGCGAAAGGCCTTGTAGCGCCGCGCCGCGTCCCGGGGGCGGCGGCCCGCTAGAATCGTCCCGTGGAACACGCCCGCCGCAACATCTTCCTGCTCGCCTGCTGCCAGGCGCTGCTGTTCACGAACAACGTGACGCTCATCGCGCTGAACGGCCTGGCGGGCTGGGCGCTCGCGGAATCGAAGGCCCTCGCGACGCTGCCGGTCACGGGTTACGTGCTGGGCGCGGCCCTCGCCACCTTCCCGGCCTCGCTGTGGATGAAGCGGGTGGGAAGGCGCAACGGCTTCCTCACGGGCACGCTCTTCGGCATCGCGGGCGGGATCATCGCCACCGCCGCGATCTGGCTGCAGAGCTTCTGGTTGCTGGTGGCCGGCACGCTGGTCCTGGGCACCTACAACGCCTTCGGCCAGTACTACCGCTTCGCGGCGGCGGACGCGGCGGCGGCCCCGTTCAAGGCGAAGGCGATCTCCCTCGTGATGGCCGGCGGGCTCGTGGGCGGCATCGTGGGGCCGGAACTGAGCAAGCTCACGCGGGACCTCGCGCAGCCGACGTTCCTCGCCTCCTACGCCTCGCTCATCGGCTTCTGCCTCGTCACGATGGCGATCCTCTCGGGCCTTCGCATTCCCGAGCCCCATGCCTCCGAGCATCACGGCCCCACGCGGCCCCTCGGCGAGATCATGCGCCAACCCGTGTACGTGGTGGCCGTCGCCGTGGCGGCGCTGGGCTACGGCGTCATGAACCTGCTGATGACCTCCACGCCCCTCGCGATGGGCTTCTGCGGGCACCCCTACGCCGCGGCGGCGAGCGTGATCAGCGCCCACGTGGTCGCGATGTTCGGGCCGTCGTTCTTCACCGGTTCCCTCATCCAACGCTTCGGCGTGCTCAAGGTGATGTTCACCGGGGTCGTACTCAACCTCGCGTGCGTCGCCATCGCGCTGTCGGGCCAGCAGGTCGCGCACTTCTGGCTCTCGCTCGTGCTGCTGGGCGTGGGCTGGAACTTCATGTTCGTGGGCGGCACCACGCTGCTCACGGAGACCTACACGCCCGCGGAGAAGGCCAAGGCCCAGGGCGCCAACGAGATCCTCGTGTTCTGCACGACGGCCACCTCGTCCTTCGCCTCGGGCGTGCTGGTGAACGCCTCGGGCTGGAACACGCTCAACCACGTGGCGCTGCCCTTCCTCGCGATCGCCGGCGCCGCGATCCTGTGGCTCGGCGCGAAGCGCCGTGCCGCCCCCGCCAACGCCTGAAGGAACCCCCATGGCCGACACCCACGACTTCGAGACCACGCTCGCCTGGCCCGCGGACCCCGCGCAGAAAAAACCGCCGGAGGCGGACTTCTCCCGCGACAACACGCTCGCCGCGCCCGGACATGCACCGATCGCGGCCTCCTCGCCGACCGTCTTCGGCGGCACGGCCTCGCGCTACAACCCGGAGGAGCTGCTCACGCTCTCGCTTTCCCAGTGCCACATGCTCACGTTCCTCGCGATCGCGGCCAAGCGGAAGATCGCGGTGCTCGCCTACGAGGACCGCGCGACGGGCACGCTGGGGATGGGGCCTTCGGGAAAGATGCAGATGGCGAAGGTGCTGCTGCGACCCGTGGTGACGGTGGCCGCGGGGACGGACCTCGCCGCCGTGGACGCGCTGCACGAGAAGGCGCACGCCCACTGCTTCATGGCGAACTCGGTGAACTTCCCCGTGGAGAACGCACCGACGGCGCGGGAAGGCTGAGGGGCGCGGCCCGATTCCCGGGCCGCACGCGCTACTTCTTGCCCTTCGCGGGCGGGGCGGCCTCGCCGCCTTCCTCTTCCTGCTTCTTGCGCCAGGCCGCCTCTTCCTGCTTGCGCTTCTCGGCGCGCTCCGCGGCCTCCTGCCGCGAGCGCTTGGCCTGGTACTCGGCCTCGAGCTCCGCCTGCGCGTTCAGCCGCTTCACCTTCTCGTTGGCGGCACGCTCCCAGTTCGTCTTGCCGGCGTGGGAGGTGTCGACCTTCTTCTCGTCCTTGTCGACAGGGCAGGCGGCCTCCTGGTAGGTGACCTTGCCCTTGGCGTCCACGCACTTGTAGAGCTTCTGGGCGGGGGCGGAGAAGGGGAGGGCGGCCAGGAGCGAGGCGAGGGCGATCCGGCGGGCGTTGGCGATCATGGCGAGTGGCGTTCGTCGTCGATGGCGGAAATGATGTCACGGAACGGGCGACCCGCGCCGTGATGCGCGTCACGAAGCCGCTGCGGCCCGGTGGCGACGGATGCCCCGGGATCCCATGTCCGGAAACGGCGAGCGGCCTTCCGCCGGGCGGCCGATAATTCGGCCCGTGAGCCTCGATCCCGATCCCTGCTACCGCGCCCTCGCCGCCCGCGACGCCCGCTTCGACGGCCACTTCTTCGTGGGCGTGGCGACGACGCGCATCTACTGCCGGCCCGTGTGCCCGGCCCGCACGCCCTTGAAGCGCCACTGCGCGTTCTTCCCGAGCGCGGCGGCGGCCGAGGCGGGCGGATTCCGCCCGTGCCTGCGGTGCCGGCCGGAACTCGCGCCGGGCTTCGCGGCGGTCGATGCGAACCGTCGCCTCGCGCGTGCCGCGGCCGACCGCATCGAAGGCGGGACCCTGGAGGATTCGAGCCTCGAGGCGCTCGCGGCGCAGCTCGGCGTCACGGACCGGCACCTGCGGCGCGTCTTCGGCGCGCAGTTCGGCGTGACGCCAGTGGCCTACGCGCAGACGCAGCGCCTGCTGCTCGC
>ERZ761607.3069-NODE-3069-length-16753-cov-5.081686_pt1 | contig 16753 bp, 16 predicted proteins | sample MGYA00511164_ERZ761607 | MGnify/ENA primary metagenome ERZ761607 (study PRJEB28899, sample SAMN02445080) | bioreactor sludge metagenome | biome: EBPR sludge | place: Australia: Brisbane, Thorneside Wastewater Treatment Plant | collected 2011-06-22 ...
CGGCAGCTACATGGGCCGCGCGCCGTTCGACGAGCCCTCGGTGCTGGCGATGGCGATGAACGAGATGGTGGTACCGATCCTGCGCAAGGTGTTTCCGGAAATCGTCGACTTCCATCTGCCGCCGGAGGCCTGCTCCTACCGCGTCGCCGTGGTGTCGATCCGCAAGCAGTACGCCGGCCATGCGCGGCGCATGATGATGGGCATCTGGTCGTACCTGCGGCAATTCACCTACACCAAGTTCGTCGTCGTCGTCGACGCCGACATCGACGTGCGTGACTGGCGCCAGGTGATCTGGGCGATCGCCACCCGCGTCGATCCGGCGCGCGACAGCATGATCGTCGAGTCGACGCCGATCGATTACCTCGACTTCGCCAGCCCGACAGCCGGCCTCGGCTCCAAGCTCGGCCTCGACGCGACGAACAAATGGCCGGGCGAGACCACCCGCGAATGGGGCCGGCCGATTACCCTCGATCCGGGCGTGGAGCGCCGCGTGGAGGCGTTGTGGGGGAAAGTGTTCGCGGGCGGGTGAATCCTGCTGTGGGAGCGACCTTGTGTCGCGAGCTCCGGCTGACAGAGCTCGCGACACAAGGTCGCTCCCACAAAAGCCGCCTGGCCCCGCGCCTAATGCGCCGCGCGATATGCCGCACGCGCCTCGTTGGCGAAGCGTGCGCCGTGGTGCAGCAGGATGCGCGCGCCGAGCGGAATCTGCTCCCACGGCAACTGGTCGAGCAGATTGCGCACGGTCAGGCCGAGTTCGACATCGCCGGTGAGGGTCAGGCGGTGCTGGAAAAACAGCGTGTCGGCATCCTCGCTGCGGCTGGCGAGCAGCAACAGATCGGTGAGGGTGCCGCGCACGCAGGCATCAGGCATGGCGACCGGATCGAGGACCACGAGCTGCCGATCGAGCACTTCGACCACGAAGCGTTGTTCGAGGTCGGCAATTTCGATGCCGATGCGCCGGCCGCGGAGACCGGCCAGCGCACCATCGGCGAATGCAGCGGACAGAGCGTGCATCGCCGCGCGCTCGAAAGCGCGTTGCCGCAGCCGCGGGGGCAGCAGGGCAAGCACGGGTGCCAGGCGCGCCGGTGGCGGTAGCCAGCGCAGCCAGGACCTCGGAGTCGGGTAAAGATCGGTCGCCATGGGGCGCAGGATGAGCGTCGATTCGGGAAACTGTCTTGATCGGCGTCAGGTCCACGCGATCGCGGTTTTGCTGGGTGCTTCTGGTAGGTCCAGACTTGTCTGGACGCTTTGGCTCTTGCTGTTGGTAGGTCCAGACTTGTCTGGGTGCGAATCCGCGTGGCCGGCTCACCCCTTCGGCAACACCACGCTGACGCGCAGGCCGCCGAGTTGTGGTGAGCTGTCGAGAGTGATCCTACCGTCGTGCGTCGCCAGCACCTGAGCGACGATCGACAATCCGAGACCGCTGCCTTCCGCGCCGGTACCGAGTTCGCGGTGAAAGCGTTCGAATACGCGTTCGCGCGCCTCGGGTGGGATGCCCGGGCCGCTGTCTTCGATCACGAGGTGGACTTCGCTGCCCATCGTCCGCAGTTGCACGTGCACCCGGCCTGCGCCCGGGGTGTAGCGCAGCGCGTTGTCCAGCAGATTGCGCAGCATGCCATCCAGCGCAGCGCTGTCGCCCAGGACCACGGCAGCTTGGGCGTCGACGCTCAACTCGATGGCGCTCGCCCGCGCCAGCGCCAGGGCGTCGTCGATCAGACAACGCAGGATCCGTTCAAGGTCCACCGCGACCCGCGCCGGCGGTGCGGCACCTGCCTCCACCCGGCTCAGCGTCAGCAACTGGGCGATCGCACGCTCCATGCGTTGCACGCCGGCGTCCAGCCGTTGCTGCGACTCTTCGCGCTCGGCATCGTCGACCGCGCTGCGCAGATTGTCGGCATGCACCTTCACCGCAGCCACCGGCGTGCGCAACTCGTGCGCTGCGTCGGCGGGGAAGCGCCGCTCGCGCGCAAGCGCGGCGCCGAGTCTTTGCAGCAATCCGTTGACCGCCTTGACCAGCCCCTGGATCTCCCTGGGTACCCGCCCGAGTTCGATCGGCGTCAATCGGTCCGGTTCGCGCGCCTCGATTTCGCTGGAAATCCTGATCAGGCCGCGACTGACCCAGGCGGTCGCCAGCCAGACCATCAGCGCCATCAGCGGCACTGCCAGGATCAGCGGCAGCAGCGTACCGAAAGCAATGTCTTCGGCCATCTCGGCACGGATGTCCGACAACTCGCCGGCCTGGTACCAGAGACCGGATGGCGCCCGCAGCGTGAAGCAGCGCCACAGCTCGTTGCCGATGGTGATGTTTGCGTAGCCCGGCGACAGCGGTGCGAGCGCTTGCGCGGGTCCACTCTCTGATCGCAGCAGCAGCCCGCCGCCGCTGTCGCGCGCCTGAAACGCCAGCTTGGTTTCGTAGGCGTGCCCGCCACTGGAAATCAGGTCGCGGCCGTGGCCGCGGTCGTCGCCGTGCCAGACATTGACGATCACCGGATCGCCGCCTGCGCGGTCACGCCGGTCGCCCAGCGATTCATCCACCAGGCTCATCAGCACGCGCGCCGAGTGCGCCAGCTTGGCGTCGAACAGTTCGTTGGCTTCCTGCATGCCGGCCCGGTAACTGAACGCGGCGGCCACCGCAATCACCAGCGACAAGGTACCCACCAGCGCCCCGACCAGCAGTCGCCGGACTGAGGTCACGGTGGAGCCTCGGGGGTGGCTTCGGCGACCGATTTGTCGAGAGCGTAACCGACGCCGCGCACGGTTCGGATCAACGCCGAAGGCAGCTTGCGACGCAAGTGATGAATGTGCACGTCCAGCGCGTTGCTGGCCACATCCTCGTCCCATCCAAACAGGCGCTGCTGCGCGGACTCGCGCGTGATCGTGCGGCCGGCGCTTTCCAGCAGCACGCGCAGCAGCGCGAACTCACGCCGCGGCAGGTCGACGTTGCGTCCTTGCCAACGCACCGCCAGAGCCGCTGGGTCGAGCTCCAGCGCGCCGCAACGGAGCAACGGCGCGGCGTGGCCCGCGCTGCGCCGGAGCAGCGCGCGTACCCGCGCCAACAGCTCGTGGGTATCGAATGGCTTGCCGAGGTAATCGTCGGCGCCGACATCCAGGCCGAGAGTCCGATCGGACGGGCGTTCTCGCGCGCTCAGTACCAGTATCGGCACCACTGCGCCGGCGCGCCGCGATGCGCGAATCACTTCGATGCCGTCCATCCGCGGCAGGCCGAGATCGAGCACCACCAGATCGACGTCGCCGTCGAGTATTGCCGTCAACGCGTTGGCGCCGTCGCGCAACCAGTCCACGGCATACGCCGCACGCCGCAGGGCGGTGCGGATGCCTTCTCCAAGGGATTCGTCGTCTTCGACCAGCAGGATGCGCATGTCAGAAGTCTGGGTCGCCGGTCAACGACTGGCAAGTTCCTCGCGCACCCGCTTGAGCAAAGCCTCTGCCTCGACACGACGACCGGCATCGGCGGTTTCGCGGCCCTCACGAGCAGGCGCGGCCAGTGCCTTGAGCGCAGCCGCTTCGGCGCCGGCATAGTCTTCCTGATCGCGCAGGAAATCGGCCTGGAAATAGTTGGCGTCGATGCCGTCGGGATTCAGCGCAAGACCCTTGGCCAGCATCTCGCGCGCCTTGTCGTCATCGCCGAAACCGACCGGCCAACCCGGCACCTGATAGTAGAGCGAGCCCAGGCTGGTGTAAGCCGAGCCGTCGAAAGCCTCGGGCTCGATCTCCAGCGCCTGTTCGAAATCCTTGCGCGCTCGCTTCACCAGACCGAGTGCGCCGAGCCCGCCCTTGTCGCCGGCCCAGCTCGACAGCACGATGCCTTCCCAGATCAGTGCGCCGACATCGCGTGGCGCTGCCGTGCGTACCGCTTCGGCCTGTTTGGCGAGTGCTTCGAAGGCGTCGCTGCGCTGCTCGGCGGGGATGGCGTACTTGACCTCGGCCCAGCGGTCGCGCACGGCGGCCACCTCGGGGATGAGTTCGGCGGCGAACACGGGCAGCGCCGCGAGCGTGGCGAGGATGGTCAAGAGCGCCGTTTCAACGCGAAACGATTTCATTCAGATTCTCCGGAGCAGGGGTGGATGTGGCGCGGGCATGACGCCGCACGATCGGCAGTTGGGTGCGCAGGGCGCGATCGATCAGCGCAGGGAACACGCCGTTCAGACGGGCGAAAAGTTTTTCTGGCCAACCGAGCTGGCGTCGGCGGTCGCCACGGAGGATTGCGTCCAGCAGTTGCGCCGCCACTTCTGCGGGATCGTCCTGGGCAGTCCGCAGCTCGGCGTTGAGCGCGTCCACCGCGGCAGTGTTGAAGGCGGTGCGGGTGGCGCGCGGCGACAGGTACTGGAAGCGCACCGGACCGCCGGCATGTTCGCGGCCCAGCGCCTCGATCAGTCCACGCAGGCCGAACTTGCTGGCGCTGTAGGCGGCAAATCCGGGAAAGGCGAGCGCGCCAAATGTCGAGCCAACGGCCACCACGGCTGCGTCGGGGTGAGCCTGCAGCGCGGGCAACATGGCGCGCACCAGCAGCATCGGCGCCAGCAGATTGGTCTGCACCAGGTTCGCCAGCAGCGCCTCGGACTGCTCCTCGAACAGGCCAAAAGCGCCCTGCGCATGGGCAATCACGAGCATGGAAGCGGCGCCGGTCCGGGCTGCGGCAACCACCGCCGCGCGACCCGCCGGGGTACACAGGTCGGCGCACAGCGGCAGCACCGAGCCGTTCCGGTGACGCCGCGCCAGCGCATCGAGTTTCGCCGGATCCCGGCCCACGGCGATCACCCTGCCACCTGCGTGCACCAACGCCGCGCAAAGCGCGGCACCGATGCCGCCACTGGCGCCAGTCACAACCACGGTGCGTCCGCGCAGCGTGATCATGCGGCTTCCCGCACGTCGTCGACCGCGGCTCCACGCAAGCTGCGGAACACGTCGGCATAGAGACGATAGAAGCGTCGCGCGGCGTGGACCACCGCTGCCTGGTCGTCGCGATCGTCGAGCTGGTTCATCAGGCGCTCGAGCACGCCGATATGCTCGATGTCGAGGTCGCCGTGCGAGCGCAAATAGCTGAAGGCGTTGCGCGGCAGGCCGAGGCTGGATTCGATGGTCTCCGCGGCGCGCGTGGCCAGCGCCACGCTGGTGCCTTCGAGCACCAGCACCATGCCGAAGAAGCCGACCGGATTGTGCCTGGCGATGGTGTCGTAGGCATAGGACACCATCAGTTCGGTGGCGTGGGCGGGCTCGCTGGCGGCGATCGCGATGCGATCCGCACCGCAGGCCTCGAGGTCGTCGAGGATCCACTCCTGATGCCCCATTTCTTCATCGATGTACTCGCCCACCGCGCTGCGCAGCCATTCCAGCCGTGCCGGCAGCCGCGCGCCGCAGGCCATCAGCAGTGGCACGGTGTGGCGCACGTGATGGTAGGCCTCGGTGAGAAAGGCGATGTAGTCGTCGCGCGAGATCCGCCCCGCCAGCGCCTCCTGGATGATCGGCACCGACAACAGTTGTCGCCGCTCGGCTTCGGTACGCTGTAAAAGTTGCTGATGAAAACTCATGCGCTGACCTCGCTGGATTGAAATTCGTAATGCCGCGCGATCGCATCGGCGTAGCGCTGCAGGATGGCGTCGCGACGCGGTCGCCCGTTGGCGGTGAGCAGGCCGTCGGCGGCGCTGAACGGCATTGGCGCCAGCACCACGGCAGCGACCCGCGCGTAATCGGGCAGACCGGCATTCACCTCGTCGAGCGCCGCACGCAGGGCGGCTTCGCTGGCGCCGGCGCGACGCGGCCAGACCACCGCCACGTTGTGCGCGCGTGCTTCGCCAAACACCACCGCCTGGGCGAACACCGGGTGCTGCAAGAGCTCGCTCTCCACCCATTCGGGCGAGACGTTGCGCCCGAAGGCAGTGATGAAGACGTTCTTCGAGCGGCCGCTGATGTGCACGTAGCCGTCGTCGTCGATGTGGCCAAGATCGCCGGTGGCTATCGGTCCGGGTGGCGGTCCGAGGTCTCCGAGGTAGCCGAGGCAACGCACGCCATCGACCTTCAGTTCACCACCGACGATGGTGATGGCGGCATGCGCCAGCGGCCGGCCGACACTGCCCGGACGATGCGCGCCGGGGCGGTTGAGGCAGACCACCGACGCGCATTCGGTGAGCCCGTAACCTTCGAACACCGGAAGACCGAGCGCCGCGGCGCGCGCCAGCAAACGCGGACCGACGCGACCGCCGCCGACGGCGAGAAAGCGCAGCGAGGCGGGCAGCTTGTAACCTTGCTCCGCGGCGCTGACCAGCGCCAGCAACAACTGCGGCAGCAAGATCGCGCTTTCGGGTTGGTAGCGATCGAGGCACGCGAGCAGGCGCGCCACGTCCAGCCCGCTGGCGCCGCTGTAGCCGATCTCGGCTAGCGGCGGCACCGCGATCTGCGCGTCGCTGAGCAGCGCCGCGTAGAGGCCCGAGACGTTTTCCAGCAGCGTGGACAGTGGCATCAGGCACAGGTGCCGGCGTGGCGCCAGCGGTCGCGCTGCGTCGACCAACGAACTGGCGACGCTGAGCAGACTGGCCGCATCCAGACACACGCCTTTCGATTGCCCGGTGGTGCCGGAGGTGTAGGTGATGCAGGCGGTGCCTGGCGGCAGCGCGGGACGGTCCGACTGCAGGCGCCAGGCGATCAGGTCGTCGCCGAGTGCAATTGGTTCCGCCGCGGAGGCGCCGATGGGCGCCGTTTCGTGTGCGCCGGTGATGACCGCTTCGGCGCCGCTCGACCGCAGCGCATGGGCAATCTGGCCGGCGCTGAAGAAGGTCGGCAGCGGCACATGCACGCCGCCCAATCGACGGATGGCGAGATCGAGCGCCAGCCACGGTGGGCCGTTGTCCAGGCGACTGGCGACGCGCTCAAGACCATGATCGTCGAGTGTCTGCGCGAGACGCTTGACCCGATCGCAGAGGGTACCGGCGCTGAGCGTGGTGTCGCCGGTCAGGATCAACGGCCGACTGCCGCGCAGACCTTCGGTGAGGGCGGAGAGATCGTTCATCGCGCACCTGAGGCGCAGGCCGCCATCGCCGACATCGAATGCGGGGTTGCGGACGGCACCCGGTTACTGCGGTGCAGGAATGCGTGGCCCGCCGCGATGTCGCCGAACAGCACCTGCGGCTGCGCGTCGTAGTAGCTGCCCCACTCCGATGGATCGCCCTGCAGGCGGTCGCTGCGTGCATCGGCCAGCACCACGGTGGCCAGTCGCAGGCGGTCGAAGGCGTTGCGCAACTGGCGCGTGGCGGCGAACAACACCCAGCGCACGCCGGCGCGGTGCAGCACGTCGGTGATCAGCACGATGACCTCGCGTGCATCCCCCGGGGAGCGCGAGGCGAAGCTGCCCACTTCGACCAGTTCGTGACGCTGCACCGGGCGGCCAAGACGCGAACGCAGACTCGATTCCGCCGGCAAGTCGAGGTACTGCTCGACGAACAGCGCACCTTCCTGCCCGCGTCGCAAGCCGACCGCGGCCTGCAGCGTGCCGTGTCGATCGCGGAAAGCCAGCAGCCGCGGCAGGAAGGCATTGAGCTTCGCGCCGTAGCGCTCGGCATAAACGCTGGCGATGAAGGACTCGACTTCGGCGCGCTCGGGATGCCCGGCGCCGATCAGCGAGGAGGTGTGGAAGCGCGTCGAGGCGCCCGTGGCAATGGCAGGAATCGTCATGGGCCGCATGCTCTGCGAGCCCGATTAAGCCTGTATTAGCCCGTTGTTAGTGGCCTGTTAGGCAAACATCAAGATTTCGTCTGGCCGGAGCTTCGATTGTTGTTGCTGCCGGGTGCGGTTCTTCAGGAGGTACATGCCGCGTGCCACTGGTGGGCGGTGCCTGCGCTCCTGAGGGTCCCCACGACGACCGAAAGGCAACCTCGGCCGTTGTGACAGGCCCCCCCTCGCCATCATCCGCGGGTTGTTGCCGCACAGGACGTCGCCAGCGCCACCGTGCGCGCCGCTTCGAGGGCTTCCGGACCGGGTTCGGCGCGGCGCGCATCGCTGGGAAAGTCGATGCGCGCGACGTAGTTGTCGCCACCCGGATCGCGCACATTGGTCAAACCCTGGAAGCGCATCAGGACGCGGCTCTGCGCATCGTAGCTGACGTCGATGCCGGAAACGACCAGACCGAGCAAGCCGCCCAGCGCCAGCCGGAATACGCGCACCGGGCGATCGCCGATGCGCTCCTCGCCGATCTGACGCACCTTGAAACCCAGATAGTCGAGCCGACTCGGCACCAGGAACTTGAAATGCAGGGTCTCGCCGGCGACCAGCTTGTCCCAGTTGTCGAGCACGAATCGGTCGAAGCCGGCGTCGCCGACAAGGTCGTTCGGCCGCTGCTCCAGCTTCTCGCGCTCGATGTCGGCGGCGCTGGATTTCTGCACGAAGATTTGCGGTGTGGCGCCGCTGGCGTCGAAACCTTCGCGATAGCCCAGGCGCGCGTCGGTCATGTCGAATTCCGGCAGCCACGGCGAATCGAACAGCGGCGCCACCCGCTTGCGGGCAAACGGCGTGCCGTCGGCGCAGCGGTACAACACCAGGCGCTCAGACACATCAGCGCCTTCAAGGGCCACGAAATGCGACTCGCGATAGAGCACGCGACCGTCGTCGGCGTCGACCGCGGTACCGTCGTAGCTCATCCAGGAGCGGGCGGTCTCGGCATGCGCCATGCCGGCACCGAGCGCACCCGCCGCCAGCATGACCCGCCCGATCCGTACTACATTGAACGCTTTCATCTGGCGCATCTCGAATGACTTAAGGCCTGCATTGTTTCGCAATGGACGTGAAGATCGCAAAGTCAGATCGGCAAGCTCAGGGTCCGCCATAGGTCACGACCGACGCCTGGAAATTGAAATAGAACCACCAGCCGCTTTCGCCCTGGTGCAGGTCGCGGTCGTTGCGGGTGGAGCAACTGCCGGCGCCGCCGGGCAGCAGACTGGACAAGGTGACGCTGCCGCCCGGCAGTGCCGGGTCGCTGATGATGATCGAGTTGGCGTCGCTTTCGCGCAGAAATCCACGCAGCAGGCCGTTGCTGAGCGAGGTGGCCGGTGTTGCGTTGAAACTGGCGGCAATCTGCGCGTCGATCAGCGTGATCGGCGTGCCGCCGTTGTCGAACACGAAAGTGCGCGGCACGCTGACGAAGCACGCAGCGCCGGGGCTCGCGATAGCCGGGCTGTACGCAGGCGCGCCGATCGTGCCCGGCAGCGGCGCCAGGCAGGTGCCGGTGGCGAAGCTGGCATAGGTGTAAACCGTGGGTGTCGCCGTCGCCGAGGGCGCGCAACCGCTGGTGGGCGCCGGCGCCAGGCAATCGGCAGCGCCGTTGTCCACACGGGCGATGCCGCCATCCTGGCGCAGCGGCCGGAACCACAGCAGGCTGCTGGCATCGAGGAAACCATCGGCTGGATTGCTGTCGCTGTTGTAGCTGTTCTGGATGCCTGCGTTGAACGACACCGTGGTGGTCGGGATCGGTGTGTCGGTGAAGTCGAAACAGACGGTCGGAAATGGCGCGATGGTGATCGGCAGGAACACGTGCGGATCGCGCAGATCGAGATCGGTGAAGCGCATCACCGTCGCCGGGCTGGCGAACTCGAAGCCGTCGACGCCGTGCCAATCGACGACGTTCTGCGCACAGGTCGGCGTTGCAATCATGGCCAGCAACAGCGAAGCAGCGGTTTTGCGCATCGGGGCGTTCGCCGATTCGGGTCCACCCATTGTAGCCGCCGGCAGCTTCGCTTCCGTGGGTCCAGCCTTGTCTTTGGTAGGTCCAGACTTGTCTGGACGCTTTTCAGGCAATCAGCGAGGAGCGTCCAGACCAGTCTGGACCCACTGGAGCTCAAGCAAGGCGACCAGACTTGTATGGACCCACGAAGGCCGCAACGGCCGACAGCAATCAGCAACTCACGAACCGCTGCCGCCAATGGTGCGGAACGCATGGCGTGGCCCGCGGCCGTCGAGCAGCGGCAACACGTTCTCGCCGGGAATCGGACGCGAGAACCAGAAACCCTGGATCTCGGTGACGCCAAGGTTGCCGAGGAAGCGCGCCTGCGCCTCGTTCTCTACGCCTTCGGCGACCACACTCAGCCTGAGCGTGCGCGCCATGCCGAGTATCGTCTCGATGATCACGCCGGAATCGGCGTCGCCGGGCAGGTCGGCGACGAAGGCCTTGTCGATCTTGAGGATGTCGATCGGCAGCTTGCGCAGATGCGCCAGCGAGGAGTATCCGGTGCCGAAGTCGTCGATTGCCACGCGCAGGCCGAGTCGATGCAGGTCCTCGAGCTGGGCGATGGCGTCGTCGGGGTCGTCCATCAACTGGCTCTCGGTGATTTCCAGTTCCAGCGCGTTGCCGTTGAGGCCCAGCTCGTTGAGCAGGATGGCGATGAACTGGTGCAGCGTGCCCTCCTGCAACTGCCGTTGCGAGACATTCACCGACACCGAAATGTCGGGGTGCCGCTGGCGCCATTCGCGCACCTGCGCCAGCGCCTCGCTGAGTACCCAGCGCCCGACCGGAACCACCAGGCCGGTTTCTTCGAGTACGCCGATGAATTCGTCCGGGCTGACCAGGCCGCGTTCCGGGTGACGCCAGCGCAGCAGCGCTTCGAAACCGGTGATGCGCCCGGCGGCCACGGCGTAACGCGGCTGGTAGACCAGCAGAAACTCGTTGTGCTCGACCGCCTGGCGGATGCGCCGCTCCAGTTCCATGCGTTCGTGGATCGCCTGGTAACGCGCTGGCGAGTAGAAGCGAAACGTGTTGCGCCCGGCCGCCTTGGATTCGTACATCGCCGAGTCCGCCGCATTGACCAGGTGGCGTGCGTCGGCGCCGTGTTCGGGCCAGACGCTGATGCCGATGCTCGGGGTCACGGCGATCGCGCGGCCGCGCACCAGGAAGGGCTCGCTGAACGCGGAGATCAGGAACTGGGCATACCACACTAGGCTTTCCGACGAGCGTTCGCCGATCGGCGCGATGACGAACTCGTCGCTGCCCAGGCGCGCCAGCAGATCGCCGGTCGACAGGCAGGCTTCCAGCCGCAACGCCACTGCTTGCAGCAGTTCGTCGCCGGCGTCGTGCCCCAGTGTTTCGTTGACGTGCTTGAGCCGATCGAGGTCGATCAGCAACACACCCACATTGCCCTCATCGACCTGCAGCGTCGGCAGGATCGCGTCCAGTTGCTGCATGAACGCATTGCGATTGGCGACCCCGGTGAGCGGATCATGGCTGGCCAGTCGTTGCAGCCGATGCTCGTTGCGTCGGCGATCGGTGATGTCCGAGAGCACCGACACGTACAGGCGTTCGTTGTCCGGCACCAGCAGAATGCGCGAAGTGCGCACTGCCAGCAGTCGCTCCTCGCCATTGCGGCGTCGTTGCCACAGCTCGCCCGTCCAATGGCCGTTGCTCTCCAGCGCCTTGCGCGCGCTGCGGTAGTGCTCGGGATCGTGGCGATCCGAATTCAGCAGCGCGGCCGACTGGCCGGCAATTTCGTCGGCATCGAAGCCGGTCATGCTCTCGAACGCGGGATTGACGGTGACGAATTCGTGGTTGGCGTTGGTGACCGCAACCGCTTCCTGCATCGACTCGATCACTTCTTCGGCGATGCGACTGACGCGTTGCGCCTTGCGCACTTCGCTGGTGTCGCGAAAGGTACCCGCGAGGCGCAGCGGGCGGCCGTCCGCCGTGCGCTCGACGATGCCGCCGCGGACCAGGATCCAGCGCGTGCGCTCGCCGTCGACCAGGCGCACTTCGACATCGACCTGGCGCTCCTGTCCGGACAGGTGCCGGGCCAGTGCGCCCTCGAACTTGCCACTGTCGTCGCGATGCAGTCGTTGGCGTACTTCGCCGGCACTGAGCGTGCGTTCGATCACCTGGCCGCTGGCGCGGTCGATTGCCGATCGGTAGATGCGATCGGCGCTGATGTCGTAATCCCAGTAACCGTCGCTCGATGCACCCAATGCCAGATTGAGGCGCTCATCGCGCTGCTTCAGCGCCGACTGCGCCGCCGCCAGCTCGCGCACGCGGTTTCGGTAACGCAGGATCACCAGCGCGGCGAACGCCAGGATCAAGGCGTCGAGCGACCAATGCGGTACCGCCGCGGACCACTCGTTCTGCGCTGCGCATGCCACGCCCGGCAGACAACCGAATGCAACCGCACCCACGCGCCAGCGGCGCGCCCACCAGAGGGAGGGCGGTTGCACGCTCATTTGCGGTGGCACCGGATTTCATGCATGTGAAGGACGATAACATTCGGCAACGACGTTGGACTGTGACCGGGTTGGGCCATATGGCTGGTAACGGCAATCGGCAACCGCACGGGCCGCGCCTGCGATCGATCGGAAAAACGCGTTCGTCGAGCAACACGGGTCGCGCAAGCGATCGGCAATCACGCAATGCATGCCCCAGCGCGCGCCGGTGGCGCTAAAGTAGGCGGCCATGAAGTGCATCGGGAGGGATGCGATGGAACAACCACGACGGGTCGAGCACCAGTTGACCGACAAGGGTTACGTGCCGGTGTACACCACCAACGTGGTGGAGCAGCCGTGGGCCGACTACAGCGCCGTCGAGCATGCGACCTGGGCGACCCTGTTCGAGCGCCAGATGGCGCTGCTGCCCGGCCGCGCCTGCGACGAGTTCTTCGATGGGCTGGCGCGCCTGCGCATGAACGCGCAGGCGATTCCGCGCTTCACCGAGCTGAATCCGATCCTGAAGGAGGCCACCGGTTGGGAGCTGATCGCGGTCGAGGGGCTGCTGCCGGAACTGGCCTTCTTCGAGCATCTCGCCAACCGCCGCTTCCCGGTGACCTGGTGGATCCGCACGCCGGAGCAGATCGATTACATCAGCGAACCGGATCTGTTTCACGATTTGTTCGGCCACGTGCCGCTGTTGCTGCTGCCGGTGTTCGCCGACTACATGCAGGCCTATGGCGAAGGTGGTCTGAAGGCCGCGCGTTATGGCAACGAGCCGCTCACCGAGTTGACGCGTTTGTACTGGTATACCGTCGAATTCGGACTGATGAACACGCCGCAGGGCTTGCGCATCTACGGCTCCGGCATCGTGTCCAGCAAGGGCGAGAGCCTGTACAGCCTGGAAAGCGCCGCGCCCAACCGCATCGGTTTCGACCTGACCCGGGTCATGCGTACGCGCTACCGCATCGACACTTACCAGAAGACCTATTTCGCCATCGACAGTTTCGAGCAACTGTTCCGCGCCACGGTCGACCCGGACTTCGGCCCGATCTATTACGACCTCAAGGGTTGCAGCGCGTTTCCCGCGGGCGCCGTGCTCGAGGGCGACCGTGTGTATCAGCGCGGCAGCGGCGAGGGCTGGCCGGCAGACGGCGACGTTTGAAGGCGCGCGCCTGCGTGCAGCGAACGTTGTGCAAGCGGGCTGGTCCCGCAAGCTCGCCTGGCAGAAGCTCGCGGCACAAGGTCGCTCTCGCCGGCGTCGCGGTCCTGGCCCTGCTTGCGTTCGCGCCGTGGGCGTTCGCTCAGGACACATTGCTCGATCAGCTTGATCAGGCGGGCGCGGACTCGGGTGCCATCGAGTCGAACTGTGCCGCCGCGCCGCCGCCGGAGTCGCTGGTCGAAGCGTCGCTGCAATACTTGCCAAGCCTTGGGCAGTTGCTGGCCTGGCGCACCTTTGCGGTCGCCGGTGGACGTTGCGTGCTGCTCGACTGGCCCGAGCGACGCGCGTTGAGTGGCCGCCAGGCGCTCGGTCTGCAGCGCCTGCTCGACCAGCATCAGGCTGCTGCGGCGATGGTGCCGGCGCAAGCTTTGCGCAGCGCGGATGTCGCGCCGCTGGCGGCGCGCACCCGACCGCCAGCCTGGCATCCACCGCCGACGATAGTTGCCGGCGCTGACCGGCCGAGCCTGCCCTTCTGCCCACGCACGGCGGAGCGTACGCAGCAGGTCCCGCTCGAACTGCCCGAGCGCGTTGCGCCGCTGCTGCTGCGCGTGCGACCGCATCGCTGCGTCCCCGGCTCGCGTCCGGCATCCGGCAGTGGCGTGCTGCTGGCGCCCGATCTCGCCCTGACCGCCGCGCACGTGATTCTTACCGGCGATGGTCGGGTGTGCGACCGTTACCGCGTGATCCCCGGCGGTCGCCGTTACAGCGAGCCACCGGCAGCGCCGTTTGGACTGGCGTTCGTGTCGCGCGCCTACCTGAGCGAACGCGGTGGCTGGAACCTCGCGGCTGCCGGCGCGCCAGCGCTGAACGACGACTTTGTCGCGCGTACTGCGCACGACCATGCCTGGCTCAGACTGGATCAGTCGATATCGCTGCCGGACGACACCCTGTGGCCGCGATTACGCTTCGTCGGTGGCCTGCGCGCGACGCCGGGCCTGCGCCTGTTGCGCGCCGGTTATGCCGCAATTGGGCCGTCCGGTCGCATCGCACCGGGTGCGGCGGTCAATACGCTCGGCGAAATCGCCTGTCCACGCGAGCCGGGCGAGGCCTACTGGCGCTTTGCGCTGTGGATGGGGCCGGGCGCCAGTGGCGGGCCGATCTGGCGCTGGCCGGATCGTGGCCAGTTGTTCGAGCTGTTGTCGATTGCCGTGCGCATGGAAACCCACGGCGAGCACCAGTACGAAACGCTCGGACCGCGTTTCGACGCCGACGACTATTGGCGTTTGTTGCGCGTGTTGCAGCAACGCTGAAGACTGACCGGCGTCAGCGATCCAAATCGGTGTCCGTCTCGTCGTACTGCCAATCGGCATTCGCCCCTGGCGCATGCGGATGCTGGCGGTAGATGCGCTTCTGCAGCAGCGCCAGGGCCTGGCGTTGGCGCTGCCAGATGTAGGCAACAAAGGCCAGGCGCACGAGCACCACAAGGAACGCCGCCCAAACCAATGCCGATCCGCCGAATGGCGCCAGCAGCACGCCCAGCACCAGCGCCAGCGCGTAGACGTCGAGGGCGTCGTCGGAATCGAGCAGCAGATCGCGCGAGCCGACCGTGGCGCCCTTGGCGTACTGGATCCCGAGCAGCCCTCGGCCGATGCGCCAGGCGCCGATGAACAGCATGCACAACGGCATGAAGAAGTTGAGGAAAACCGAGTCCCAGGTTGCCCAGCCGAACTGGTTGAGGGTCAACCAGACCAACGGCAGACCGATCAGCGTGCAGGCACTGGAAATCGCCAGCGTCATCAGCAGCGGCGGGCGCAACGGACGCGCCGGACGCGTCGAGCGGCCGCTTTCGACACGACTGCGGCGGCGCGGTGGGCGCGCGAATGGCTGTAGAACAACCAACGCGGTGCCAGCAGCTGGCGCAGGATGTCGACCAACACGGTCAGGGCGGCGCCGAAAACCACGAAAGCCAGCAATCCCGATCCGCTCCAGCGCCACATGTACCAGCACCAGAGCAGGAACAAGAAGGTGCGCAGGATCGCGAAAAAGCGCATGCGCAAACGCTTGATGCTGCGCGACATGCCGTAATTCAGCGCGCGCGCGCCGTCGCGGTCGAGGGTTTCCAGCTCGTCGTCGCGAATTGGCACCGGCTCGCGGCGAAACAGGTCGAAGACAAATTCCAGGATCATCGGTGGCTGTGGTTGGCTGTCGAAGATTGCGCGCGGGCCCGGACCCAGCACAATACACGGTGTTGCCGCATCAGGAGACTAGCCGGAGAGTGGGATGCTGGGCCAGCGCAGCCCATGACCCGTTGCGGGGCGGGCATTGCGTTGACCGCCCATACCGCCTACGCGATGATCGCGTCGAGCGGACGGTCGCGATGTGGAGAACAGGGTGCAGGCAGCGATATTCGATGGTCGGCGGCTGGTGATGTTTCTGTCGGCCGACGTGGTCGGTTCGACCGCGTTCAAGGCGAGCACCGTCGGGGTCGGCGGCCAGGCGTTGTGGCTGGAGGCTTTCGAGACGCTGTTCCGCGAGTTGCCGCTGATCTTCATCGGCAAGTTGGCCGAGTACTTCTTCGACGAGGACGACGTGCCGCAGGGCGGCGTCTGGAAAGTGATGGGCGACGAGGTGGTGTTTGCCGTGCTGCCGCAGAACCTGCGCCACGCGCATCGGGTCGCCGCGGCTTTTTGCGACGCTGTCGCCAGCTACGATGAACGCATCGCCAGTCGCTGGCCGCTGCGCATCCGCGGCTGTTGCTGGGGCGCGGAAATGGGTCAGCGCAATCGCGCCATCGAAATACCGGAAATGCTCGGCGGATCGGAGGATCGGCCCTACCTCGACTTCCTCGGGCCCGACATCGACATCGGATTCCGGCTGAGCGGCCATTCCAGACCCGGCGAGTTGATCCTCTCGCCCAATCTCGCCGAGGCTTTCGCAGCGCTGGAGGATCAGCGTGGTCTGCGTTACCACTTCGTCGGCGAGGCGCCGTTGAAGGGCGTTTGCGGCGGCCAGCCGTTCCCGCTGGTGCTGATTTCGCTGGAGGGTATCGGTACGCCTACCGCTGAGGCGACCGCCGCCAGCGCATTGGCAGAACGCCTCGCGCAGACGCGGGCGCGCATGCGCGAACATCCAGGCGTCGAACCGGCGCCACCGGTTTTCAGCAACGATTGACTTGGGCAGCACCGCTGCTTTGTGTCAAAGTGACACCCTCGGCTGAGGTCACGGCATTGGCCAGGGCAATGCAACGCGGCCGGCGCGCGCCGGGAAGGATTGGATAGCATGCAGATCACGCATACCCAGGATGGCAATGTCCATGTCGTGAGTGTCGAGGGTCGCATCGACTCCAGCACCGCGGTTGAACTGGAGCGCGCCTGCGACCAGCACCTCGTGGCTGGCGCCAACCGCCTGCTG
>ERZ761607.3071-NODE-3071-length-16747-cov-7.318236_pt1 | contig 16747 bp, 20 predicted proteins | sample MGYA00511164_ERZ761607 | MGnify/ENA primary metagenome ERZ761607 (study PRJEB28899, sample SAMN02445080) | bioreactor sludge metagenome | biome: EBPR sludge | place: Australia: Brisbane, Thorneside Wastewater Treatment Plant | collected 2011-06-22 ...
CATCTTTTTCCGAAACCATTGTCGATCCAATGCCAAGTGTTGGGGTTGGTTGAGGTGTATCAGTAGCAGGAGCATGAGTTGCTGTGGGAGGTTTGGGCGTTTTTGTAAATTCCATCAAGGTTGGGGTAGATGTCGGTTTCAATTCAGAAGGCGGAGGGGAAAATACATATAACCCAAGGAAAAATAGACCGATTAGGGCAAGTCCGCCAAGACCAAAGAACAATCGTTTTGTGTCTGGTCGTTTATTTGTTTTGGCAAGAGTTTTCTGGGGCGCGAGTTTTGACGGGTCAAGAATCCGTGTAAACGGTTTGGCTTGAACTAGCTTATCGCTCCTTGACTCAGCAACCGGAGAGTTTTGCACCAAAGGTTCTTTTTTGGGCTCTTTCAAAACCTCTTCCTTGATAGGTTGAGTCCGAGTTGCCCTCTGTCTTGAATCTTCCATAATGACAGGCGAAACATCCTCACCCAGCCCTTGAACTCGCATATTCAAGCCCATCAGTAATTTCTTGCGCCCATCAGGGCGGTAATAATCCACCCATTGATAACGGCTTAATCGACTGGGAACAATACATTCTTCAAGCTTCACAGGGATGATGAAGATCGTTCCTTGTGGTTTCTCCATCGCCTTATCAAGCGCGAAGGCGATTTCCTTTTGGACATATCCCTCTTTATTGACCGAGTTCGCCGAAAGGCAAACGAGGATCACATCCGAAGTAAAAATCGCTTTCGGGATTTCCACTTCCCAATCTTGCCCGGGGAGTAAGTCTTCACGATCCAACCACGGCTGTATGCCATGCTGTTTGAGATAAAAATACATCTTCCGCACAGCGGGCTTGTCTTGCGAGGCATGGCAGAGGAAGACTTTGAGGGGTCGCGGCATGGTGGTGATTTCCCAATTCCGCCCAAATTATAAACCCTCCCGCAAACAGATTTCACGAAAAAAGAATCGAATACCCACTCTTGACAAATCTGCCTGATGGTTCCATAATGCATCCATAATGGATGCAGGAGTCAAGCCATGGTGACACTCACGATCAAGAACGTCCCGCCGGAAATCTATGAGCGGATCAAAGTCCAGGCGAAGAACAATCACCGCAGTATCAACGGCGAGGTGATTTCGATTCTGGAGAAGGCGCTTTCCATTCCCCCCATCGATGTGCAAACCACACTGGAGCGGACGAAGAAACTGCGCGAGATGACCGCGCATTACGTCATCACCGCCGATGAGATCGAAAAGATGATCGATGAGGGGCGCGAATGATCGTCGCAGACACCAACCTGATCGTCTACCTCTTCATCAATGGGGATAAAACGCCTCTCGCGCAGGAAGTCCTGAAAAAAGACCCGCATTGGATCGTCCCGCCGCTGTGGCAAAGCGAATTTCGGAACGTGCTTGCCGGTCACATCCGGCGCGGCATGAAGCTGGCACAGGCAAAGCGGATCATGGAAGAAGCCATGTCCACATTCGAGGATCGTGAAGTCGCGCCTTCCTCCGAAAAGATTTTAGAGCTGATCTCCAGGAGCGATTGCAGCGCCTACGATTGTGAGTTTGTCGCCCTCGCCTCGCAACTGGATGTCCCACTCGTGACAGCGGACAAACAATTAAAGCGCCAATTCCCAAACGAGGCGAAATCGCTGGAGGATTTTGTAAAATAAAAGGAACCCTCCCGCCGAACTTTTGACGAGAGGGTTCTTTCTTCTTTCATCTTTCACTTACAACGAGTGTTCTCCCCATCAAGAACCACCGGGGCAAGCGATACATAGTGCGCTTGGCGCCGCTACTCGACCACTTTCCACTCTTGCCCTGAGCAACGTCGAAGGGTTCTACTGATCCGCCAACACCATCGTCCAGTAGTGATAGTAAGAATTGGTCGTATCGGCGGAGTTATACGCATACCCGATCCCCATCTCGGTGAAACTGCCATCGAGGATGTTCGCGCGATGCCCCGGGCTGTTCATCCAGCCGTTCATCGCAGCCGCAGGGGTGCTGTAGCCCGCCGCCACATTTTCGCCCCATGTCAGCCAGTAATAGCCAGTCGCGTCGATGCGAGCGCCAGGGTCGGACCCATCCGAGCCGGTGTGCGAGAGGAAGAAATTACAACCCATATCGAAGGAATGTCCCTGCGCGGCCTGGGTCAATTGCGCGTTGAGGGTCACTGCGCCCAATCCATTGGCGGCGCGTTCCTGATTCACCAGCGCAAGCACTTCGGTTGCGAACTGCGCGGCATTCGCATCGCTCGCGGCACATCCACTCGGCGCGCCCTGAGCGGGGCTTTCCAAGCCCGCCGCCCCTTCGAGAGAAATTGCCCCTTCACCCGAGCTCACCGGAGGAACCAGGTACCCCGAGCCATCCTCTTCGACGGCTGGATCGCTGGATCCGCATGCCTGAAGAGCGAATAAAGCGACGACCGACAACAGTAAAAAATATCGTTTCATGATCATTCTCCTTGGTAAGTGTATTTGTAAATTTGATGTTTCCAATTTAGTCGTCAAAATTCTTGCAGACGGGTTGCCCCGCCTCGTCCGCGCCCTAACCTGATTCCGACCATCGAGGGAGGCAATGGTTCGAGTTTATCCCGAATCCGCCAAAAAATTAGCCCTCCCGCTACTTTCCCGCCGGGAGGGCTCTTTCTTCTTTCTTCTTCTGTCATGTCATCCTAAGCGATAGCGAAGGTCCACTACAATCAGCGAAGAGATGCTTCGCTTCGTTCAGGAGGACATTAATAACACGATTAGTACAGCGGCAAACTCTTATCCACTTCCTCCGCCCAGGCGTTGATGCCGCCTTTGAGATTCTTCATCTTCTTGAAACCGGCGCTGGATAGGATTTCGATCGCACGCGCCGAGCGGGATCCGCGTTTGCAGAAGACGACCATATCCTTGGCGGAGTCAAGCTCAGCCATGCGTTGGGCGACTTCACCAAGCGGAATATTTTTCGCGCCTTTGATGGAGGCGATCTCCAACTCGTGAGGCTCACGCACATCGAGCAGGATCAAGCCCGGGTCACGTTCGAGCCGGGTTTTCATCTCCAAAGGTGAAATGTCCCAATCTGCTCCGGCAGACGTGTCATCCGCGTGATGACCGGGGACTCCGCAGAATTCTTCGTAGTCGATCAATTCCTTGATGTCGGCGTTCGGCCCGCACACGCGGCATTTGGGATTCTTTTTCAATTGCACGAAGTCGAACGACATGTCGAGCGCGTTGTAAAGCAGGAGTTTGCCGATCAGCGGTTCGCCGATTCCAAGCAGGACCTTGAGCGCTTCGGTGGCTTGCAGCGTGCCGACCGTGCCGGGCAGAATTCCAAGCACCCCACCCTCCGCACACGAAGGGACGAGGCCGGGCGGCGGCGGTTCGGGGAAGAGACAGCGATAGCACGGTCCCTTCTCGGCATGAAAGACGCTGACCTGCCCGTCGAAACGGAAGATGGAGCCGTAAATGTTCGGCTTACCCAGCATCACGCAGACGTCGTTTGTGAGATAGCGGGTTGGGAAGTTATCGGTGCCGTCGATGATGATGTCGTAATCCTTCGCGATGCGCAAGGCATTCTCGGAGGTGTACGGCTCGTTATAGATATCCACTTGAATATCCGGATTCAGATCCTGCAAACGATCGCGCCCGCTTTCCACTTTCAACTTCCCGACCGTGGACGTGCCGTGGATCACCTGCCGCTGGAGGTTGGACGAATCGACAATGTCATAATCCACCAAGCCGATGCGACCGATGCCCGCCGCGGCGAGATAGAGCGCAACCGGCGAGCCGAGTCCGCCCGTGCCGATGACGAGCGCGGAGGAGTTCTTGAGTTTGATCTGTCCCTGCAAGCCGACTTCGGGCATGAGCAGGTGGCGCGAATAGCGCAAAATTTGTTCGTGTGAAAGTTCTTCGATCATGAAAACCTTTTCTGCCACAAAGTATCACGAAGGTACACAAAGGAAGAACTTAATACCTTTGTGACACTTTGTGACCCTTCGTGGTTAATAATCTCTTCCGCCCGCAATGGACGGGATCAGCATCACCTTATCGCCCTCTTTGATGGGCGTATCCAGGCCTTGCAGGTCTTTGATATTGTGCTCGCCGACGAAAAGGTTGACGAAAGGCCGTAACCCTCCGGCTTCGTTGAACAAATGTGGTTTGATGGCAGGGAATTGGCTCGTGAGATCGTTCAGCGCTTCGGATATCTTCGCGCCGTTCACACTCACTTCGCTTTTGCCACCGGTATAAGTGCGCAATGGGGTTGGGATTCTCAATGTTGTCATGGGTATGCTTCCATTCATTTTCTCATTTATTCACCACAAAGTATCACAAAGGTACACAAAGGTTTTTCCTTTGTGACACTTCGTGACCTTTGTGGTTGTTAGCTCTTATATAAACAATTGTACATCCGCATCAGCTGCATATTCAAGGAAGGTTGCCGCGCCGCCGATCTCAGCCTGCGGAATGAAATCCTCGCGTTTGAAGCCAAAGACGTCCATCGTCATCTGGCACCCGATCAGGCGAACGTCCATTTCCACTGCCATGTCGCGTAATTCTTCAATGGACGCCACACCTTTATTCTTGAAGGTCTGCTTCATCAAGGAGGTTGCCAGGCTTTCGAAACCGGGTACATTCGCCATCAACAGGTTTGGCATGGGCCAGGCAATGTTTTGGAAGCCTTCAGGACCGAACGGCATCTTCATCGGCATGGCAGGGTTGCCAAGTGGCGAGACAGCCGCCGTCAGTTCAGGCTTGAGCAGGGTCAAGCCATAAAAAGTGAAGAATATTCCCACTTCCCAGCCCATGGCGGCGGCAGCGGTCGACAGAATGAAAGGCGGGTATGCCCAATCAAGGGTCCCTTTGCTCGCGATCAGGGCGAGTCGCTTTGGGGCATTCGGGTCAGATTTAGTCATGGCTCTCTCCTTAGCTCTTCTTCAAAAAGAAAATGAACTTCCCGCCTTCTTCGGTGGAAAGCAGCAACTCATTGCCGGTCTGGCGGCTCCATGCGGCGATATCGGGCGGCGAACCCGCATCCGTGGCGACCATCTTCAATATCTGACCGGATTGCAATTCCTTCATCGCCTTGGTGGTCTTCACGATCGGCATTGGGCACAACATTCCCGAGCAATCCAAAAACACATCTTCCTTGATCACATCTACGTTATTCATTCCAGGTCTCCAGTATTAATGATTTTGATTTCTTCCTCTTCGTACTTCGTTCGATCTTCCATCAGCCTCCACGAACGGTGACTGACAGTTCTGCCGCCATCCACCCGTGTAATGATGTAGGAGAAGAACGGCTGCGCCCATTCACGGTCGTATTCCGAAGGGATGTTCGGGCAATCGGGGTGCGAATGGAAGACGCCGATCAGGTCCACGCCCAGTTCCATTGCCTTCATTTCCGCTTTCAGATAATCTTCCGGCGTGAGCAAAAAGCGATTATGTCTTGCCTCCGCTTCTCGCGCGTTCTCCATCACCAAAACATCATTCACCTTGCCGTCCACGCCAAGCAAAAAACCAGCGCCTTCGCCGGGGTAGGCTTTTTCCATATGCGCTTCCATGCGCGCAGTCAACTCTTTCGATATTGTCAACATATTGTTTATTCCGTCCAACGTCAGGAGATGTTGGAGCCAGTTACGGCTGCTCCCAAAGTTTTTTATCGGACAAATATTTATAACCGGCGTCCGGAAGAACAGTGACCACCACACCTTCGTCCAATTGGCTTGCAACGTCAAGCGCTGCAACGACTGCCGCGCCGGAGGAGATTCCCACGAACAGACCCTCCTCACGCGCAAGCCTTATCACCATCTCGTGCGCCGCCTCGGTCTTGACCTCGAGCGGAGTGCCCGCCAGAGACTCGTCATAGATCCCAGGCTTGATCGCGCTTGGCATATGTTTGAGTCCTTCCAACCCATGAAAAGGCGCATCGGGCTGAAAGGCGATCGTTTTGACGTTCGGTAGTTGTTCGAGCAGATAACGGCTCGTCCCTGTGAATGTGCCAGATGTGCCGAGTCCCGCCACAAAATGTGTGACCTGTCCATTCGTCTGACGGATGATCTCCGGTCCGGTGCTGACGTAATGCGCCTGCCAGTTGGCTTCGTTGTTGTACTGGTTGGCGTACCAATATCTATCAGGAAATTCCGCCGCCAGCTCACGTGCCTTGAGGATTGCGCCATCCGAGCCTTCAAGCGGATCAGTAAGGACCAACTCCGCGCCAAGTGCTTTGAGGATGGAGATCCGTTCCGAACTCGCGCTGGCAGGCACAGCTAATGTGACAGGGATTCCCAATGCCGCACCAAAAGTCGCATATGAAATGCCCATATTGCCGGAGGTCGAATCCAACAGGCGTTTGCCGCCGTTCAGATCTCCGTTGAGGATGGCGTTCTGGATGATGTTCAGCGCAGGTCTGTCCTTGACGGAACCGCCGGGGTTGAACCATTCGGCTTTGACAAAGACCCGGGTACGAGAAGACAAGCCCCGGCTGAGTCGGCGAAGCGGGAGGAGGGGTGTATTCCCCACATGGAAGGCAAGGCTGTCCATGGGAATGGTATTCGATTCAGTTAATCTGATGTCTAGTAAGGTCATTTTCTCATCTCTTAAAATAAAAACAGCCAACGGACAAACAAAAAGACGGCGAACAAACGCCACATGCGGATGTAATCATTCGCAAGCGGGGGTCGTTCTACCGTCTAATTCCGTTGACTGCGGAAGGGTGTCTATCTCAGGCGGTAGTTACGAGCCCCGCGACAGACACAAGCAATGTTCGAGAGTTTTCATGGTTTTATCCATAGATTGCGCCTATTCTATGAATCTTACGGGTTTTGTCAAGATAAATATTCCTATCCCCCCGCTGCCGATGCCATGAAGATCACCTTGTCGTCATCCTTCAATTTCGTCTCCATCCCCGCCAGCTCGCGGATGTGGATCCCGTTGACAAAGATGTTGAAATGACGGCGTAACGTCCCTTTCGAATCGAAGAGGTGCGGACGCAGCCCGGGATACCGCTGTAGAGTGTTTTCCAATAATGCGGCTACACTGTCGCCTCTCATGGAAAACTCACTTTGGTTATCAACGTAGTATTTCATCAAGGCTGGGAATCGGACAACAGGCATGGGAATATTCTACACGAATTCCCAACTCCAATGGAAGCTTGCACGGGCTTCATTTATGACAAATACTATTTATGAGAACATCGTCAAAGTAGCGTATGGGCATCGTATGGCAAACGGGGTTGACTTAGAAAATGACAATGCGGTAAAACCCGCCAAACGGAGGTGTCATCATGAAACGCGCCCTGCCCTTTTTACCTCTTATCGTTCTTATTGCCTGTTCGCCCGATGTTGCCGACCCGCAGGTCCAGGCGGCGGTGATCAATTCGCTGACCGCCACGGTTTGGACTCCAACCCCGGTCACACCCTCTGCAACACCCAAACCGAACACCGCCAAGATCGTGGATATTCTAAACGGGGTTATCGTCGGGGCGGATCCGCTGGGGGAAACCGTTCTTGCGAGATATAGCGTCGTCGATGCACAGGTTATCCTGGATGCCCCAACCCAACAAGCTCTGCTATTGCGAATCCATGTGGACTGCGAATGGATCTACTCCGACTCCTGCACGCCTGAGTCGACTTTTGTTGTGTTGATGTATGCACTTTCCGAAAATGAAAAGGTGATGGGACGCATCCAAGACCAGGTCCCCTCCACGGTCGAAACCCTGGAGGTGGTCGCATTCGACCGGATGGTGCAAACCGGGGTCATCCACGTGCGGTGGAGCGACATTTTGGATTTCGTGGACGGAAGCATCAACGGCAATCAACTAGGATCGCGAATGATGCGGCTGGCAGCGACACCGTAATAAAAAGTCCCGAAGCCTTATACTCCGGGACTGATCACTGTTCATTGAACTACTGATTACTGACTTACTCTTCCTTCTTCGCTTCCATTTCCTTCTTATGCGCCTCGATGATCGGGCCAGCGATATGAGTCGGCACTGTATCATAGTGGTCGAATTCCATCGTAAAGTACCCGCGTCCGCCGGTGATGGAACGGACTTGCGTTGTATATCGCAACATTTCCGCCATCGGCACATGCGCAATGATGGTCGTCGAGCCGCGTTCGGTCTCAGTGCCTTGAACGCGTCCGCGCCGGGTGTTGAGGTCGCTCATCACGTCGCCCATGTTCGCATCCGGGCAGGTGACGCGCACGGTCATGATCGGCTCGAACAACACCGGACCCGCATCATGGACGGCGAGTTTGAAAGCTTCGCGTCCGGCAATTTCGAACGCAACCGGTTTTGAGTCCACTTCGTGTTCCTTGCCATCGTAGACAGTGACGCGCACATTGCTCATTGGGTAACCGGCAAATGCGCCTCTTTCCATCGTGGCTTTGATGCTCTTTTCGATGGGCGGCAGGTAGGAGCGGGAGAGGTTCATCCCGACCAAAGCATCGACAAACTCGAATTCGCCTTCCATATACGGCTCTATGCGCAGATGTACTTCGCCGAACTGCCCCGCACCACCGGATTGTTTCTTGTGGCGGTACTGCGCCTGGGCTTTTCTCGTGATGCCTTCGCGGTAGGGGACCTTCGGTTCACGGGTGGTGATGCCAACCTGAAACTTCGTCTGCGCGCGGCTGACCGCCACTTCGATGTGCTGGTCGCCCATGCCCTGCAGGACCGTTTCGTGAGTCACATTATCGTTCTGCCAGGTGAGGGTCATATCCTCTTCGCTCAAGCGGGTCAACACAGCAGAAATCTTCGCCGCATCGGCTTGGGTCTTGGGCGCAATGGCAACACGGAAAAGCGCCGCCGGGTAGGCAGGCTTGGCAACGGTCAGCGGATGTCCCTTTTCGCAGAACGTATCGCCGGTGGCGGAGACGGTCAACTTTGAGACAACGGCAATATCGCCCGCATGGACGACTTTGGCGGGGAGAGTCTCCTTGCCGCGCTGGAAGTGCAAACCCGCCATGCGTTCGTCCGCGCCCTTGGTCTGGTTCCAGACATGTGCATCGGCCTGGATCGAACCGCTGAATACGCGGAAGTAGGTCATCTTACCGACAAAAGGATCGGCGGTTGTCTTCCACACATAAGCCGCCAGCGGAGATTGATCTGAGGGTTTCAACTCTTCCGCACCGTCTTTGCCTTGAGCCGTCCGCTTGACAGCGTGGATGGGCGAAGGGATCAGGTCGATAATGTCGTTGAGCAGGGCGATCGCGCCAATTTCATGTCCGCCCGCCGCGCAGAAGATCGGAACAAATTGCCCGGCGTAGACCACATCTTCGAGACCACGAACCATCTCTTCGTCGGAGAGGGAACCGTTCTCGAGATATTTTTCCATCAACTCGTCTTCGCCTTCCGCTGCCGCTTCGACCATGTCGAAGTGGGCTTTTTCCGCCGCTTCCTTCAAGTCAGCAGGGATATCGCCGGTGGTCTTGCCGTCTCCCATATACGATTTCATGCCGATGATATCCACCACACCCTTGAAATCATGCTTCTGACCGATGGGCAGGTGGACCTTGACCGGGCGTTTCTCATGCAATTTGATGAAATCTTCCACCTGGGCATAGACCTTGTCAAAATCAGCGTTCTCGCGGTCCATCTTGTTGATGACAATGAAACGCGGCAGGTTGAATTGGTCACATGTGCGCCAGGCGAGTTCGGTCCCCACTTCGATGCCCGCTACGGCATCCACTAAAATAATCGCGCCATCAGCCACACTCAGGGCGGATACCATCTCGCCCACGAAATCGGTGTAGCCTGGCGCATCGAGGATGTTTATTTTGTGATCTTTATGTTCGACCGGGATCACGCTCGTGTACAGGGATATTTTCTTTTTGTGTTCTTCGTCGTCGTAATCGGAGACCGTCGTACCGTCTTCCACTTTCCCCAGTCGGGTGGTTGCCCCTGTCGCATGCAGGAATGACTCCGCAAGCATGGTCTTGCCTGCCCCGCCATGTGAGACCAGTGCAACGTTGCGGATGAACTCGGTGGTATACTCTTTCATCGTTAATAACCTTCCTGTCGTAATGGAATGTCAAGCAGGTTGCACGATTGTAAAAGAACTCAGATGGTTTGTCAAAGTGTGAAGCGTCACACCTTAATTATGACAACAGGAAGGACAGAATTGGCAGTTTCATGGCGGCTCTGGTAACCCAATATTCCTACGTTCTCATCGCCCTCGGGTTCGCGTTCATTGCAGGCTTGATCCTGCTAAGCAACCGTCCGCGCTGGAACGATTTCCTTGCCTTTGCCGTCATCGTCGGCGGTCTGACAGTCGCCTGGGTGACACTGCATCCACGCCAGACCCCGCTCATGGACGATGCAAAAGAAGTACAGTCGATGATCGGCGCAGGTACCCCTGTCCTGCTCGAATTCCAATCCCCCTACTGAATACGCTGTGTCTCGATCAAGCCCGTCGTGGACGAGCTCGAACTGGAAGTCGGCGATGAGATTCACATCATCCGCCTCAATATTCAGGAGTCCCTCGGCATGGAACTCGCGCCGGTCTATGGTTTCGAATTCACGCCCACCTTCATCTACTTCGACGCAGAAGGCAATGAACTCTGGCGCATGGTCGGTGAATTCGATCCCCAGCTTGTGCGGGCTACACTTGTGAGTGAAGAGTAACGAGATACAAGTTACGAGTTACAAACCGCTTTTCGCGCTCTCTCTTCCTCATTATTCATTTCTCCTTCCCTTTTTATCATTCCTACGTTTAGAAAATGTCCAATTTCTTCCGCCGTTATAAATTCGAATTCGCCTATATGTTCGGCAACGCCCCCTGGGATAGCGGCATCTCGCCGCCCGAACTCTACGATTTCATCGCCGCACATCCCGCCGGGAATGCGCTCGACATCGGCTGCGGCTCCGGCACCAATGTCATCACGCTTGTCAACGCAGGATGGCAGGTAACGGGGTTCGACTTTTCACCCGGCGCCGTACGGATCGCAAAACGCAAGGCGCGCCTCGCAAAGACAAACGCCCGCATTTTTGTGGATGATGCAACCCAGATGAAATATGTGAATGAAAAATTTCACCTCGCCCTCGACCTCGGGTGCTTCCACGGTGTCGAAAAAAAGGCGGATTATCTGAACCAACTGACTCGCGTCCTCGCCCCGGGCGGATTCTGGCTCTTATACGGATTCTTCAAATCCGCCCCGCATCTTTCCGGTCCCGGGTTTGTGGACACCGACCTGGACCTGATCCAACGCCATAACCTGACTCTCGTCTCCCGCAAAGACGGCTGGGATAAACGGGAGCGCCCTTCGGCATGGTTTTTGTGGAAGTTAAGCGATGAGTTGACAAGTAACAAGTAATGGGTTTCAGGTCTTCCTCGTTACTCATCTCTCGTTTCTCATTCACTCATTTCTCGTTCCCCCATTCATCCCTCATCCTTCCTCCTTATGAACATCCTTTTCCTCTTTCTCGACGGCATCGGGCTCGGCGATGACAACCCGGATACCAATCCCTTCCTGCGCACGAATATGCCGTACTTGGAATCATTGCTTGGCGGTAAAAAACTGACCAGGTCCGCTGCGCCGTTTGAAAACAACATCCTCACCCTCAAAGCCATCGACCCCAATCTCGGCGTGAAAGGACTGCCGCAATCCGCCACGGGACAAGCCGTGTTATTGACCGGTATCAACATCCCCGCCGAACTCGGCTATCACTACGGACCCAAACCAAACCCGGAAGTCGCACAATATCTCGATGGTCATACTATCTTTTCACGTACAGTCCAATCTGGGAAACAGACCGCCCTTCTCAATGCCTATCCACCGCGCTATTTCGACGGCATCGACTCGGGCAAGCGGTTGTATTCCTCCATCCCACTCGCATTAACCAATGCAGGCGTTTCCCTGTTCACTGAAAAAGATTACTACGCTGGAAATGCCCTCTCCGCTGACTTCACCGGCGAAGGCTGGCGCAGTTTCCTCAACTTCCCCGATGCGCCATTGTTCGACCCGGAAACCGCTGGTTCGAAACTCTCTGATCTGGCACGCAAATACGATTTCTCTTTCTTCGAATATTGGGCAAGCGACTACGCCGGTCACAAACAGGATATGGACTGGGCTGTCAAGCAACTTGAAGTATTCGATGGCGTGTTGAAAGGCTTGCTCGCCAGGTGGAACAAGACCAACGACCTGATTCTGCTCACCTCCGACCACGGTAACATGGAAGACCTCGGCACTCGCAAGCATACAGCGGCGCATGTTCCGCTTCTATTATTCGGGAATAAAACAAATCGAGACGCCTTTGCAGACGTCTCGGACCTGACAGGGATTGCACCCGCGATTGCTAAACTACTGGCGTTAAACTGATCATTCCTGTATTTTCATCCCTGCGCCTTTTTTGCCTTTCCTCTTCAGGTATTGCCTGTATAGTACCCCCAACGCCAGCATAAATGTAATGCCTGGATACGACCAGATGGCTGATTTTCTCAACCAATCATAGTTATATGCGAACGCCTGCCCCAAACGCACGGTCAGGAACATGGCCACAAGACATCCAAAAAGGAGGAAGAATGCGGCGGATTTACTCCCGGAGGGAAGCAAATCTGCAATCGAATATATTTCAACGACAATGAACCAAAGCAAAGCCAGCGCCAGGGGAATCCATAGCCACTCTCCGCGATATTGAATATCATAAGTATAATAATTCAGGGAGTAGTACCACGCCCAGAAAGCAAACCCGACCGGCGCGAAATAATAGCACTGCGCGTAAAAATTTTCCCTTAAGGCTTCTTCACCGATGGATGGTTTGGGACCCATGAATAAGCCGATCGCCCCTGCCAACACTAATGGTGGAAGCAGCAAAGCCAGCCCGAAAGCAATGGTCTCACCGCTCTCCAACCGGTCCGCCAGGGTGCGCGACTCCTCCCCGGCAGCGGTATTAGGGTTGATATTAAAACCAAGGAAATTGAATATTGTGTACCGCTCATCCGAGTCTGGAAGTACAGAATAGCCAGAAAAAGGATTGATGGAAAAATCGGCACTGTATGGAAAAGTCACCAAGTAAAGCGATTCGTAGTCGGTTTCGACCAGTTCCAGCGGGTCGTTCAAACTTCGGGTGGATACAGAAATCTCGATCAAATATTCCCCCGGCGAGTACTCGCCTGTTTCTAATACAGCCGGAGCGTAAAAAAGCGTAAATGTATCACTGACCAGGTTGCGATTATTTTTCACGCCTTTGAAGTCTTTTTCGGGGAATGCGATCGTATATTGCGGATACCAGTGCTCAACGACCGGTTCGGCATCCGGCGATTCGACACACCCGTAGTTTTCCTGGCCATTGAATACTGCTCCATAAATGCAGGCCATTCCATTCTGTTCATCATGCCATTCCCCAAAATAAAACTTATCATATGAACACTCCCCGGTTTCGGGGTGGCGCTCTCCGCAACTCCACACTTTCCAAACAAACGTATGGAATTGGTTACCGGTATCAGCCCGTGTTCGAAACTCTACCCGCAGGTCTATTTGATGCCCGCTAAACTTTGGACTTTCAACAGAGGTTTGTTGCTCCACGCCTGTAACCGGGATGATTGTGCCCTGTGTAAAGTCGTTTACACTGACCAGTCCCTCATTTGTCTCATAGTATGCGTCATGAAACAATGCAGAGTCTTCGTAAGGAGTGATGATCTGCATGCCAAATGCGGGAAGGAGGTAGATCGCAATGGCAGGAAGGAGGGTTACTCCAAGGTACAGGAGCATCGGCGAGATGTATTCATCGAACTGCTTGCCCTTCTCGCTGGCTAACTCACCGCGCACATAGCCCGGCACAAAACCCGGGTCCACCACGACCTTGATAACTGTCTTTGGGACGAGGATAACCCACATCAGGATCTTATAAGCAAGTTTTTCGAAATCTTCCAGGACGTTGACCAAACTGTCTTTCATGCGAGCCTCCATTTAAAGTCGCTGTCTCAAAATACCACTTCCCCTCGACGTCGAACACACTGTTATTCCTCTAGTTTCTCGATCACGGTTTTAGCCAATGCAGCCAGGTCTCGATCTGACCTGTCACCAGATATTCCTTGCAATGCAGGGACGGCACGTTTATCCCCCAGCCGCCCCAGGGATTGAATGGCTTGTTTTCTCACGTCCCGGTCCGGGTCGCGGAGCATTTCAACCAAAAGGGGAACGACGCGTTCATCATGAATCGAATCAAGTCCGCGGATGGCAGCTTCGCGCACACCAGATTCGGGATGCTTTAATGCCTCACTTAAAACACCCACGGCTTCCCCGCCGAATTGAGCCAATGCCTCGGCCGCCGTCAGACTCACCTCATGATGCAAGTCGTATAAAATCATTCCCAATTCTTCGATGGCGCGCGGGTCGCGCAACTTCCCCAACACCATCGCCGCAAACCTACGGACGGTGCCTTCACGGTCTCCGAGAGCTTCGATCAACGGCATGACAACCGGCTCACCCATGTTCTCAATGGCGGTCAACAGGTCTTGCGTCGATTGTTCACGCTCGAACCACCAGAACGAGTCGCGCAGGGCTTCCATTAAAAAGGGAACAGCAGCGGGGTGGCGGGAATCGCCCAACGCCTTCAACGCGGCATGACGGACATCGATCAACGGGTCATCGAGCAACACATTGGCAAGTTCATCAAAGGTGGTCGGCTCGCGGAATTTTCCAATGGCAACACAAGCCGCCGTCCGTACCTCACCCTCGGGATCCTTCAACAGCGGAAGCAAGTCAGGGAGCACCCTCTTGTCGCCAATGTTTCCCAGCGCAATCGCAGAGCGGGCGCGGACGGTGAAAAATTCTCCGCGCAGGGCTTCGAGCAAAACAGGGACAGCCTTCTTATCGCGGCTGATCGCAAACACCTCAGCCACCCTGCCGCGGATCAATGGGTGTGCGGAACGCAATGCGTTTATGAGTTCAGGAGAGGCGGAAGGGATTCGGGCAAGGGTACGCTGGTAAACAAGAAGCAGGCTCAAGTCCTGGGTCTGAAGCGCCTCCATCAAGGCGGAAACGGCATCGGGGCCGAGTCGCAGTAATTCCTGCGCAGCTCGTTCGCGTTTTGCGGCGTCCGCCAAATAGGAGATCAACTTCCTTGCTTCGCCCTGCTTGGGATTTGTAAACCAGTCCATGAGAGTATTTTACATTAAATCGAATTTGAATTGGCAATGTATAATAGCCGGGAACTGCCAACAAACCTGAGGAGATCAAAGTATGAAAGCGAGAAGAGAGCGGACCCTTGGATTCATTATTTCTCTGATTTTTATCCTTGCCTGTAATGTTCCCGGCAGCACGAGCGGAGGAGAAAACCCGGCTCAGCCCACCCCGGGCGTGACCTACGTAGTGGTGGTGGAGAATACGGCGACGCCCCAGCCCACCGATACACCCATCCCGCCGACAGCCACGCAGTCGATCCCGCCGGAGTTGACACTCACAAGCAACTCCAATTGCCGCATTGGACCAAGCACATTTTACAATCCCATCGACCAGATCGCTTCAGGCGCTGAATTGCCGGTCATTGGCCGTAGTGAAGACAATGAATGGTGGCAGGTGGTCAACAATACCGGGCGCGAGTGCTGGATCTTTTACGAACTCGCCACGCCCAACCAGGATTTCAGTTCCCTGCCCATCGGCGAAGCGCCTCCCCTGCCAGGCATCCCATTGAACTTCTTCGTGGTCGATGCGCAGTGTCTTTCAGCGCAGAAAAAATTCTCGGTGACTTTGAGCTGGTCGAGTGGCGGCGGTGAGACGGCCTTCCGCATCTACCGCGATGGGAGCCGCATGGCGGAGCTAAAACCAACGAAGTTCACATTCAAGGACCCCGGGGCTCCCTATAATAAGAACGTAACCTATGAGATCGAAGCTGTGAATGAGAACGGGACTTCGGAGAAGGCGGTCCAATTCGTCCCACCGTGCAAGTAGTTGAACAGATCATATAAAAACTCCCAGCGATGGCGCTGGGAGTTTTGCATTCCGCCGGTGGATAAAATTTAGAGACCCTTGATCAAGAGGCTCAGGGCAAGGATGATGAACGCGATTGCCACAAGCCAGAACCCGGAAATGGGCAGGAAACTCAATATACCGAACTGCGAAAGAAAGCCGAGCACACCGATCGCTACAGAGACCCAATACGTGACATTCTTTGGTGCCGAAAGTTTCATCTCATGCTCCTTTGGTAAATAACGATAAACTCGATCCGGCGGACAATCCATTTATAGCAACAGGCGGGGGGGTTGTCAATTAAAAAATGCGTCGTTTCCACCACTCTCAAAGCCTATCAGACTCGGGCATTTGATTTTTGCTCTGATATAATCCCCGACTCGGTCTACGGGGAACAGAACGCCCAAAAGCATTTGGTGTTCTTCCCTTAGATACATTCCAACTTGACTGCGCTGATTGTGGCGTATTGCACAACTTTACCGGAGTTCCCCAACAATGAAGAAAGAACAACTACTAGACCTGTATTACCAGATGGTACTCATCCGCCGTGTTGAAGAACGCGGCGCGGAACTATACCAAGCTGGCAAGATCGGCGGCTTTATGCACCTGTATATCGGTCAGGAAGCCGTTTCGACCGGTTTGATCGCGGCGCGTGAACCTCGTGACCGTGTCATTACTGCTTATCGTGACCATGGTGTAGCGTTGAACTGCGGCATTTCTGCCAACGAAGTGATGGCGGAACTGCTCGGCAAAGCGACGGGCATGTCCAAGGGTAAGGGTGGTTCGATGCACATGGCAAGTACCGAGAAGAACATGTGGGGCGGACATGCCATCGTCGGCGGGCACCTCCCCGTGGCGGCAGGATTTG
>ERZ761607.3073-NODE-3073-length-16731-cov-7.439554_pt1 | contig 16731 bp, 12 predicted proteins | sample MGYA00511164_ERZ761607 | MGnify/ENA primary metagenome ERZ761607 (study PRJEB28899, sample SAMN02445080) | bioreactor sludge metagenome | biome: EBPR sludge | place: Australia: Brisbane, Thorneside Wastewater Treatment Plant | collected 2011-06-22 ...
CATTGCACAGGAAGTCGGGGATGTTGAAGACCTTGTTCTTCTTGAAGACTTCGTCTGCCTCGGGGGTGGTGGGACCGTTCGCGCCTTCGGCAACGATGCGGACACCCTTGGAAACCTTCTGCACGGTTTCAGCATTGACCTGCCCTTCGAGCGCGGCGGGGATCAACACATCGCCTTCGAACTCGATCCACTTGTCACCGTCGTCCACCTGGTAGCCGGAGTCCATCGCCTTTTTCTTGTCGATGGTGCCGTACTCGTCCACGATGGAGAGCAAAAAGCGCGGGTCGATGCCGCCCTTCTTACTATAGGTGAAAGCTTTTTTCTCGTGGCGGTCATAGCAGGAGACACATGCCACGGTTCCGCCGAGGATCTCGACCATGCCGACAGCCGCATACTGAGAGACGTTGCCGAAGCCTTGCAGAACCGCAACGGATTTTTTCGGGTCCATGCCGAGGTGCTTCATCGCCTCGCGCACGGTGTAGATGACGCCATAGCCGGTGGCTTCGGTGCGCCCGAGAGAGCCGCCGCCGCCGAGGGGTTTGCCGGTGAAGACACCCGGGGTGTACTGACCGACAAGGCGGGAGTATTCGTCCATCATCCAGCCCATCATCTGCGGGGTGGTGCCGACATCAGGGGCGGGCACATCGTTGCGCGGACCGATATTCTTCCACATGACGCGCACCCAGCCGCGGCACAGTTCTTCTTTTTCACCGACAGATAGCGTGGAAGGATCGACGATGATGCCGCCCTTTCCGCCGCCGAGCGGGATATCCGCCACAGCGCATTTCCAGGTCATCCATGTCGCCAGGGCGCGCACGGTGTCCATGGTTTCTGCAGGGTGGAAGCGAATACCGCCCTTGTTGGGGCCGCGTGCGTCGTTATGTTGAACGCGGAAGCCCTGGAATACTTTCAACGAGCCGTCGTCCAACCGCACAGGGATGCGGAAGGAATACTCGCGCATGGGCCAGCGCAACACTTCTGCAACGCCGGAGTCGAGCTTTAATTGCTTGGCAACAGCATCGAACTGCTTCTGCGCCATTTCGAATGCATTGATTTGTCCTGCCATTGTGACCTCCAGAAAGGGTGGTTATAGAAAAATATAAGCGGGCATCCCGGACGGATACCCGCTTATTCAAAGCCTATGTGAATTCGCTGGTTCATATGTATAACGATTCCAGTAAATTGCTTTAAAACTTTACACGAATATGATTTTATAGTCAATATGACAAAAGTACGCGGATTTTCGGCAAAAATGATGTCTTTTATAACCCGCAAGCGCCCAATTAGGATACGCTAGTCATATTTAGGCATTCTCTTCTCTAAAAACGCCTGCACCGCCGCATGATGACTGGACGACCCGCCCAAACCCTCTTGCAGGATTCCCTCCCTCGCCAGAGACTCAGCCAAGTTTGGCAGGATCGCATCATTGAACGCTTTCTTCCCCGCAGCAAACGCCTCACGCGGACCTCGAGCCAGCTCCTCCGCAAATTGCCTGACCACACGCTGGAAGTTGAATCCTCCCACCCGGTTGACGAGGCCCCACTCCTGTGCGAGCAACGCAGGGATCGGTTTATTTGTATAGAAATATTCCTGTGCCCGTCCCAGCCCGATCATCTTCGGCAATAACAATGAGACGCCGGAATCGGGCGCCAGTGCAATTCCGCTGAACCCCACCACAAAATAAGAACGTGTATGAGCGATGCGCAGGTCGCATGCCAACGCAATTCCGAATGCCGCCCCCGCACAGGGTCCATTGACCGCCGCGATCACAGGCTTGCCCATCTCCCGAATTTGCAGGATGAGCGGGTTGTAGGTCTTCTCCAAATGTTCGCGGTAGGAAATTTCACCGCCACCCTGTTTCATCTCGGTAATATCCTGCCCGGCGCTGAAAACCCTGCCCGAACCGGTGATGACCACGCATCTCACCTGCGGGTCTTTTTCGGCTTCGGTCAATGCGGCTTGTAACGCCGTCGTCATCTCAAAGTTGAAAGAGTTGGCGCGATCAGGGCGATTCAGGCTCAGGGTCAGCACACCAGATTCAATGGAAGAAAGAAGCGTAGGCATAATGTCCTCAAAATAAGAGACAGTCACCTTGAAGGTGACTGTCTCTTATTTTATACCTATTTCTGGGCATATGCCCTTATTCTCCGGAATAATCGTCCAGTTGGTCGTCGTCGCCGGTATCAGTTTCGTATTCGACCTTCTCGCTGTCGAGATAGACCCACAACAGCAGGACATGTCCTTCCGGCGTATCCACATTGCGGGCGGCAAGGATGGGTGCGGTCTGTTCCATGCCGGTTTCGTTGCGATAATGCAGGTGGATGGAGGTGCGGTTATTCCACGCGTTGTAACAACGCTGCACAAGCGCGGGTCCGTTAAAGGTGCGCAGGCGCGTCAACGCGGGAATGGAGAGAGTCGGGCTCTCGTTCAAGCCCATTGCCCAACCGTCGTTGACGTGCTCAAAGATCGGGGGCGGTCCTTCGATGATCGTGATTTTTTCGTCCATAATTAAGATTTACCTTGCCGGGAATATACCACAACTGGCTTCCCGATTCGTTTCAGAAATTCATCAGAATCTGGTGATGTCTTCCGCAGTCATATAATTACCACATGCCCAAACTCACCCCCAAGATCATCCTCGAAGGCACACGCCTGACGTTCAAAACCGATATTGCCTTTGCGCTCAACGAGCATCCCCGCATCGTCGGACCGCGCAAGTACAAATACCATTCTCCGCTCATCTCCGGGGAGTGGTGCGCGTTTACCAACTTTCCCTGGGGACGAGGACTGATCAACTTCGAGCCGCAAGAAGAGGCTCTGGCAATAGAGACTTACGAAACATGGGTCCGGCTTTTCGAATTGCAAAAGTATTACTCCTGGATCGTGGACCGCTTCCATCTCTCGACCCGGATGTATCAACTGATGTCTCATAAGAAGGATTACGACTTCCGCTGGCTGGAAGATCGTCTGCTGCCGCTCAACTTCCGTCTGGTGCTAATGACCCGCTCCCCCGAATCCTTCGCTGCTGCCCGCGCCGAACGCCTCAAGGTGTCCGGCAACCCATTGCAATACGACGACCTGAACATCTTCATCGAAGAGCAAAAGCTCATCCGCAGGTTGTTCAATGAATCCCTCCTGCCGAAGATCGAAATCGACATCTCGGATAACAACATCGCCAACGCCGTCGAAAGGATCGCAGACTGGATGGAATCGACAGGCGGTTTATCCATGCCGGGTTAAAAGCGGAAAATGCTCCAACGTCGGGAGACGTTGGCGTCCGACATCGTGCCGCGCTTGCACCGAACCCCTAGAAAAAGCTCAACGCCGCCGTCCTCGGCGGCGTTTGGCGAGTAAATCCTTCGCCGAGGACGGCGAAGGGAGCAGACGCTGGACTCCGACACCCCTGACATGCTTGCGCCGAACCCTTTCAATAGGTATACTTATCGATCATGGCAACTCCAGAGAAGATCGGACGATATGAAATCAAGGGAGAATTGGGGCGGGGTGGGTTTGCAACCGTCTACCGCGGTTACGACCCGCGCTTCGAGCGTGAAGTTGCCATTAAGTTCCTGCCGCCGGAGTTGATCCACTCCGACCCGCAGTTCCGCATGAGGTTCGAGCGCGAAGCGAAGATCATCGCCCAGTTGGAGCATCCCGCCATTGTGCCGGTTTACGACGTGGGCGAGGAGAACAACCAGCCCTACTTCGTCATGCGCTACATGAACGGCGGTTCCCTTTCCGAGCGGATCAAAGCCAAGCAAAATTTCAGCATCGAAGAAGCCGTCAAGATCATCGAACAGATCGCGCCGGGGTTGGATGAGGCGCATTCCAAGGGAATCGTCCACCGCGACCTGAAACCCGCCAACATCCTTTTTACCAATAAAGGCGTGCCGCTCATCTCCGATTTCGGTATCGCCAAGTTCAGTCAGGGCGAAGCAAGCGGAAATATGACCGGCTCCGCCATTATCGGCACACCCGCCTATATGGCGCCCGAACAAGCCTCCGGCGACCCCATCGACGGACGCGCCGACATTTACGCGCTGGGCGTCATCCTCTATGAAATGGTCTCCGGCAAACAGCCCTATCAGGCTGATACCCCGCTCGGGCTGGCGATCAAACACATCACCGAGCCGGTGCCGCGCATCCTCGAAGCCAACCCCAACCTGCCGACCTGGATGGAAAAGGTCATTTCCACCGCGATGGCAAAGAACCGCGATGACCGCTTCTCCACCGCCGTGGAACTGGTGGAAACCGTCAAAGCCTTCCTGCGCGGAGAGAAACCCCCGGAACGAATCTCCAACGTCACAACGAAGATTTCGCCATTCAATAAAACCACCACCGTTAAAAAACAAAGAACGGAGGAAGTTGCCCAACGCCGAAGCCCGGCGCTTGCCATCATGATCGGGTTGTTTGTCGTGGTCGGTCTGATTGGCGGCGGAGCTTACTTCATGGGCGACGAGCTTCTCAGCCTCATCTCCGTTGCGCCGCCTTCCACCGCCACCTCGAGCGGACCTGCCACAGATACCCCCACGCCCATCATCATCCAATGGACGGCCACGCCGATTCCCCCCGAGGCGACCGCCACAGCCACGCCGGGAAGTTCCACCGGGCTGCCTGTCATCGGCGGCGCGGATAAGATCGCCTTCCTGCGCGAGAATGATATCTGGGTCATGAATGTGGACGGCTCGGACCGCAAACAATACACCAACGACAACCTGCCCAAGTTCAACCTGCAATGGCTGCCAGACGGTAAGACCCTTCTCTACATGTCCGGCAAGACCGTCAAAACCGTCAACATCGAGACCGAAGTGCAGGAAGTCATCATCAACTACATTTCCGCCGAATACTTCGAAGGCTTCAGCGTTTCACCAGACGGCAAGAAGGTCGCCATCAGCGTGAACCGCGAGCTCTTCATCGTGCCTTACGACCTGATCAAATTGCGTTTCGCCACCCGCCGTTCGGCCCTGTTGGAAATGAACGGTTGTCTCTTCAACAAAATCCCCGTCAAAGATATTCAATGGTCAGATGACGGGACGCGCCTTGCCATCGAATACATCGCCAACGTCAATCAGGTACATGTCGATGCCATCCGCATCGTGGATGTTCAAAACTGCGAAACCATGGCAGATTCCATTTCCGACGAATTTCCCACCGGGCGCTTCCAGTTTGCGGATGAGATCGTCAACTTCGACTGGGACGGCGACCTGCTCTTCTTCCTCAACAGCAACATCCGCAACAACGGCTTCGGCGATTTGGTCTTCTACAGCGCATATACCCACAAAGCCGACCCTGCCGCGCCTTACGAAGGCAATTGCTGTTACCGCGACGCCTCCTTCAGCCCCGACAGCAGCCACGTCATCTTTGCCTTTCAGGATATCCGCCTCGGGAGTATCGGACCCATCGATCTTTACCTGATCCCATCCGACTCCGTCACCACCCCGCGCGAACTCGAACCTCTGCCCCTGCCCGACGGATTCTTCACCGAACGGGATGAAGCCCCACATCCCATCCTGCGCCCGGTGCAACCCTAAATCGCCTTCACGATTTCCTTCGCCAGCCCCGGTCCGCGATAGACCAAACCCGTATAAACCTGCACCAGCGCCGCCCCCAGCTCGAGGCGGCGTTTTGCATCATCGGGATTCATGATTCCGCCCGCACTCACCACCGGAATTTTCCCATTCAAGTGTTTTATGGCTTGATAAAGGACCGCTTCGCTCTTAACAGTGAGCGGTTTACCGCTCAACCCGCCTGATTCTCCCCGATACTTTGATTCCAACCCCTCCCGCCCAAGCGTTGTATTCGTAACAATCACCCCGTCCATCTGAGCCGCAAAGACAGCCTCCAGCGCGCCATCGAGTCCGGGTTCGTCCATATCCGGCGAGAGTTTAACAAGGATCGGAAGCTTCCTCTTGAGATGTTCCTGCTCCACCATGCGCTGTTGATGCAAATGCAGCAGCAGGTTTTCGAGCGCCCTCCTCTCCTGCAAATCGCGCAGTCCTGCCGTGTTCGGCGAGCTGACATTGACGGTCAAATAATCAGCGAACGGGGCAAAACGACTTAACAACGCAAGATAATCGAACTCCGCCTCCTCGTTGGGCGTATCCTTGTTTTTCCCAATGTTCACACCCACGATAACCGGCAACTGCCCGCTACTCACTGACAACTGCTCTTTCACAAATTCCATCCCCAGTGAAGGGAAGCCCATGCGGTTGATCACGGCTTCATCCTCCACCAGCCGAAACACCCGCGGACTCGGATTCCCCGGCTGCCGTTTGGGTGTGACCGTGCCGATCTCCACATGGCCGAATCCCAATGCGGCAAGCCCGCGAATGGCAAGGCCGTCTTTGTCATATCCGGCCGCCAACCCGACCGGGTTTTTGAAAGTCAACCCAAAAACGGTGACGGGTTTGGATGGGGTTTTGTAAATCAGTTCGAGAAGGTGCCTGGTTGGAGGGACGTTGCCTGCAATGCGCAATGCATAAAGCGTAAGGGCGTGGGCGCGTTCGGGGTTCAACTGAAAGAGAAGGGGGCGGAGGAGGTTATACATTTATTTTCCCATCACGTTTTGTATTGCTGCAATTACAAGTTCCGGCTGGTCTTTTTGTATCCAATGACCGCTTTGTTCAGCGATCACGTGCGAGCTGCTTGAGGAAAGATCAAGAAGTTTCAATTGCAATTCCCTCTCCACTCGCTGGAGTTCCACACTGGGCCAAACCTCAGAAGGCGCATCTGGCAGTCCGCGGGTCAATATTACCAAGGGAAAACTAAATGAGCGGAGATGGTCCCGCACTTGTTGTTCGGATGGGATACGATCCAAAAATTCAGGATTGCGTGAAGGGTCGCGGAGAAAGGCGCGGTTACGTTCCATCAGTTCAGCCGATAAGACTTTCTCGAAACCTGCTGTGCGGTCTTCGTGTGAAGCGTCCACCAGCACCATACCGGCCACATCTTCAAGATATTGGCTTGCAAAGAGTCGCGCGATAAGCCCGCCAAAGGAATGACCGACGAGAATATAAGGCGTTTCGATGCCTGCGATTTTCAGAAGCGCGGAGAGATCGTCCACCATATCCCGGCAGGTGCGGGGAGTCGGTGCAGGGTCGCTCTCTCCCAAATTCGCGCGATCATATGTCAATACGCTGGTGAATCGGGCAACTTCCGCCTGGATATGCAACCATGTTTCAGAAAAATCCCCCAACCCCGCTTCGAGAATGACGGTTGGTTTACCGGAACCGGCAAGCGTATAAAACAAACTCCGGTCTCCAATATTGACCTTTGGCATGAAAGACCTATCGTGTCTTTTTCCCCAATTTCAACATCGCGATGGTCTTGAGAATACGGCTTGCGCGTGTCTCTTCTTTCTTTGCCTCTTGAATCCAGGTCACATACTCGCGCTTGTGAGTGAAGGAAAGCTTCTCGAAGAACACCTTCGCCTCTTTATCCTTTTTCAATTCTTTCAACAGGTCCCTGGGAATTTCGATCACGCGCGGTTCGGCGTCCAGTTCTATGGTGATCTTCACCACATCGCCGAATGTTTTTCCGATCTGCGCCCGAATATCCTTCAAGATGATCAGGATGTGATGCTCACCGCCCATCCGCGCCAAAAGTCCGCGATAAGGAACATCATCGATATTCGCTTTGATCTTGGGACGTTTCGAGCCGAAGGCTTTTTCCACATCGAAGGGCACTTCCACGAACGCGCCGCCATTACCCGCATCTATAATCTTAGCTGTAAAGGTTTGTTTCCTAGTCAAATTATCATCTCTCGATGCTTTTCAGATCATGATGACTGTTTCAAGAACGCCCGCGTCTCTTCGATCTTCCCCTTTTCGACCTTTCCATTTGTCTCCCAATGATCCAATAACTGGGTAATGGTCAACACCGCATGGAGGTTATACCCGGCCTGTTCCAGCGACTCTTTCGCGCCAGATTGTCTATCTACAAGTACGACCACATCTTTCATGACCAGACCCACACCTGTCAATTTTTCGATGGCTTCGAATTTGCTTCCGCCCGTGGTGGCGAGATCATCGATGACAACGACCGTCTCACCGGCGTGATATTCGCCTTCGATATCGGCTTTGGTGCCGTACGTCTTCACCTCCTTGCGCGGATAGATCATCGGATAGTTCCCGGCAAGCGAGATGGAGGTGGCAATCGGAATGGCGGCATAAGGCAGACCAGCGATGCGGCTGAACTTTAATTCTTTGAGCAAAGGCAAATACGCCGCGCCAACCTGCTCCAATAACTTTGGAAATGAAATGATGTAACGCAGGTCGATGTAGATGGGAGATTTCAGTCCCGACTTGAGCGTAAACTCGCCGAACTTGATGCAACCGGCTTCGAGGAGTCCATCGGCTAAAGCCGATAATTCGATATTCGATATTCCATTTTGGTTCATGACAAGGTATCTCCTGTCTATTTATTTCTACTAATCGCAGATCGAATTTCGAGCATCGAGTCGCGTATCTCGGCAGCAGCGTGACCGGGGTTTTCCGCGCGCGAGATGGCACGGGAAATGGGAAGCAACAATCCCTTGCCGTCTTCACGCAAGCCAGCTTTCAACGTGATCTCCAACTCACCTCCCTGTGCGCCGACCCCGGGGGCGAGGAACCACAGGTCCGGCACAGCGGCACGGATCATTTCCATGATCTGCGGATGGGTGGCGCCGACCACAATGCCGACGTTATTCTTTTCATTCAATTGCCGCGCCAATTTCGCCACATAGATATACAAAGGCATGGGCATATCCGAGCCCATCGGCATGACGAGCAGGTTCTGCAGGTCCATCGAACCGGCGTTGGAGGTCTTGCATAAAAGGAAAACGCCCTTTAACGAATCCTTGATGAATGGCTCGACGGAGTCCTTGCCGAGATAGGGATTCAAGGTAATGCCATCCGCGCCGAGATGTTCGAAGGCAGATTGAGCATATGCCTCGGCCGTGGATGATATGTCGCCCCGCTTCGCATCCAGGATGATGGGGATGCGTGAGCCCATGCGGTCTGATTCTTCGTTGATGGCTTCGATGACCTGCTTGAGCGCGGTCCAGCCTTCAGCGCCGAAGACTTCAAAGAAGGCGGCATTGGGTTTGAAGGCTGCGGCGTAACGAGAGGTCTGTCTGACAAGATTCAGGCAAAAGTCCCGGGCGGATGCGGCTGTGGGGCTTTTCAGGTCGGAGATGTGCGGGTCGAGTCCCACGCACAAAAGGGAGGAACAGTCATCGACGCGTTTTTCCAAAAAAGAGAAGAAGGTTTCCATGGTTTCCTTATGAAAAGACCCTAAAGGTTTCGAGTCCTTTAGGGTCTATTTTACTCAATGAACGTTCGCCATTTCTCATTGGTTTGTTGAATCCACAGTTTGTCGGTCCAGTTGGCGAGGTCCCAATAGAAAGGGTTCCAAATATGCGCGCCGTAGCCGTTGCATTCGGGGATGAAGAAATCGAGCGGAATGGTATCGGGCAGGTTGCAGACGGGCGATGTGTTGTCGTCTGGAGATGTGGGCGTTTGTCCTTCGCGCGTGTTGGTGAGGTTGGGCGTGGGAAGACAATCTTCGAACCACGATTCGCCGGGGTTGCCGTCGGGCAGGCGGCAGAAGGATTTGTCTTCGACGCGGGAGACGGTGTAGGTAAAGGCGTCGTATATCTTACCGCTCGAGTTGCTCAGGCGGACGGTCTCGCCGCCGTCGCTGAGAAGCAGGTTGGTCTCTTTGCTATAGTAAACGATGCGTTCGCCGGGTTTGAGCGTGACTTCGGGCAGGGAGAATATTTTCTTGCCATTGATGGTATCGAGCTTCCAGCCGCTGAGGGAGATGTCGACCACGGTCAGGTTCTTGATCTCGATGAACTCGTCGAAGACATCGGCTTTGCCATCCTGGTTCCAGTCGAAGCCAGGGCGGGCGAGGATCTCGTTGATGATCGGGCGCGGTGGGACGACAACGGGAGGAGGCGGAAGGGTGGGAGTGTCGGTCGGTTCGGGTGTGGCGGTGGAGGAGGATGAGGATACTGTATTGCTTTGTTTCGGTGTCCCCAATATGTCACCGCTATTTGCGTTCTTTCCATTTCTTTTAGTTCCAGTATTTGTTATCCAGATACTGTCGGAATCAGTGGATGTACTAGTACGTTCCATCGTCCCATAAGTGGAAGAACTGCCAGCTGGCCAGGAGCCGCCATTGCCGTTGGCAGTGTCGATGACTTTATTGGAGGAATCATAAAGGGTCAGGGCTTCGCCGCTGTTTGAAAGATCGCCTGTGTATATCTGATCTGCAAGGATATCGGAGACGGTTGTGTCGTCATCGCGCTCAAGAAGGAAGTACCCCCCGGCTGAAATTGTGCCGTTGAGGGTAATGGATGGCGTGCCATCGGCGGCTTTCAATGTCCAACCGGTGATGTTGATGGCAGCGTTGGTGGTGTTATACAGTTCGATCCATTCATCGCCTGTCAGGCTGGAGGTTGTGCCAGCCCATGCCACTTCGTTGATAATGACGGAACGGACCACAGTATTGGTAGCCACCGTAACGCTTGAGTTGTCATCTTCCGCATTCGCGCCGTTGGCCGGGATCGAATCAATGTCGTACAAACTTGATTCGTACACTTCCGCCAGATTGACAAAGGAGCCACCGGTTGCAACAGTCGCCGTGATGGACAGTTCGGCGCTTGCGCCAGACGCCAATGCTCCAACTGTCCAGATACCCGCGCCAGAGTTATAACTTCCACTGGCTGTAGAAGAGGATACGTAGGTCAACCCGGCAGGCAGTTGGTCTTTAATCTTCAAACTCGCAACAGATGTAGTTCCCGAATTACTGACTTTGACGGTAAACGTAACAGTCGCACCCGTATTTGGGTTGGAATTGTTGACAGTTTGCGTCAAGTGCAGGTCGGCATAAGGCAGACCCGAAATATCATCCTCCAAGCGTGCCTTATTATTGGGAATGGAATCGGGGTCGACCATGTCGGAAGAGTAGATTTCCACGATATGTGACTGAAGAACACCGGTTGTAGTGGTAGTGATGACGAGCGTGGCACTTGACCCATCAGGCAGGAGACCTACATTCCATATTCCCGTCAGTGGATTGAAAGCCGCTGGCTGGGAGCTGGAAACGAAGGTATATGTGCCAGTGACATCGGGTAGATTGGATTTAACCTGCACCGTCGCATCATCGGGACCGGAGTTTGTGAGTGTGATGGTAAATATGGCGGTCGACGGCGTAATATCGACAGTCTGGATCAAGCTAAGGTCAGCAATCGGCACTTCGAGGCTTTTACTGTTATCCGCAGGGTTCGAGTCGAATTGATTGGTTGTCCAAACCTGGGCGGTGTTATTCGTGGAGGACCCGCTGGATGCCACTTTGACTTTGATGCGTAAATCAGCCGTTGAACCGTTGTTCAAATTTCCAATGGACCAGATGCCTGTATTCGAGTCATACGTCCCGGAGGCAGTGGTATGCGAGACATAGGTCAGACCGGAGGGAAGCAGGTCGCGAACTGAAACGCCGGTGGCTGTATCTGGACCGGTGGTGTTTTGCAGGGAAATGACGAGGTTAACTTGACCAGCCGTGCCGGTATTAAGATCGAGGGTTTGGTTTATGGTCAATTCCGCCTGCCCTGAAAGCGGATTATTCAGAGAACTGCTTGCACTATTATCCAAGTATTCATTCGATGTAACGGTTGTGGTAAAAGTAGCGGGAGTGCTTGTTGTAACCAATGCAGTTATCGTCAATGTGGCGCTTGAATTGATGGGAATGGTGCCGACAGACCATGCGCCCGTTACGCTAACATAAGTTCCTTGAGTAACAGCATGAGAAACGTAGGTCAATCCAGGAGGAAGCAAAGCTGCTACATTAACATTTGTAGCATTGTAAGGGTTTCCTGTCGGGTTATCTACTTTGACAGTGAAGATGACATTCGTGCCAACAAGGGGGTTGGGGTTGTTAACGGTGTTGGTGATGTTTAGACCGGGGACTTTTGCGCCAACTATTACAGAAGCTGTATTATCCGCAGGGTCTGGGTCTAATTCGTAGGAATACCATACCTCTGCCGTGTTTGTTTTTGCACCAACTGTAAGTATTGTAGCAGTGATGGTCAGAACAGCACTGGAACTGTTGGCCAGTGTGCCTACATCCCAAATTCCTGTGCCATTGTTATAAGACCCTGTGAGTGTGGAACTTGAAACAAAAAACAAACCACTCGGAAGAAGACTTCTAATCTGAACATTTCGAGCCGTATCTGTTCCATCATTGAAAACAGTAATTGTAAATGTGATGCTGTCACCGACAGATGGAAATAAATTGCTTACAGAATGCGTCAGCCGCAAGTCTGCATTTCCACCGCATATCCGTGTTGGGGTGGATGAATTTTGCGGATTACTAGGATTTATAAGGTGGAAATCGTTTATGTTGTTGCCGTCATCTTGACAACTATCTGATGCGCCGCCAAGTTTACGTTCATATCCTTGATCAATATTGGCTGCCAATAAAGCTTGTGGGGTTCCTTCTTTATAAGTAGAGCCCACACTTAACCCAACTTGGTCAATGATTGTCACCCCATCAGACAAAGTCAATGCAACGCCGCCGTCATCGGTGATTCCTGTACCGTATGTCAAATTTGCAGCGGTTGGTCCCGTGTAGTTTATATGAGCAATCAAATAGTATTGACCGGGCTGAAGAGTCGTAGATGCGGGTATGGTCGCCCTTGTACTGATGGTCCCTGCATTATTGGATCCGCGAATCAACCATCCACTAATATTGATAGCAGAGTTTGTAGGATTATATAACTCAACAAATTCATCGTTCCCCAGTCCATCACCTCGAAACCGAAATTCACTAATCACTACATTCGTAGCGGGAAGTTGCTTCGGCTTCGCCTCCACCACCTCCGCCCGAGGCGAAAACAACCCTGCGCATAAGGCGGCGAGCAGGGTCAGCATCAGGGCAAAGCGCGCAAAACGATTCCGTGTTGACATGGGAAAGGTTGAGCGTGGAATTGAAAAGGAGAGGAGAGTCCACGCGCAGAAATTATACCCTTAGCAGGGCACGAGTACCCTTGGCAGGTATATATAATCCACCCTTCAGTTATGAAAGAAGCAAGGTGACTGTCATCTTGAAGATGACAGTCACCTATTTGTTACGGACTGGCTGGGGCAGGAACGCGCGGCTCGATCACCAGCTTGATGGCGGTGCGGACCTTATCCTCGATCTCCACATCCACGAACTCAGGGACGCAGACCACATCGATCCCATCGTTCTTGAGATAACTGGTTGCAAGCACCAGAGCTTTGACCGCCTGATTGACGGCACCCGCTCCGATGGCTTGAACTTCTGCCCGTTTGTGTTCGCGAATCACCCCCGCAATCGCCCCGGCGACGGCTGAGGTACGGGAGTTGGCTGAAACCTTGATCATATCCATGGCAACCTCCCAGGTTGGCAAAGTGGGGACTGAACTCATTTGTGGATTGTACAGTAATCCCTTAAGAGATTCAACCAGTATATAAGTATGATAATGGATTCGTAATATTAGTAGGGGCTGTGGATACTGGGGATAACCCGAACCATACACCATATATGGATGAAACCCCGCGCCTCACCCCAGACTTGAGGTTGATCCATCTTTTCAAGCAGAGTCCAAGCTGTGGATATTTTTCTGATAAGTTATCAACTCCATGCTGTGGATAAATCACACTTATCGAGAAAATTCCATATTTTGGAAAACAGAATAACCACCCCCCATATATGGTGGTTAAGGTTTTTCAGATTGTCAGACGATTTCCCGGTTAGAGGGGGTGTTTGTCCACAGGGGAGGGGACTTTTCCACAGATAACTGGCACTTATCCACAGTTATGGATAGGTAAAAGGTGGTATTGTCTAAACAAATAACCCAAGATATGGGGGTCTGAACAGATTTTTAGGATAAGAAAAGACTGATTATGTGAAAAACAGCACGAGGCTGACCAGAGAGTTATCCACAACCTGGGTTTACCCCGTATTCCTCAACCCCGCCGCAATGCCGTTGATGGTCAACGCCATCACTTCTCGCAGAGACTTTGCCTCAGCCCCATCCTGGTCGTCAAGTTTTCGCAGTCGTTGCAAGGTCTCCACCTGGATGTAATTCAACGGGTCCACATACGGATTGCGCAATTGAACCGCTTGCTGTGTGAGGGGTTCCAACTCCAATAAGGATTGATGGCGGCTGATCCGAAGAACTGTATCGCATGTTCGTTCATATTCGGACCGGATCGTTTGAAAGATTTCATCCGCAATTTTCTTATCAGGCACGAGGCTTACATACAACGCTGAAATATCCATATCCGCTTTGAGCAGGGAGATTTCGGAATTGTTCAACAGCGTGCGGAAGAATAACCAGCCGTCGTACATTTCTTGAAGAAGCGGAAGATCATCCACCGCCTCCAACCCCGACCCAAGGCTGTACCAGCTTGGCAGGTTGAAGCGGCTCTGCATCCACGAGAAGACCCATGGGATCGCGCGGATCTGATTCACCGCTCCCGCCTTGGAGCGCGAGGCGGGACGCGACCCGATCTGCAGGCGTTTGATCTCATCCAGCGGCGTGGCAGATTCCCAAAACTCGATAAAGCCCGGTCTTTCATAAACAAGCGAACGATAGGCGCAAAAACCCGCGTTGGAGATCGTCTCCATGGTCTCGCGCCACCTGACAGGCAGAGGCTCTTCCTTATAAGGTGCAGAGGCAAGGATAACCGCGCTGGCGATCTGTTCAAGATGACGATGCGCCAGCCCCGGGTTGGCATAGCGTGAAGCGATGATCTCACCCTGTTCAGTGACACGGAAGCGTCCATTGATGCTGCCCGCAGGCTGAGCACGGATGGCGTTGTTGGCGGGCCCGCCGCCACGGGCAATGGTGCCGCCACGCCCGTGGAAGATGGTCAGCTTAATGTTGTGTTCTGCGGCGACGCGTGTGATCTCTTCCTGTGCCTGATACAAGGACCAATTTGCCATCACATAGCCGCCGTCTTTGTTGCTGTCGGAGTAGCCGATCATGACCATCTGTTCATTGTTGTGGGATTGCAAATGTTCGCGGTAAAACCCGGAAGTGAAGAGCTGCTCGAGAATGCTTGGCGCGTCTTTCAAGTCCTGGATCACTTCAAAGAGCGGCGTGATGGACGGCAGCGTTTTGCACCCGCCCCATTTTGCAAGCAGCAGCACGGTCAACACATCGGCGGCGGCGTGGGTCATCGAAATGACGATGGGACCCAGCAGGTCGTCGCCGTAGATTTCATGGGTACGGCCGATCAGTTTGAAGAGCGACCAGGTCTCGGCAGAAGCTGAGGTGACGCCGAGGCTTGGGGCGAGACTCGGAACCGGGTCCCGTAAGAGGCGCTCCAACAATTCAGTCCGGGCATCATCGGGCATCGTCTCGAAATTGGTCTCGATGTTCAGTGCCCGCAAAACTTCACTCAAGGCAGCGTTGAATCGGCTCGAGTCTTCGCGAATGTCGAGGCGGGCGGCGCGCAAGCCGAATATCTCCAGTTTATGGATTACTGTTTTCAGCTGGTCCTGAACCAGATTTTGCGGCAGGGCAGACGCAATGAGGTACAAAACATCCAGGACTTCTTTTATATTGAGCCTGGTGTGATGTTCATGCGTGCCGAGCAGGTGTGCCGTCATTTCATCTTTGGAGGCTTCGGCAAGATCATTGGTCAGCAGGGCAAGCGCAAGACGATAAGGTTCATGTGCATATCGTTTCTCAATGTATTCCACGCGTTTGGGAAAGGGACGGCGTTGTTCGATCCATTCCAGTAACCCGGGCGGCGGCGGGATGCGGTTGGAACTGATGCTTAGGTGCCGGCCGAGTTCTTGAAATTCACGGCGAAACGTTTCCACTGCCAACCCGCGATGCAACCGCAGGGTTTCAGCGGTAACGTCGGCTTTGACAAAGGGATTCCCATCCCGGTCGCCGCCGATCCAAGAGGCAAGTTTGAGCCAGCTGCGGGGCGGCTTGACGTCGGGATAATGAATGGCAAGCGCCTGCTCCAGATCGCCGTAAATGGCAGGCAGGGTTTTCCAAAAATAGGCTTCGACAAAATACAAACCAGTGCGGACTTCGTCTGTAACCGTCAATTTATCGGCGCGGGTCCGGTCCGTGAGCCAGAGTGAAAGGATCGCCGCATGGAGCGTATTGAAGGCGCTTTGTTTTTCGTACGGATACAATCCGTTACGGGCGATCAGGTCCAATTGAGATGCAATGTTCTCCGTCTTGGAAAGGATGGTGCGACGCCGGGCTTCTGTAGGGTGTGCAGTCAGGACCAATTCTATGGACAACTCTTCCATCAAAGCAGACACTTCGCTGGAGGAGACTCCCCGTTGTTTGAGGGTCGCGATCGCTTCCCCGATCGACTCGGGCGCCGGTTCTGGAAAAAGTTGATTTTCCTGGTGCCGAAGCAATTGAACGCGATGATCTTCTTCGGCGAGGTTGACTAGGTCGAAATACGCAGCGAAGGCAGCTGCAACCACACGCGCATCCGTATCCTGCAATGCAGAGACGGCTTGCTGCAGTTTGACGGCGGCAGCGGCATCGCCATTCCGGCGCGCCTTGGCAAGCGCGCGGATGCGCTCTTCAATATCGAATAGTTCCGGCGACTCTTGTTCTGAAATGACCCTGCCAAGCAGGTTACCCAACAAGCGGATGTTCTGAGAAATTTCCATGGTGCCTGATTTTATATCATGGAAATTTCTCGCTCCATTCCCCATTTGGGGAATGATTTATTATCC
>ERZ761607.3074-NODE-3074-length-16726-cov-4.360266_pt1 | contig 16726 bp, 14 predicted proteins | sample MGYA00511164_ERZ761607 | MGnify/ENA primary metagenome ERZ761607 (study PRJEB28899, sample SAMN02445080) | bioreactor sludge metagenome | biome: EBPR sludge | place: Australia: Brisbane, Thorneside Wastewater Treatment Plant | collected 2011-06-22 ...
AGCATTTTTTTCACCGCCGAGACGCAGAGCCGCAGAGTCGGCAAATGCGTTGCGGTAGGTTTCCTTCACCTCATTTTCTCGGCGTCTCCGCGTCTCTGCGGTTAAGTTCTTCGCAGTAAAAATATGAACAACGGAGCGCCGATCAGCGCCGTTATCGCTCCGACCGGAAGCTCCCGCGGGGCGATCGCCGTCCGGGCGACCGTATCTGCAAGCACGACGAAGATCGCACCGGCAAACGCCGACATCGGCACCACGAGCCGGTTGTCGCTCCCGACGACGAGCCGGACGATGTGCGGGACGATCAGCCCGACGTAGCCGACCGAACCGCTCGCCGCAACCGAGGTGCCCACGAGCACGCTTGCCATTCCGAAAATGATCATCCGGACGCGGCCGATCTCAACGCCATGGTCGAAAGCGTCCCGCTCGCCGATCATCATCAGGTTCAGCGCCCGAGCCTGCGACGTCAGCAAGATCGTTCCCGCGACCGCCGCCGCGAGCGTCATATAAAAGCCGTTGTACGTCGCCTGCGAAAGATCGCCGAGCAGCCAGAATGTATATCCGCGAAGCCGTGCGGCATCAAGCAAACTCGTCAGCAGGACGATTATCGATGAGAGAAACGTCGTAATGATCACGCCCGCGAGCACCAGCCGCTCGACGTTCATTCCGGCCCGGCTTTTTGCCATTTGATAGACCGCAAACGTCGCGATCCCGGCTCCGGCAAATGCCAGCACCGGCCTCGCACCCGCAACATCTCCCAACAGCACGAACGCGAGCAGCGTCCCCAACGCCGCTCCATTCGAGACCCCGAGCAAGTAAGGCTCCGCCAGCGGATTCCGGAGCAAAGCCTGCAGCGAAGCCCCAGCCAAAGCGAGCGATGCCCCAACGCACGCCCCGAGCAGCACCCGCGGAATGCGGATATCGATCAAGATCGCCCGGCCCTGCTCCGTCATTTCAAAGACCGAAACGCGCTCACTGCCGACCAAAAGGGCTACCGCCAAGGCCGCCGCCAGCCCCGCGATGAGCAAAATAAAAATGTAGTTAGCACGTTTCAAAACGTTATGGTCTCAGAACTAAAAACTCTTAACTGTGACCTAAAAACTGTTATGAAATAAACAGTTTTCAGTTTCTAGGTGTCAGTTTTTAGTTTCCGGCCGGTTCCTGCCTGAAAAGCGTCGCAAGCTGCTCTAGTGCATCGGCAAGTCGCGGGCCGGGCCGCGAGAGAATGTCGGCATTGACGCGGTAAACCCTTCCGCTCCGCACCGCCGCGGAGTTCTTCAGTGCATCGTTCGGCTTAAGGTTATCCGGGCTGTCCGAGAGGATGATCACGTCGGGGTCGAGAGCGATTGCGGTCTCCTTGCTCAGCTTCGGATAGCCGCCGGGAATGTCGGCCGTCACAGATATGCCGCCAGCTCGATCGATCAACTCGGTAATGAACGAGTCGCGCCCGATGGTGAAAAGGTCAGCCTCTGAAATCTGCAGCAGAACGCGAACGGGGCGTTCCGCCTTTTGACGCCGCTCGACCGCCGCAATTCGGTTCTCGAATTCGATCGCTGCAAGCTCCGCCCGCTCGCCGCTGCCAAAGATCTGCCCGAGCCTGCGGAGGCGATCCGCCACATCGCCAAGCCCGCGGATGTCCAATACGAAAACCGCCGCACTCTGCCCTTCAAGCGCCGAGGCAAATGACTCAAGCTGCGAGGCGGTCGAAACGAATATCACCTCCGGCCGAACCGCAATGATCGCCTCGATGTTCGGCGACTGCGTATCGCCGACCTTTTGTATATTCTTCGCCGCAGCCGGAAAATCGCAGTAGCTCGTCACGCCGACAAGGCGATCGCCCGCACCGGCGGCAAAGACCATCTCGGTGATGCTCGGTGCAAGCGAGACCGCACGCGTCACCTTTACGGGAAGCCGAACCTCTCGGCCAAGGTCGTCCTTGACCACTCGCATCTCGACCGCCGGCAATTCGGCCACCTGCCGACCACAAGCGACAAGCAATGAACCTGCCACAATCATTAGCAAGCAGATCATCTGCATTTTGATCGAACGACGTTTCATCCCAATCAATCTCAGATTCCAAACCGAAAAACGCCCTGCTCTTCCATTCCGCGCAAATATAGCGGACAAGAAAAACAGGGCGTTCGATGTCGCCTTGAGTCGCCTGCCGTGCTTTGACGCGAAACACGCTTGGCATTCTGCTGTTGCGGAGGTCTGACTTCATCGGCCCGCGAGGCCGAAATACAGTGACGCGATCGTGCGGGATTCTCACCCGGCTTCTCCCCGAAACCGAAAAACTTCTTTCGGACCGGTACGCAAAATACTGAAAAGAACAGGAAGCGGATTATTGCTTTAACCGCTGGCGAATGTCAAATCACTCGGCCAACGAGCCGAGCACCTCGAAGAACGCCGGGAACGAGACAGCCGCACATTCAGCATTTTCGATTACCGTTTCCCCTTCGGCCGCAAGCCCCGCAACCGCAAAAGCCATCGCGATCCGGTGGTCGCCGAAGGAATCGAGTTGCCCGCCTTTTAGCTCGCTCCTCTCAATACGAAAGCCGTCCTCGAATTCCTCGACCTCAGCAAACATCGCCCTCAGGTTAGTGACGATGCTTGCGATGCGATCAGATTCTTTTACCCGAAGCTCACCCGCATCACGGATCTCAAGTCCACCCTCAGAACACGCCCCAAGAACCGCAAGCACCGGAACCTCATCTATCAGGTTCGCAACCATCTCGCCGCGGATCGTGTAATCGGCGGGCCGCACCGGAGGTTGAGACGAGCGAACGCGGATATCCCCTATCGGTTCGCCTGCGGAGATGCGTTCATTCAGGATCCGAACTTCGACGCCGTAGGCTTTCAGAACATCGAAGATCGCCGAACGCGTCGGATTAAGCCCGACGTCCGTGATCGTCACATCCGAACCCGGAAGTATGGCGGCCGCGACCAAAAAGAACGCGGCGGAAGAAACATCGCCGGGAACAGTCAGGCCGGTCGCCTTAAGCCGCGAGCCGCCGCGGACGGAGATCTTCCGTCCCGATCCGAGCGCCGAAACATCCACCTCGACACCAAAGCCGCGGAGCATTCGTTCGGTATGGTCGCGGGTCGGTGTCGTCTCGATCATCGATGTCGAGCCCTCGGCGCTTAGCCCGGCAAGTAGTACACAAGATTTTACCTGTGCCGATGCGACCGGAAGTTCGTATTCGATTCCCGCAAGCCTTTGCCCGCCAACAAGATGTAGCGGAGCTTTGCCATCGCTTGACTCGATCACCGCTCCCATCTTCTCAAGCGGAGTGATCAACCTGCCCATCGGCCGCGAACGCAGCGATTCGTCGCCGGTCAGCGTCGCCTCGATCCCGAGCCCGGCGAGCAGCCCTGAGATCAGCCGGATCGTCGTGCCGCTATTGCCGCAGTCGAGTGCCGCAGTTGGCGTCGCAAAGCCTTGCGGCCGGCCGGTGATGACGACGTAATCGCCATCGCGCCTAATTTCGACCCCGAGTTCGGCCAGGCATTTCAGCGTTGTCGCGCAGTCCTCGCTTGCTGAGAAATTACGTATCTTCGTCGTGCCCTCGGCGATGGCGGCGAGCATTCCCGCCCGATGCGAGATCGATTTATCTCCCGGAACCGTGACGCTGCCGCGAACCCGCTCTGTCCTCTTTACCCGTTGCTTCATAGCCAATTTATCGGTAATTCGTGAGCATGTTTGACTTAATGCCCCTATAACTTTTAACTTAAAAGCAATTAAGTTGTGGCTCAAACACGCGAATTCACATTACCAAGCGAGATCGGGTCTGTCGATATGGCTGCTTCCGCGGCGGAGGATTTTGCCAAAGCGGGCAGTGTGCCTGAGGAAGCCCTGACAGCAATTGACCTCGCTGTTCGCGAATCGGTCGCAAACGCCGTCAAGCACGGCAACCGGCTCGATGCCGACAAGAACGTCGAGATCACGCTCAGCATTGCGGAAAGCGTTTTCGAGATCCGCGTACGCGATTTTGGCATCGGCTTTAATGTTGAAGCGATTCCGGACCCGACCGACCCGGCGAACCTGCTGAACGCGACCGGGCGTGGCATTTTATTCATGCGTTCGTTCATGGACGAGGTCGAGTGGCTTCGCCATCCCGAAGGCGGCACCGTGGTTCGTATGGCAAAAAAGCTGTAGGAAGCCGCCGGCCATTTACTTTGCAGAAAATTTTGTTCTAAAATCGGCTTTCATTTTTCGTAAACACACTTCGAGGAGATAAAGATGTCGGATATCAACATTTCGGAACGCCAGGCTGGCGATGTAACTGTTTTGGATCTGGAAGGCAAAGTAACCATCGGCGAGGGCAGCGTTGCGCTACGAAATGCTATCCGCCGTTTGCTCGGCGAGGGCAAGTCTAAGATCCTCTTGAATCTTGCAGGCGTCGGGTACATCGATTCGAGCGGTATCGGTGAACTCGTCTCAAGCTTTACGGCCGTTAACAAAGAGGGTGGCACGCTCAAGCTTCTCAATCTGACCCAAAAGATCCAGGATCTGCTCGCCATTACGAAGCTTCTTACCGTTTTTGACACCTACGACAGCGAAGCCGAGGCACTCGCCAGCTTCGAATAACGTTCGAATGAGCAACTTCCTCAAAGGATAAAGGACGCTCCGTCCTTTATCCTTTTCGCTTTTTCGGGCATTATTTAGGGTTGCGATACATCTTGCTGCGGCCGCTTTTCATCTACAGTTGGGCCGGGTTAATTTGGAAATTTCGCAGGTTTGTTTAATGAAGAGGCTTTTTTTATTCATTTTGTTGTGTCTTTTGGCCGTACCGGCCGCGGCACAGGACGTCCCCGCCGGGTTCGACCTCTCGAACTACGGCGTTACGATCTCTCCGGACAAGCGCGTCATCGTTGTGCTTGCAACGATCGAGGCCGCACGGACGACAGACGGTAACGGCGATCCGACTCCCGTCTTTCGGACGCCGCTTTCAGCCGCCGGAATCAAGTTTCGCGATCAATTAACTAGCGACCTTGCCGCGACGCCGGCCGAACTCCGCCAGCGCATCGCTAACTTTTTGATCCGTTATAAGCGCACGCGGCCGAACGCCACCGATGCCGAACTTGTCGCTCCGTTCATCTCGATGGCGTATTCGCTTTCGGATGTACCGGATCTTGCCGACCCGGTCGTTACTGTCGACCTGCCCGGCCAGCTTCTGGATGTGCTCGACTTTGCCCCGATCGTCCGCGATTTTTATCGCCGGTCAAGCATTTCCGCCAATCTCGACGAATACTTCCGCGAGTACCAAAAGGCCTCTGACACTACGCTTCGCTCGACCGCCCGTGAAATGGTCAGCGAACTTCTTTTTTATCTCAAGACCCGTCCGCTTCTCGTTATCGAAGAGAAGGTCAAGACCGAAACCGAGCGGAGCCGATCGGGCAGAACGCGGCTTCAAACCGTAGAAACGCGCGTCCGCGAACGTAAGTTCGTCATCGTTCCGGAAATGCTTTCACCGACCGGAACGGTCAATTTCGTCAATGTAAAGGACGAGTATTACGCGATCATACCGCCGGATTCGGACCTTAGCTTCTCGGAGGTCCGTCGGGCATTCCTTCAGTTCGTAATTGATCCGATCCTCCTCCGCAACGCCAACGAGATCGTGTCGATCCGTGATCAGGTAAAGACGCTTCTCGATGCCCGGCGAAAAGAGCGAAGCAATATCTCGCCCGATGTCTTCCTCGCCGTTTCGCGTTCGCTGGTCGCTGCCGTTGATGCAAAACAATTTGAGAACGAGCGAACGCAAGCTGCCGCAGCCGAAGCCCGGCGACGCATCGACCAACTCAAGACGGACGATGAGAAGCGAGCCGTAGCGTCCGAGTTCGAAAAGCTCAAGGCCGAGTTTGCAGATGAAACTGCTCTTCGGCTCTCTGAGGAATACGAAAACGGTGCGGTTCTCGCCTTTCACTTTGCCGACCAGCTAAAGGGCGTTGAAAACTCCGATTTCGACATCGCCGCATCGACCGCCGAGATGATCCTCGCCTTCAATGCCGAACGCGAGGCCGGCCGCCTTGCTCAGGCCGCCGATGCCCGCAAACGTGCTCTCGCTCTTCGCGAAACGCGTCGAACGGCCCCTGCGGCGAATACGCTCACCGCAGAGAATCCGGTCACGACCAAGCTCCGTGCCATCGATGAGGCGATCCGTGCCCGCCGTTTGACCGAGGCGGAACGTGACCTCAAGGCTTTGCTTCAGGGCAACTCGGAAGATGCTCGCATTTACTACAACCTTGGCCGCGTAGCCGGCCTTGCGGCCGCGGGACTTGAAGACCAGGAGCAGCTCGCCGCAAAACTGCTTGAAGCAAAGGTAGCGTATGAGAACGTTATCCGCATCGCTCAGGTCCAGCGGATAGATTCGGCGCTTGTTTCGCTGACCTATGTCGCACTCGGCCGCATCTATGAGTTCTACGACGAAAAGGGCATGGCGATCGGGCTTTACGACCAGGCGATCAAGCTCGGGCCGGTCGCGGGCGGCGGCCACGACGAAGCGATGGCGGCAAAGCAGCGGCTGATCAAGCAGCCGTAGGATCGGCGCTTCTATGTTCGACTGCCGACCAACATAACAAATGACTGAAAAAGCCTACCGCAGCGGATTTGTCGGCCTCGTCGGCCGCCCGAACGCCGGTAAATCCACGCTGCTCAATTACCTTGTCGGTGAAAAGATCGCCGCCGTTTCTAATAAGCCTCAGACAACACGTTACAAGATCCGTGGCATCGTCTCGCGCCCTGAAAGCCAGATCGTTTTCATCGATACGCCGGGCGTCCACAAGCCCGGCTACCTTTTGAACCGCCGGATGATGGCAGCGGTCGAAGACGCAGTTCTCTCGGTCGATGTCGTCGTGCTCATCCGCGACGCAAATGTCTCGACCGGCAACGGCGACCGCTTCGTGCTCGACCTCGTTAAACGCTCGGGCAAGCCCGCGATCCTGCTCCTCAATAAGATCGACAAACTCAAGGCAAAAGAAACGCTTCTTCCGCTCATCGACTTTTACCGCAACGAGCACGACTTTGCAGCGATCATTCCCGCCTCCGCCCTCAAGGGCGAGGCCGTCGAAACTTTGCTTGGCGCTATTGAGGAACATCTGCCCGAGGGCGAGCCGCTCTTTGATGAGGACGACCTGACCGACCAGCCGATGCGGATGATCGTCGCCGAGATGGTCCGTGAAAAGATCCTTGCCTCGACCGGCGAGGAGATACCCTATGTGACCGCAGTCGTGACGGAAAAATGGGATGAGACCGATCCGGAAAAACCGGTCATCCACTGCGCCATCTTCGTGGAGCGGCCATCGCAGAAAGGCATCATCATCGGAAAGGGCGGGGCCAAGCTAAAGGCTATCGGGACGGCCGCTCGCGCAGACATCGAGAAACTGCTTGGCCGGCACATCCACCTTCAGCTCTTCGTCAAGGTGGTCGAAGACTGGCGAAACAAAGAACGTGAACTCAACGAAATGGGGGTCAGCGAATGACCGATCAACAGCAACCGAATGAGTGGTTTGCCCTCGAGGTCGTCGCGGCGAGCGATGCCACCGAGGCCATTGAGTTCGCGATGAACGAGCTTGAATGCCTCGGTTCGGAGATCAATAGCCTGCGCAAGAAGCCGAGCGAGGACCTGACCATCTCAGGCTACTTCGAGCAAGAGATCGATGAAGAAACGGTCGCGGAATCGATCTCCTACGCCCTCGAGGTATACGGCCTTTCGCCCGAAAGCGTCCGCGGCCGAAGTTGGCGAAGGATCGGGAAGACCGATTGGCTCTACGATTGGAAAAAGCACTGGAAGCCAACGACCATCGGAAGTTTTGTCGTTTCGCCGCCGTGGGAAACGGTCGATGACGCTGATCGGCACGTTATTTTCATCGAGCCGAACATGGCGTTCGGTACCGGAACGCACGCGACGACCCAGCTTTGCCTTGAGGCCATCGGCGAGATCTATCGCCCGGGCGAGACGCTGCTCGATGTCGGCACCGGCACGGGCATTCTCGCCATTGGGGCCGCCCTAATGAACGCCGTTGCCGGCCGTGAAATGCCGCGGCTTACCGGCTGCGACCTCGACGCCGGCTCGATCGACATTGCACGCGAAAATGCCGAGCTGAATAACGTTGGCGGCACCATTGATTTTTACGTCGGCAGCATCATCGAAGATAGCGAACCGGCAGATGTCGTTGTCGCGAACCTGACCATCGATGTCATAAAACCTCTGCTCGATCTTCTGCTCGCCAAATCAAAACGAATCCTAATGCTTTCGGGTGTTCTAGTTGAGCAAAGGGAAGAGCTTGTAAGCGAACTCGAAAAGCGTGGGATCGCGGATGCCGCAGTACGCACTTCGGGTGAATGGGTCGCCGCCATCATTCGCCGATCTTAGGGCTCGGCCGGCCGCCTTGCGGGCTCGATGTCGCCGTCGTCGGTGACAGGTACAAGCGGCTGCCGGAGCACCGGCCGCGTCCGCGTTCCGTCACGAAGGATCGGCGGTACTCGTGGCGACTGAAGCCCAGAGGGCGACAAGTTCTCCGTCCGCTTCAGGATCGCACCGCCGCTTCCGCCGACCCAAAGGTTCTTTCCGCCGCGAAAGACCACCGCCTGGAGCAGCTTGTTCGTCATGCCCGGTTGCGACGCCCATGTTCGGCCGCCGTCGCTCGTTACGACCACCGCTCCATTCTCGCCGACAGCTATGGCCGACCGCGAAGCAAAGGCCGTTACGGCAAAAAGATTTGCTTCGATCGGCGTTTCCTCGCTCCGCCAGCTAAGCCCGCCGTCTTCTGTAACCAGGATCGCTCCACGCGAACCGACGATCACGCCGTTCTTCTCGTCGGCGAAGCTGATCGAGTTGAGGCTCTCGCGGAGGTTTGTTTTGAATGGTGTCCAGGTCTCGCCGCCATCCTGAGTTACGAGCACCGTGCCGCGGTCGCCGACCGCAACTCCGACGCGCTCGTTGATGAAATCCACGTCCTCAAGCCATGCCCGCGTCCCGGTTTCGATGCGTTCCCAATAAGCTCCGGCAGAGGTGGTCTTAATGATCGTCCCATCCGCACCGGCCGCAAATCCGACCCGCTCATTTACGAAGACAACGCCGAAGAGGTCCGCAGTGGTTCCGGCAACGCCCGGGCCCCAGCTCGCTCCGCCGTTGATCGTCCGGACGATCGTGCCTTTATCGCCAACCGCCCAGCCGCGGAGCCCGTCAAAAAAGAAGACCGAATGAAGGTTCGCCGCCGTTCCCGAAAAGACCGGGAACCACCGCTCGCCGCCATCGTTCGTCAGCCAAAGTCGCCCGCGTGACCCGGCGGCAATGCCGACCCGGTCATCAAGAAAAAAGAGGTCGTTAACGTCGTCGCGGCCGCCCTCGGAAAGCCGCTGCCAGCTATAGCCGCCGTCATCGGTGCGGATGATCAGCCCGTTCTCGCCGACCGCCCAACCGGTGAAGCGGTCGGCCATATGGATCGAGCCGAGCCGCGGATCGGTCCGGACAGTGAACGGCAGCCACGTCCGGCCACCATCGCCGGTCAACCAAACGGCACCGTTCGCATCGGTCACCGAGCCGTGTTTTCCATCCGAAAAACAGACCGAGAGCATGTCCGCCCGCGAATATGCGTTCACGCGTTCCCACGTCGCACCGGCATCCGTGGTCCGGGCGATGCACCCCGAGCGGCCGATGGCGACCGCTTCCTTTTCGCCAAGCACGGCAACAGAGGTGGCCGCAAGCTGGCCGCATGGCCGCGAGGCGGTCCAAGCCGCTCCGCCGTCCGTAGTGAAATGTACATTGCCCTCACCCGAAACCGCCGCCGCAGCTAATTCGCTGAACGACGAAACCGCGATCAATTGCTCAGATGTCTTTACATCGGCTGGTTGCCACGTTTGCCCTCCATCTGCGGACCGGAGAACAGCCCCGTTGCTCCCGACCGTCCAACCGAATTTCAGCCCGTCACCGGAAAATGAGACGTCGTAAAAATGCTCGCGGCTCTCGTGCCGTGAAGGGCGCCAGTCGCTTCCGGCATTTTCGGTGAAAAAGATCGTTCCGCGGGCTCCGACCACGACCGCCTGCCGAGCGTCGCGGGCGAAGACGCCATTGAGTACCGCATCATCTGAACCGACCGATGCCGACCACGAAAACCCGCCATCGCGGGTACGAAGGATCGTCCGGTTCGGCCCAACAGCGTAACCGGTCAGTTTGTCGCTTGCAAAGTGGATCGCAGCAAGCTGATTGCCCTGCGGCAGCGGATTTTGCCAGACCCAGCCGCGTGCCGAGACCTGGCCCAAAGCCGTCGCCGCGAAAAGAATAAGGACGGAAATGCAGAAAAACGACGCCGAAAAACGCTGTTCGGAGAGTGGTAATGAGATGCGTTCTGCGGGGGTCATCAATTAAACGGAAGGCAGGTATTTACAGGCCGGAACGGCTAGATCTCTATAACTCCAAGCTCGGCGACAAGCTCGTCAAGGACATCCTCCTCGACCTTGCCCGACCTCGCAATAGCACGTGCAGCAGTGTCGGCCACTTCCTGAACTTCGTGCCCGGCGTGGCCCTTGATCCACTGCCATTCTATCTTATGACGCGCCGCCGCCCGATCAAGCCGCCGCCACCAATCCTGATTGGTCTTTCGCTTCCATGTGCCGCCCATCGTCTCGACCACATAACGCGAATCGGAAAGCACGCGCACCCTGCACGGCTCCTTTAAATTCTCAAGCCCGAGCGCCGCCGCTGCTATTTCAGACTGTTGATTCGTGGCGTTGCCGAGATACTCGCCAAAAGCCTTCCAGTAGCCCTTGAACCCCAAGACGGCCACCGCCGCGGCCCGAGGATTTCCCTTCCCGTTCCCAAGGCTCGAACCATCGCAGACTATTGTTACTTCTTTCATCGGGTTAACTGCGTACCGTGTTTCCAAGTCTAACGGATCGGGCGATCGTACCGAATCCGAACCCGAACAATGCCGCAACCAAAAGATTCAATGGCCCGCCGGCGATACCAAGTAATCGATCTGCTTCCCAAGAGAACGGAAAGCCCCAAACAAATCGAGGAGCGGGTGCAATAGTACCCGCCCTCCATAGATCATGCTGAAAATAATGATCAGCATAGAAATATGCAACCACGTTCAATACGATGAAAACTGAAACTCCGAGCCAAAATCCTACCCAGAATCGCTTGTTGAAGATCCTGTTTTTCTTTTCAGTTTCGAACGGCTGAAACATTGATCGCGTTATCCGACCTTCAGTTCGTGATCCAGATACCCTTCAAATGTATCATCGTGCGAGATCACAAATAGCTGATCAAAGTGTGTGATCTGCCCGATCTGCATGGCGAGGTTCTCCCGCCGCTCGGCGTCCATATTGGTCGTCGGCTCGTCAAAAAATGCGATGCGGATATCGGACAGTTGCTTCAGCAAAGCCAGCCTGACAGCAAGCGCCGCCGCCATCTGCTCGCCGCCCGAAAAGCTGACGAACGGCCGCTCGTGACCGCCCTCTTCAACATAGATGCCGTAGTCCTCGCCCCAGCGAAGCGTCCGCTCGGCATTCCCGCCGACCTCGCGGAAAATGCGGTTCGCCTCTGCCGAGACGTGAAAAACGTAGTTTCGGGCTACGAGCGGTGCGGCTTCCTTAAGAGTATCGCGGATGAAGACCGTCGTTTCAAGTATTTTCTCCTGCCGCTCCTTTTCCTGAAGCTCCGCCGAAAGCTCTTTCCTTATCTCCGCGAGGCGTTCGGACTCGAGTTTGAGTGCCGCGAGTCGCTTGTCCGCTGTTTCCAGCCGAACATCGGCGGCAGCAGTCTCCCGCTGAACCCTTGCAAGCTCTTCGCCCGCGGCCCTATGTGCCTCGCGGTCGTAGCCGCGATCCGCCTCTAAGAACGAGGTCAAAGCCGCTGCCGCACGTTCGGCGATCTTTTCAAGTTCCGCCGTCGCATCGCGAAACGCGCTCTTAAGCCGCGGCAATTCCTTAGCCGCCTGCTCGAACGCGATAAAGGTCCGATAAGCCTCTTCGGTCGCATCGCGTTCGGCCGTTACAGATTTGAGGTTGTCGTCGAGCTTCACAAAGTCATCGAGCTGCTCAACGATCAGCTTCCTTTCGCTTTCCAGCCGTTCGGTGTTGCTCTCAATCTTCGTAACCTGCTCCCGTACTTCCATCTCACGTGCGAGCAACGCCTCAAGCAGCCGGATGCGCGAACGCGGGTCGCCGAGCTGGTCGAGCCGGGCCTCGATCTCCGTTACCTTTACCTCCGCGGCCGGAAGCTGCTCAAGCTTCAATCTAAGCTCGTCGCGTTCCGCAGCCAGCCGAACGCCCTCGTCCTTTACCTCTGCGAACCGCCGTTCGAGCGTCGGCACCTGGACGGCAAAACGCTCGGCCGTCTTTGCTTTGGCAAGGCCTGCCCGAAGTTCCGTCCGTTCACGGCCGAAGTGGTCGATCGCGGTTCGAAGCTCGGCAAATTGATCGACAAGAAATCCCTCGAGCGTCTGCCCCGGCTTTAGGTTCAAGCATTTTTCGCTCAAGATCGGGCACAGGCCGTTCTTGATCTCCGCCTGAAACTTTTCGTCGCGTTCGAGTTCGGCATTGAGCCGGGCGAGCTCGGCCGTGATCTCCGCATCGCGTGCCTCGAGCTTCGCGGCATTCTCGGCGCCGGCGGCCTCGGCACGAGCCTTATCGAGTTCTTCCTCTGCCGACTTGTACGAAGCCCGCAGCCGCGTGAGTCTTTCTTCCGCCGCATCAACCTGCTTCGAGATCGCCCGTAGCCCCGAAAGTTCCTCGCGGGCAGCGGCGAGCTCTTTCTCAAGTCCGGCCTGCTCGTCTGCTTTTGACCTGAGTTCCGCAAGCTCACGGTGCGCATTTTCTATCGACTCTATCTCGGCCCGCGTATGGCGTTCCTCGATCCGTATCGAAGCCTCTGCCGCTTCGACCTTCGCGAGCTGCTCCTTTAGGCCATCGCGAACGCCTCGTTCCCGTTCAAGCTCTGCGAGCCGCTTGAGAGCCTCGCGATGCCGGCCGGCGGCTTCGCTTACCGCTTCCATCTTCGCCGCTGATTCGCGAGCGCGTTCAAATTCGGCTTCGGCCTGTTTAAGGATCAGTCCGGCACGGCCGCGTTCGGTTTCGGCGGCCTCTTTTTCCTTCGCCGCCCTTTCGAAGCGGTCCTTCGCCTCTTCTAGCTCGACGACGCGTCTCTTCGTTTCCTCCTCCTTTCGCCGCAGTTCGTCGATCTGCTGTTGCAACTCGCCGAGCAAGACCTCCGTTGCCGCAAGTTCCTCGGCGACCAACTCGGCCCGGGCAAGTTCGCCCTCGAACCGCGACGCCTTGCTGTTGATCTCTCCAATTCTTGACTCGACGAACCGCTGCGTCCTGATCAGTTCCTCGGCTCCGCGGCGGTATTCCTCCACCTTGAGCAGAACGTCGAAGGTCCGCTTTCGCTCTGCGGCCGTCGCCAGAAAGATCGCCGTAAACGTGCCCTGTGGAACCCCGATCGCGTGCTTGTAAAGCATCTCAAGGTCCGTTCCCGGCTCGACCGCCAAATGTTTTCTTAGGAACCGGCTGACGTCCTCTTTCTTTTCAGCGATGCGGGTTTCAAGCTGCGGGTCATAGACGTAATAGCCGGTCCCGGTGTCGCGATAGATAACGTACTCGCGCTCATCGAGCCCGCTTTCGATGGTCACGCGGGCGTTGCCTTTCTTCGTTCCGCGACTGACAAAGTCATCCTTTTTGTAATCAAGTACATCGAACAGGGCCCAAGCAGCGGCCTCGATCAGCGTCGTTTTGCCCGCACCGTTCTCGCCGGAAATGGCCGTCGTCCCGCGCTCGAAATCGAACACCGCCTCGCGATGTGATTTGATGTTCTCGAGTTGTATCCGCTTTATATGCATCAGTTAGCAGCGGTTCAGAGCAACCGTGAAAGGGTTGAACGTCGCGTAGCACTTTCACCTCGATTCTAAGCGAACTTACTCCGGATTCGAAAACAGCAAGCGTCTCATAGTAATCTCGTATTGAATTTTTATGAAGATAACACCCGGAGAATCCGTCATCGCCGTGCTTCACTCGCCGCGGGAGAAGCTGCTTGGGATAGTCGATGATATAAATGCGGCGGGCATCTTTATGCGTGCGATCGAGCTTGGATATTTCGACGATTGGGTCCGCTCCATCGCCGAGGGCGAACAATATTTGCCGATGAGCGATTATTTCATCCCGATGTGGCGGGTCGAGCGCGTTACGCGCGACGAAGCCGCCGAAGGGGCTCCTTCGCTTGCCGAGCTATTTGAGAAAAGGACCGGGAAGAACCTTGGCGAGTTCTAGTTTTTCGGCTCAAGCCGGGCGATCAAAATGCGGCCGCTGCTCGTTGTAAGCGAAACATTGCAAAGTTCGCCGGAGCCGATGCGGGCAACGACGATCTTGCCGCCGGGAGTGACATTCTCAGTTACGGTCTCGACCGGGATCGCCGCGTTGAAGCTGCCAAAACCGTAAGCCGCCGAAACAGTGCAGCTGCCGTTCTCAGGCACGAGCATCCGGATCGCCCCGTTCGATGTCTTAAAGTTATAGATGCCCCCGACCAGAAAGCCGCCTTCGAACTGAAGTGAACCCGTTATAGAATTTGCCTCGATCTGCCGGTGCCCGACACGCTGAAGCATTATCGACCCCGAATTTGTCTTTACCTTGAGCAGGTCGCTGGTCTCAAGCGGTTTGACCCCGTAGGCGATCACGTTGCCGGTCGTGCTGTCGAGCGAAACGCTGCCCGATGAATTGCTGACGATGAGGTCGCCCTGAAGTGCCGTCGCCGAGATGCCGCCGGTAATGTTGCGGAGTGAGATATTGCCCTCAACGATCTTGAGGCTCACCTTGTGGACCGAATCGACCGAGGTCGTCGCTGAGCGGCCTTGAAAATTTAGCGTCGCACCGTGCGGGACGTCCATTTCTATCGTCTCGCCCGAAAGGCATTCGCCTCGGTTCGCGGCCGTTTGGCCTTCGATAGCGGTCGGCGTTGCCCAGATCCACGTCGCGTTTCCCGATTCGGGCGAACGCTCCAGCACCCGAATGCCGAACTTGCGGCCAGAACGGGCAAAGATGCGTACCTCGTTGCGGTCCCAGCCGTTTATTTTCAGCGTTCCCTCAGAGATACAAAACTTGAGGTTTACGTTCCGCTCGGCGGCTACGCGAAGCTCGGTGTCCGTGGTCTGCCCCGGAAATGATGGAGCCGCCGGAGCTACCCGCGGCGTTGGCGGAACGTGCGGAGTCCGCGGCACCGGCGGTGCCTGCGGCGTTTGCGCATTTACGGCCGCCGCAAAAAGCAGCACCGCTGAGAACACTGAACTGGAAATGAAAGACCGCATCATCGTAAACCGCCTTTACTGCAGCGAGGCAAGCAGTTCCTCCTTCTGCCCGACGGAGTTTAGCAGGTCTATTTTGTCCTGATACGAAGAGTAAAGCACCTGGCGAGCCGCCTGATTGTTCGGGTTCTTTCGGACCACTTCCCGCATCTGCTTGATTGAATTTTCGACCACGGCAAGGTCACGCTCGAACGCCACCCGCGATGAAGGTGAAAGCACCCGGTCCTTTTGCGAGTCGTACGAGGCCTTCAAGGTCTCGATAGTGTTCAGGTAGCTATCCTCGCCCGGAACGTAAAGAGCGTTTACGGGCCGGAAATCTCCGCCCGCCGGACGAGTTGCACGTTCAGGCCGGTACGAAGCCTGTATCGAACGTGCGGGCTCAGCCCGCGGTTCGGTCGTTGAAGGCGGCATTGCATCCGGCTGCGCTTCAGCTATATCCGAACTCGTTGGCGTTTCGTTCTCGATCGGGGGAACAGCCTGTGTGGGGTTGTTGACCGGTGCGGCCGTCTGTTGTGGAACCGCAGCGATCTGATTCGCCGGAGCATCAAGCCCGCCACCCGGAATGAATACGAAAGCAAAGAAACCGAAAAGGACGAGCACAACCGCTGCGGTTGCCAGCGAAGGGCCGGCCATCAGCGACGTCAGGCCTGCATAGGCCCGATGCCAGAATGAGACCTTCGTCCGTTCTTCCTCGATCGCATCATTGATCCGCGACCAAAGCCGCTGTGTCGGCACGAGCGTATTAACATCGCTCTCGACCGCAGCCATAACGAACGAGGTTTCCTCATCCGCCTCCGCGAGCATCATTGCGCAGGCATCGCATGTGGAGATGTGGTCCGAGATGGCGGCAGTTTCGTCGCCCCTCGTTTCTCCGTCAAGGAACGCTTGTATCGTTCCGATGTCTAAACAATTCCTGCTCATAACTCTTCCCCGCCTTTCCTACCGTAAAATCTTAAAAACTCCTGACGGGCCCGTGCAACATAAGTTCCGATGCTTGTTTCCTTGATCTCAAGAGCGTTGGCGATCTCTCTATACGAAAGCCCTTGCTGCTTCAATATCAGGCAACTTCTCAGCGGCTCGCGGATCTTGCCAAGTGCCTTCTGTATCTCTCCGACCTCGGCCTTCTGTTCGTATTCCGATTCGACCGAATACACATCGTTTTCCGCTGACTGTTTGACGTAATTTTCGTCTCTCGTGTTCGCCCTAACCTTTCCGCGGACCGTGTTCTTGGCTAGATTAAGCGCCACTCGAATCAGCCACGGCCGAAGCATTTCCTCGTCCGTTATCGAATCACGATGATGATAATACTTGAGAAAGACCTCTTGTGTTACGTCCTCGGCCAAGGCCGCATCGCGGACGACCGAACGCGCGGCGCGATAGACGGTCCGATGGTGGAGCGAAAATACCTCCTCGAAACCTATCGTCTCTCTCGCTG
>ERZ761607.3075-NODE-3075-length-16723-cov-5.774718_pt1 | contig 16723 bp, 11 predicted proteins | sample MGYA00511164_ERZ761607 | MGnify/ENA primary metagenome ERZ761607 (study PRJEB28899, sample SAMN02445080) | bioreactor sludge metagenome | biome: EBPR sludge | place: Australia: Brisbane, Thorneside Wastewater Treatment Plant | collected 2011-06-22 ...
CTACAAGCACGGTCCGGCTGGAATCTGAACCCGGTAAAAATGCTTGTTGTTTTTTTATGTATAAAAAGACAAAAAACAACAAAATGGTGGCCATGATCAACACCAATGCTTTCCATCACCGGTCACCTGGAATTCAGCCTGGTTTAAGACAGACCCCCTAAAGTAACGCGCAAGCCTTGGTAACCAGGCTTGCAATTTCAAAATCCAACCCGGAGGTCAATCCCAATGAACCCGCGTCAACTGATCAACGCCGTGGCCCTGGCCATGATCGCAACCACCACCACGACTACCGCCATTGCCGCCGGTGAAGCGCCCGCCACCCCGCCACCCGCCACTCCAACCAAGGCCGCTCCAGCTCAAGCTGGCATCACCAAGGAACAGGCCATCCAAATGGCCCTCAAGGCCCATCCAGGAGAGGTCACCAAGGCTTACGAGGACACCAAGAAGGGCAAAAAGACCTGGGAGGTCAAGATCAAGGGCAACGATGGCAAGAAGTGGGAGGTGTATTACGATATCAAGACCGGCGAACTGGTCGCCGAGGAAGCCGACTAATCGCTGAAGAGACCCCGCCTCCTCCCACTGGCTTTATCGCCATGGCGGAGGCGGGACCTGAGAGGAGTAGAGGCTTCCATGACCAACCCCGATGCCAACGAAATCCCTGTCTGGGACCCACCGGTCCGTCTGTTCCACTGGACCCTGGTGATTGCTTTCACCCTCGCCTACCTTAGCCAGGGCGAACCTTTTGAGGAGTTGCAGGATCGTCTGGACGGCGAATGGTTGCAAACCCTCCATGTCTGGGCGGGCTATACCGTCGCCGGGTTGCTGCTGTTCCGATTGTTCTGGGGTTTCGCTGGACCGCGTCATGCCCGGTTCGCCGATTTCGTGCGCGGACCGCGCGAAACCTTGTGCTACGTCAAGGGTGTGTTGACCCTACGCGCGCCGCGCCATTTGGGACACAATCCCGCCGGCGGCGCGATGATCGTCATCCTACTGTTGAGCCTGAGCGGCACCGTCGTCGCCGGGCTGGTGCTGTACGGCGCCGACAAGGGACTGGGTCCATTGGCGGGATTGTTGCTGGACAGCAGCGAAGCGACCATTCACTCCATCAAGGAGGTTCACGAATTCCTCGCCAACTTCACCCTGCTGCTGGTGGTGGGGCACCTGGTCGGCGTGATTTGGGAAAGTCTGCTGCACCGCGAGAACCTGGCCCGCGCCATGATCACCGGCCGCAAGCGGGCCTGAGCGCGGCGCCATCCTGGGGAAACGAGCCCATGCGTCGCCTTGCCGGACCCGCCGCTGTCCTGCTGCTGGCGGTGGGTCTTCTGGTTCCCGACCCGGTCAGCGCCGGACGCGATCAGGAGGAAATCCGCCGTCTGCGGGGCGCGGGACAAATCTTGTCCTTGGAAACCATCATCGCCAATCACCGTCGCCAGCACCCCGGCGGTCAATTGCTGGAGGCGGAACTGGAGTTCGAGCGAGATCGTTATGTCTACGAACTGAAGATGCTGGGCGACGACGGCGTGGTGCTTGAGTTCGAATACGACGCCCGCACCGGCGAGTTGTGGCGCGTGGAGCACGAACGAGCGTGGAAGAGGTAGCGATGCGCTTGTTGCTGGTCGAGGACGACGCCGTCTTGAGCGGCCGGTTGCGAACCGAACTGACGCAGGCTGGCTTTGCCGTCGATGTGGCGGACAACGGTGTGGAAGCCGAATTCATGGGGGACTCCGAACCCTACGACATGGTGGTGTTGGATTTGGGCCTGCCCGGCCGTTCCGGGCTGGACGTACTGCGTCACTGGCGCGCGGCTGGCAATCCGGTCCCGGTGCTGGTTCTGACCGCTCGCGACGCCTGGCACGAAAAGGTCGATGGCTTCAAGGCCGGCGCCGACGATTATCTGGGTAAGCCGTTCCATGTGGCTGAATTGCTAGCTCGGCTTCAGGCTCTGCTGCGGCGCGGCGTCGCCCGACCGCACGGTCCCTTGCGGGTTGCCGGTCTGGAGCTGGATGAAGACACCCAGACCGCGCGAATCCTGGCCACGGATGAAACCTTCGAGCTGACCGGCACCGAATTCCGCCTGCTCCGCTACTTCATGCGCCATCCGGGCCGGGTGTTGTCCAAAAGCCGACTCGCCGAGCATATCTACGATTTCGACGCCGAGCGCGACAGCAACGTGCTGGAGGTTTACATCAACCGGCTGCGCCGCAAGCTAGGCCGCGAATGGATCGTCACCCGTCGCGGTCAGGGCTACATCCTTGGAGCCGACGACGCATGACCTCGCTGCAAGCCCGGCTATCCACCGGCTTGATTTCGGCGTTGATTCTGTTGACTATCCTGGCGGTCGCCGTCGGTGGCTATTCGCTGCGCCAGATGGCCGAGAATTTCGTCGCGGCTCGCCTGGAACACGATTTGGAAACCGTGCTGGCCGCCTTGAGCTTCGATGCCAGCGGTCAACCGCAACTAGCCGCTGACCGGATCGGCGCCAACTTCCGCCAGCCGTATTCCGGCCACTACTACCAGATCGAAACCGCCAGCGGCGAACTCTGTTCCCGCTCGCTGTGGGACGCCGACCTGACGCTGCCGCCGCTAGCCCCCGACCGCGTCACCCGAACCTTCGTCACAGGCCCGCAGGACCAGCGACTGCTGCTGGTCGGTCGCGCCTTCCGGGTCCAGGATCGGCCGGTCACCATCGCCGTGACCGAGGATTTCGCGCCGGTGAACGCTGGCCTCCGGCGTCTGTTGCTGGAATTCGTGCTCATCGCCCTGGCGATGTTTGGCGTGCTGCTGCTGTCGCAAAGGCGGATCGTGCGGCGTGGCCTGGCGCCGCTGGAACAGGTCCGCCGTGAACTGCCCCGGCTGGCGCGCGGCGAAATTCCGCAACTGTCGCTGGAAGCACCGGATGAGGTGCGGCCGCTGGTCGCGGAACTTAATCGTTTGCTGGACTTGTTGAACCAGCGCCAGCGCCGGTCTCGCCATGCCCTGGGTAATCTCGCCCATGCCTTGAAAACGCCTCTGACCGCCCTTACCCAACTTGCCGAGCAACCTCCCCCCCCCGGCGACGCCACCGGCTGGTGGCGGGAGTTACGCCAGCAACTTCGGCAAATTCGCGCCTTGACCGAGCGCGAACTCAAGCGGGCACGTATCGCGGGCGGTGGCGCGCCCGGCCAGCGAGTGCTGCTTGAGCGGGAGGTAGCCGATTTAATCGCGACCTTGCGCCGCATTCATCGCGACCGGGATCTTGCTATCGAAGTCCGGATTCCGCCGGGCAGCGGGTTCGTTGGCGACCGGGACGACTTGCTGGAATTGCTGGGAAATCTGCTGGATAACGCCTGTCAGTGGGCGGAAACCGAGGTATGGTTGACCGCTGGCGCGGACGCGGGGCGGCTCTGGTTGCGGATCGAGGACGACGGGTCGGGCTGCCCGCCGGAGCAGTTGGAAGCGTTGCGGCAACGCGGGACGCGAATCGACGAGTCCCGCGCCGGTCATGGTTTGGGTCTGGCCATCGTCGGCGACATCGTCGCGCAATATGGCGGAACCTTGCGGTTGGGCCGTTCCGAGGCCTTGGGCGGCTTTCTTGCCGAGGTCACATTGCCTTGCCCGTCGGCCGACGATCCATAGGAAAACCCCCGCGTGGAGCGGGGGGCGGTCAGCGCGGAGTCAGACAGCTTCGCATTCGATCGCGTGGGGGTGGTCGGCGGCGAAGTGATCCAACACCTCTCTCCAATGCCGCGCTTCCCCTGGATGGCCATGACGCGTGGCCATTTCGATATCATCCTCGATGATGTGTTCGATGGTGAACTCACCACCGGGATTGTGAGCCAGCCAACAACCCATCTCGGCGGCGACGATTTCCGGCACATGCTCGTGTTCGGCGATGGCCGCGATCTCTTCTTCGTCCAGGTCGCTCAACCCGACGCAATCCTCGAAGCTCAACATGACACGTCTCCTCATCTCTGACTGCTGATTCGCACATCCCAAAATAAAAAACCGGACCGCCCTCGACGACCCTGACGAGGTCGTCTCCGGCAGTCCGGCAGTCCTGAATTCTCTACAGGATCCGCGACTTTCCGCCCCTATCTCACGGTAGGTTCGGCTTTTATCCGAATCGTTTAACCTTGGTTAATCTAACATAAAAACGTCAATTTGCACAGGGTAATGCAAGGGCTGGCCAGGGTGAGCACGCCAAAGTAGTAGAGCAGGGCGGCGAGGAAGTCCGGCGTGCGCGGGGCGGTCAGCACGTCGCATCGGAATACTTTTCGTAAATGGCGGCGGCGCTCCGGTTGTGGGATAGTGACCGGCGAAGAACAATGACGAGAACCGAGAACCCTCACATGCCGTTCCTCGCCAAGCTTTGGGAAGCGGTCATTGGCAAACCGCACGATCCACTCCGCCCAGAAACCCGCCATAACATGGCCCTCGTCGCTTTCCTGGCCTGGGTCAGCCTCGGCGCCGACGGTTTGTCCTCCGCCTGCTACGGCCCCGAGGAAGCTTTTCTGGCGCTGGGTCAGTACACCCACTTCGGTCTGTACCTGGCCGCCGCCACTTTCGTGACCGTATTCATCATCGCCCTGGCCTACAACCAGGTCATCGAGCTGTTCCCTTCGGGCGGCGGCGGTTACAAGGTGGCGACCCAACTGTTGGGTTCCAGGGCCGGGCTGGTCTCTGGCTCGGCCCTGCTGGTGGATTACGTGCTGACCATCGCCATCTCCATCGCCGCCGGCGTGGACGCGCTGTTCAGCCTGCTGCCGCCCGGCGCTCAACCCCACAAGCTCATGACGGAGATCATGCTGGGCATCCTCCTCATCGTACTCAACCTGCGGGGGATGAAGGAATCCATCAAGGTGCTGCTGCCCCTCTTCCTCGGCTTTTTCGTAACTCATGTCCTGCTGATCGTCCATGGCGTGATCGCTCATGCCGATGGTCTGCCCCGCCTGATTCCGGACACCATCGCCGAAACCGAGCATCTGACCCAGCAGATGGGTTGGGTATTCGCCGTCTCGCTGTTCCTGCGGGCCTACTCGCTGGGCGGCGGCACCTACACTGGCCTGGAGGCGGTCTCCAACAACGTCAACATGTTGACCGAGCCGCGCGTCCGCACCGGTCGGTACACCATGCTCTACATGGCGGGCTCGCTCAGCTTCATCGCCGGTGGCGTCATCCTGCTGTATCTTCTCTGGAACGTGCAACCGGTCGCCCATCAGACGCTAAACGCGGTTGCCTTCAGCGCCATCATCGACAGTTGGCGACTCGATCCGATTCTCAGCCATGGGTTGCTGGCGGTGGTGATGTTGCTGGAAGCCGGCTTGTTGTTCGTCGCCGCCAACACCGGTTTCCTCGGCGGACCGACGGTGCTGGCCAACATGGCGGTCGATTCCTGGGTGCCGCGCCAGTTTCGCAACCTGTCGGGCCGGCTGGTCACCCAGAACGGCATCCTTCTGATGGGGCTGGGGGCGCTCGGCATTCTGTTGTGGACCCAGGGCGACGTATCGGTATTGGTGGTGCTGTACAGCATCAACGTGTTCATCACGTTCTCGCTGTCGCTGCTCGGCCTGTCCCTGCACTGGTGGACCAGTCGCTACGACGAGCGCGGGTGGAAATCGCGACTGGCGCTGTCCTTGCTGGGCTTCGCGGTCACCGGCGGCATCCTGGTGGTGACGGTGGTGGAAAAGTTCACCGAGGGTGGCTGGTTCACCATTCTGATCACCGGCCTGATCATCGGCGTCTGCGCGTTGATCAAGCGCCACTACGAGCGGGTCCGCGTGCAGTTGCGCGCCATCGACGCCCTCTACGCGCCACGTCCGAGCTGGGGTGAGGATTTACCGGCGCCCCCGCTGAATCCGGAGCTGCCCACCGCGATCTTTCTGGTCGGCAAGAACCGCGGCCTCGGCATGTATACCCTCAAATGGCTGAATGAAGTGTTCACTGGCCATTTCAGGAATTTCATCTTTCTGAGCGTCGGCGAGGTGGATGCGGAGAGCTACGGCGGTAAGGGCGCGCTGCGCTCGCTTCAGTATCAGATCGAGAATTCCCTGCGCTATTACGTCAACTATTGTCACGGTCAAGGCTGGGCGGCGACATCCCACGCCGCCTACGGCGCCGACGTGGAAGCGGAATTGGAGAAGCTGGTGGTCAAGGTGGTCGAGGAATATCCCAACAGCGTGTGCCTGGGCAGCAAGCTGATCTTCGACGACGAAAGCTGGTTGATCTCGTGGCTGCACAATCACACCGCGATCGCCATGCAACGCCGCCTGCATCTGCGAGAAATCCAGATGATCGTCACGCCGATCCGGATCTAGATCCACCCAAGGGAATTGGATTGAAACCAAACCTGCCGACTGTAAAATCAAAAAACCTGAATGTAAAATTAAAAAACTTGATGAAAAAGCGGTATAAAATCCATAACAAGTTTATTTTAAATGAAATTAATCCAAAAAATCGGTAGCGGATCGCCCGCCAGAAAGGTGCCGAAACGCGGCTGGAAATTCAATCCATGGCGAATCGGAATTGTGCGACCGGCTCACTCCGGCAACTGGGCGACCAGGCGCAAGATCGCGACCGGCGATCCAGGGGCGCTGGCCGAGGCGCCCGGACGCCCGTACTGGATTCCAACGCCGCGACATGCCGACGCCACGAATTCGCTCGCCGCCGGCGTGGAGTGGGCCGACCATCCAGGCGCCGGGTCGGCGCCCCCACCCGGCGCCGCTCCTGATTTACCCCCGCGTGGATCGGAACCGACCGGCGGCGATGACCGGACCCCAGGGATTTCGCCATGAGCGCCAACCTCCGCGCCGTCCTGGCCGCCATCGCCGGTTTCGCCGCCGTGCTGCTAGCGATTTGGGGCGTGAACCAGGGCATTGTCCAACCGGCCTTCGTGAAACTGGAGCAGGCCCAAGCCTTGGAGGATGGCGCGCGCGCGCGAGCGGCGATCGAGGGCGAGCTGCGGCAACTGGACCGAAAATTGAGCGACTGGGCCGAATGGGACGACGCCTACGCCTTCGTCGACAGCCGGAACCCGGCCTTCATCCAGTCCAATCTCGGCAACTGGCGCGTGCTGGAAAAAGGCACTCATCTGAACCTGTGCGTCTTCCTCGACCGTCAGGGGCGACGGCTGTACGGCGGCGGCTACGATTCCGACCTGGGCGGCGCCGTACTCCCAGCCGCGTTCGCCGGCGACCCACCGGCCGTCTGGCCCACGCTGCGACCCGCGTTGGAACGGGAACAGGCGCGCGCCGGCCTGTTGTCGACCGAGCACGGTTTGCTGTTGGCGGCGGCCCGCCCCATCCTGACCACCCAGGGCGAGGGGCCGGCGCGCGGCCTGCTCGTGTTCGGCCGGTTTCTCGACCCCTCGTTGCAGCGGGCGCTGGCCGAACAAACCCAGGTGGCGTTCGAGTTACTGCCGGCGGGCGATCCGCGCCTGACGCCGGCGGAACGCGCCTACCTGGCGACCTCGCGCGCCAGCGCGCCCGAACTGCGACCGGGTCCGGCCGGGACCGGATTCGTGTACGAGATTCTCCCGGACCTGACCGGCCAACCGGCAGCCTTGCTGCGCACCCCCATCCGACAGGCGATCTCGGCGACGGCGCGGCAGACCAGCCGCGCCCTGGTGGGCGTCCTGGGGCTGGCCGCCCTGGCGTTGCTGCTGGGTCAATCCGTGTGGTCGAATCGACTCCGGCGCGACGGCCCGAGGAGCGCGACGGCCTGGAGCGTCGCTACCCTGGCGGCCCTGATCGGCCTGACCCTGAGCGCCGGCCTGGCTTGGGAGTTTCACCGGCAGGGTTTGCTCGCCCCGCGTGACTTCCAGGTTCTGCTGGCGGGTGGTGTGATCACGCTGCTGCTGGCGTGGTACCTGTTCGCGCTCATTGCTCAGCGGCAGCGGGCGGAGCGGCTGGCGGCGGCGCGCACCGCCGAACTGCAAGCCAGCGAGGAACGATACCGGGTCGCCGCCCTGATGACCGGTCAGATGATCTACGACTACGACTGCGCGAGTGGTCAAATTCAATGGGCTGGCGCTATCTCCACCATCACGGGTTATCCGACCGAGAAGTTCGCCGCCGTTGACATTGATGCTTGGGCGGCGTTGATCCATCCCGATGATCGGCCGGATGCGCTCGACCGGCTGAACCAGGCCATGGCCAGTGGAGCCACCTACAATGTCGAATATCGGCTACAACGGAAAGAAGGATCGTACCGCTGGATCGAAGACTATGGCGCCTTTCTGCTGAACTCCAAGGGAGAGGTTTACCGCATGCTGGGCGCCATGAAGGATGTCACCGAGCGCAAGCAGGTGGCGGAGGCGCTCGAGGCACGCGAAGCGCAACTGCGCACCTTGATCGACGCCATGCCCGACGTCGTGTGCTTCAAGGACGGCGCCGGACGCTGGCTGGAAGCCAATACATTCGCCGTCCGGCTGTTCGGCCTGGGGGGCGCGGCCTATCGAGGCAAGACCGATACGGAACTGGCCGAGTACAACCCACCATGCCGCGAGGCGCTCCAGCGGTGCGAGGAAACGGACGCCATCGCCTGGCAACGAGGCGAACCCACGCGGAGCGATGAGCGCATCTCTCGGCCGGACGGGACCGAACTCACGTTTGACGTGATCAAGATTCCCCGATTCGACCACCAGGGCCGCCGCCACAGTCTGGTGGTCGTGGGCCGCGACGTGACCGACCGTCACCGGGCCGAACAGCAGTTGCGCCAATCCGAGGAGAAATTCGCCAAGATTTTCCTCACCACCCCGAATGTGGTGATCATCTCCCGCCTGCGCGACGGATTGCTGCTGGACGTCAACCCCGGTTTCGAAGCCGTCACCGGTTATTCCCGAACCGAGGCGGTCGGCCGTTCCTCCCTGGACCTGGAATTGTGGGCCGATCCGGCGGATCGGGAGCGGATGGTGAGCGACTTGCGCCTTTATGGTCAGGTTTTGTACCGCGATTTCAGTTTCCGGCGCAAGGGTGGCGCCGTGCGCGCCGGCCATTATTCCGCCCGCCCCCTCGCCATCGACCACGAATCGTGTCTGCTGTTCGTCATGCAGGACGTCACCGAACGCCGACGGGCCGAAACGGAACTGCGCCAGCACGACCGGGTGCTGTGGGCCATGGCCGACACCCTGGCCCTGCTGTTGTCCGGGCGCGACTTGGACGAAACCATCGGCGCGGCGCTGGCGACGCTGGGCCGGGCGGTGGGGGTCGACCGGGCGTACATCTTCGAAAACCATGCTGACCCGGCCACCGGCGTGCTACTCGCGAGCCAGCGGTACGAATGGTGCGCCGAGGGCGCGACTCCGCAGATCGACAATCCTGAATTGCAAAACATGCCCTACGACGTTTTTCCCGGCTGGGACGCCACCTTGACCAACGGCGTGGCCATCAAGAGCCTGGTGCGGGAGTTGCCCGAAGCCGTGCGCGCGATGATGGAGCCGCAGGCCATCCGTTCGCTCCTGCTGCTGCCGATCCAGATCGACGACCGCTTCTGGGGATTCATCGGCTTCGACGACTGCCATGCCGATCGAATCTGGTCCCCCGTCGAGGAAAACATGCTGCGCACCGCTGCGGTCGCGCTCGGCCACACGCATGTGCGGCTGCGGGCGGAAGCAGCCCTGCGCGCCAACGAACGACGCTTTCGGGCGATGATCGAACATGCTCCGGACGGTATCGTGCTGTTCAACGAAACCATCCGCTACGCCAGCCCCGCCGTTAAGCGCCTCCTGGGCTACACCCCCGAGGAAGCCCTGGCCCTCGATCCCGACCGGTTGACGCATCCCGAAGATTTACCGCCCCTGCTGTCCCTGTTGAACGACCTCCTGGGTCAGCCGGGGCATGTGGTGACAACCCAGTATCGCTTTCGCCATAAGGATGGTTCCTGGCGCTGGCTGGAAAGCACCATCAGCAACCTGCTCGCCGAGCCGAGCATGGGCGCGCTGGTCTTCAATTTTCGCGATATCACCGAGCGTTGGCAGGCGGAAGGGCGCCAGCGACTGGCGGCGGTGGTCTTCGAGGCGGCGCGGGAGGCCATTCTCGTGGCCGACGCCGAGACTCGAATCCTGGCCGTCAACCCGGCCTTCACCGCCCTCACCGGCTATGCCGAAGCTACGGTGCGGGGACGAAGTCCGCGCCTGCTCTGGGCCGATCGCCAGCCGGAGGCCTATTTCGAAGCCATGGAGCGAACCGCCGCGCGCGAAGGCGTGTGGCAGGGCGAGTTTTGGGCCCGGCGCAAGGACGGCGACCGCCGCGCCGCGTTGGCCAGCCTGTGCGCGGTGCGGGACGCGAGCGGTCGAATCCTCCACTACGTGGGTATCGCCACCGACATCACGGATCAGAAAGCCGCCGAGCGACGCATCGAGCGCCTGGCCTACTACGACTCCCTGACCGATCTGCCCAATCGGGCGTTGCTGGCCCAGCGGGCCGCTATGGCCCTGGCCCTGGCGGCGCGGCATCGCAACAGTCTGGCGGTGTTGTTCTTCGACCTGGACCGGTTCAAGGAAGTCAATGACGCGCTCGGTCACACCGCCGGCGACGCCCTGCTGGCGCAGGTGGCGGCCCGGCTTCAGGCGCTGGTCCGGGTCGAGGACACGGTGTGCCGGCTGGGCGGCGACGAGTTCGTGCTGCTATTGCCGGAAGCCGACCAGGAAGGAGCGCTGCGGGTGGCTGACAAGGCGCTGGCGGCGTTTCGTCAGCCGTTCGCCGTGGCCGGCCACGACCTGAGCGCGACCGCCTCGGTCGGCATCGCCCTATACCCGCATGACGGCGCCGACTTCGCCGAGCTGCTCAAGAACGCCGACGCCGCCATGTACCGGGCCAAGCACACGGGGCGCAACACCCGGGTGTTCTACGACCGGGCGATGAACGCGGCCACCCTGGCGCGGATGGTGCTGGAGGCGGAGTTGCGTCAGGCTCTCGTCGCCGGGCAATTGCGTGCCTATTACCAACCCAAGGTGCGCTTGAGCGACGGAACCCTGGTCGGCGCCGAGGCGCTGGTGCGCTGGCAGCATCCCGAGCGGGGTCTGATCCCGCCAGGGCAATTCGTACCGGTGGCGGAAGCCAGCGATTTGATCGTGGCCCTGGGCGACTGGATGCTGGTCGAGGTTTGCCGGCAACTGGCCGCCTGGCGGCGCCAGGACGGGCCGCCGCTGACCGTGGCGGTCAACCTGGCCGCCCGTCATTTCCGCCAGCCGGGGCTGGCCGACCGCATTCGCGGTCTGCTGGATGCCCACGACCTGCCGGCCCAGGCGCTGGAGCTGGAATTGACCGAGTCCACCCTGCTCGACGCCAACGCGGACACGATCGAAACCCTGCGGCAACTGGAACGACTCGGTCTGGGCCTGGCGCTGGACGATTTCGGCACGGGTTATTCCAGCCTGAGCTATCTCAAGCGCCTGCCGCTGACCGCGTTGAAGATCGACCAGGGGTTCGTGCGCGATCTGGTAGCCAATCCCGACGACCGCGCCATCGCCGCTACCATCGTTGCGCTGGGCCATCACCTGGAACTGGCGGTGGTCGCCGAGGGGGTGGAAACCGAGGATCAGCGCCGCTTGCTGCTGGAGCAGGGTTGCGATTTGGCCCAGGGTTATTTGTTCAGCCGCCCGCTGCCGGCCGAGGCTTTCGCCACCGCCTGGCTGACGCCGGCCCGCGCTTAGGGCTTACCGCCCAACTTCTCGCGGGATGACCTCGATCATGCCGGACGCTCCGACGTCTTCATGAACCGTCGCCGATTCCTGCTCTCGCTGGGAACCGCCGCCACCGCGACCGTCGGCGGGATCTACGCTTGGCGGCGAACCCATTCCGCCGACACACCATCCCTGCCGGAAGGCGAAATCATCGGTGCATCCGACACTCTCGGTCACCGACTATGGACTCTGGATTTTCCGGAACCGACCGAGACGCTGAAAACTCCGGTGATCATCGTCGGCGGCGGCATCGCCGGCCTGTCCGCCGGCTGGAAGTTGCAGCGGGCCGGGTTCACCGATTTCGTGATCCTGGAACTGGAATCGGAGGTCGGCGGCAATGCGCGGAGCGGCCAGAACGCCATCACCGCCTACCCGTGGGGCGCGCACTATCTGCCGTTCCCGACCCAGGAATCCCGCGCGGTGCGGGAATTGCTGGCGGATTTCGGCGTATTGCGCGGCGATCCTTACGCCACCGAACCGGTTTACGACGAGCGCTACATCAACTTCGCACCCCAGGAACGGCTGTACGCCCACGGCGCCTGGCACGATGGACTATGGCCGCAGGTCGGCGTCTGCCAGCGGGACCTTGACCAATACCGCCGCTTTCACGACCTGATGGACGATTTTCAACGGCGACGCGGGACGGACGGGCGCAAGGCGTTCGCGATTCCCGGCGACCTCAGCGCCCGCGACCCCGACCTGTTGGCGCTGGACCGGCTGTCGATGCGCGACTTTCTCTTGCAACACGGGCTGGATTCCGAACCGTTGCACTGGTACGTCAACTACGCCTGCCGCGACGACTACGGCTGCCGGCACGACGAAACTTCGGCCTGGATGGGGATTCACTACTTCGCCAGCCGCGACGCCCTGGCCCGCGACGCCGACAACGACGATGTGCTGACCTGGCCAGAGGGCAACGGCTGGCTGGTGAAAAAGTTGCGGGAACGGCTGGCGGCGCATCTGAACACTAACGCCGTCGTCTGGCGGCTGTCGGAACTGGACCGGGCGGTCCTGGTGGACGCTTACCATCCTGGGGAAAACCGCTCGACGCGGCGACTGGCGCGGATCGTGATCTGGGCCGCGCCGGTGTTTCAGGCGCCTCGGGTATTTCGGGAAGGGTCGCCCGAACGAGCGGCGGCCATCGGGGAATTTGAGTACGCGCCCTGGCTGGTGGCCAATCTCAGCCTGCGCGGCTTCCCGGCCGAGCGTCGGGGAGCGCCGTTGAGTTGGGACAACGTGCTGTACGACAGCGAGGCGCTGGGCTACGTGGTCGCCACCCACCAGCACCTGGCGGCCCACCAGGAGCAAACCGTGTTCACCTGGTATCACGCCCTCAGCGATGGCCCGCCAGCGGGGGAACGGCAACGCCTGTTGACGACACCGTGGGCGGTGTGGGCGGAGAAGATTTTGCGCGATCTCTCCAAACCGCATCCCGACATTCGGCGACTGGTTGGCCGGCTGGATTTGATGCGCTGGGGACACGCCATGGTCCGGCCCCGCCCCGGCTTCGTCTGGGGCGAAGCCCGCCAACGGTTGCTGAATAGCCAGGACCGGGTATTGTTCGCCCATTCCGACCTGAGCGGCTATTCCATCTTCGAGGAAGCCAATTATCGCGGCGTGCTGGCGGCGGAACGGACGCTGGCGGCGCTGGGCATCGGCTTCTCGTCCTCCGTCCAGCCCTGACCACCTCCGGCGCGGCGGTTCGCGCGCTCACCCCTGGCTCGTCACCGCCACCAGGCGCTGAATCAACTCCTGCGTTTCTTCCGGCGTCAAGCCCAGCCGACCCGGCTCCAGATGCACTTCCAGCCCCGGCCGCAGCGTCACCCGGCTCCAAACCTCGACGGTTCCCGGCTCCGGTGCGGGCGGCAGCTCGACCCATTCGCCCCGCAGCAGTTGGCCGATGCGCTCCAGGGACACGCCGGCTGCCTGCCATTTGCGGATCAGCAGCAGTTGTTCCAGATGGCGGCGGGTATAGTACGCGCCGCGCCGCTCGCCCTCCGGCGGGTCCAACAATCCTTTCTGGGTGTAGAACCGCACGGTGCGTCGGGTGACGCCGGTCAGACCGCACAGTTCCTCGATCCCGAAGGTGGGTTCTGCCGTTTCGTCCATCGCCCCTCACCCCGTCGCGCACCAGGTCTTGACCAGCGGTTCGACCGCCGCCGCCAGCGTGGCCGAGACCTGTTTCCGGCAGCGGGCGCGAATAGCGCGACTGGCGTTGCGCGGCAACCGGCATTCCGGCCCGTGCTGGAGGAAGGCATGAAGCAGCGCCGCCACGACGGCGTCCTCGGTCTCGCCCGTGCCGACCAGGTCGCGCAATCCTGTCAGCAGATCGTCCGGCAGGCCGGCGGTGGCCAGCTCGTCCAGCGTGGGCAAAGGCTGTTTCGGATCGGCCAATCGCGCGGCGCTCGCTTCCAGCCAGCGGGCGAAGTCGGCGGGCGTGCCGGCGGTGGTCACCGGCGGCGGAGTTGGCGGCGGAGCTTCCTTCCGCAAGGCGTCGAACATGGTCTTGGCCCGGCCCAACAGGGATTTTTGCGCGGCCCTGGGCGCCGGCGCGGCCATCTCCCGCAAGGCGTCGAACATCGCCCGGACACCGCCGGACAGCGAGGGTTGCGCTGCTCCGGGCATGGGTGGGGGCACGACCAGCGGCGCGGGTGGAGGCGGTGACGGCGCGCGTCGCAAAAATGCCGGCGCGTCGAAGTGGTCGGGACTTTCCTGAAGCAAATCCATCATGCAAGGCGCAGCCGCCATCACGCTCCCCACGCCACCCCAGCCGGCCGCCAGCCGGTGCGGCACGGTGCGCAGTTCCGGCAATTCCGTCGCCTTTTGATCCTCGGCGCGCATGTCCACCATCAGGAAATGGGTATGCGGCGTGACCAGTTGATAGTCCACCGCCAGCGCCGTGGCGTCCTCGGCGGACAATTGGGCGATGCGCCGGGCCGCCGCCAGCCGGGGCAACGTATCGGCGGTTTCGGCCACCGGCCACGGTTCTAGCGTCACGCCCTGGCGCAACCGCCGACCGTCGCTCAGCGTCAGATTCAACGTCGCCGGCCCTTCGGGTCGCGCCGGCAACCAGGCCAGCAAGTGCAAGGTATCGCCGCTGAACACTCGTTCAACTTGCTCCGGCAGCCGCCGGATCGGCTCGACCGGCCAGGTCATGGTCACTTCGGCGCGCGGGGCGCGAATCCGCTCGAAATGGCGGACGATGCGCGCCGCCATGTCCTCGTTGGGATGGACGAATTCACACGCGCCGCCGGTCGCCTCCGCCAAACCCCGCACCAAACCCTCGGCCACCGCCGCGCCCACGCCAACCGCGAAGATACGGCAGCCGGACTGACGAGCCTCGGCCGCCAGTTGCTCAACGTTCCAGGCTTCGCCATCGGTCATCAGCAAAATGTCCAGCGGCTGGCCTTGGCGTTGCCGATAGGCCAGTTGCAGCGCCGCGCCGATCTCGGTACCGCCCATATTGGCGTCCAACCCGGCCACCAGCGCGCGGGCCTGCGCTAGGCCCCGGTCGTCGGCGGGATGCAGTCCGGTAAAAAAGGCGCGGGGCTGACTGCCAAAGGCGATGAGATTGAAGCGATCCGCCGGTTGCAGCCGGTCCAGAAGCGCCAGCAACGCATCACGGGTTTGGGCGATGGAGTCGCCGGCCATCGACCCGGAACAGTCGGCGATCAGCACGCAGTCGCGGCCGCCAACGTCGGCGTGGCCCGCCAATTCCGGCTGGAAACTGGCCAGTGCGATCCAGCCGTCCCGGTCGGGCGCGCACAGTCCCAGCGCCGCCCGTGCCTCGGCGGAACCTTGAATGTTGAGGATGAAATCCCGGTCCATGAGCGCCGGGCCGCCGGCCAGCCCCACCCGCGACACCTCCGCCCCGACCTCGACGTTGATCCGGTGGGAAGGTGATTCCACGACGGCCTGGCGCAGCGGCCCGCCCAGTTCCAGTTCCAGGCTGAAGCGGTTCTCGGCGTCCAAATCCACCGATGGAACCTGATGCGGTTGCAGGCCGGCCTGGCCAGGATCGCCGTAGCGGGGGGCAATGGTGGTGGGCAATTGCAGGCGCAGCGTGTCGCCGTTCCAGACCGACAGCAGCGCGTAGCGATAACGGAGTTGGGCGGTCTGCCCCGGCAACAGATTACCGACGCTGACGGTGTACAGGCCCCGCCCGGCTTCCTGGAGCAGGATCGCGCCGTCGCCGCCGCTGACCGCGTCCTCGTAGGCGTTCTCGGCCTGGCGTTTGGGCAATACCCGACCCTGCAACACCCGGTCGTCGATACGGATATCCACGCCCAGCAGCACCGCTTCGACCGGCACCGGAAAGGTGAACACCGCCTCGATGTTAGCCGGTTCGGCGTTCCGGTAGGTCTGGGCGATGGTGATTTCGCCCAGCAAACCCTGCAACCGCCCGCTGATCGCGGTGGCTCGCAGGACGCAGCCTTGTGGCTTAACCCGCTCGTTCATCGTTCCCCCTTCGCGGCGCGACGCGCCTGCTGACCGTGGTGATGGGGGAGATTTTAGCACACTTATTTAAGACATCAATGCTGTATAAAAAGAATCTCGGTTTGGCACGCGCAGCGGTTCACGAATCCCACGCGACTGGCAACCGGGTCATCAGCATCTGATGGTTGGAGATCGTGGCCCGAACGTGAATTGGATCTCAATGGCAACAAAAAAGCCCGCGTCGGAACGCGGGCTTGGGATTAAACGACAACACCGGTTAAATCAGCGCGGAGTTCTTCTTAGCTGATGCCTCTTCATGGCGTGGGTGGCCCATAATTGGGATAAAGTATAAGCGGAAATAACGTGCTCAAATACGAATGATCGTACAAGGCCGCCTCGCTCAACAGCGCGGTGGCGGAATCGTCCCGCGAGGTGATCGCGAAACCCACCACCGGTAGACCAGGATTTACCGAGTCAGTAAGAGGTTGCCCCCCACCTGCAAACGCAGTGAAGCCGACGTTCATCCAGCCGAACAGGAAGGGGTCGTTGTAGTTGACGCTGCCGGCGATCGGTGAGTTGAGGATCAAGCCCTGGTTGAAGGTCAACACGTTGGCTTCGTAGCACAAC
>ERZ761607.3076-NODE-3076-length-16723-cov-4.749340_pt1 | contig 16723 bp, 8 predicted proteins | sample MGYA00511164_ERZ761607 | MGnify/ENA primary metagenome ERZ761607 (study PRJEB28899, sample SAMN02445080) | bioreactor sludge metagenome | biome: EBPR sludge | place: Australia: Brisbane, Thorneside Wastewater Treatment Plant | collected 2011-06-22 ...
GGCGGGCGGTGGGGCGGTGGGGGTAGTGGAATTCAGCAGGGATGTCGGCCATGGGCGGAAGTTTAGTGGATGATGGGGGGAGGGGCAAAAAAATGGTTGATGGTTAATGGGGCAAGTGGCGGGTGGCAGGTGGCAGGTTGCAAGTGGCAGGTGGCTGGTTACCGATAACTGTTCACCGGTTACGGATTACCGCTTACCGGGTTAAACAGGGCCAGGGGGCCGCCGCCGACGTTGATGAGGAGTTGGTTGTTGCCTAACGCCGTTACCCACATCTCATTCGCCAGGGGGGTGCGGGAGCCGCCTTCAAAGACGCGGGTGAGGCTGTTTTGCGCCTGGTTGAGGGCGTAGAGCACCAGTTCGCCGCTGTTGCCGCTGCCCACCACGAGCGCGCGTTTGCCGAGCCACTCACGCCCGTTTCGATACTCCGCCGCGTGCATCACGCGCCCCGAGAAGCCTTCTTCGCCCGGCCACCGCGGGCGATTCGGCACGCGGTTGTAGCCCGTGGCCACCACCGCGCGCGGCGCGCTCCAGCGCTCGTCCCCGTGTGTGCCCCGCGTCGTCGCGACCCACCGCGCGCCCTCACGACGCAGCGACGTCACCTCGCGCTCGAAGCGCGGTTGGAGTCCGTTCTTCCGTGCGTGCTCCTCGAAGTACGCCACGACCTGATCGCGGGATGGATAGGCCGCGACCCCGAGCGGCCACGGATGATCCGGCAGCCGCGAGAGATCACGGAACGTGTGCAGGTGCAGCCGCTCGTAGTGATCGCGCCAGCGCGGCGCCACCTTCGGCGCCCGCTCGAGCAGCTCGAACGCCACCCCCGCTCGTTTCAGGCGACCACCGACTGCGAGCCCCGAGGGCCCGGCGCCGATCACGAGCACATCCGTCGCGGTCTCGTTCACGCGCCAAGAATGAGCGACTTCCGGCACGAGAGGGAGTCGCAATCGGCCGCGATCCGCGGAGAGTGCGATTCCCCGGGTTGCGGGTGCGTCGACGACGCGGCCCGGTGCGTGTCCATCCGAGACGCGGCTGCGACGCGCGCGGAACGAGCTTCAGATTCCCGCCCCCGCGTGCACCGGCGCCCGCGAAGCGCTCGCCGGCGCGTCGCCGCGCAGCTCGGCCGCGATCTCGGACGGAGTCGGAAACCAGCGGAGCGCCTCGAAGTCCTCGCCGAGCTCCAGCTCCGCCAGCTCGGGCCCTTCGAGCGGTGCGCGCCGCGCCTCCACCTCCGCCTCGCGCACGATGCGCGCCGCGTCCTCCAGGTAGCTGCCGAGCACCCACTCCGGCTCGGTCGCGTGCCGCGAGCGGTACTGGAGCTTGCCGTCGCGGTAGCGTAGATCGGTCAGCCGCATGGCCGCATCCCGCCGACCCTTGCGATGCTTCCAGAGCCCCGTCTTCGGCTCGAAGCGGTAGTGCGGCAGGAGCTTCCAGCCGTGCTCCGCCACGAAGTGCACCGCCGCGAGCAGGAACTCGAACGTCTCTTCCGAGAGGAAGTAGTTGAAGTTCACCCGCACCCAACCGGGTTTGATCCCCTCGCATCCGCGCAGGATCTCACGCTCGAACTCCCGCGAGGTCTCCAGATCGATCCCGAGCAGCCGGTGCCCGTACGGCCCCGCACACGAGCAACCGCTTCGAGCCTGGATCCCGAAGAGATCGTTGAGCAGCGCGGCGACGAAGGAGTGGTGCAGGTAGCGCTTGCCGTGCCGCACCACGAACGAGACGATCGAGAGCCGCCACGCATCGCGGTTGCCGAGGATGTCGAGGTAGGGGCTCTTCTCCCAGCTCGCGATCGCGCGGTCGATGAAGCTCTTCTCGCGCGCGCGGATCGCCTCCACGCCCACCGCTTCCTTGAGCTGAAACACGAGCCCCGCGCGGATCGACTCGAGGATCGCGGGCGTTCCGCCCTCTTCGCGGTGCTCTGGATCGTCGAGGTAGCGGTGCTCGACCGTGTTCACGTACGCGACCGTGCCGCCCCCCGGCACCGCGGGGACCCGGTTCCGAAACAGCTTCCGCTTGGCGACCAACACCCCCGGCGTGCCCGGCCCGCCGATGAACTTGTGCGGCGAGAGGAAGACCGCGTCCTTGTACGCGAGGTGTCCATCCGGCGAGTCGTCGACCGGGTTCATCTCGATCTTCACGTAGGGACCCGCCGCCGCGAAGTCCCAGAAGCTCAGCGCGCCGTGCGCGTGCAGGAGCTTGCTGATCGCGATCGTCGGACTCCCGATCCCCGTCACGTTCGAAGCGGCGCTGAAGCTGCCGATCTTCAAAGGCCGATCCCCGTAGCGCCGCAGCTCCTCTTCGAGGTGCGCGAGGTCGATCATTCCATCCGCGTTCTCGCGGATCGTGACCACCGTCGCGAGCGACTCGCGCCACGGCAGCTCGTTGCTGTGATGCTCGTAGGGACCGATGAACACCACCGGCCGCTCGTCTTCCGGGATCTGCTCGGAGAGCCGGTAGCGCGCGTCGAGGTCCTTCGGGATCCGCAGGTTCAGGCACTCCACCAGCTTGTGGATCGCGCCCGTCGCGCCCGAGCCGCAGAAGATCACCACGTCGCGCTCGTCGCCGCCGACCGAGCCCTTGATGATCGCGCGCGCGTCCTCTCGAAAGCGTGTGGTCTGCAGGCCCGTTCCCGACGACTCGGTGTGGGTGTTCGCGTAGAGCGGCATCACCTCGGTGCGGAGGAAGTCCTCCAAGAACGCGAGCGAGCGCCCCGACGCGGTGTAATCCGCGTACGTCACGCGCCGCGGCCCGTACGGCCCGTCGAGCACTTGGTCGTCGCCGATGATGGAGGCGCGAATGGTTTCGATCAGCCGGTCCGACGCGGTGCCCATCGGACGAACGTACTCGCCGGTCCGGATCGACCCCGTGACGAAGCTCAGCGCGTGAAACCTCGCTCGCACGTTCCCGTCCTGGTCGGCGGGGTCAGCCGCCGACTTCTCGTGCGTGCGCGTTCGATCGACTGCCTCACGGCCGAGTGACGCTACGGCTGCCCGCATCCTCGACGAGCACGTAAGGTGGGGCCGTGACGCCCGACCTGAAGTTCGACCTCCGCGCTTTCGACGAGCTCGCCCCTCGCGAGCTCCACGACGCGCTCGCGCTCCGCCAACGCGTCTTCGTGGTCGAGCAAGCGTGCGTCTACCAAGACGTCGACGGGAAGGATCCGAACGCGTTGCACCTGCTCGGACGCGACGAGCATGGCGCGCTCGTCGCCTACGCCCGCATCCTCCCGCCCGGCGTCCGCTTCGACGTCGCCGCGATCGGCCGCGTCGTGATCGCCCCCGAGCGCCGCGGCGAGGGCCTCGCACGGACCCTGATGCTCGAAGCGATCCGAGTCGCGCGCGACCACCACGGCCCCCGCGTCGCGCTGAGCGCCCAAGCGCACCTCGAAGCGTTCTACGCCAGCCTCGGCTTCGTACGCGTCGGTGACGAATACGACGAAGACGGCATTCCCCACGTCGACATGCGCCGCTGACGCGAACGCGCGGGTCGAACGCGTACGACGAAACTGCGGGCCCAAACGCGCAACGCCCCGACCGCAGTGGCGATCGAGGCGTCGTCGGGAATCCGTCGGCGTCTGACCCGCAGACTCGACGGCTACGTCGTGGGTTTCAGGGACCGTCGACCGTGATCCCCGCCCCCACCATCGGACCGGAGAGCCACGGATCCATCGCGGTGTCGCCCTCGAGGTGGCGGCGGAAGAACGCCACCGTCATCGTGCGCACCTGCGCCCGAATCATCGCGTCGTCGCCCGGACCGTCCGTGCACGCGAAGCCCGCGAATCCGCCGCCGTCGTCGGTGAAGTCCATGTGATCGGCGCCGGTGAAGGTCCACTCGACCGCCCACGACGCCATCGAGATCGCGTCGAAGATCGTCTGGTAGTTCTGGTCCGCGGGCGCGCAAGACATGAAGCCGCCCGTCGCGTTGTTGGTCTCGCCCATCACGCCCACCGGCATCCGCAGCGCGCCCGCGAAGGCCGCGCCCGTCACGTCCGGACAGTCCGCGCTGAAGCCCTGGCCCGGGCCGCACCCGTTGACCGGATCGAGCAGGAGCGTCGCGTCGATGCGCGCGTCCGCCGCCGCGACCATCACGCTCACCTTGCCGCCGCGGCTGTGGCCCATCACGCCGATGCGCTCGTCGTCGACGCTCGACGCGAACGGCGCGCTCGTCGTCGCCCAATCGATCGCCGCGACCACCCCATCGCGCTCTTGCGCGTTCGTCGGGCCGCCGAGGAGACCGCCGCCGCTGTCGACGCCGACCACCACGAAGCCGTGCGAGGCGAGGCGTTCCGCCGTCATGGCGTAGTTGCTCGTGGAGAGCTGGAAGCCGTGCTTGAGGAGCACGAGCGGCACCGGGCTCGACACCGCCGGCACGAACGCCGTGACCGAGCTGCCGCTCACCATCGCGGTCTGTCGCGCGACCGTGAAGGGCCCGACGGAGTCGGGTCCACCCGGCGTGACCGAACCGCCACCGTCGACTCCGGGGCCCGCGTCGACACCTGCGATCGGGCCGCCGGCCCCGCCCGGAATCGGACCGCCGCCGTCCACGCCGGGAATCGGACCGCCGCCGTCCACGCCGGGAATCGGACCGCCGCCATCCACCCCGGGCACGCCAGAGTCGGAGTCGGGGACGCGACCGTCGTCGTCACCGCATGCCACGAGCGCGAGCAAGAGCGACACGAACCTCAGCGATTTCATGGGACCTCCGAAAGCCAAGCCGACCACACGACCACACCCCTGCCGACTCTCGCGAATCGACGAAGTTGGAAGTCGTACTTCCAGCTCTGCCGTCTCAGGTCAAGCGCGCGAACGCGTTTCCGTGAGGCGCATCACCGTTCGGGGTCCGGATCCGGCCGCGGTGCGAGGCGGCACCGGCCACGAGACGCCGCGCACCCACGAGGGGCTCGACGAGTACTTCGCCCACCTCGAGTCCACGCACGGCTTCGAGCGCTCGTGGTTTCGCACCGACTACGCCTTCGCCGACGTGGACACCGCCCCGCGTGTGCTCGGCGAGCTCTTCGGCGACGCCCTCGTCGCCAAGATCCGCGCGGCGTCCTGGAGTCGCGGGCCCGAGTGCACGGGGCTCTGGATCAAGCGCAAGCGCGCGTGATCCTTCCGCCGCGCCCCGAGACTCCGAGTGAATCAAGCCGCCTTCGGCGCCGTGTCCTCGAGGCTCACCGTCGTCGCCGCCCGCGCCGCGCGCTTCTCGTCCAGGGCCGCGCGTCGCTCACGGTCCTTCCGCTCGCGGTCCGTGTACGCGTAGGGCACGCGCGTTCCCATCAGGTGATCGAACCACGGGCGCGTCACACACCAGTTCGCGTCCTGCTTCGGGCCCATGTGGTGGTCGTAGTGCCAGGTCAGGTGCTCGCGCGCCCACTCGGGATCGGCGTGGGAGCGCTTGTGCTTCCGGTAGTAGTTCCACGCCGCGTACCAGCTCGTCGCGACGAAGAAGGGCGCGATCGGGAAGAGCGGCGTCATCGCGGCGGCCGCTCCGAAGACCGCCACGGCCTCCTTGCCCTGCGCGTGCCAGCCCAACACCGAGCGCTCCGCGTAGAAGGGATCGCGCATCACGTGCTTGCGCGACTCCGCGTGGTGCTCGTGCCAGTGGAAGGCCCAGAAGCTGCTCTTCTTCTTGCCGAGCCCGTGGAGCACGTACTTGTGCACGACCCACTCCGTGGCGTTGGCGGCGAGGAGTCCGAGGGGAATGCCGATCATCGTCTTCTGCTCCTTCGCGCACCGCGTCTCGGAGAGCCGAGCGTGGTGCACCCGTCGGGGTCGACACGGCGTCTTCGGAGCTCGCGACCGAAGACGAGTTTTCGTGACCGACCGGTCACGATTCAAAGAATGACCCATCGGTCACGATTTGTCGAGAGCCGACGGCGGCGGCGTGAGCAAGCTCGCGTTCTCAGGGCGCGCCGACGCGAGTAGAGTCCCCCGCGATGCGAGGAACTCCTCGATGAGCGAGCGAAAGCAGCGCTCGAGCGCCCCGCCCACGCGGGCCGGTGCGAGCGCAAGTCGACGCGGCAAGCTCGAGGCGAGCGCCGACGCGAAGACGAGCACCTCGCCGCCGTCGAAGGCACCGCCGTCGAAGGCACCGCCGTCGAAGGCACCGCCGTCGACGGTCCGCAAGTCGAAGGGCTCGTCCGCGAAGGCACACCAGAGCTCGCGGGCCGAGCCGTCCGACGACGCCGCGGTCTCGACCGAGCTCACCTCCGAGAGCTCCAAGTCGGCGGCTGACCCCGCCGACTCGGGCGACAAGTCGCATCTCGCGGCCGACGCCCGCAAACGCACCAAGCCTCCCGGTCGGCCGGGTCCGCGGCCGACGAAGCTCCCGCCCGCACGCCCCGGACGCCCCGGCGGCATTCGGGCACGCAACCGTGACGTGCGCGTCTCTGCGCTCCTCGACGCAGGCCTGAAGCTCTTCCTCGAGCGCGGCGTCGAGTCGGTCTCGATCGACGAGATCGCGCGCGAAGCGGGGATGGCGAAGGGGAACTTCTACCGCTACTTCGACGACAAGCGCGCGCTCGTCGATCGGCTGCTCGCGGACATCGCAGCCGACGTCCGCACCGCGATGCGCAAGTGCGCGGTCGCGCTCGGCCGCGCGCAGGATCCGAACGCGATGGGCCTCGCGTACGCGCTGCTCGCGATGGAGCTCGCGCACGCCACGACCTCACGCCTCGACGTGGTGCGCCTCTACCTGCAAGAGAACCGCGCCCCCGCGACGCCCTCGACCGCCGGCGTGCGCGCGCTGGCGGACGAGCTCGCGGACGGCGCGGTGAAGCTCACGGTCGCGGCCGTCGATCGTGGCTTGCTCGACGTCTCGGACCCCCGCGTCAGCGGCCTCGCGGTCGTCGGCGCGATCGAGCAGCTCGCGCTCTCCGTCCTGCGCGGTCAGCTCGACGCGCCGCCGCTCGAGGTCGGACGCATCGTCGTGAACATGGTCCTCGACGGCATCCGCGTGCGTTGAGCGCTTCGTCGCACGGACGCAGACCCGCGATCTCGAGAGCGTCGCTCTCATCGCCCACTCGAATCTTCGAGTGGGCGATGAACGTCTCGAACGAGACTCTCGCGCTCAATACCGGCAGCAGCGGAAGCCGGTGTTCACGAAGGAGAAGCTCTCTGCCGCGACGGTGAAGTCGAAGTCGCAGGCGCGACCGCCTTCCACGTTGTTGTAGGAGCCGCCGCGGATCGCGCGCGCACCACCGCTTCCACGCGACGTGCGCGTCCACTCCTTCGCGTTGCCGCTCAGATCCCAGATCTGACCGCCGCCCGTCCACGCCGTGTAACACGCGGGGAAGGTCGGTGATCCGGTCGAGAGCAGCGCGTCTTGGTCGCCCGCCATGCCGGGGTTGCTGTCGTACTCCTCGCCGTTGCAGCGCACCGAGCTCGAGGTGGTGCAGTTCGTCGAATACGACCAATCGCAGCGCGTGCTCGCGTTCGCGTAGTTCGGACCGAAGCACGCGCGCTCCCAATCGCTCTCTTCGCAGAGATCCCAGCCCGTTCCGAGCGCGGTGCAGGCCGCGCGCGCGGTGGTCCAGTTCACGTTCGTCCACGGCTGCACGTTCGCGCGCGAGCACGCGTAACCGCCGACCTGTCCCTGCGCAGACGACGTCGCGTCCGGACGCGACGCCTCGTACTGCATCACCTGCACGTTCCCCGCCCCGCTCGCGCGCGGGATGGTCACCGTCGGGATGAGCGAGCCCGGGTTCTCGTCGACGCGGCTGTCGCAGTCGTCGTCGAGGTTGTTGCAGGACTCGGTGCCCGGGGTTCCCGCGGCCGGCGCGTTGCACCGGACTCCGTCCTGCGTGGCGTTGCAGACCAGCATGCCCGTCCGCCGGCACGTGCCGACGCCGTTGCTGCACGAGGTGCCGAGCGACGGGAAGGGCTCGTCGACCGTTCCGTCGCAGTCGTTGTCACGACCGTCGCAGCTCTCCTCCGTCTCCTCGAAGGTCGCGGGGTAGTTGCAGACCCAGCCACCCGCACCGGAGCACGTCGCCATCGTCCCCGCGCAGACGCCGTTCGGGTTGCAGAAGTTCGCCGGACGCGTGAGCGACTCGTCGACCGTTCCGTCGCAGTCGTCGTCGCGGCCGTTGCAGATCTCGGCGCCCGCGAAGTCGCAGGCGTACTCGCAGCCGTTGGCCGGGTTGCCATCGCGATCGCGGAAGCCGGGGTTGCAGCCCGCGAGCTGACACGTGCCGCCCGAGCACGCCGGCACGCCGTTGGGGAACGAGCACACCCGACCGCACGACCCGCAGTTGCGCAGATCGTTCATCAGGTCGAAACCCTCGTTGTTCATGCCGTCGCAGTCGTTGTCGACCGCGTCGCAGACCTCCGTCGAGGGCCCCGTGCCGCCCTGACACGCGAGCGCGCCGCCGAGGCATTGCAGCGTGCCCGCGCGGCATGCGCCGACCGTGCTGCCGCAAGCACCACCGCCGCCGGGGTTGCCTTCGTCGATGCTGCCATCGCAGTCGTCGTCCTGCGCGTTGCAGCTCTCGGCGCCGCCGGTCGTCGCGCCGATGCAGCGCAACATGCCCGTCTGGCACTGCAGGGTGCCGGGGTTGCAGACGCCGACGTCGGTGCCGCAGGTGCCACCGCCGCCCGGGTTGCCTTCGTCGGTCATGCCGTCGCAGTCGTCATCGACACCGTTGCACGTCTCGGTGCCCGGACCGGTTCCGCCTTCGCACACCAACGTGCCGCCACGACACTGCCGCATGCCTGCCCGGCACGCGCCGGTGGTCGAGCCACACGCCGCGCCACCGCCAGGGTTGCCCTCGTCGATGTTGCCGTCGCAGTCGTTGTCGAGTCCGTCGCACATCTCCATCGCGGGGCCGGTGCCGCCGGTGCACACCAGCGCCCCCGACGTGCAGACCTCACGGCCGAGCTCGCAGAGCCCGATGCTCTCGCCGCACGCGCGGCCGCCCTCGGGGTTGTTCTCGTCGACCGTACCGTCGCAGTCGTCGTCGGTGCGGTTGCAGAGCTCGGTGCTCGGCGTGACCGCGCCCATGCACACGATCGAACCTGCCACGCAGCGGTTGGTGCCGGTGCTGCAGGCGCCGGTGTCGGTGCCGCACGAGCCGCCGCCCCCCGGATCGCCCTCGTCGATCGTTCCGTCGCAGTCGTCGTCGCGCCCGTTGCACGTCTCGGTCGCGGGCGTCGCGGGCGTGCAGGAGTACTCGCAGCCGTCGGTGCGAACGCCGTTGATGTCGTACCAGCCGGGCTCGCAGTCCTCCGGCTCGTACGTGCACGCGGCCTCTTCGCAGCGCGGGCCGTCCACGTGGCGGAAGCGGCAGCTCCGACCGCAGCTCCCGCAGTTGTTCGGATCGGTCTCGAACGCGACGTCCTCGTCGACCTCGCCGTCGCAATCGTTGTCGCGCAGGTCGCAGAGGGTGTCGTCCTCCGCGGTCGGCAGACAACGGTACTCGCAGCCGTCCTCGACCTCGCCGTTGAGGTCGAGCCAACCGACGTCGCAGCTCGCGATGCTGCACGTGCTGTCCATGCACTGCCCGAAGGCCCGCGGCGGAGCGCAGGTGTTGCCACAAGCGCCGCAGTTCGCGACGTCGTTCGTGGTGTCGATGCCCTCGTCGACCTCGCCGTCGCAGTCGTCGTCGAGCTCGTTGCAGAGCTCGAGCGCGAGGCAGCCGTCCGGGAGCGCGTCGGCGCCCGTGTCCTCGACGTTGGTGTCGCGCTGCGCGTCCCGCAGGCCGCCGTCCACGCCGGAGTCGACGGGGATGCCGCTGTCGGGACCCGCGTCGACGCAGACGAGGCAGTAGGGCTCGACGTCGCAACCGCTGCCGAGCACGACGACCGCGCCCGCGACGATCACCGCGGCGAGCTCACGCGCTTTTGGGAGAGCCACCGCTCCACGACGACGACGACGCCAGGCCACGAGCCCGAGGAAGAGCGCGCCGAGCGCGAGCGGTCCTTCGCCACCCGCCGACGGAGTCGCGCCCGGCACCGCGCACGCGCAGCCGCCGCCACCCGCCGCGAGCACCCGGTCGCCGGCGCGACCGGTGCCCGGGCCCGCGTCCACGCCCGCATCGATGCCCGCGTCGACTCCCGCGTCCGGCTCGACGGTGCCCTCTTCGTAGCACTCGCCCATCACGCACTCGGTGCCCTCGGGGCAGCGCAGCACGTCGCAGGGATCCTGCTCGCACATGCCGCTGCGCGGGTCGCACACGAGGCCCGACGGGCAGCGCACGTCGACGCACTCGTTCTCGAAGCAGTCGCCAGTCGTGGGATCGCAGAGCTCACCCGCGCCGCAGCTCACGTCGACGCAGAGGTCCGGCGAGCACACGCCCGCGCGACAGACCTCGCCGTCGTCACAATCCGCCGTCGCGCAGGTGCCTTCGCAGGTTCCCGCGCGGCACGCCTCGCCCGCGTCGCACGTCACGTCCGCGCACGCGTCGACCTCGCAGTCGCCCGTGTCGAAGTTGCAGACCTCGCCCTCGTCGCAGCCGAGCGCGCGGCAGGTGTCCTCGACGCAGCGCCCCGAGCTCGGGTTGCACACGAGCCCCTCGCTGCAGGTCACGCCGTCGCAGGGGAAGGTGCACTCGTTGTTCTTGCAGATGCAGCCGGGTCCTTCGCCGTCTGGTCCGCAGAGCACGGTGTCGTCGCGCGTGATCGTCTCGGCGCCACACGCCTCCGCTTCGCAGCGCGGCGTCACACACCAGCACGCGCCGTCTTCGTCGAGGAAGGGCGTGCGGCTGCTCGGACAGGTGTTGCCGAACTCGCTCTCCACGCAGCGCAGCGAGCAGCCGCACTCCACACAGGCCGAGCCGTCCGGACAGATCGACGCGCCCTCGGGATCCTCGTCGATCGTGCCGTCGCAGTCGTTGTCGTCGCAGTCGCAGACCTCGCGGTTCGCGGGCACCTCGCCCACGCACACGTTGCGGCCCGAGATGCATTGCAGCGCGCCCGGCTCGCAGAGGCCTTCCTCCGCACCGCACGCCCCACCGAGCGGGAGCGACTCGTCGATCGTTCCGTCGCAGTCGTTGTCGAGCGCGTCGCAGATCTCGGCGGTGCCGTCGATCGCGCCGTCGCAGACCACCATGCCGTCGCGGCAGACCTGGAAGCCCGGGATGCACTCGCCGATCGAGCTGCCACAGGGCGCACCCACGCCGAGGCCGTCGTCGACCACGCCGTCGCAGTCGTCGTCGAGGCCGTTGCACACCTCGTCGACCGGGCCTCGTCCCCCCTCGCAGACCAGCGCGCCGCCGACGCAGCTCGTCGTGCCCGCCGTGCACTCGCCCGTGTCGTCGCCGCACGCCGCGCCGCCTTCGGGGTTGCCCTCGTCGGTCATGCCGTCGCAGTCGTTGTCGAGGCCGTCGCAGCGCTCGGTACGTGGATCGGTCGCGCCGCGGCAGACCAGCGCGCCGCCCTCACAGACCTGACGCCCGAAGTCGCAGAGGCCGACGTCGGTGGAACCGCAGCTCGCGCCGCCGCCCGGGTTGCCTTCGTCGACCGAGCCGTCGCAGTCGTCGTCGACCGTGTTGCACGTCTCCATCGCCGGCCCGCGGCCGCCCGTGCAGACGAGCGTGCCGCCCGTGCACTGGGTGAGGCCGGTCTCACACGCGCCCGTGTCCGAGCCACACGCGATGCCGCCGCCGGGGTTGCCCTCGTCGGTCGCGCCGTTGCAGTTGTCGTCGAGGCCGTTGCAGATCTCGGTCGTGGGGCCACGGCCGCCCACGCACGTGTACGCGCCGGAGACGCAGGTACGCACGCCTTGGCGGCACTCGCCGGTGCCGTTGCCGCAGGCGCCCATGGTGGGCACGCCTTCGTCGACGCGGCCGTCGCAGTCGTCGTCCTCGCCGTCGCAGGTCTCGGGGCTCGGCGCGCTGCCCCCGGTGCACGTGAGCGCGCCCGCGACACACGAGAGCGTGCCCGGCGAGCATTCGCCGATCGACGAGCCACACGCACCCCCGCCGGTGCTCTCGTCGGTGCGTCCGTCGCAGTCGTTGTCGAGCAGGTCGCAGCGCTCCGCCGTGCCGCCGACCGCGCCCGTGCACGCGCCGAACACGCCGGCGGTGCAGGTCTCGGTGCCCTGACGACACTCGCCGGTGCCGTTTCCGCACGGCCGCGTGAGGCCGTCGATGACGCCATCGCAGTCGTCGTCGACGTTGTTGCAGACCTCGGCCGTCGGGCCCGTGCCGCTGCACGCGCCCCACGTGCCCGCCGTGCAGGTCTGCGTGCCCGCGGTGCAGGCGCCGACGTCGGTGCCGCAGCCGCGCGAGAGCGTCTCGTCGACCCGCCCGTCGCAGTCGTTGTCGAGGTTGTCGCAGATCTCCGGGTTCACGATGCAGGTGTCGCAGACGCCGCCGTCGTCGATGATCCCGTCGCAGTCGTTGTCGAGCCCGTCGCAGACCTCCGCGGGCACCGCGCCGCACGCGCCGCACGCGTTGAGGCTGCCCTCGTCGACGGTGCCGTCGCAGTCGTCGTCGACGCCGTTGCACGGATCGACCGGCTCCGCGCAGAGCGTGAGCCCGGTGACGCCCGCGGGGCGGTTGCAGTACTTCGGGAAGCCTTCGTCGATCAGTCCGTCGCAGTCCTCGTCGGTGTTGTCGCAGGTCTCGACCAAGAACGAGCGCTGCACGATGTCGGAAAGACCTGCGGACAGTTGATCCGGATCGTTAGCGAAGAAAGCACGATCGCCACCCGCTGCGCCCGCATCTGTCTGTCCTGCCTGAGCGATGCTGTTGAGCTGCGCAACGGATCCCGCAGCGATGGCAACACCGATCACATACGTACGAACGCCATAGTCGCGCCACATGTCGGCAGCAGCATCGACCGGGTCTCCGCCGCAGGACTCGCCACCGTCGGTGATGAGGATGATGTCATAGGGTCGACACGTACGAGGATCGGCCATCTTCTGCGGCCCGAGCCACATACCAACGTCACGAATGGTCGAAGCCAGCGGGGTATCACCGTTTGCCCGAAGCTCGCAGTCACCCTGAACACCACCTGCCGTGATGCAGTACCGACCGTCCGTCTGTGTGTTGACGAAGTTCGTCTCGGTTTGGTTGAACCAGGTGAGAATCGATTGTGTATTGCCAAAGCCATTGAACACGGGTTCAGTCGGAAATCCGACCAAGATGTCTGCACCACTGCAGTTTCCCGTGTAGTTGATGCAAACGTTGCGTGTCGGGCTGCATTCGGGATTGCGAAGGTCGACCCAGCAGTTGCCTCCGGCTGCCTGGTCTTGGTGGAAACGCGCGAGTGCCCAATCGACGTCGCCGTACGCGAGCACGATGTCGCGCAATGCGTTCTTGGCGAGCCAGATGCGGCTCTCGTCCGCGAGCCCGTTGCCATTCAGGTCACGCCCTGCACTGCAGTTCGTTGCACAGAACGGCTCGGACCCTGGACAGTTGTCGAGGATGCCATCGCCGTAGGTCCAAGTTCCGCCGAACGTGCGGACCATCGAACCTGACGTGTCGACGGTGAGCGCCAATCGTGGTGCGAGCGGCTGCGCGTGCGTGGGCGTCGAAACGCCACACACCGCCACCACACCGAGCGCCGCGGCCCCGAGCCCGAGAAGCAAGTTCCTCATCGCCGTCCCTCACCGTCGTCGGCGCGCATCCCTCGCCCCACGACAGAGAGAAAGCTCTCACGGCGAACGCCCCTGCGTCAACGACACGGCAGTCTTGCGAGCGCAACGGAATCTGGAGTTTCGCGTCGCTTTGGGTGACCATGGGCGCTCGCTCGACGGGGGAGCGTGGTGATCCCCTCGAACGGGCGCGAGCGAACGTGGGCACGACGACGAGCGACGAGCGACCGACCCTGCTGCTGATCGGGTCCGGCGAGCCGATGGAGGCCGCGCTGCGCCAGCAGCTCGAGCGTCTGCGTGTGTCGGTGGAGCACGCCCCGACCGCGCAAGCCCTGCGCGCCGTGACGGCTGCCGCTCCCGATCTCGTGCTGCTCCTCGGCGATGCGGTGAAGGACGGCGGGCTCGCGCTGTTGAAGCAGCTCGCGGGCAGCCCCGTGACGTCGGTGGTCCCCGTCGCGCTCCTGCTCGACGACGCGAGCCTCGACCAGCGGCTGCGCGCGTTCCGTACCGGCGCGGTCGCCGTCATCCGACGCACCGCGAGCGCGCATGCGATCGCCCAGCGCATCGCGGAGCTCGCGCGCGAGCTGCCGGAGCGTCCGGGCGAAGCGGCGGGCGAGCTCGGGGAGTCCACCCTCGAGGAGCTCGTCTCGCTGGTCACCCAAGAGCTGCGCAGCGGCATCCTCTCCGTCGAAGGCGCGGGCGATCAGCCGGTGCGGCTCGTGCTCGGCGCGGGCGGTCCGGTGGCCGACGCGCTGCGGGAGTTCGTGGCCAAGCTCAAGCCGCTCGTCGCCGAAGCCGAGCCGCTCCGCTACGAGCTGCTCGAGAGCACGGGCGGTCGCCTCAAGCTCTCTGACCAAGAAGACTCGCCGCGCGGCGATCTCGCGATCCTCAAGGGGCTGCGGATCCTCCTGATGGACGACGATCCCGGCCGCGCAGACGTGCTCGCGCAGGCGCTCCGCAGCCGAGGCGCGTTGGTCGGCGTGACCGAAGTGAGCACACGCGGCCTCGAGCGCGCGCGGGGCCTCGATCCGACGCTCGTGGTGCTCGACGCGCACGCGCTCGACGGCGAAGGCTTCGACGTGGTGCGCACGATCCGACGCGACGTGCGCCTGCGTTGGGCCGGCATGTTGCTCGCGCGCTGGGACGAGCTCTGGCCGAAGGGTTCGCCGAGCCCGGACGTCGAGGAGCTCGCGGGTCGTCTGCAACCGCTCGTCGAGCCCGACCTCGAGCTCGCGCGGCGCGCGGCGGCGGAGAGCGAGCTGGACACGAGGCTCGAGCTCACCGGACCGAGCCGCCTGCTGCGCGCGCTCGGTCGCATCGAAGGCACGCGGCACCTCACGTTTCGCGCCGCGAAGGCCACGATCGAGGTCGACCTCGCCGACGGGCTGCTCGTCGGCGCGACCGCTCGCGTGGACGGCGGTGCGGAGGTGGAGGGCCTCGAAGCGCTCGGGCAGCTCCTCGCGACCGCGAGCGCGCGCGTTCACGTCGAGCGACGACAGCACCCCGCGACCGCCACGGTGATGTCGCCGGTCGACGAAGCCCTCGAGTCGGCGCTCGCGTTCGCGCCCGCCGCCGCACCGAGCCAGCCGCCGCCTCCGCTCTTCCGGGAGCGCCGATCGCCGCAGCCGTTTCCGACCGCGGAGGAGCTGCGTACCAGCGATCTGATCGCGTTGCCCGACGACGATCCGAGCGTGAGTGGGCCGGTGATCGCGCCGCGCGAGCTGCGATCGGCGCGCGTCGCGCCTGCCGCGACTCCGGACGAGCTCTCGTGGACGGACTCGAGCTCGAGCTCGGTCGAGACGGGCGCTTCGACAGCGGGCGCTGCGACCGAGGCCGCTTCGACGGCGGCACCGCCCGCGACGGCGACCTCCGCGGCCACGAAGGCCGCCATGTCCAGCACCGCCTCGTGGCACGACGCGCACGAACGGGAGACCGCTGCGCCCGGCAAGAGCGACGAGATGCCCGCCTTCGAGGTGCCGGCCGCGCCGAAGGTCCCCGTGGTGCCGCGCGCCGTCGAAGGCTCCCGCAAGGGCTCGCCGCTCGCGCGCACGATGGTGGGGCCCGCCGCCGTGCCTCCCGCGCCGAAGGGCTTCGTGCCGCCGAAGCCGGTCGCCCCGGCCGCTCCGCCCGCAAAGAGCGCGGCGGTGCTCGGGCGCGTGCCGATGAAGAAGCAGACGATGATCGGCGTCGCGCCACCGACGACCGAAGGCGACGCGGAGCCGCCGAAGCGGAAGTCGTCGCGGCCGGGCGCGCTGAAGAAAGGCACGATGATGGGCATGGCGCCCGCGAGCGGAGCGCCCAGCGCGCTCGACGCGAGCGGCGTCGACGAGAGCGTCGTCGACGAGGCGCCGATCGCCGCGGCGGCAGCTCCGAACCCCGCGGTGCTGCCGCAGTTCCCGCCGATCGAAGAGCACGACGACGAGCCGACGGTGGTGGGGGATTCGCTCTCGCTCAGCGGCGAGCGCGACCTCGACGACGAGAGCGAAGGGGCGGACTCCACCGAGGTGAGCAGCCGCGCCGATCTCGACGCGATCGATCCGCTCGCGAAGACCCAGCTCGGGGTTCCCTCGATCAAGATCCCGCTGGAAGACCTCGACCTCGGCGAAGAAGACGGGCGCAAGCAGACGCCACCCGCGCCGAACGTGCTGGAGAAGCCCGCCGCGTTCGCGCGCCCCGCGGCGCCGGCGTCGACGATCACTGACTCGCCCGCGAAGAGCGCTGCCGCCGCGGAAGCCAGCGCTCCGACCCCGCCCGCTCCGAAGGCGTCCCCGCCGACCCCGCGGCTGGCGCCTCCTCCGAGCGAGCCAGACGACACGACGATGTTCACGCGCCGTCGATCGCGCGGGCCCACGATCGCGATCGTCGTGGTGCTCGTGCTCGGCGCGCTCGGGGCGGCGGCCTACTTCGTCGGGCCGAAGGTCGCGCCGGAGATCTTCGCGTTTGGTTCGGCGGCGACGGGCGAAACGGAGACTTTGGAAACAGGGACCGAGACGGGGACCGAGACCGACACCGAGTCGGGGACCGACACCGAGTCGGGGACCGACACCGAGTCGGGGACCGACACCGAGACGGAGACCGGGACCGAGTCGGAGACCGGGACCGAGTCGGGGACCGAGACCGAAACGGGGACTGAGACCGAGACGGGGACCGAGACCGAGACGGGGACCGAGACCGAGACGGAGACCGAGAC